>Ga0209642_10002995_pt1 | contig 10985 bp, 10 predicted proteins | sample RifCSP19_2_FD_184025 | JGI IMG/M metagenome (GOLD analysis project Ga0209642, IMG submission 184025) | Soil microbial communities from Rifle, Colorado - Rifle CSP2_sed 19_2 (SPAdes) (version 2) | ecosystem: Environmental > Terrestrial > Deep subsurface > Rock core/Sediment | place: Rifle... | reverse complement strand
TGAATTAGTACAGCTTCCTATTGCAACCTGCTGGACAGGTGTCCCCTCTAATTCTTTCAGAGGGACGACATTATCAGGGGAATGTGGTTTTGCAACCATCGGCTCTATCTTGCTTAAATCCAATTCCACAACCTCGTCATAAGCGGTATTTGGATCAGCCTCCAATCGGGTCCATGACTTCTCCCTCTTCTGTGCCTTTAAGAATGCCTTTGTTACCTCATCACTCGGGAAAATAGAGGTAGTAGCACCAAGCTCTGCACCCATATTTGTTATAGTTGCCCTTTCAGGGACTGAAAGTGTCTTCACACCCGGACCGCCATACTCAATAATCTTCCCAACTCCGCCCTTAACAGTAAGCCTTCTCAAAAGCTCAAGTATAATATCCTTTGCAGACACCCACGGCTGTAATTTACCTGTTAATTTTACAAGGACCACCTTCGGCATGGAGAGGTAAAACGGATCTCCCCCCATTGCAAGTGCAACATCAAGTCCGCCAGCACCAATGGCAATCATCCCAACACCACCGCATGTAGGTGTATGGCTATCAGAACCTAATAGTGTTTGTCCCGGGACACCGAATCTCTCAAGATGAACCTGATGGCAGATTCCGTTGCCGGGGCGGGAGAAATAGAGACCATATTTTGCGGCAATACTCTGGAGGAACCTGTGGTCATCCATATTCATAAAATCTGTTTGTAGTGTATTATGGTCAACATAACTTACTGAGAGTTTTGTCTTGACCCTCGGAACACCCCAATGCCTCAAACTGAAGATATGCCATAGTCCCTGTGGCATCCTGTGTTAATGTCTGGTCCATCTTTATTGCAATCTTTTCACCAGCGGTCATGTTTCCTGAAACGATGTGCTTTTTAATTATCTTCTGAGTAATATTCATTGCCATGTTATATCCCTCCCCAAAATAACTTTTTATATTCCAATATATTAAATTCTAAACCTTTGTTTTGAACATTTGGATTTCGGTCATTGGATATTGTTTAGAATTGAGGTAAATAATAATTTTAAAAAATAAAAAAGTCAAGCTTTAAATTACTTTAAATTACTTTTTTATCAATCAGTTTGAGAGATATTTTAGCCGTTTGTTAAATGCTTTTCCTGATGACTTTTCATGCTATTTTCTGCTATTTTAATACCATGCAAAAACAGTGGCTTAAAAAATATCCTGCCAATATCCCTGAATCAATTCAATATCCTCATAAAACAATATCAGATTTTCTATCAGATACAGCAGAAAGATTTCCCCAGAAAACAGCCATAATATTCTTTGGCAAAAAGATAAACTACAAAGAACTCCACAGCCTAACAATCAAGTTTACCAATGCATTGGTTAATATGGGAGTTAAAAAGGGTGACAGGGTTGCAATAATGCTTCCGAATTGTCCACATGAGGTAATTGCTTATTACTCCGTCCTCAAAATTGGGGCTATAGTCGTCCAGTTCAATCCGTTATATACAGAAAGAGAAACAGAATACCAATTAAACGATTCGGGCTCTGAGACAATAATAGCCCTTGATACACTTTATCCGAATTTCAAAAATATCATCAATAAAACTCGGATTAAAAATATTATTCTGTGCAGTGTATCCGATTTTCTCCCATTTCCTAAAAATTTCCTATACAGACTGAAGGAGAAAAAAGAGATGCTGAAACAGGTTCAGCATGACAGAAAAAAGGATACATCATCTGTCACTTTTTTAAAACTTATAAAGAAATCTTCTTCAAATCCCCCCTCACCCCCCTTTGGAAAAGGGGGATTAAGGGGGATTTCACCTGATGACATTGCCCTTCTTCAATACACAGGAGGAACAACAGGCATTCCAAAGGGTGCAATTCTCACTCACAGAAATTTAGTTGCAAATACAATCCAGTGCCGTCACTGGTTCTCAAAGGCAGAGGTCGGAAAGGAGACATTTCTCTCTGTCCTCCCATTTTTTCATATCTTCGGTATGACATCATCCTTGAACCTTCCTGTCCATTTAGCCTCATCAATGATACTCCTGCCAAGATTCAAACCTTTGGATGTCTTAAAGGCAATAGAACGATACAGGGCAAGTATATTTATAGGTGTCCCTGCAATGTTCTCAGCAATAAATGGTGAGTTAAGGCATGAGAACAAATATAATCTGTCATCTATGAAATTCTGTGTAAGTGGGGCAGCCCCACTCCCTCATGACATGGCAGTAAGATTTGAAACCTTGACAGATGTAAAGGTTATAGAAGGTTACGGACTTACTGAGGCATCCCCAGTAACACACTGTAATCCTATATATGGGGAGAGGAAATTCGGCAGCATAGGACTTCCCTTGCCTGACACTGAATGCAGTATTGTTGACTTGATAACAGGGGCAGAGCTTCAGACAGGTGAAATAGGAGAAATTGCAATAAGAGGACCTCAAATTATGAAGGGTTATTGGAAGAATGAGAAGGAAACTGATATGGTTTTAAAGAATGGATGGCTCTTCACTGGCGATATAGGGAGAATGGATGAAGATGGATTTTTCTATATTGTTGACAGGAAAAAGGAGATGATAATCTCAGGCGGTTATAACATATATCCGAGAGAGATTGAGGAGCTCTTAAACAAACACCCAAAGGTGAAGGAGTCTGCTGTAATCGGCATACCTTATAAATCCATTGGTGATATACCAAAGGCATTTATTGTATTAAAAGATGGAGAATCTGCAGATGAAGATAAGATTATCAATTATTGCAAGGCTAATCTGACAAAATATAAAGTCCCTAAAAAGGTTGAATTCAGGAAAGAACTCCCGAAGAGTCTCATTGGCAAAGTCCTTAAAAAGGTATTAAAGGAAGAGGAGAGGTCAAAAAAAATACTTGACGAAACAAGATAAAGGTAGTATGTTAAAGAATATGAAAGTCAAGACATCTATAACCCTCTCAGAAGAACTGATTAAAAGCATTGATGAATTATTTGGCGAGCAAAAGAACAGGTCAGAATTCATTGAGGAGGCAGTAAGGGATTTCATTGAAAGGCAGGCACAAAGAAGAAGGGATTTGAAAGACCTTAATATCCTCAACAAAAAAGCAAATGAACTCAATAAAGAGGCAGGTGATGTTCTGTCTTATCAGATAAATTTATGAGGAGAGGGGAACTTTATCGTGTATATAAAGGTATTTCTCATGACCCTAAAAAATATCGTGTATTTGTTGTAGTGAGCCGTCAGGTGCTTATTGATTCAAGGTTTTCTACCCTAATTTGTGCACCTATTTATTCAAGTTATGATGGACTGTCTACTCAAGTAAGGGTGGGGATTGAAGAAGGTTTAAAACACGAGAGCAGCATTCACTGTGATGAACTCGTCAGCATTCCAAAAATATCTCTGACTCATTATATCGGCTCACTTTCTGCTGAAAAGGTTCAACAACTAAATGATGCAATTAGAGTTGCTCTAAGCCTTTAACCCAAATTTCGGATTATTCGGGCTGTCTATCACCTCCCTCACTTTTTTTAAAAGTTTATTTGGGGTAATAGGTTTAAATAAAAGGCTTATCCCATCCTCGCTTATATCCTTCGTCTTTATCTGGTCTGCTGTATATCCACTTACAAAAATGACCTTAATATCAGGACTTATCTTTTTAATCTCTTCATAAACCTCTTTCCCGCTCTTTTTTGGCATTATCATATCGGATATAATGAGTTTTATATTATCCTTATTTTCATTAAACTTTTGAACTGCATCCTCTCCATCAACAGCCTCTATGACTTTATACCCATACTCTTCAAGTATTACCCTTGTAGTCTCCCTTACAATTGAATTATCCTCTACAAAAAGAAGTGTCTCACTTCCACTAACAGTGGTAATAACCTCTATCGGTTTTCTTTCTTTAGCCTCTTGAGTTGTCAATGGCAGATATATCTTAAACTCGGTTCCATTGCCGGGCTCACTAAAGACATTAATAAAACCATTGTGCTGTTTGATAATACCGTATGATATTGACAATCCAAGCCCTGTCCCCTTTCCAAGACCCTTCGTAGTAAAGAATGGCTCAAATATCTTTTTCCTTGTCTCTTCATCCATGCCGACACCTGTATCAGCAAAGTTTATCATTGCATAACTCCCCGGTTTACCATAGCCGTATGCCCTGATAAATTCACCATTAATCTCATATAGGGATGTGCTTATAGTTATCTTCCCTCCATTAAGCATTGCATCCCTTGCATTTGTTGCAAGGTTCATCAATATCTGGTCAATCTGCACCTCGTCTATATTAACATTCAATGCCCTGTCAGTAAGATTTGTATTCAGCTCAATATCCTCACTAATCAGCCTCATCAGTATTTTTTCAGTTCTTTCAATAAGCCCATTCAAATCTACAACCTGCGGATTTATCACCTGTTTTCGAGTGAACGCAAGAATTCCCTTTGTCAGACTTGCACCTTTCTCTGAGGCTGAAATTATCTGCTCTGCAAATTTTTTTGTAGTTTCATCCCCCCCCTTTTTCATAATCAAAAGGTTTCCGTAATTCATTATTGCAGACAGAATATTATTAAAATCATGGGCAATGCCTCCAGCGAGTATCCCCACCGACTCCATTTTTTGGGAATGCCTCAACTGGTCTTCAAGTTTCTTTTTTTCTGTGATTTCCTCAATAATTCCCTCCAAATAGATATTACCATTATCGCCTTTTTTTAATACAGTTGAAACAGATGTCCAGATTTTATTTCCCTTTATTGTAATAAATGGAATCTCTTCATCAATCACAGATTCACCCTTCAACAACCTGTCAACTATCTCCTTGAGCTTGTTTTTATTTTCCAATAAATGAAGGACATTATGTTTAAGAAGTTCCTCTCTTGAATCAGCCTCAACCATCATCACACATGCTTTATTAACCTCAATCATTTTACCATCAGTATCAATCTTGAAAACTCCTGCATTAAGGCTGTTGATCAATTCCTCATATTTCCGCTGTAGCTCAAGCTGAAACATCTCCATCTTCTTCCGTTCAGTAATATCCTGAATTGTCCCGACCATACGGACAGGTTCACCTGTGCTATTTAAAGCAACCACACCCTGTTCGTGGATAAACTTCTCTCCACCTCCTTTAAGAACTATCCTGTAGTCAATAGAGTATGGTTTTTTATTGTAAAGTGCATCATTGACAGCACTCTTAACAAACTCCCTGTCATCAGGATGAACAAACTTTAAAAATCTGCTGTCTTCAAATTTATCTAACTCTACGCCAAAGATATTGTAAATCTCATCTGACCAGTAAAGCTTATCTTTAACTATGTCCCACTCCCAGTTTCCAAGCCTTGCTATATGCTGTGCCTCTTTCAGCTTCTTTCCTCTCTCTTCAAGCTCGTTAGTCCTCCTGCTAATCTCAGATGTCATCCTGTTAAAAGACCTTGAAAGAATACCGATCTCGTCCTCTTCCTGAATAGGGATATCAATCTCATATCTACCCGTTGCAATATCTTCTGCAGCAGCCGAGACCCTCTGTATTCGCATAACAACATCCTTAAAAAAGATGATAAACATTACAATAATTATTCCAATGACGATAGAAGCAGTTATCATCATATTCCTTCCTATTATCCTCGTATGGGCAAGGATATCATCAACATCCTCTTCCATAATTAATACCCATTCCATTTCAGGCAGATATTCTGATGCACCTGCAACCCTTATTTTCCTGTAGTTATCATAGAAACCAGAGAACTCTTCATTTGATTCCAGTGCCTTCTTAACTGGCAGAGTATCTATTATGTAATTTAATTCTATGTCATTGACAAATGAAGACTTGCTGATTAACCTTTTTTCCCTGTTGACCAGATATATCTTTATTCTATGTCTTTTCAGTTCTGCTTCGGTTATCCTTTTTTCGCCCTCATATTCCTCCGTTTCAATTCTTTCAAGTATTGAGTTTAATTCCGATATGTGGATAAAATTGGCAATAACTCCAATAGGTCTCCCTGTTGAAATGTTTAAGAGAGGGGCTAATGCTACAATTTCTGGCAATTCTGGAGATGCTGTCCTTTTTTCAGCCACACTCACCCTCTCTTTTCCTTTCTTAAAAAAATTCTCCCCTGACAAATCACTTCCCACTGCAGAGAGGTCTGTGGATGTCAGAACTCTCCCGTCAGGGGAAATAATACTGATGGTATGAATTGACTTATCTATAACTATCTTATTTTTTAAAATATAATCGCTGAGGTTCTTAACAGCAGACTGCTGTCCTTCAAGGATACTCTGGGTTCCGTTTCTTATGACACCGTCACTTGAAAAATCCTGCACGCGATTCATTGATTTCTCAAGGAACTGAGATACAACCTCCTCATAAACAAATGCCTGACTGCTTAAATCCTCAAGGGCATGTCCCATTAAAATCTTTCTGTTTATATTGAAGTTATAGACAAAGGCGATGATTAAAGGCAGGAATACCACTATTACGGCAAGAAATGTTTTCTGTAGGAGAGATAAAGAAATTTTTTTCATTCAGTATCGTAACCCATATTTCAAGAAAAAAACTTAATTTTAACCACTGAGGCACTGAGAGAGACAAAAGAAAAAAAGATTAAGGAGAAAGGGAGAAGAGGGAGAGATGGAAAAAAGGTAAAATATATTTTCCATTCATCTTTTCTTAAATTTCCCTATTTCTCCTTATTGTTTTCCTCTGTGTCTCCGTGCCTCTGTGGTAAATTATATATTTTTTCTCTACAAATTCAAGTATTTTAAGACAAATTCGGCAGTAAGCTGTCCATCCTTTATACACTCGCTTATCCCGCTCCCCCTGTATGAACTGCCTGTAAGAAACATGCCTGGATATTCTGATAACTTCTTATCAAGGATTGACAGCCTCTCTTCATGACCGATGGTATATTGTGGCATTGCCTTCTCCCATCTGTAGATTCGGGTCAGCAGAGGCTCTGATGTAATACCCATAATATCCCTCAACTCACCTTTTACCATCTCTATCATATCTTTATCGTTGAGAAAAACCAGTTTCTCATTATGGGAGCCTCCAATAAAACACCTGATTAAAACAGAGTCATCCGGTGACCTGTATGAGAATTTTCTTGATACCCATGTTGCACCTGTTATTCTCCTCTTCTCCTGCCTCGGCACAAGAAATCCAAATCCATTCATTGGATTGGAAATGCTTTCCTTCTTAAATGCGAGGGATACAGTGGCTGTGGATGCATAAGGAATCTTATTTAAGAGAGCAGATATAGAATCATTAATCCCTGTCAATAGGCTGGCTGTTTCATAGGAGGGGGTGGCAAAAACCACAGTATCTGCATCTAAAACTTCTCCGTTTTTTAAAGATATTTTAAATATATCCCTTTTATCTACACCCGCTACTTCTCTATTTGTAAGAATTTTAGTCATTTTAAGATTTTGGACAATTGTCGCAGGCATCTCAGAGAGTCCATCTTTAAGTGTCATAAACATCGTGTATTTAGGCTTATTTCCTTTACTTCCAGCCCTCCTCATCTCTCTCCTTTTAGCAATCATCCCTTTAATAAGGCTTCCATATTCTTCCTCCATTTGAACAAACCTCGGAAATCGGCTCTTAACACTCATGGTATCAGGGTCTTCAGCATGGACACCTGCTACAAGAGGGGCTGCAATCTTATCAAGGGCTTCCTGACCAAGACGGCGGCGGACAAACTGGGAAAGGCTCTCATCAGCACTTGATTCCTTTTTTGGTATGAACAACTCCATCCCCATCCTAATTTTGCCTGAAAGAGATATCAGATTACTCTTTAATAGGGGAAAGATTTCGGTCGGTATCATCAATATCACACCCTCAGGCAGTTCGTGCAGATGTCCATTCAACAGGATATAAGTCTTTCTGTATTCGTCATTGGTGCGGAGAAGACTCTCCCCCATTCCAAGCCGCTCACAGAGTTGAATTGCCCAAGGCTTCTCGGATAGAAAACAGTCTGGACCGCCTTCTATAAGAAAACCGTCTGTCCTCTCTGTCAGGATATTCCCCCCTATTCTATTATTTTTTTCAAATAGGGTTATAGAAATACTCTCACCTTTTTTTCGGGCTATTTCTTCAAGACTGTAGGCAGTGGCAAGTCCTGATATACCCCCACCTATTATTACTATTTTTTTATCAGTCATTTTAACTACAAAATAAAAAAAGGGGTTAAGGATTAAGAGTTAATTCAGTTTTTACTAACCCCTAATCCCTAACCCCTTTTTATTAATTATACTTCCAATATTTCTTTATCCTTTTTTGCTGTAATCTCGTCAACTTTATTTATAAATTTATCAGTGATTTTCTGTATCTCATCATGTGCCTTTTTGTGCTCATCCTGAGAAATCTTTTTATCCTTTTCAAGTGCCTTTAGATGCTCCATGCTGTCCCTTCTTATATTCCTTATAGCAACCTTGCAGTCTTCAGCCAATTTCTTTACAACCTTCACAAGCTGTTTTCGCCTCTCCTCTGTAAGAGGCGGGATTGATATACGGATAATTTTACCATCGTTAGACGGTGTTAATCCAAGGTCAGATGAAAGGATTGCCTTTTCTATAACAGGGGTAATAGATATATCCCACGGCTGGATTGTTACTGAGCGGCTTTCAGGCACAGAAAGGTTGGCAACCTGATTGAGAGGGGTTGGATTTCCATAGTAGTCCACCTTTATCCCATCCAAAAGGGCTAATGATGCCCTGCCTGTCCTTATCCCTGCCAGCTCTTTCTGGAAAACCGTTACCGAGGACTCCATCTTCTTATTTGTATCACTATAGATATTCTGAATCATTTATTCCCCTTTACAATCGTCCCAATCTTCTCCCCTGAAAGAACTCTTTTTATATTCCCCTTTTCCTTCATACTGAATACTATTATAGGAATCTTGTTATCCATGGATAAAGTTATAGCGGTTGTATCCATAACTTTTAAGTCCTTCTGCAACACTTCCATATATGTAAGGTCTGTAAATTTTACTGCATTCTTATCTTTTTTAGGGTCGCTGCTGTAAACACCATCAACTTTGGTTGCCTTAAGTATAACATTAGCATTTATCTCTATAGCCCTTAATGACGCTGTAGTATCGGTTGTAAAATACGGACTCCCCGTCCCTCCTGCAAAAATAACTACCCTCCCCTTCTCCATGTGTCTTATTGCCCTGCGTCTGACATACGGCTCAGCCACCTGCCTCATATCTATTGAAGTCAGCATCCTTGTATGGACACCTTCCCTTTCAAGGGCATTCTGAAGTGCCAGTCCATTAATTACGGTTGCAAGCATCCCCATGTAATCGGCGGTAACCCTGTCCATTCCGTCATTGGCGGCAATTGAACCTCTGAATATATTCCCTCCGCCTATTACAACCGCAGTCTCAATGCCCATCTCCTGGATTTCTTTAATTTCAAGGGCAATATCTCTGACTATCTTTTGGTCAATACCAAAACCACCTTCTCCGCTTACCGCCTCACCGGTAAGTTTCAATAGAACCCTTTTAAATTTTAATTTTGGCAATTATTGTTTCCCTAATTGATATCTGACGAATCTGCTAACCTGAATATTTTCGCCCAATTCGGCAATCTTTCTTGAAATGAATTCTTTGATTGTAATATCAGGGTCTTTTACAAAAGACTGCTCAATAAGACATGCCTCTGTATAATATTTCTCTAACTTCCCCTCCGCAATCTTCTGAACAACATTATCGGGCTTGCCTGACTCCTTAGCCTGATGAATATAAATTTCCTTTTCCTTGCTTATTACCTCAAGCGGAACATTCTCCCTCTTTATATACAATGGATTTGACGCAGCAATATGCATTGCAATATCTTTTACGAGTGACTGAAACTGCTCTGTCCTTGCAACAAAATCAGTTTCGCAATTTATTTCCACTAAAACGCCTATCTTCCCGCCTGCATGAATATATGAAGCTACAAGCCCCTCAGAAGTTGCACGGTCTGCCTTTTTAACTGCCTTTGAAAGCCCCTTCTTTCTCAGATAATCAATTGCGGATTCAATATCCCCCTTTGTCTCCTCCAGTGCATCCTTGCACTCCATTATCCCTACACCTGATCTCTCCCTTAATGTTTTCACCAACTCAGCGCTTACTGCCATTAAATCCTCCCAATAATACAGTGTCAGTGTCAGTTTTTAGTTTCAGTTTTTATTGTAACTAACACGATTAACTAACACTTAATTTATATTTGTACTGGTATCTCGTTCAATTTTGCTTCCTTTGTTGGAACAATAGCCGACTCTAATGCAGATTCCATTTCATCTACAGAAGCCCTCTCTTTAATCGCTATTGCCTCTTTAGCTTCTATAATAATATCTGCCACCTTTGAAGACATCAGACGTATTGACCTTATTGCATCATCATTTGCAGGCACGACAAAATCTACACCATCAGGGTCGCAATTTGTATCAACAACTGCTATAGATTTAATACCCATCTTCTTAGCCTCATTAATGGCTATTCTCTCTTTGCGGGTATCAATAACAAATATCGCCTTTGGCAGTTTATCCATATCCTTAATCCCGCCAAGATATTTATCAAGTTTTTTAATATCTTTTTCTATCATAATACCCTCTTTCTTTGTAATAGCATTAAAGCCACCGCTATCTCTCATCGCTTCAAGGTCTTTCAATCTTCTAATACTCTTCTTAATGGTATTAAAATTGGTGAGGGTCCCGCCGAGCCACCTCTGATTCATGAAAAACATACCGCACCTCTTAGCCTCTTCAGCAATCATACCCTGTGCCTGTTTTTTTGTTCCGACAAAAAGGATATATTCTCCATTGGCAACAGTTTCAGATATGAATTTTGTAACCTCTTTAAACTTCTTGAGTGTCTTTTGTAAATCAATAATATAGATGCCATTCCTTGCCCCAAAGATATACTTCTTCATCTTTGGATTCCACCTTTTAGTCTGGTGCCCAAAATGGGAACCTGCCTCCAATAACTGCTTCATCGTAATAGCTGACGACATGCTTCCTCCTTCAAATTTTGTTAATGTTTATT
>Ga0209642_10002992_pt1 | contig 10992 bp, 12 predicted proteins | sample RifCSP19_2_FD_184025 | JGI IMG/M metagenome (GOLD analysis project Ga0209642, IMG submission 184025) | Soil microbial communities from Rifle, Colorado - Rifle CSP2_sed 19_2 (SPAdes) (version 2) | ecosystem: Environmental > Terrestrial > Deep subsurface > Rock core/Sediment | place: Rifle... | reverse complement strand
CGAGATCGCGGCGCTCGATCTCGCCTACGAACGAGGGCAATTGGAGCGACACGTGTACGAGGACCTGCGCGCCGCGACGAAGGAACGGCTGCTCCGATCGCGGGAGGCGCAGGCCGGAGGGAGGTCCCTCAGATGAGACCGGGGAGTGATCCGCCGTGCTCGTGACAAGGGAAGCCGACTACGCGATCCGCTGCGTCATGGAGGTGGCGAGGCACGAGCGGATCAGCGCCGCGCAGGTGGCGGCACGCCAGGAGATCTCTCCTACGTTCCTGGGGAAGATCGTCCAGTCGCTGGCCCGGGCCGGCATCCTGGCCACGCGCCGCGGGGTCGGTGGCGGCATCGCCCTGGCCATGCCGATCGGTTCGATCACGCTGCTCCAGGTGATCGAAGCCGTCGAGGGGCCTCTGTGCCTGAACGAATGCCTCACCGATCCACCACGGTGCCTGCACAGCCGGACGTGCCCGGCTTTCCCCTACCTCTGCGAGGCACAGAAGTCGCTGCGCTCGATCCTCGACGTGAGCTTCGCGCACATGATGGATACGGAAGAGGACACGTCCCTCCCCACGCCAGCCCTGGAAGCGCTCGTGGAGCTCTCTCCGAACGGCAGGAACCGGGGAGCCCGGCGTTCCAAGGCGGATGCCCCATGAGGCTCCTCACCCTCACCCTCTCGTATCACGAGACGCCGCTCGACGAGCTGGGGCGCGTGTCGGTCCCCTCCGGATCGCTGAAGGCCGCCCTCCCTTGCCTCCTTCGCGCGCCCGACGTGCAGGAAGCGATCGTGCTCTCCACGTGCAACCGGACCGAGGTCTACGCCTGGGTCGACGACCCAGGCGCGGCAGCGGAGCAGATCGCGCTCTTCCTCGAAGACCTGAGGGGCCTGCCTCCAGGCTGGGTGGGTACCCGATGCCGGATCCTCCAGGCAGAGGACGTGATCCGGCACCTCTTCACCGTCGCGGCCGGGTTGGACTCGATGGTGCGGGGGGAGTCCGAGATCCAGGGGCAGGTGAGGAGCGCCTACAAGACGGCCGCCGCCCTCGGCGCCGTGGGGCCCCACCTCCACGGCCTGTTCAGGTGGGCCCTGGAAGCGGGCAAGCGAGCCCGATCCACCACCGGGCTCTCGCGCGCCAAGTACTCCTTCCCCCGGGCCGCGGTGCACGCGATCGACGTCAACCTGGGCGGGGTCGCCGGGAGGGAGATCCTCGTCGTCGGGAGCGGGAAGATGGCCCTCTCCTCCATGCAGGCCCTCTCTGCAGCCGGCGCCCGCGCCGGCATCGCCGCCCGGCGTGTCGAGGCGGCCGTGGAGCTCGCGGATCGGTTCAACGCCTTCGCCCTCCCGCTTCACGCCATGGAGGACGCTCTCACGACGGTCGACGCCGCGATATTCGCCACCTCGTCGCCGGCACCGCTCCTCGGGTCCGAGCAGGTGTCCCGCATCGCCTCGGCTCGCAACGGCGTTCCGATGGTGCTGATCGATCTCGGCATGCCGCAGAACGTTGATCCCGCTGTGGAGGAGGTCGCCGGCGACGGCGGCTCCATCACCCTCTACGACCTCAGGCGGCTTGACGACGAGGAGTTCACCGTTCCGGAAGGTCGCGAGGTCCTGATGAGAGCCGCGGCCGAGATCACGACCACGGAAGCCGAGCGATGCGTCGCGTGGTTCCGGTCGAAGCCCGCCGACGCGGTGGTGGCCGCCATCCAGAGCCGGGCCGCCCGGATCGCCCAGACGGAGGTTCGGCAGGCGATGCGGCGCATCCCCGACCTCGACGACCGCCAGCGAGTCGCCGTGGAGCAGGCGATCCGCCGGACCGTACGCAAGGTGGTGCACCTGCCGACGGTGCGCACGAAGGAAGCGTGCGCCCGCGGGGACGACACCCTCCTCGAGGCGGCACGGTGGCTCTTCGGCATCAACGGAGACGGTTCCGGGAAGGACGGTCACACATCGACCCGCGACGGGGATCGGGATGAGCCTGTTCAGACGCAAGAAGAAGCACGCTGAAGCTCCTGCCGACAGGTCGGCGGGCGCAAGCGTGGAACCGGCTCGGGACGAACCGAGGGGCGAGAGCACCGGACCGCCCGCGGCCACGCCGCCCGCTCCGGGCGAGGCGGAGACGCCCGAGTCCGAACCCGGATCCGTGCAGCCGGGGAACGGGCCGTCGCCCCCGCGGTCGGGGGTTCGCGGCGTCCTCCGATCCACCCGGGAAGCACTCGCGCCCGTCGAGAAGAAGCACATCTTCGTCGCGAGCTTCGGTCTCATGGGCATCATGACGGCCGTCGTCTTCCTCGCTTCGGCCCTGAGCTTCTGGTGGACGTCCCAGCCGTCGTTCTGCGGGCGCTGCCACGTCATGGCCACCTACATACAGGCCTGGGAGCGGTCGGCCCACCAGGACGTGAACTGCGAGAGCTGCCACCTGGTACCGGGGTTCTTCGGGTTCATCGGCGGCAAGATCGCCGGGCTCCAGGTGGTCATGAACTACATCCGGGGCAATTACGAGGACTGGTCCTTCAACGCGGCGGTGCCGAACGTGGCCTGCATCCAATGTCACGAGGAGATCCTCGAGAAGAACCTCCACGGCGATGAGACGGGGATAACCGTGAGCCACAGCAACATCGTCGAGCTCGGCGGCAAGTGCATGAACTGCCACTCGACGGTCGCGCACGGCGGCGCCGTCCCGATCGGCTCTGAGACGCACCCGACGATGGCCTCGTGTCTGAGGTGTCACAACGACACCACCGCACCCCTCGACTGCGCCCTCTGCCATACCGGCAAACAGCCGCTCGCGGAGATGCCCGTGGAAGAGACCGCTGCAGGCGGGACCTGAGGGAGGAGGACGAGGAAACGATGTCTCTGTTCAGGAGGCGTCCGAGACAGATGGCGCTCCCGGGGATCGAGGCGCCCCGTACCCGTCGACGCGGCGGCTCGGGCCCGGAGCGAGACGGTCCCGTGCGCCGGTTGCGCCACTCGCTGGTCAAGGCCCCCATGACCCGGCGCAGGTTCCTCGGAGGGACCCTTGGATGGGTGACCGCCGCGATCGCCTCGGCGCTGGGCATCCCCGCGGTGGTGGCGTGGGTCTCGCCGTCGCTGCGCAAGCAGGAAGAGGAGTGGACGCCCGTCGGGAGCCTGACCGACCCGGGCCCCGGGCAGCCCGACCTCAACGTGGTGGGCGAGCCGATCAGCACGTCGTACACCAAGCTCGTGCAGGACGCGTACCTCGCGACGCAGCCCCAACCGGTCGCTGTCTTCGTCGTCAACCACGGCGACGAGGACTTCACCGTATTCGACGTCCGCTGCACGCACCTCGGATGCCCGGTGAACTGGGACGAGGAGAAGCGGCAGTACAAGTCGCCTTGCCACAACGGCATCTTCGATGAGGAGGGCCGCGTGCTGGAGGGCCCTCCTCCGAGGCCCCTCGACCGCTACGAGTACAAGATCGAGGGCGGCGTGCTGTACGCCGGGAAGCTCTACGAGGTCAACGACGATTGGAGCGGATCACGCAGTAGGACGCAGGAGGCACCCGATGTTCGCGCGAAGCAAGGAATGGGTCGAGGAGCGCCTGGGATTGCGTCCCGTCGCGCAGCGCGTGCTGGACCATCCCGTGCCCCGCCACATCACGTGGTTGCACTGCTTCGGGGGGCTCACGTTCTTCACGTTCATCATCTTGGTCGTGACCGGTCTGATCATGGTCTTCTTCTACGTCCCCTCGCCCGACCACGCCCACTCCAGCGTTTCCTGGTTCCAGTCCTCGGTGCCCTTCGGGTCGATCGTGCGCAACCTGCACAGGCTCGCAGCCTGGGCGATGGTGACCCTGGTCGTCATCCACATGCTGCGTGTGTTCGTGCACGGCGCATACCGGAAGCCGAGGGAGCTCAACTGGGTCGTGGGTGTCACCTTGTTCCTGCTCGTCCTCGCCTTCGGCTTCACCGGCTACCTGCTGCCTTGGGACCAGAAGGCGTTCTGGGCGACGAACGTCGGGATCAACATCGTCGCGACGGTTCCCGTCGTCGGCGAGCCCCTCGCGAACCTGCTGCGCGGGGGCCCGATGCTCGGCGCCTTGACCCTGCTCCGCTTCTACGCGCTGCACGTGTTCGTCCTCCCGGTCCTGACGGCGATCGGGATGTTGATCCACTTCGCGATGATCCGGAAGCAGGGCATCGCGAAGCCCCTGTGAGGAGAAGCGACGTGACCGACCGGCTGATCGACGAGCGGGCGGATCCCCGTTGGGACGACGCAGGTCCCGAGGAACGGCCCGAGGACGGGATGCCCTTCTTCCCGGACTTCGCCCTCAGGGAGGCGCTGGTCGCGCTCGCCTTCCTCACGGTGCTGCTCGTGCTGGCCTCGGTGACGGAAGCACCGCTGGAAGAGGAGGCGGACCCCTCGGCCGCTGGCTACGTCCCGCGTCCGGAGTGGTACTTCCTCTGGCTCTTCCAGAGCCTCAAGTACTTCAAGGGCGAGTGGGAGATCCTCGGCACCTTCGTCCTGCCCACGATCGCGATCCTGTTGCTGGTGTCGATCCCGTTCATCGACCGACGACGACCCCACCCCCATCGACTCCTGCCGCGCACGCGACCCGTCCGGATCTGGCCGAGGCTGCTCGGCGCAGGCGCCATGGCGGGCATCGGCTACCTGACGTTCGTCTCCATGACGAGCTCCACGCCCGTCACGCAGACGGGACCCCGCCTCAACCAGGTCCAGGCGGCCGGCAAGGCGCTTTTCGACAAGATGGGGTGTGTCTCCTGCCACGCCATCGGCGACGCGGGGGGAACCAAAGGACCCGAGCTCACGAGCTTCGGCACCGAGTCCGACGCAGAGAACCGCGTGCTCCTGCACTTCACGGGCATCGGACCCTCCGACCCGAGCATCATGCCCGGCTACCAGCTCTCGGACGAGGAGCTCAGCTCCCTCGCCGCGTACCTGCTGAGCCTCCGAGGCGGATGAGGGGGGATCGGTGGAACGCCAGCCGAAGAGCCGGATCCCCAAGGTGGTCATGGTGGTCGTGCCGCTGCTCGCGCTCGGGCTCGCGCTGCTCCTCGTCAGCATGGCCTGGCGGGCGAACCGGACGACCAGGGTCACCGACGGGTCCCCACAGAACGACGAGGTCGTGCCACTCACGACGGAGACCGACGTCTTCCTGACCTGCTCCGAATGCCACGGCGACCTCGACCTCGTGTTCAAGCAGGGACGGGTCCCGACGCTCCTCTACACGCATGCGGAGCACTTCGCCAAAGGCGTGTCTGATTGCTCCGTCTGCCATCCCGCCAACACGCACGAGCCGGACAAGATCAACAGGCCGACGATGTCCAGGTGCTTCACTTGCCACGGCACTTCGGAGGTGGCCATCGCGTCCGGCGAGTGCAACACGTGCCACCCGCCTGACATCCCTGCCAGCCCGCCGAGCCACCAGGAGGCAGGTTGGACGAAGGCCCTCCACACCGAACAGGCCCTCACCGATCAATTCCAGTGCCTGACCTGCCATGAGCAGAAGTTCTGCGACTCCTGCCACGGCGTGACGATGCCACACGAGGAAGGCTGGGAGGAACTGCCGCACGCGACGGCCTTCTTCGACGAGCCGCTCTCGTGCCAGGCCTGTCACCCGAGGGCCGAGGGTGCCTCCGACGCCTGCGACACCTGCCATCACCCGCAGGGTCCACGAGGAACACCGTGGATCGAGGTTCACCCATCCGTGGTCAGGTCGGAGAGCGCGTTCACCTGCTTCCAGTGCCACAGCGAAGAGACGTGCTCGGTGTGCCACGTGAGAGGCAAGGAGGACTTCGGAGCCGACCAGAACGTGATCGCGATGTCTCCGAGCCCGGTCCCCACGGGCGGGTGACACCCCAGAGGAGGTAGATATGGCAAGGCTTGCCCGAAGCGAGAAGACCCGAAGCGGGGGCGTTGGGGTAGCGCTCCGCACACGGATCGAGCTCTGGCTCGCCGTCGTGTTCATGGCCATCGCCTTCGCCGCCGGATTCACGATCCGAGCCATGTCGGACCCGCCTCCACCGCAGGCACCCGTGGCCGACCTGGCGCCAGCACCGCTCCCACCGATATTCGCTCCGCCACTCAGCGACGAGCAGCTGCAGCAGGGACTGCCGTCCGATCACCCTGAGCTACCCACGGCCGGCGAGGGCGGAAGCGCGGAGGAGACCGGCGGAGGGACCGACGGCGCGGGGTAGGACGGGGACGAGGCATCGAAGTAGGAACGCAGGAGGATGGGATGGCCGCCGAGCAGGAGCCGGAGGCGAGGAGGGCACCGCGCGTGCTACTCCTCCTCCTCGTCCTGCTCGGCGTCGTGCTACTCCTGATCGTCTGGAACCGGGCGGCGGCCTCACCCCGCCTCTGCTCGACGTGCCACGCGATGGACCAGGCGGTCGAGTCGGCCTCGCGTTCGGTGCACCGGGACGTCCCCTGCCTCGCCTGCCACAGCCGACCCGGACTGCTCGGCAGTCTGAGGTACATCCCGACGTTCGCGCGTGAGGGGGTCGCCACGCTGACCGGATGGAACGTCGCAGGCGGCGTGCTGGACCCGACGGACTGCCGCTCGTGCCATCCGGATCTGGCGACGTCGCCGTCGCTGAAGATCGCACATGCCGAGGAGGCCCAGGACTGCGAGTCCTGTCATGGAGAGGTCGCCCACCCGACCTTCGATACCGCCGACCCCGGCGTGAGCCCAGGTCCCGACGGCGATCCGCATCCGGACGGCTACGTGCAGACCCATGGAGAGGACTACGTCGGGGGATCCACGTCGTGCACCGTTTGTCACCGCCCGTCCTTCTGCGAGGTGTGCCACTTCAGGTCGAGCTTCCCGCACCCGGAGAACTGGATCCAGGAGCACGGAGCCGTCCAGCGGCTCGAGGGCGCCGAAACATGCGCCTTCTGTCATCCCACGACCTTCTGCGTCGGATGCCACGGGACCGAGATCCCACATCGCGAGGCATGGCTCGGCGAGCACTGGCGTTCGCTCCAGGACGCTTCCGTGTCGCCTTGCCTCGAATGCCACCCGAAGACCGACTGCACGACGTGCCACTCCGAGCACGGGATCCACCGGGAGCAGGATCTCTACTCGAGGGCGTCGCCGTGAACGGGCGGAAGGGGAGCCGGGGACTCGTCGTCATGATCGCGGTGGTCTTCGCCCTCCTCTTGGCGGAGGGCCTGCTGGTCGCGTACGTGTTCATCTCGCCGAGCGCGAGCGACAAGCTCGGAGGGGTCGCCGCCTCCGTCCAGCGTGCGTGGGACGGGACGGAAGACGAGCCTGGGGTCCGCACCAAGGTGGCCGATGCTTTCCGCCGCGGGTACGAGGATTGGATCGTCCCCATCTGGTACGAGCCGCAGGCCCCGACGGGCGACCCCGAGTTCGCGGCCTGTGTCGAGTGCCACCCCGACTACGCCTCCAAGCGGAGGTTCTCCGTCTTCATGAACCATCCCCTCCACGCCCAGCTCGGCGTCGAGTGCGCCACCTGCCACCCCCAGAACGTGCACCCGAACCCCCCGCACCCACAGGAGAAGACCTGTGCCGAGTGCCACGACGAGGTCCGGCAGAAGGACGGCTGCGTCTCCTGCCACCCGCCAGCGTCGCTCCCGCACTTCTACCTGCTCGGAGCCCCCCGGGAGGGGATCGTCTCGTGCGACACCTGCCATCCCCGGGGCAGCTTCGACGCCCATCCCACCGACCCGCTCGTACGTACGGGACAACTGGACGGAACCGACCGGACGACATGCCTTTCCTGCCATGAGGACACGAGCTGTCAGCAGTGCCACGCCGTCCCTCACCCGTCGAACTGGCAGAAGATCCACGGTCAGAACCTCGTCACGGGGGCAGGGGCGACCTGCTACTCCTGCCACGTGGCTACGTGGTGCGCCGATCGGTGCCACGGTGTGACCTCGACCAACCCGTTCGTTCCCAAGCCGATCCCGCCAGTAGGAGTACGACCATGACCTCACAGCGGAAGAAGATCGTCCTCCTGGGCGCCATCGCCGCCGGCGCGGCTCTGCTCGTCGGGGGGGCCTGGGCGTTGCACGTCGGCCCGTTCGGGGCCGCGGGCCGCGGCTCGGTCCTCGCCACGGTCGACGGGGACCCCATATACCTGAGCGACGCACGGTACCGTGCGATGGGATTGGCCGCGGTGCACGGCGGCCCCACGGGCTCCCTGGACGAAGGGTGGCAGGAGCGGGTCCTCCAGTCGCTCGTGGACGACCTGGTCATCCAGGCAGAGGCGGAGCGCCGCGGCCTGATCGCCTCGGACCAGGAGGTCGCGGCTCAGATACTCGACCTGCGGGAGCTCTTCCCCAGCCTCGCCGAATACGAGGCCTGGCTCGGATCGCAACAGATGGACGAGGACGAGCTGGAGCGGCGGGTGAGGCTGCAGACGACCGCCGTGCGAGTGTACGAGGCCGTCACGGCGGACGTGGAAGTGAGCGAGGGGGAGATCCGCAACTACTACGAGGAGCACCCCCAAGAGTTCTTGGGGGCCGACGGCAGTCCCGTTCCCTTCTCTGCGGTCCGCGACTCGATCGCGGAGAGCTTGATGGAAGAGGAGAAGAACGGGGCCTACGCGGCGTGGCTGGATGCGCGCCGCAGGGCCGCGACGCTGGTGATCGTCATGGACGACTGGTGGAGGAGCATGCAGGATGAGCAGCAGAGCTGAACCCGTCCCGAGGCGGCTCGTAGCCGGCGTGCTGGTGTTGACCCTCGTCGTGCTCGGGCTGGGTGGCGCGATCGTGGCCATCAAGCTCAGGCCTGCGACGGTTCCGACGACGGCGATCGACCGCAACGTGGAGCAGTGGAGGCGGGCCGTGCTCGCCAACCCGCAGGACGAGGGGGCTCGGATAGGCCTTGGGTTCGCGCTGCTGGATGCAGGACGAACCGGAGAGGCACGTGCTGCCTTCGAGGAGGCTCTCGAGCTGAACGAGAAGAGTTGGATCGCCCTCTTCCAACTGGGTCTGCTCGACGCGGAGGAGGATCCCGAAGGCGCGCTCGACCTGCTCGCCCGGGCGGCGAGCGAGGCGCCCGCGGGGGATAGAACCCTCGTCCTGATCGCCCAGGGGGATCTGCTGATGGCGCAAGGTGACCCGGAAGGCGCGAGGGGCGTGTACGAGGCGGCGATCGCCGACACCCCCTTCATCATCGACTCGCACCTGGGTCTCGCTAGGGCGCTCGAAGCCCTGGGTGAGGAGGAGGCTGCCCTGGACGAGTACCGGGAGGCGGCCCGGTTCGATCCGGACAACCAGGAGATCGCGGATGCGATCACGCGCCTGAAGGGCAAGGGCAAGGACTAGGACCCACACGGGAGGCAACCAAGGATGGCAACCACGGAGTCGCTCCCCCGGGAGCAGCCGCAGGACGAGGAAGAGGAAGAGGACCGATCGAGCCGGAAGCTCCTCCGGGCGTTGTTCTGGATATTGGCGATCGCGGCCCTGGCGTTGCTGGCGCTGCTGATATGGCTGCTGTGGCCCAAGAAGACCGCCCCTCCTGGACCGACGGCCGGCTATCCGATCGAGGTCGTGACGACGATCTACGGGTTCGGGGAGGGCCCCGATGAGGTCCTGAGGACACCCCTCGGGGTGACCTTCGACGACGAAGGTCACGTGTGGATCTCCAACACGGGTCAGTCCCGCGTGGAGCAGTACACGACCGACGGCACGTTCGTCCGGCTCCTGGGGACCGACGAGGATCCGGGCAAGCTCTTCTCCCCGTACGGCCTGGCGGTCGATCCCGATACCGACCGGGTGTACGTCGCCGACCACGGCAGCGGCTACGTCCAGGTGTACTCGACGACCGGCGCCTACGTCGGTCACTTCCCCGCAGACGACCAGGAGCTCGGGGTCTTCGGCGACACCTTCTCCCCCTATCACGTGCAGATCGTGGAAGGCCGCATCGTCGTGTCCAGCAACGACGGCATCTACTTCTTCGACTCGAGCGGCCACGTGGTCGGGAGCTGGGTCGACAAGGCGAAGGGCGACAACGTGCGCGGACCGCAGTTCGGCCAGTTCAACTTCCCAGACAGCTTCACGGTCGACCCGAACAGCGGCACCTACTACGTCGCCGACACGATGAACCGCCGGGTCGTCGCCATCAGCGGCGAGGGCCAGTGGCTGTGGACGTCAGGACGCCCGGACGCGGCTGGACAGATCACAGGCTTCTGGCAGCTTCCGCGGGGCATCCAGGTCGGCCCCGAGGGCAACCTCTACGTGGTGGACACCTTCCGCCCCGACGGGGAGGGGATGGGTGCCGGCCACATCGTCGTGCTCTCGCCGGAGGGCGAGCTGCTGTCGGAGTTCGGCCGAGCGGGCTTCCAGGACGGATCGTTCAGCTATCCGGACCAGCTCGCTTTCGACTCCGCCGAGTTGTGGGCCATCGCCGACCGCGAGAATCATCGAGTGGTGATCTTCAGGCTGAGGACTCCCTACCCGCAGCCCAGCCAGGTCGAGGCCTCGAAGTACGGGGGCATGATCTCCCACGTCGCGGATACCTGGTCGACACCGAGGCCCGAGCGGGAGACCTCGCCGACGCCGTAGGGTTGGGCCTCACCTCACAGCGGGACCCGGAGATGGGCCGAGAAGGGAGGACGTGTTGGAGAGCACGAGCAGAGCCGCCGCCGCGGAGTTCGTGGCGACGTTCGCCCTCGTGTCCGTCGGCGCAGGTGCGGTGATCGCCACGAGCTTGGGGCTCGACCTCCTCGGTGTCGCGCTCGCTCACGGGCTCGTGCTCGCGGTAGCCGTGTCGGTGACCGGCCACCTCTCGGGCGGCCACGTGAACCCGGCGGTGACGGTCGGCCTGTGGATCACGGGGAAGATCGAGTCGTCCCGGGCCGCCGTCTACGTCCTGGCCCAGCTGCTCGGCGCCGTCGCGGCGGCGCTCCTCCTGAGGGCGCTGTTGCCGGGCGTCCTCTTCGACGCAGCGGCGGGAGGTGTTCCGGCTCTCGCTCCGACCCTCGGGAGCGGCAGGGGCATCGCGATCGAGGCGCTGACCACGTTCTTCCTGGTGTTCGCTGTCTTCGGCA
>Ga0209642_10002990_pt1 | contig 10996 bp, 10 predicted proteins | sample RifCSP19_2_FD_184025 | JGI IMG/M metagenome (GOLD analysis project Ga0209642, IMG submission 184025) | Soil microbial communities from Rifle, Colorado - Rifle CSP2_sed 19_2 (SPAdes) (version 2) | ecosystem: Environmental > Terrestrial > Deep subsurface > Rock core/Sediment | place: Rifle... | reverse complement strand
TACTACGCATTAATCATCCACTAATCATGTATATTTTTTACTTCTGACCCCCATTTCCATGAGGGCAAGTTTTTACCATTCATGTTATGTACACCGCCTGTTTTAAAAATACCTCGCTATCCCAAAAATTGCAATCCTACCCTGAAAGAATTAAAAGGCATTGACCATCTCACCTCTGCGAAAACAGGTATGGTTGTATCCGCAGCAGCAGGGAGCAGTACTTGTAAAATAGCGCCCCTTTCAAGATGAACCTCAGTGATTAAACCTAACCCGTATTTGCTTATGTCCACTCCACGTGCCACATATGGAACATCTGTTTTTTGTTTCGAATTAACTGCAGAAAGACGAAAATACACTTGGGAATTAAAAGGTTTACGCTCACCATCTCTTTTTGCAGTCTCTTTTATCATAATAAAATACTCCCCATGTATTATGTATTTTTACAGAATATTAATACTAGCTTGGTAAGATTAAATCATATTAATATTTTTCTGTCAATCCCTCAAAGGTGGGATATGAATTTGAAGTTCAGGAATTTCACAATTGCCATAAAGTCACTAAGCCAGCAAGGTTTTTCGTAACAGTTCAGCTCACCGCAGAGGTCGCTAAGATCGAATAACAACCCACTGATCCCCCTAGTTTGTTAATTGGGACGATTCTCACAATCCCCTTAGTAACGGGACGAAGGGGATTGTAACTTTGTGATCTCATCGTTCTGGGGTGGGCTAAACTGTTACAATATTTTACAGAAAAGCTCCCGATTCTTTGGTATGATTTTACACAACACTTGACGCCAACTATAGGTTGCATATGGTAAAACTACTGATAAATTAATTTTTCTTTCTAGTGGATTTTCCAATGAAAATGGATACAGAGAGGACAATGACATGTGTTGATTCAGATTGTGTATGATACAACGAATAATTAAAGATTTTACTGAAGGGACTGTCAGGTCGTTGATCACTCTTTCTGGAAATTCACATCCAAGAGTCATCCTGGTAACCAGGAGCGCTGTATAAATTATGTTATTACAATGATATTCTTTTGATTTCGTGACTACCGTTTCCCATTCCAGATCACTATATTTGTTAATAATTTCTGCGATATCACACAGATTTTTTAGTCTAAAGAACCTTTTGGTGCAGCTAGTGATGCAAGATGTTATCAGCATATCTTCTGGAGACATTACAAATACATCGTATCCTTTAAACTTAATCTTAACAGCCTCATTCCAAATTTGCAGGAAATTTATTGGTAAAAATCCCAAATCGATGTCGTGATGCTCGAAATAACCACACTCAACACCACGACTTTTTATGAGATTCCAAATTTCTAAAATATCTTTGTCTGCAACCTCTTCTCTTTTTGATCTTAATAATAAATCAACATCATTCTTAATTGTAAACCAGGAATGATCATATACCAGCACATCCAGCGCAACCCCTTTTATAAACATTACATCAATACACTTTCTATTTAAAAGAGATAACACTTCCATTAACTTTTCCGTTTTGCATTTTTCCATGACAACGTTGCGATAAGAATAGAGTTTAAATTGTTCCATTATATCTTGTGGGATTCCAAGTTCCACACTGTTACACTGCCGCAAATTAGAATAAATTAACGGCGCAACGCCATGCAGCTTTGCTGTTGAATAAACAATATCCCACCGGATCTCTTCACTGCTGCATATATCAAGCACCGTCTTCTGGTGGGTATGGAGAAATTCTTGCCGTGCGAGAACGAAAAGAAGTTTGTCTTCTGGTCTCATCTTCTGTAATGTAATCATGATTTCCACCTGCGGATGACTATAAATACAGCCCCACGGACGAGCAGTAAAAAAAACTGCACACCCCGGCGAAAAAATGTTGTCAGATGACTGGAGTGAAGCCCTAAAAGCCTTTGCGGAAAAAACCGTCCCCAGCCATACAACCTCATCCATGTCAAAGTGCCGATAGCAATAAACAAGCCTGTTATTCGCCAAATGGTGGTGTCAAGAGATATCTGTTGTTCTCCTCTTTTTATAGCCAGTACCCTGCCTACAATCTCGTTGGCACGCAAAGGCGGGTCAAACTGAAGCACATTATCCCCTTTTGTAAGGAACGTATGTCCAGCCTCATTTTTACTAATGCGCAATACCCGATGTGCGATCAGTTTACCATCATGCCGGAAAACAATCACTTCACCCCGTCTTATACCAGCGCAACCATGTGCCACCAATACCTGATCACCATTCCGGATGAGGGGAAACATACTGCGTCCGGTAATAGGAATATAATGCTTCTCTCTTGCCTGTGTCCAGGCGTCAAGCACTGCGCCAAGTACCGGTTCTTGCATGGATTTTTCCTCACTATTAGGCACAAATACTGGCTCTGACATTTCATTCACACCTTTGATATATCTTAACTACACAGTAATAGTTCACCGCAAAGGGCGCGGAGAACGCAGAGAAAAACACTTACAAAGGAAAAAATCCGCATAAATTGTCTTTCTATTCTTTAACAACCTCTGAGATATTAGCGTTCTCTGCGGCGAACTGAACTGTTACCCCTTTTAAAGGTGTTCAGGCCTGAAAGGCCGTCAGAATATAGCAGGGGGTTCACCCCGTTAGATAACAGATATCGAACAGGAGACACAACGAGAATTCACAAGTTTTTCTAAAGTCCTGCTACTCACTACAACACAATATCTAAGCTTATATACACCGTCCTCCGTCACCCCAATTTTGAGTGTAACGGTAGTTGTCCCATCCGCGCTTACACCTCCCGCATTAATGTCGCCGGATTGTTGCGTCTCCATTCCAACCAATGGACGATCCAGCGCTTGATAATTTACAATCGTACTCCTCAACAGATTCTCATAAGCAGGACTCTCTCCCCGCATCCTGGCAAACACAGCAGTATGCTGACCATCCCATGTAATACGGGCAACGATGCGACGGTACAATCTCAATTCACCGGTAACAGGATTATACTGCACCGGATAAAATTGCACCTGGGCAACCGACTGATCACGTATATACCCCGCACAACTTATCTCAACCGCCTTGCCCGGATAGTAGGCATCTGCTGCATAGACCTTCTGGATTGATAACAAAAGTTTCCTCCGCTCCCTCTGTAAGTATGTCTCCCATCACCTTTAATCCCGGTGCTGGAAGTAAACGATACCCTTTCAGCGTCTCATAACCGGCATCCAGGATTTCCACAGAAACTCCTTCGGTGCAAGGGATGCCCACCAACGTACCTTGAGTAGGAACCTGGGGTTCGCCCTGTCTTGTACTTTGGGTCATATCCGGAATAATGAGCCTTTGGTACGTTTGCCCATCGTGATCTACCGTTTCGATCTGAAAATCATCCACCCTCAATTCCAGTTCAATCGCCTGTCCATCTGACCGTAATACTTTCGGGTATCCTTCAGATAGTGACAGGGCTGCCACCGGAGATGTATAAACACTCTCCAGAATCAAAAACACTATTGCGGCTAAAGATATACTCCACATAGTATTAACCTGTAAAAATTTTTTTCCCCCATTCCCCGACCCCCGTTTTCACGAGGACATGTTTTACGAGGACGAGTTTCATGAGGACATGTTTGTGTAAGTTTTTTTAACACCCCCCTGTGTCCCCCCTTGCGAAGGGGGGAAGGAGAGGGGTCCTTTGGATGCGCCTATGACGCTCTATTGTATTTTGTTGTAAAAACTTCATTTTTTACTAATTGACCATATTACATACCAGGTCAGCCATTTCATTCAAAGGTCCAACAAATAGTTGGTGGCAGTTCGCCTGAACCACCAGGTTAGATAATTCCATAAACAATCGTGTTGAACTGGCTTTAAATTCATTCTGCAGGAGTTCTGACTTGTAACCCCCCTGAAACCGCCTTAATAACTCCACTACTGCCTGATTTTTAGACAAAGACTTAAGCTGTGTGGGTAATTTAAACGCGGGAAAGGCTTCTACCCCTTTGACAACATTGAGAACTAATATTTGGCGTTTCCTGCACAGCGCTTCTATTTGAGAAAGAACAAACATTGGGCGTGCAGCATGAATCTTGAGCAGAGGATAACCACTCTCAATATTTACCCGAACTTCAAACACGTCTTCGTTTTGCCTGATGCCTGAAAGAAGTGCATCGTCCAATCGATCTAAGAGTATACTTAATTCCCGTTCACTGTGATCCGGAATATTGCCGTTATTATCGGTCTGATCCTGTAATATGACGATGTGGCTAATCGGTACGGCATTCCCCAGGCAACCCGGCTTGATCTCTTCAATGTCTAAAATCAATTTACCAAGCCATGTCGGAGCGTATTCAGCCGCATTTGGAAAGCCAACCAGTTCCAAAGTACCAGGACGAACCCTGAGACTTCTGGGAAAAGGATGCACCAGATGATCGGTTCTCCCCAGGGCAGCCATTTCATCAGAAAGAAAGCTAAATCTACGACGGAGAAGCTCCAAAACCAGGGTTGTCTTGCCGTGCCTCGCATCAGCCACAAGAATTACACCCTGACCGTTAAAAGACACAACCCCTGCGTGAATCAATAAATGGCTCCGCACTCTGGTCACAATGGCGCTAAGGATACTTTCGTAAGCGTACCCTTCCAGCAGCCTTTGATCACCCAGAGGTAAAACTTCTCCATCTAGTATAATAACTGGCTTGCCCCATTGGTTATCAGGTTTTGTTAATAAAATAAATTCAGCCGACGTCTGTGCAGGTGGTAATGGCGCATCTACCTGAAATCTCCGGTACATCTGGGTAAAGAGGCTAATAAATTTACCGGAATCAGATTTGATATTTGCTTCCAGGTCGAAAAAGCGCAGCTTCAATTGGAAAGTAGTACTATTTTTTGACAACATTTTCATAGAAAGATAAACCCTTTTCAATTTACATCAAACATTCATACATTTTGATCTTAATTCTAAAGTAATGTTAATAAATGAAAAAGGGGTATCACATCTTTCAATGCGCTCCCCCTTTTTCTTTAAAACTATTTCAACTAATTATAATCGTATATACTTAAATAAAAAACATAAATTACTACTTAACCTTAACGATTATAAATGTTTTTTCGTTGTCTGCTGCAAAAGTAACTTTTGCCCTTCCTTTTAACTTTTTGGCTTTTATTGTAAAAGGCACCTCACCGTTTTCATCTGTAATCTCACTTTCTGATGAAATCGATATAACCTTTTTACCTGCCTTGTTAATCTTTGCTATAACTTCCTTACCTACTACAAGGCAATCCTCATCACCTGTCAGTTTAACGGTTATATTGCTACTCTTTTTTCTCTTAATTTTCAGTTGTTTTTTAGACGTTGTTATAGACTTTAGCTCACATATCGCAGGTGTTGGTGTTGGTGTCGCCGTCACAGTAACTGTTGGAACTGGCGTCGGTAAAGGAGGCAATGTTGGCAACGGCGTCAATGTAACTGTTGATGTAGGTGTTGGGGACGCTGTTGGAGTGGCAGTTGATATAGGTGTCGGTGTTGAAGTTCCACCACCACCGCCACCTCCTCCCCCACCTCCACCACCGCCGCCCCCGCCGCCACCTTGGGTCGTTGTTGTGGTGCTGGTCGTTGTTGTAGTTGTAGTTGTTGCTGTTTGACTTAAATTAAAATTACTTACCTGTACTGGAATCGTACTATTGGTTGTTGTTCCATTTCCCAATTGGCCATCTGAATTCTGTCCCCACTCCCAAACTGTACCATCGGATTTTCCAGCAATAGTATGATATGCTCCTGCTGCTATTAAGGTAACGTCATCAATTCCGCTTACTTGTACTGGTGTAGTACGGTCAATAATTGTGCCGTCTCCAATAAGACCATATTCATTATTTCCCCATGCCCATACCGTACCATCTGATTCTAAGGCAATTGTCTGTAACTGTCCGCATGCAATGGCCGTTGCGTTACTTATTCCACTTGCCTGAACAGGAGTAATACTTGCAGTAGTCCCTCCATTCCCCAATTGACCATCGTCATTAAACCCAAATGCCCATACCGTACCATCTGATTTCAGGACTGCTGAATGCCAAGCTCCACATGCAATGGCAGTAACAGTACCACTTATTGCACTTGCCTGAACAGGATTATAGAAAGTGGTTGTTGTCGTTCCTAATCCTAATTGACCGTCACAGTTACACCCCCATCCCCAAACTGTACCATCCGACATCAGAGCGAGGGTATGCCTCCTCCCTGCTGCGAGGGCTGTAACAGTACCACTGAGTCCACTTACCAGAACAGGGGTATAGCTATCAGTAGTCCCTCCATTTCCTAATTGAGCATCGTCATTATACCCCCAGGTCCATACCGAACCATCTGATTTCAGGACTGCTGAATGATAAGCTCCGCATGCAATAGCAGCAAAAGTACCACTGAGTCCACTTACCAGATTGGGACTATAATTGGAAGTTGTTGTTCCATTTGTTCCATTTCCCAGTTGGCCTCTTTGATTATCTCCCCATGTCCAAACTGTGCCATCTGATTTTAAGGCGGCATTGTGGTACCACCCACCGGCAATAGCAGAGACACCGCTAAGTCCGCTTACCTGGATTGGGATGTTACTGGAAGTATTTGTTCCATTTCCTAATTTACCGTTATCATTGTTACCCCACGTCCAAACTGTTTCATCGGACTTCAGGGCAATGGTATGGTTCCATCCTGCTGAAATTTGTGGGTTTACTGATGCAGATAATGTGCCATTAGAAACGAATAGTATGGATAACGAAAACAACGCCATTATACACCAAAAAAAACCTGACTTGACATAGCTAGAACCAAAAGATGCGTTTCTCATTATATCTTACAGCCTCCTTTCTATACAAAATAGTTGTGGGTTGTTTTATTTTATTACCTATATTCTGCAATGGGAAACAGATTAACGCAGATACGTACAGATAAAATAATAACTTAATTTTTTGTTTAACTCACCCATTAGGTGATTACCTGTGATTGTTTATGTCGTTGATAAATCAGTGTAAATCAGCGTTTACCTGTGTCCGACAACAGTTATTAGTGATACTAACATTCGGTCAAATGCCCGATAATTATACATTTTCATGGTTTACGGGTAACTTCCTTGTGGCATAGCATAACGTCTCATAAAAAATTATAAAAGACAGGGTGCTATGCGACAAAAAGTTGCACAGCACCCTATTGTAATAATAAAAAATTACCTTTTATATCGAACGGTCGCAATTACCGTATGTATGCGCAGGACCCATCTCTTCAAGCAATTCTTCATCGGTGTAAGTAATCACCTTTGGCGCTTCATACGCTGGCAATTTTTTCTCTTCCATTTTATATCTCCTTTCAATTTGACTGTTCTATAGTATAAAACGCAATTCCTCAATGCCCCTTAATTCTGCGACATCAAAAAGTGAAATATATATGCCAGAAAATCAGGGCAGCAGAAGCAGATAAACAACGAATGATTGATGCTATTGTTCTGTATCACCTCCTTTTTATTTTTACCTGTATAAACCAGAAAAATTAACCACGTATTTTCATTGATATAGCTGAATTATAGGTTAATTATGTAACACTTATATTATTACACCCGCTAAATCTGCGTTTATCTGAGTCCAACTGCAATTTATTTTGCTATGATACCATTTTTATTTTCCTCTGTCAATCCCTCAAAAGTGGGATATTAATCCCGGAACCAAGATTGTAATATTTTGCAAGGTCAATGAGCTGTTTTGTCTATAATCTCCTTGCTGACAAAAAGATCCAGCGTCCTCTTTATATCTTCAACCACATTGTGTTCTTTCGATGTGGAAAAATTCATCCTTATTTCTCGCTCCATATCTTCTATTGTATGCGTCCCGTCGCAAAGCTCCCATACTAGCTTTGCAGTAGGATTAAGGACATGAATAACCTTTCCTTCGGCACTGTAAAGAAGAGTCTCGCGCCCGATATCCTGTACAATAAGCCCCTGCTTGCGGACAGGCTTTGCTGTGTTCACAATCACCCCTCAAAAATTGAAACTTAAGACTAGAAGTCTCAAACACCCAAATCCAAAATCTCAATTCCAAAATCTAAAATTGGAAGCTCCCAAACTCTTAAACTCTTCGACTACCCCTTACCGCCCGTGCCCTTTGCGATGAACTATTGCGAAAAATCGGTGTTAATCAGTGTTTATCTGTGACCGACTTCAATTATTAAATATCTTATACCATTTTTATTTCCCCCTGTCAATCCCTCAAAAGTGGGGTATTAATCACGGACAAAGATTGTAATATTTTAGAAGGTCTCATATATCATACAGAATCAGGGCGTATTTTATTCATACTTGCCTGTGTTAATCTGTGTCCAACTAGTGTCTCAGAAGTTTTGACACACCAGGTGGCAATATGTTTGAATGAATCATATGAATCCACAGAAGCCTTAACATGAAAAGGCAGTTCGTAGATTCATCAACATTATTTCCTATGAACGCAATCCCTTACCGGGAAAGTTTCTGGTAAAACAACTTCTCCTTATGAGCAACCTATCCCCGTCTTCACGAGGACAAGATTGACTCGTATTGGGACAATATCTCGTTTGAAGTCTCGGTACAACACGAAGATGAGGTTCATACACAGATGACAGAAGATCAAAGGCGTGAACTAAGGGCTTTGGTTAAAGCCTGGGGAAACAGGGATACATCCTATTTGTTTTGTCCCAGTAAAAACTATAAGAATGGTGACAGAGATTAATCCAGCAAACCTTTGTTTTCTGTCCAAATATTCCCTGTCACCATCTAATCAGTTACACCGTGCCATCACTATTGTTGCCACATGGTTGTATTAATTTACAACCTTTACCTTTAGAGTCGTTTTGAAATTTTTATACCTGAATAGAACCTTTGTATTTCCTTTCTTATTTTTGGCAGTAATGACGAACGTAGCTTCAGCATACTGATGACCTTCGTATGCGCGTGAAATCGTACTTCGTGGCGATACAGATATACGCTTCTTCTTACCTCCTTCAACCTTTGCCGTGATCTTCGCGCCTCCTTTCGGTGGACAACCTTCAGCATTCAACAAACTTACTACGACCGCGGCTTTTCCTCCTTTATTGAGTTCCAGCTTACCCGGAATAACCACAATTGACTCAATTTTACACTCCAAAGGTGTTGGCGTAGGAGTAGATATTGGCGTTGGCAACGGCGTCAATGTAACTGTTGATGTAGGTGTTGGCGAAGCTGTTGTAGTGACTGTTGATATAGGTGTTGGTGTTGAAGTTCCACCTCCACCTCCACCACCACCACCGCCGCCACCACCGCCGCCACCACCGCCTCCACCACCGCCTCCACCACCACCGCCGCCTTGTGTCGTTGTTGTGGTGCTGGTCGTTGTCGTAGTAGATGTCGTAGTTGTTGTCGGTTGGCTTATTTCCCTACTAGTCGTATAAATATAATCACCAGTTGGTTCGGTATTTCCGTCCGCTTCATTCCCGGATGCATAAATTGTAACCGGATCATTTACCTCAGAAGAGGGTGTATTCCATTGTACATTCCAGGAAGACTGATCGCTACCTGCTGAAGTGTGTGATATGTTAAGATTGTCTATACTATTGATTTGGGTTTTATCATCAACACTGCTGAGAGTACCAATGTGTTCATTATTAGCATCTAGCACCGCAAGTTGAAAACCATGTTTTGGGGTATTGGAATTGTTAAAAGAAACTGTAATGCTTACAACTTCACCCAAGGTATAATTACTCGGTGCAGAGATCGAAAATACTGCATTTCCAGAATTCAGAGCAAAAGAATTGTGGCATCCCGCAACATTGCATGACCTAAAACCATCGTCTGGAGAACCTGTAAAGCCTACAGGAGGACCTCCGGAGTATGCAAATATTGGCCTTATAATAATGCCCGTCACACATAATGCGCACAAAAAATAAATAAATTTTCTAACATAGCCAACCATTAAATATCCCTCCTTCTAATATATCCACTTGGAATAAATAAATTAAATAAATATATAAGTCATTAAATACAGGGTTCTTGCGCCGTTACCTCTATCTTCCCACTATTTCCAGTCTTTTGCCTCTTAACATGAATAAATAATTACTATCCGTGCGCAAAATCTCAACGGAAAACTGCCAATACCTTTGTTTGTACGCATCAATGTATTTTCTTTACCAATAATTACTAGCATAAAGCGGGCCAAATTTGAATGCCAGGACAAAGATTAATAATTAATCAAAATCCTTTTTTAAAGACTCGGGTAAAGGGGGTCACACATTTAAATTAAGCACGGACAAACAAAGTTTGTCCATGCCACCCTGTAACCCGCATAAATAAAATGGAAATTCCTATACAATTTTTAAAATAAGAGAGTTCGTTTGACCCAGGCTGAGGGCATGGGAACGAGTTGAAACACTAAAACCTACCAAAATAAGTTGGGAATTCTAGCGCGGGGCTTTATCTCCCGCCCCCGTATCAAGTACGGGGCAGGCTCATGCCGACCACAAGGGTAGGCGCTACAATAAAGAAGGGGGATTTGTTTACTTATTATTGTCGCTGACTATAGTTAACCCTGGTACCTGAATTCTGCAATGGGTCACAGACTAACGCAAATAAGCGCAGATAAAATAACGACTTAATTCTTTTGTTTAACTCACCCATTAGGTGATTACCTAAGATTATTTATGTCGTTGAAAAATCAGTGTAAATCAGTGTTTATCTGTGTCTGACTGCAATTATTAGGTGGTACTAACATTCTGTTAAATGTCCGATAATTAAACATTTTCATGGTTTGTGGCATAACGTCTCATACATAATTATAAAGTACAGGGTACTATGCGACGAAAAGTCGCATAGTACCCTGTTTTAAAAAAAACAAAAAAACTTATTTTTTCATAATTACTTAAGCCCATTAAAGTCGCAATATGTATGCGTATGCGCAGGGCCCAAGCCGACGCTCGAAGACTCGCGCGGCTTAGTGCTCATTACGCAAAGTTGCAATATCCATTATGCGCATGCGCAGGGCCCAGCTCTTCAAGTAATT
>Ga0209642_10002989_pt1 | contig 10998 bp, 7 predicted proteins | sample RifCSP19_2_FD_184025 | JGI IMG/M metagenome (GOLD analysis project Ga0209642, IMG submission 184025) | Soil microbial communities from Rifle, Colorado - Rifle CSP2_sed 19_2 (SPAdes) (version 2) | ecosystem: Environmental > Terrestrial > Deep subsurface > Rock core/Sediment | place: Rifle... | reverse complement strand
CGTCGTGGTGGTGGTCGTCGTGGTGGTGGTCTCGCAGCCGGTCCCGATCACCGTCACCGTGACGCTGTTGCTGGTCACGGGTCCGATCTCGTTGGACTCGACCCAGGCCTCGTTGTCGAACTCCTTCTCGCACGAGCCGCCTTCGGTGAGTGGAAGATCTGGGGCGGTCGCGATGATCGTGACCGTGACGACCTCACCAGGGTCGAGGTCTCCGACCTCGCAATTCACGTGGTTGTTGCCGGGGTTGACGGTGCAGGTCCCGTCGTTGCTACCCGGGCCGTCGTAGGTTCCCGTCACACCCGTCAAGCGGTCCCAGAGGTTGTCGTTGACCTCCACGTCGTTGGCGGTGGCATCGCCGGTGTTCTCGACCGTGATGGTGAAGGTGATCGTGTTCAGTTCGTCGACCTGGGCCGAGGAGGACGCCTTCTCGATGGACAGGTCGGGCTCGGTGTCGTAGCAGAACGAGATGTGGCTGAGGCCTGCCCAGTCCCCGCTCGGGTTCTCCGGCGCGTGGAGGCCGGAGCCACTGGTCTCCTCGCTCGGCGGGTCGTATGCGTACAGGTTTCCGTTGCTCCCGCCCTTGGCGAACACGGCGTCGATCCCGATGTTCGCGGTCCAGTCGAACTCCTGCCCGTCCTCCGTGTCGTAGACGTCGACGGTCACCTCGAGCGTCCCATCGGAGTAGGTGCCGTCCTGAACCGGCTCCACCTTGAGCTCGATCCACTCCTGCCCTTCGCCCTCCAGGGCTCCGCAGGTCGGGTTGCCGTCGACCAGCACAGGGTCGACGTGGGTGGCACCGGCGAGCGGGGCCATAAGCACCTGGCTAACCACGAGTGAGAACGAAGCGGCCACGGCCAGGAGGCCGAGCCTGGTGAGCGTCTTGGAGCCCTTGCTGTTCCGTCCCCGCGTTCCTGACATCGTCTCCCGACCTCCCACGGCGTTTCGGCTTCCCGGATAGGGACTACCCCGTCCCGTCTGGCGGTAATTCTACGAGCCTACAGCAGCGTAGGCTATCGGCCGAAGGGCTAACGCATGGCATCGGTCTTTTGGACTAGTTGGAGCACCACGGAGAGTGTACGGGGGAGCTAGATCCCGCACGCGATCTGACCGTCCCACGGGTGGCCTATCTCACCGCCGGGCGCGTACGCCCTCGGAGCGGGGTGTCTCCCTGAGGCCAGGCGATCACAGTCACGGGTCCCTCGCGCGGCAGGGGGGTGGGGTCGCTCCTTGGCAACTTGGCATAACGTACGTTCCCGGCACCCTGTGACCCGAGGGCCGTCTCCTACGGGGCGCGTGTGACCGCTTCTCAGCGGGCGGGGCGCGGACGGAACCGGGCCCGCAGCCCCCACTTCGTGACGAGCCACAGGGCCTCGAGGACGACGCGCCGGGAGATCTTCGAGTGCCCGTGCTGGCGCTCGCGGAACGTGATCGGCGCCTCAGCGACGGACAGGCCCGCGCCCCAGGCGCGGAACGCGAGCTCGACCTGGAATCCGTATCCCTCGGAGGCGAGGGGCCGGGATGTGATTGTGGCGAGGGCGTCGCGGCGGTAGACGCGGTACCCGCCGGTGGCGTCGTGGAGGGGGAATCCGAGGCAGAGGCGTGCGTAGCGGTTCCCGGTCCTGGACAGGGCCAGGCGGGCGCGGCTCCAGTTCGTGACCGAGCCCCCCGGGACGTAGCGGCTGCCGATCACGACGTCGTGGCGCTCGACGGCCTCCAGGAGCCGGGGGAGCTCGACGGGGTCGTGCGACAGGTCCGAGTCCATCTCGACGAGGAGGTCGTAGCCCTCCCGCAGCCCGGTCCTGAAGCCGACCCCGTAGGCGCTCGCGAGGCCCGCCTTCGCGGCGCGCTCCACGAGGCGGATCCGCGGCTCCTCGGCCGAACGGGCGGCGACGATCTGCCCGGTGCCGTCGGGGGAGCCGTCGTCTACGACCATGACGTCGATCCGGTGCGGCAGCGACAGGAGGCCGTCCAGCACGGTCCCGATGGTGTCCTTCTCGTTGTAGGTGGGAAGCACGACGAGGATCCTCGGGTCCTCCCCCAGCGGGGGAGCCTCGCGGCGCCCGCGCACGCGACCCCGCGGGAAGGCGAGGAGGCCCAGCACGAACACCACGCTCCCCCACGGCACCCAGTCCCCGAACCGCGTGAACGGCGTGGTCCGCGTCGACGCTCGGATCTCTCGGCGCATCACGGCGGGCTCGAACAGCCCGCGCTCGTCGACCACGTCGCCATCGTGGTCGATGAAGGCGCTGATGCCGGACACGGCGGCGTGTACCACCCAGCGCCCGTTCTCGACGGCCCGCAGCCGGCTCATCTGCAGATGCTGCTCGGAGGCGGCGGTGCGTTCGTAGGACGCGTTGTTGATCGTCACGATGAGGAAGCCAGCGCCCTGGCGCACCATCTCCCGGTCGATGCCCGGGAAGCTGTTCTCGTAACAGATCGGCGTGCCGATCGGTGGGAGACCCTGCAGGGCAAGGTTGCGGATCTGCTCCCCCGGGGTGCGGTCAACCGGGATCTGGTCGATCGCGTCGATGTAGCCCTCGAGGAAGCCACGCCAAGGAACGTACTCCCCGAACGGTACCAGCCGCACCTTCGTGTAGCGGTCGGCCACGGCTCCATCGGCGGCGAAAGCGAGCGTCTGGGTGCGCTGGGCGCCGTCTGCACCGTTGGTCACCGCGCCGGCGATCGTCGGGGTGCCGACCGCGGCGATCGCCTCGCGCACGGCAGCGAAGGTCGCCGGGTCCTCTGTTGCTCCGGGGTCGAGCGCGCCCTCGCCCCACACGACGAGGTCCGGCGGGTCCCCGGCGAGCCGCAGGTGCTGTTCGACGTTCAGGTCCGCCACGGCCACGTCCTCTGCGAGCCCGGTGAGGTGCCGGACGCTCTCGACGTCGACCTGGATCGCCACCACCTCGACCGGGCTGCCGTCCGGCGAGGGGATAGGGATCAGGGCTGGCGCGAGCACCAATGCGAGCGAGAGCGCTGCGGTTCGGATCAGACGCACCGCCGCCCCACTCCCCCACCCTTCGAACGCCTCCAGGAGCAGCCCGGCAACCAGGAGCACGACGAAGGAGAGTCCCCAGACGCCGGCGACCGACGCGAGCGGTAGCAACGGGGAGTCGACCTGGGTCGCTCCGAGCTGGCCCCAAGCGAAGCCACCGAGCGGGAACGCGCCCCGGACCCATTCGAGCACGGTCCACAGGCCCGCCATGCCGAGGGCGGAACGCAGCGGATGCCCCCACCGCCAGATCGCCGGTGCCAGGGCACCGAAGAGCGCCGTGAAGGCCGCCGAGACCAGCACGAGCGAGGCCCAAGCCAGCTCGCCGAAGAGCAAGATCCAGTACAGCAGCGCGCCGAAGTACGCAACGCCGAAGGCTAGGCCGACGAGCGCGCCGCGCCCGGGGCGTGCGTCGCGAACGAGCCACAGGAACGGGATCGGGGCGAGGAACGCGAGCGGCCACAGCCCGGCCGGGGGAAGGGAGAGGGACAGCAGCAGGCCCGAGGCCGTGGCGACGAGCAGCGAGCGCGGCAGCCCGAGCCGGGACGGGCTCAGGCGCAGTCCCGGCAGAGCATCTTCGCCTTGTCCTTCAGCTGGCTGCGATGCTTCAGCAGGAAGCAGTTCGAGCATGTGAACTCGGTGGGTTGGGCCGGCACGACCTTGACGGCGAGCGGCTCGAGCCGGTCTTCCCGCGTGAGGCTGAGGACCGAATCGTCCTCCTCCTCTTCTTCCTCGGCCTTGGCCTCCTGCTTGACGAGGATCTCCTGGATCGATTCGTCCTCGCCATCGCCGCCCGCGGCGGCGGGCGCGGCGGCCTCCTCGCCCGGCTCCTCGCCCGGCTCCTCGCCCGGCTCCTCGCCCTCTTCGTCCAGCTCCTGGTCCTCGGTCCTCTGTTCGGTGTCTTCCACGCGGTCCTCTCCTCGGCCGGGGGATTGTACTGCCGGGCATCACCCAGGCAAGGGCCCTGGCACAAGAACACGCGGGACCGCTACGCGATTCCCGGGCGGCAGGCACGGGAGCGAGGGGCGGACGTAGGAGAGGACCCAAGAGACCTTTGGGGCCGCGGCGCCGGGGCGCCGCGTTCTCTACTCAGCCTCTTGGGTCCTCCGTGCGCCTCCGCCGAAGCGTCGACGCACCGCGCAAGCTACACCCGGCGTTCGGGGACTGTCAAACGCGCACGCCTCACGCCGCGTACACCTCGCGCCCCAGGCTCACGGAGAGGATCGGCAGTACCCCCTCGAGCGAGCGGACCTCGAGGGGGTCGACGTCGTACGCGACCAGGTCCGCGTGCTTCCCCGGTTCCAGGCTCCCCTTCTTGTCCTCCTGGTTCGCGAGCCGGGCGCTGCCCATCGTGTAGAGGCGGAAGGCCTCCTCTCGTGACAGGCGCTGCACCGGGTCGTGATGGGACTCGAGGGCCGCGATGCCGACGAGGGGGTCCACGGTGGTGATCGGCGTGTCCGACCCCACGCCGATCTCGAGCCCTCGCGCCACCAGGTCCCGGAACGGGTTCATGTTCGCGGCGCGTTCCCAGCCGAGTCCCTGCTCGTACAGGCCGCCGGGGAACCCCCACGCCGCGTCGAAGGTCGGCTGTACGCAGATCGCGAGGCCGAGCATCGCGGCGCGTTCGAGCAGGTCCGCGCTCACCATCTCGAAGTGCTCGATACGGTGACGGCGCGCCCGGAAGTGGCGGCGTCCCCGGGAGTCCAAGGCTTGATAGACGCGCTCCCAGGTCGCGACGACCTGCTCGATCGCCGCGTCGCCGATCGCGTGCACACCGACCTGCAACCCCGCGAGGTGCCCGTCGTGGAAGAACTCCGCGAGCGCGTCGTCCCCGAAGTACCGGGCGCCCGTTCCTCCGTCGACGTAGGGCTCCGAGAGCAGGGCGGTCCGGGCGCCGATCGAGCCGTCCACGGGAAGGTCGCCTCCCACCCGCGGGAGTCCGAGGTCGATCACCTGCGGGAGGTCCGTCGTGGCCACGTAGGTGACGACGTCGAGCGGCAGGCGTGAACGGTGCCCGAGGAGGATCTCCAGGTCCCGGATCCCGCGCTGGTGGACCATCGACATCTCGTGGACCGTGGTGACGCCATGGGAGACCGCCAGGCCGGCCGCGGCGAGCTGCAGCTGCTCTACGTCGCGCTCGGCCAGATGCATGGCGAACCAACGCTGGAGCGCGGCGTTGGCCTCCCGGGTGATGCGACCGGTCGATCCCCCGGCGGCGTCGCGGTCGACGCCCTCGCGTTCGAGGGCGCCGGAGGCTTGCAGGGCAGCCGAGTTCGCGAGGCAGACGTGTCCGTCCACGCGCACGATGGCGACCGGCCGGTCGAAGGCAGCGTCGAGCTCCGCGAGCGTGGGGATCGCGCGGTCGGTCCAGGTGGACTCGTCGTAGCCGTGGACCAGGACGGGTCCCTCGCGGCCATCGACCACGGTCCGAACCCGCCCCAAGAGCTCCGCGCTCGAACGCGACTCTCCCAGGTCCGGTGCTTGGTGGTGGACGCCGGTGCCCGTGAGGTGGACATGCGCATCGATCATCCCCGGGACGATCGTCGCGCCCGGGAGCTCGACGACCCGGTCAGCCTCGGGCGGCTCGCCGATGCCGACGCGCTCGACGTGTCTTCCGTCGACCAGGATCCACTGCCCGGTCCGCGGAGCCGAGAAGGTGTGGACGCGGGAGGCGCGGAAGAGCGTGCGCATGGCAGCCGGAGCTTAGCCCGACCGAGGTGGCGGCTCACGTCGCGACGCGACGTTGGGGGCCGCGCGTGCCGCTCCGGAGCGAGACGACGACGGCCTCGTCGACCGGGCTCGAGGGGGGGACGAGGCGGGTCTTGGCCTCATTGAGCCGAAGGCCGACCTCGGCGAGCGCGTCGCGTACCCGGCGCAGTACGGGGACGGCGTCCGCGGGACCCCGTACCGCGATGACGAGGTCGTCCACCCACCGCAGGTGACGGTGTCCCGACGCCTCGATCGCTCGGTCGGCGGGGGCCAGGACGACGTTGGCCACCACGGCCGAGGCGTCCGGGCCCACCGGGAGGCCGCGTACGCCGAGCCCATGCAGGCGCTCGAGCATGGCGACCACCTCGTCGGTCGAAGCGGCGTCGCAGCCGAGCGCCCGTAGCTCTGCGCCCACCGAGCCGGGACCGATCGAGGGGAAGCACGCGCGCACGTCGGTGTGAAGGAGCCACCGCCGCTGCTCGGCGAGTGTCCGGAGGCCTCGGCGGAACGCGGTCCGCTCCCTGGCGAAAGGCCGGAGCCGGAGCACCGGCGGGTCGACCGAGGCCGCCAGGACGCGGTTGGCGATGACGGCATCGGACAGGCTCGTCTCGATCGCCGGCGCGACGGCGGCGACGGTACGAACGTAGGCGGCGGCGAGCGCCGGATGCAGGACCGCGAGGTCGCGAGCCCCGACCCTGCGGAGCCTCACGAGCCGGAGCGGCGCGTGCCCGGTGTCGGTACCCATCAGCCCTCCCCTCCCCCGGGCCCGGAGGAGGGTGGGCCGCGACGCCGCCGTGTTGTACCCCGTGCCGTCTCCCGCCGCAATCACCCGCTCGGGGGTTCCTGCGCCTCCGGCGACCTATGATTCGACCGTGCTCGATGCGCGCGACCTGGAGATCCTGGCGGTGTTGCAGGAGGACGCCCGGGCGACGTATGCGGAGGTCGGCCGTCGCGTGGGCCTGGCGGCCTCCTCGGTTCACGACCGCGTTCGCAAGCTCGAGCGCATGGGCGCGATCCAGGGGTACCGGGCGATCCTTGACCCGCGCGCGGTCGGCCTCGACGTCACGGGGCTCGTGGCCGTGACCCCCCTGGACCCGACCCAGCCCGACGACCTGCCCGATCGCCTCCGGGCCTTCCCCGAGGTGGAGGACTGCTACAGCGTCGCCGGCGAGGCGAGCTACATCCTCAAGGTGCGTACCCGCACGACCGAGCACCTGGAGGATCTGATCCGACGCCTGCGCGAGAGGTGCGAGGTCCAGACCCGCACCACGGTCGTGCTCTCGATCCCGTTCGAGGGGCGCCCGCTCAGCCCCTAGGCGGGCGGTTCAATCCTCGGCTCGTGCGAGCGCCGCGTACCGGTCGTGCACCAGGCGGTAGCGCTTCCACAGCCGTAGCAGCACGCCTGTGGGGTCGAGCTGGGCCGCCGTGCGCGGCTGGAGACCGTAGTGCCCGCCCCCGAGCTTCGGGATGGAGGACGGCGCGAGGCCGAACTCCTCCAGCACCGGGTCGAGCGGCGTCGCCGCGGAGAGCAGGGCGACCCAAACGCGGTTCCCCGGATCGTCGAGCTCCCCGAGCGTCGGCGTGTCCTGCTGCCGCGTGAACCGGCGCAGGAACCCCGTGATCCACTCGGGCGCCATCCCGTCCCACCCCGTCTCGGGCCGTCGTACGACCCCAGGGGCCGTGAACGGCTGGAACCACACGTCCTCGAGCGCCAGGCGCCGTTCGACCTCTCGGGTCCCGGCGCGGATGGCACGGTCCGCCGCGTCCTCGAACACGCTCCCAGCCTCGGGCGACATCCGCTCGTGCCACTCCCGTCGTGCCCGGCCGAGGGCTTGGATGCGCCGGCGGAGGGCAGCGTCGACGATCGGCCCGGCCGCGGCGCGGAACTGCGCGGCGACGGCGAGGATCTCCGCGCGGGCGCCCTCGAGCGCCGCCTGGTTACCCGAGCGTGCCACCTGCGTCCCGCGTCCCTTTCCCGTGGGTCGGGGCGTACACTGGTCCGAACCCGCGCTCGACCGAGGAGCCCTTCATGGAACAGTACCGGCGCTACGGCCGCTGGTTGAAGCGGACGGCGATCATCCTGTTCCTGTACGTCACGATCTCCTACCTGCTGATCGGGATCGCGCCCGCCGAGGCGCTCCTGCACCCCGGGGCGAGCCTGGCGGACTTCCGCGGTTTCGTGGTGCAGGCGATCGTCCTGATGTCCTTCATCGTCCTGCAGTTCACGGCGATGTTTTGGTTCCTCGCTCGCGGGAACAGCTACATCATCTACCCCAACGAATACGACATCAGCTTCGACGACGTACGCGGGCAGCCCGCCGCCGTGGACTCCACCAAGGAGGTGCTGCGGGTCTTCGAGGGGTTCAAGGACTTCAAGCAGATGGGTGGCTACCCGCCCCACGGGATCATGTTCGAAGGGCCCCCGGGAACGGGCAAGACGCTGATGGCCAAGGCCGTGGCCGGCGCCTCGGGCGTCCCCTTCCTGTACGCGACGGGCTCCGGATTCGCGAACATGTTCATCGGCATCGGGAACCTGAAGGTCCGCAGGCTCTTCACGAAGGCCCGGGCCCTGTCCGACAAGTACGGCGGCGCGGTGATCTTCATCGACGAGCTGGACGCCGTCGGCGGCACGCGTGGCGCGGTGACCGAGCGTTCGACCACCGACCGCGCGACCGACCGGATCATCATGGGCGGGATGGGGATGGGCGGCGGGCTCGGGATCGTGAACGAGCTCCTCGTCCAGATGGACGGCCTGATCGTCCCGCGCGGGATCTGGCGCCACGTGCGTCGGATCGTGTTCCGGGCCAAACCGAAGGTCCCCTTCTACAACATCCTCATCATCGGGGCGACCAACCGGGCCGCGACGCTCGATCCGGCGCTGCTGCGCCCCGGCCGGTTCGATCGGAAGATCCACGTCGGGCTCCCCGACGCGGAGGGGCGCGAGGACATCTGTCGTTACTACCTGGCGAAGGTCCGGCACGAGCCGATCGATCACGCGAAGCTCGCGCGGATGACCGTCGGCTACTCGCCGGCGATGCTGAAGAACATCGTGAACGAGGCGCTCTTGTTCGCGCTCCAGGACGGTCGCGACGCCCTGCGATGGGACGACCTGTGGCAGGCCAAGCTCACCGAGGAGATCGGCCTCAAGCAGCCGGTCAAGTACTCGCAGCGCGAGAAGGAGATGGTCGCGACGCACGAAGCCGCTCACGCGGTCGCCTCCTACTCGCTCGAGCGGGGCGAGATGCAGATCCAGGTGATCACGATCCAGAAGCGCGAGTCGGCCCTCGGCCTGGTGTCCCGTCAAGAGATCGAGGAGATGTTCTTGCGGACGCAGAAGCAGCTGCTGGCCCGCATGCAGGTCTCGCTCGCTGGTCTGGTGGCCGAGGAGATCTGGTACGGCCAGTCGACGTCGGGGCCGTCCTCGGACCTCGTGGCCGCCACGCAGACGGCCGCCGCCTACGTCGGGCTGTTCGGGATGGGCAAGAGCCTGATCTCGGTGGGCGCGGTCGGCGCCTCGGCGCTGGACGGGGATCCGATCGGCCGCGTCCTGGCCGATGGCGAGCGGAAGAAGGAGGTGGACGCCCTCCTGAACGATTGCAAGGATCGCGTCCGCAACCTGCTGCTCAAGAAGCGTCACGTCGTCGAGGGGGTGCGAGACGCGCTCCTGGAGCGAGAGGAGCTCGTCGGCGACGAGATCGAGGTCCTGATGGCCGAGCTCGGCGAGCGCGAGCCGATGGACGTGCCCGCCGGCGTCCTCGCCGGCGGCAACGGCGGGCGGGCGCCCGGCGCGAACGCGCCGCCGCGTGGCAACGGGCCGGCCCGCGCCGATCGGCCGCCGCCCCCTCCGGGCGCCGGCGCGTAGCGCGGAAGGGTTCGGCGGGCGCCACGGTTATGCTTCCGTGACCGTGCGCCTGTACGACACGCTGACGCGTTCGCTCGAGGAGGTCGTCCCCGCGGACGGGGAGACCTTGAAGATCTACTCGTGCGGCCCGACCGTCTACCGGTACATCCACATCGGCAACATGCGCTCGTTCATGCTCGGCGACCTGATCCGCCGCGCGCTGCGCTTCGAGGGTCGGAGCGTGCGGTGGATCATGAACATCACGGACGTGGGTCACATGACCGACGACGTCTCGGACACGGGTCGCGACAAGATGGAGCTCGCCGAGGCGGACGAGGGGCTCTCGGCTGCCGAGGTCGCGGAGAAGTACACGAAGGCCTTCCTCGAGGACGCCGACCTCGTGGGCATCCAGCGGGCCGACCTGTACCCACGAGCCACCGAGCACATCGACGAGATGATCGCGATCATCGAGAAGCTGATCGAGCGCGGCCACGCCTACGAGGTCGACGGCACCGTCTACTACGACGTCACCACGTTCCCCGGGTACGGGAGGCTCTCCGGCAACACGCTCGATCAGCTGCGAGCCGGTCACCGGCAGGAGGTGACGGTCGATCCGGCGAAGCGCCACCCGGAGGACTTCGCGCTCTGGAAGGCCGCCGGACCGAACCGCGCGCTGAAGTGGCGGAGCCCGTGGGGCGAAGGTTTCCCCGGCTGGCACATCGAGTGCTCGGCGATGTCGATGAAGCACCTGGGCGAGCGCTTCGACATCCACACCGGGGGCAACGACAACAAGTTCCCGCACCACGAGGACGAGCTCGCGCAATCGGAGGGAGCCGTCGGCCATCAGGTCGTGTCGATCTGGGTGCACGGCGGGTTCCTGCAGATGAGCGGCCAGAAGATGGCCAAGTCGGCCCGGAACATCTACCGGGTGACCGACCTCGCAGAGCAGGGCATCGACCCCCTCGCCTATCGGCTCTTGTGCTTCGGCACGCGTTACCGGAGCGAGATGGACTTCAGCTGGGAGGCCCTGGAGGGCCAGCACCGCCGCCTCGTAGACCTGCGTCGCCGGATGGCCGAGTGGGGCGAGCCCGCGGCAGGCCTCTCCCACGCGGGGAGGGCGCTGGACGTGCGCTTCCGAGAGGCCGTCGCCGAGGATCTCAACATGCCCCAGGCGCTGGTGGTGATGAACGAGACCGCGTCGTCCGATCTGCCGGAGGGCGAGCGGTACGCGCTCTTGGCGTCCTGGGACCAGGTGCTCGGGCTCGACCTGGAGCGGGACGTACGCGAGGCGTGGACCCCCACCGAGGAGATGGACGAGTTGGTCGCTCGACGCGACGCCGCGCGGGCCACGAAGGACTTCGCGACGGCCGACGAGATCCGCGACCGCCTCCAAGCGATCGGCCTGGAGGTCATGGACACCCCCGAGGGCACCAAGGTCCGGCCGAGGGCGTAGACC
>Ga0209642_10002987_pt1 | contig 11003 bp, 9 predicted proteins | sample RifCSP19_2_FD_184025 | JGI IMG/M metagenome (GOLD analysis project Ga0209642, IMG submission 184025) | Soil microbial communities from Rifle, Colorado - Rifle CSP2_sed 19_2 (SPAdes) (version 2) | ecosystem: Environmental > Terrestrial > Deep subsurface > Rock core/Sediment | place: Rifle... | reverse complement strand
AGGGGAGTCCTTTTTCCGCCACCTTCAAAACAGCTTCCAATTTCTTTTGCTCAGAAGAAAGCTTGCCTTTTTCGGTATTTATATATTCTTCCTCTCTCTTTAGATATTCTTTATAAAATCCGCCGAGCTCTATCCTCATTTGAACGGCTTTCTCCAGTTTCTCCACTTGACGCTTTAAAAAATTCAAATGAGGCGCGATCTCTTTACGAAGCAAGCTGGCTTCTTTCATGTTCTCCGCGGTCTTCTCCAGCTTTCGTTCACTCTCGCGGATGCGGTATTGATAAAGCCTTAGCCCCAAAGCGTCCTCAATCATAGACCGGCGCTCCTTGGGAGAAGAATTTAAAATTCGGTCAGCTTCGCCCTGAGAAATAATGTGATGTCCGGAAGAACCGATATTAACCGACGAGAGCATCTCCATAATGTCTTTCAGGCGAACCTCCGAACCGTTGATCAAATAGCGGTTTGAGCCATCTGTGTGGACTTCACGTGAAATTGAGATCTCTTCAAAATCCAGATTGATATTCCCGAGCGACGGCAGTATGAAAACTCTCTTCCGATTATCGAATGTTATTGTTACTGTGGCCCGATTGAGCTTATTTAAATTTTTCGAGCCCTTAAAGATAAGATCAGTGCCGCCCTTGCCGCGCAGAGACTTCATTGATTGCTCGCCCAAGACAAAACGCACCGCCTCCACCACATTGCTCTTTCCGGAGCCGTTGGGGCCGACGATAGCCGTGATCAAGCTTTCAAAATCCAAAACACTTTTTTTGCCAAAAGATTTAAAGCCGTTAATTTCTAAATTCTTAAAATACATCTATTCCAGCCACTTCTTTACTTGTAATGCTTTCTGCGCCGCCTTCTGCTCTCCTTCCTGTTTGCTCTTGCCCTTGCCTTCGGCAATCAAATCTTCGCCAAAGAAAATGCCGATGACGAAATGCTTGTCATGGTCAGGACCCGTTTCTTTCAACACTTTATAGTTCGGCGTGACGCCCAGATGTTCCTGCGCTTTTTCCTGAACAAAACTTTTGGCATCCTGCCAAAGCTTATTGGAAACTATATCATCAATGCGAGTCAACAGATTTTTGGCGATAAACCCTTTAGCTTTTTCATAACCTTGATCAAGATAGAGCGAACCAACGAAAGACTCGAAAGTATTAGCCAAAATATATTGCCTGGCCCGACCGGTGTCTTTAGTCTCGCCCTTGGAAAGCAGGAGAAAATCATTCATGCCGAGGGCTTGGGCAACCTCCGAAATAATCACCGCGTTGACCAAGGCAGAACGATAAGAAGTCAATTCCCCTTCTGTTTGAGTCGGGTATTTTTTAAAGAGTTCTTCGGTCACTACCAGCTCTAAGACTGCGTCGCCCAAAAACTCCAGACGCTCGTTGTGGGTTAGCCCTAATTTGGGGTTTTCGTTGATGTAGGAACGGTGAACGAAAGCCTGTTTTAATAAATTTTTATCCTTGAAAGAAATCTTTGTTTTCTCCTCAAATTTGGAAAAATCGGTCATTTGGCAATAATACTAATCGCTTTAGTAATAATTGGCAAGATATCGTCATAAATCTTTAATTCCGGTATATCCCCGAGTTTGAACCATCGGGCATCGTCGAGTCCGCCCCCGGTTTTTTCTAATTGCAGATCCTGATACGTTGCCTCACCTAAAAAATAATAAACATGCTTTCGGCGCTTGCCTTTCTCGGGATGAGTGGCGATATATTCATTCTCGCCCAAGGTGTCCTTTATTTTAATGTCGATACCCAGCTCTTTCTTAATTTCAATTTGGGTGCCTTCTTTTTCATCTTTATCTTCCTCGATGTGGCCCTTGGAGAGGGTCCAATAGCCGAAGATGTCGTGCACCAAAGCCAGATATTTCTCTCCTTCGTGAATCGAATAAATGACCGCCCCGCCTAATTTCTCGAGTGGCATTTTGGCTGGATCAGTTTCGAATTTCGGCTTTTTTCTCTTGCTCACTTGATCTTTACCCGGCTCGCCCATTTCTTTGTAAACCGCGCCTAAAACTCCGTTGACGAATTTGCCGGAATTTTCTCCTCCGAAAGTCTTGGCCAACTCGATCGCCTCATTGATGGCGACTTTTGGCGGTACCTCTGCCCGATCGCCAAAAAGAAGCTCAGTTAAACCTAAACGTAAAATATTCCTGTCGACGGCGGAGATCTTTTCTATCGGCCATTCCGGAGCGGCCTTCGTGATGATCTCGTCTATTATTTTTATTTTTATTACGACTGTCTCAGTTAATTTTTCGATAAAGGAGGAATCTTCAAGACCGGGCGCGAATTCCTTGATATTGCGTCCGAGCGCTTCTTTGATGTCGGTGTCTTTTTGCCCGTTAAAATCCCACTCAAAGAGGGTTTGAAGAACTATTGATCTTGAAAGGTGCCTGTTGGCCATTTTTGTAAGCGAAATTTCTTGAAATTTTTTATCTCCGAGGGTCCCGCCCGGTACTCCGGGAAGGGCGCAGGAGGAAAAAATTTTAAGAAATGAAGCTACTGATAAATTATTTCTTGGATTTCTTTTCCTTGGCTTTCTTCTGCTTTTTCTCGATTTCTTTGATTTTATTGATCACTTGCTTGCCTTTATATGAACCGCAATTTAAGCAAACCTTGTGCGGCAGTTTAGCAGATCCGCAATTGGCACATTTGGAAAAACTCCTGCCTTTCAGGGCGTGATGGCTCCTTCGGTTGGCCGTATGGGCCCTGGTGTGTCGCATTCGTACTACCATAATCAAATATAGTATCAAATTTAATAAAAAACACAACCCTTCGACTTCACTTCCGCCGACGCTAAGGCTTTGGCGGACAGGCAGGGTAAACAAAAAGCCGTCCCAATTTCGATTGGGACGGCTGATCAAACACTTTAGGCGGCCATGTTCAGACCTTGAAATTCCTTAATGAATGAGTGCCAAGGAAAGTAGCCATTCGGGTTCCGATTCAAATACGGAGTCACATAGGGTTTTTCCTTGATCCTGTTCGTCCCCCAAAGAGTTGAGGGGCGAACAAACATTTTAAGCGCCAACTTTTTCAAATAAGCCATCGCCATTTCGCTGTCTTTTTGAGTTTCTTCAAGGTGATAGCAGAGCTCAATCAGCGCCCCGAGATGCGAGAGTTTGAGCGGCATGGCTTCGGCTTCGAGCATGGAAAACCATTTCACTTCCTTGATCGAATCCTTTTTTGCTGCCTGGGGCTCTCTTCTGTTGCCCTCTTCTTGAGAATGATAAAAGTAGTTAGAAAAACCACTGCCACTACCATCATCATTCCTTCTCCTGTGGGTATAGAACAAGGAGGGGTTGATGAGTCGTAGTCTACTTTCTTCGTCCCATTCTCAGGAAAGCCGTAAGGCAAATCGCCATATTGGCTTAGGGCCAACATTACGTCTATTTGCTCTTTCTCGTGATTTAAAAAATAGCCAGCGCCAAAAGAGGCATAACTGGGTTTAAAATTTAAAATATTATTCATTTTTTTGTTTTTAATGACCCGCCCGTACCGAACGGTACGTTCGGGCCGGTTTCTGTTTTAATTAAATCATATTTTAGGATATTTGTCAAGGCAAGTTTATCATCAAAAAGTGATAAGATATAAGGGTATTATGGCTGAGAAAACAGACAAACTTCACAATTTAAGGCACTCGCTCGCTCACCTGTTGGCGGCGGCTGTGCTGGAAATGTACCCGGACGCTAAAAACACCATCGGCCCGGCAATAGATAACGGCTTTTACTACGATTTTGATTTTGCGGAAGGCCAATCCCCTTCAGATAAAGACCTGCCAAAAATAGAGAAGAAGATGCGGGAGATTTTGAAATCTTGGAAAGTCTTTGAGTCAAAAGAAATAATAAAAAAAGAAGCACTGGAAACCTACAAAGATAATCCATACAAATTAGAACTCATTCAAGAAATCGCGGACAAAGGTGAAAAATAACTCTTTACACTTCAGGCAAATTTACCGATCTCTGCCGAGGCGGACACTTAGAAAATCCGGCTAAAGAAATAAAACCGGACTCTTTCAAACTAGACCGCGTCGCCGGCGCTTATTGGAGGGGTGATGAGAAAAATAAAATGCTGACCCGCATCTACGGTTTGGCATTCGAATCTAAAGAAGAACTTGAAGCATATGTAGCACAAATCGAGGAAGCCAAAAAAAGAGACCATAAAAAACTCGGTCGTGAACTCGACCTTTTTACCTTTTCTGAACTTGTCGGCGCTGGTCTTCCTCTCTGGACCCCCAATGGCACTCTGATAAGGGATTTGCTGGATAATTTTGTCTGGGAACTCCGCCATGCGGTCGGCTATAAACGAGTCGATATTCCGCACATTACGAAAAAAGAATTATATGAGACCAGCGGGCATTGGGATAAATTTAAAGATGATCTGTTTAGAATAACCACGCGCGAGGGACATGAATTTGCCATGAAACCAATGAATTGTCCGCACCATACGCAAATTTTCGCCAGAAAACAGTGGAGTTACCGGGAAATGCCGGAAAGATACGCTTCCACGACCAAGGTTTATCGCGACGAACAGACAGGCGAGCTGGCCGGACTTTCCCGCGTGCGGTCTATCACTCAAGATGACGCGCATGTCTTTTGTAGACCAAGCCAAGTAAAAGAAGAAATTTCCAAAATATACGATATCGTCAAAACATTCTACGGCTCTTTCGGTTTTATTCTGACGCCGAGACTATCGCTTCATGATCCCAAAAATATGTCTGCCTATCTCGGCACTGAAAAAGTTTGGCTCAAAGCGGAGGAAGAACTGCGAAGCATAGTTATGAAAAAGGGTGAAGTTGCCCTTGAGGCCGTGGGTGAAGCCGCATTTTACGGGCCTAAAATAGACTTTATGGCCAAGGATTCCCTCGGTCGAGAATGGCAGGTGGCGACGATCCAGCTTGATTCCAACATGCCGGAGCGTTTCGACCTCAACTGCATCAATGAAAAAGGCGAAAAGGAAAGGATCGTGATGATCCACGCGGCCATCATGGGTTCCATCGAGCGCTTCCTCGCCATCTTGATAGAACACTTGGCCGGCGCTTTCCCTACTTGGCTCTCCCCGGTCCAAGTGTCGGTCATACCGATCGGGGAGGCGCACCATAAATTCGCGAAAGAAGTATCTGAGAAATTAAAAAGTGTTGATATTAGAGCAGAACTTAATTTAGATAATGAAAGTCTTGGCAAAAAAATCCGAGCCTTCAAACTCGCCAAAATCCCCTATGCTATCGTCATCGGCGACAAAGAAGTGGAATCTAAAACCCTCACCGTAGAATCCCGCTCCGGCGAGAAACATAATATCTCCCCCGACGACTTCCTAAATAAACTAGAAGACGAAATCAAGCACCGCGCCTAATCGACTTACGCGGCATGATTCGCTAAATCAAATAAAAAATCCCCCTGTTTAAAAACAGGGGGATTAAAGATTCAGGTCATTCAATTTTTACATGAAAGGGCTTTGCTCGCCTCTGTTCGAATATGAGTTTCATCGGCTATGACAAGCAATGCTTTAATGTCCGGTTCTTGTTGATTTTCAAGAGAGGTACTGGTTATGTATCCATTCCAATAAAACAAGATTGATTCCGGGCCATCATCTTTTTTGCCGATTCTGACAATTTTTATCAATGTGTCTGGTTCTATTGAAAATAGAATCTTTTCTCCGAAAGGAGTTTTTCCAATTTCAATAATGCTTGCCAAAGAATTCTCAGTATCCAGATTCTCAAATTCTGAGATCTTTTCTCTTCCAATCCTTCTGGCAATGCTGTATTGATTATGTCCTCCTGATTTGGGCGGCACATCAACTAAAATAATTGCTGTCTTTTCTTTAGATTTTTCAGCCGTCACCAGAGTAACCAGATAAGACTCTCCGTTTTTCATGATGTAGTAGCTTTGAACTACAAGTTTTACTGTGTCGTCTTCAGGCCTTTCAATTTTTACCTCAAATACACAACCTTGATTTTCCTCATCTAAGTCGTAGCCATAGAATGCAGCGTCATTAATGTCTGCCGGCAATCTAATTTCTATACTTTTATCGAAAATCAACTTGCCTAAATTAAGATGCGGAATCGGATCTTTGTTTACAGCCAGACCCCTAAAAATACCGTTTGGCTTGATTGTGAATGTTTTCATATTTTTAATTTTTAAGGAACCAACCGGTCCCAAGGTTTATATTCAGAAAATCTGTTTAGATGATAACATAAAAACGTCCCCATGTCAAGGTTTTTTCATCAATAAAAAATCCCTACATGCTAAAAAGTGGACACATTTGTGTCCACTTTTTTGGGTACAGATCAAAGAGATGGTTTTTAAATTTAGTGTTTTTTTATCTCTAACGATCTAAGGTTGGGCCGAAACACGCTCGCGCAATTTCTCCCTTACATAATGTTCCAAGATCACTTGAGCTACAATCTGGGGTACCGGCCATAACTTGAGATATACAAACAGCTATTTCTGGTGGAATATTATCTCTTACAAACTGCCCGCCGGCTGGCTTGGTGGCAGCTCCGATAGCCCACATAGCTAATGCACCAATGACGATACCTATGACCAATGTGCCCCAATTAAACTTTTTTTCTGGCATAAATTTTAAAATTAAATTATTAATAATAAACGACTTTAGTTTAATCATATACTGATTTGAAATACTGTCAATAGGGCGGTTAAATCCCAAAAATAAAAGCCATCCTGGATTGTTCAAAGGATGGCTTTTTTATCTTTTTATCAAGTAGCGGCTGCCACACGAATATTTTCTGTTGCTGGCTGCTTATTTGACTGCAAATTTTGATAACATCTTTCAACGGTGGGAACATACAATGAGTACTGCGGAATTTGTTTTGGGTGCCGGCTTATCGGACCCTTCCACATTAATTCTTTCACAATTCTGACTGAATCTCCTTGCGGGGATAATTCAATGAAACATTTGCGCATTTTGAGATAATCAAAATTTTTGATTGCCACTTCCACTGCCTCATTGTGGGTAAGGTAGGACGCATAATTAGATCCTTGATCAAAATCTTCATCAAGTTCCTCCCCGTTTACTTTACAATAAATTTTGTTTTCATTTCGCGAGGGAGCATACTCTCTGCATTCAAAGTGAAATTCTGACTCATGGGGAATAATTTCTTGGGGAAACTTGCCCCAGCTTGAAAATTTCAGTTCAGCGAGTGATCGGTCAATCCGAAAATCTCCCAATCTGATTTTCAATCCGGCCGGATCTTTGCCCCGGAACAGGGCTTTAACTTTAAATCCCTGTTTATGGATCGCTATGATTCTTTCTTCGTTTTGCCTTCTTTCTCTAGCCAGAACATCTTCCAGCAGAGATTTACCGAGAATAAACCGTTTGATAATTATTTGCATAAATATTTGGTTTTGGTGGAACTGATGGTTTAAGACCTACAGTAAATAGTAACAAATGAAAACGATTTTGTCAAATTAGACATCAATATTCGCCATTTTGGCGTGGGTTTGGATGAATGATTTGCGGGGCGGAACTTCAGAGCCCATCAACATATCAAAGACCTTGTCGGCGTCTCGGGCGTCGGCAATGTTTACTTGCTTTAGCACTCTCCTGGCCGGATCCATGGTCGTCTCCCAAAGTTCATCCGGATTCATTTCTCCGAGACCTTTATAGCGCTGAATGATGATCTTAGGGGATTTTTTATTTTCGCCCTCCCTTCCCTCGACTTCCCTCGACTCCGCTCGGGATAAATCGCTCGGGATTTCGGCTTCTTCTGAAGCCTCAACGATTAATTCCTGAAGTTCCTCAGGCTGGGCCTTGCCTATTATTTTATTTCTTTCTTCGTCAGAATAAGCATAGGAAATTTCCTTACCTTTCTTGATCTTGTAAAGCGGCGGTTGAGCAATATAAATATGCCCGGCTTCAATGATGTGCTTGAAATAGCGGTAGAAAAGGGTCAAAAGCAAGGTCCTAATATGCGCTCCATCCACATCGGCATCGGTCGCGATAATGATCTTGTTGTATCTGATCTTAGAAATATCGAAGGTATCGCCTATTGATGTGCCTAAAGCAATAACCAAAGATTTCACTTCTTTCGAAGCCAGCATTTTGTCTATGCGGGCGCGTTCCACATTCAAAATCTTTCCGCGCAAAGGAAGAATAGCTTGAATGCGGCGGTCTCTACCCATCTTGGCCGAGCCGCCGGCGGAATCTCCTTCCACGATGAATAGCTCCGCTTCTTCCCTATTTCTGGTCTGACAATCGGCCAATTTGCCGGGCAAAGTCATCCCTTCCAGCGCGCCCTTTCGCAATATGGAATCCTTGGCGGCCTTGGCAGCCTTTCTCGCCTTCATAGCTAAAATCACCTTACCGACAATGGCTTTAGCGTCATCAGGATTCTCTTCAAAGAAACTGGCTAAGGCTTCGCCAAAAGCCGTCCCCACCGCGCCTTGGGCCTCGGGAGAACCAAGTTTGCCCTTAGTCTGACCTTCGAATTGAATCTCGCGCAACTTGACCGAAATGACCGCCGTGATGCCCTCCAGCGCGTCTTCGCCGGTTAATCCCCCTTCGGATTCTTTCATCAGTTCATTCTTCTTAATATAGCTATTCAGAGTGCGGGTCAGAGCCATCTTAAAGCCGGTCACATGCGTGCCGCCTTCTTGAGTATAAGTATTATTGGCGAAAGGCACGATGCGTTCAGAGATATCGTCCACATATTGGAGAGCGACTTCAACCTGGACATCGCCTTCTTTTTTGTCCACATAAAAAATATTTTCATGAATCGCTTTCTGCGTCAGGTTGTAAAATTTAACTAGCGATGCCAGTCCCCCCTCAAAGTAAAAAGACATGGAAGGCGCTTCTATTCCTAATTCGCTGAAATAAAAAATGTCGTCACTTTCTTTCAAGACCGGCAAATTAATTTTACTCTTGCCCTCATATTCACGGGCATCAATAATCGTGATGCGTAAATTTTTGACCAAGTAGGCCTGTTGGCGCATCCTCGATACTATCGTATCGAAATTAAAACTTGGCATCTCTTTTCCGCCAGAGGCGGATCCGCCTTTGGCGGAGAAAATTTCCGTGTCAGGGGTAAAAGTAATGATAGAGCCGTTTTGCTTTGAACTGCCAACTTTTTTGACAGCATACTTTTTCTTGCCTTGAGAATATTCCTGAATATATTTTCCGCCATCACGGTGAACTTCGGCTTTGGTATAAGAAGAAAGCGCGTTGACGACTGAAGCGCCGACGCCGTGAAGTCCGCCGGAAACTTCATAACCCTCGCCTGAAAATTTTCCTCCGGCGTGAAGCACGGTCATGACTGTCTCCAAGGCCGAGACTTTAGTTTTTTTATGGATATCGATCGGAATGCCTCGACCATTGTCCACGACACGCACAAAATTCCCGGGCAAAAGAGCGACCTCGATATGATTGCAATGTCCAGCCATGGCTTCATCTCTGGAGTTGTCAAAAATCTCCCAGACCAAATGGTGGAGTCCTTCAATGCCCGTCCCGCCGATATACATGCCGGGTCGCTTCCTGACCGGTTCTAGGCCTTCCAGGACCTGAATTTGCTCGGCTCCGTATGACTTAACCTTCTTTTCACTGTCTTTATTTGTTGGGCTATTTGAGACCATTTTACCCTTGTATTATATCAACAAATGAGGACAAATGAAAGCCTATTTTAGGGCTTTTATATGGTCCGAATGCAGTTGATATATGGTAACCCATATAGCAAGATTTACCTGATTTGCCAAAGGGAATTTTGGCCGATTTTAGCGCTAATTTGGGCCATAATGGCGTTGATTTCCTCGTCGGTCAAAGTCCTATCTTGAGACTGAAAAACTAAGCGATAAGCGTATGAAGTTCGGCCCTCCCCGCCCGAACGACCGGAGTCGTCCGGTCGGGCGGGTTTAGTGAACTTATCAAACAATTTCGGCTCCCTAATTAGTAGGTCCCCTGCATTTTCCTTTATAACTTTAAGAACTTTATTACTTTCCTCTTTTTCAGGTATCCAGACGGCAATGTCTCGAACAATAAAAGGAAACAGTGACCACATTACAAATTTATGCGTAGCTGGCGTTTCGTTATGAAAGCCTTGCGCAGGCCGACTGGGCCGAGCAGAGAAATCCGCCAGCGGGTGGATATTCGTGCTTTCAGAATGAAATGCCAGCGAAGCATATTTATCCAGTGTCATTTCTGTGACTTCTTTTTTGTCTCCATAAGCGACATGGATCTCTTCCCTAAACGCTTCTTTAGAAGCGTCGGGCGATTCAGCCTCGCTGGATTTAGCCTCATCCTTGCCAAACACCGAGCCGATTTCAAAAACTTTCACCTCATTGGCATCGAGCAGTGGCAGATTTTTGATATTCAAATTTATGCTCTCTTTCAGGCCGTCCGACAAATTGGCACGCAAAAACTTCTTGTCTTCTGCTAAAGGGTTGGCGAGCTCAACTTTACCCTTGTTTTGAAAAGTATAAGTATAGACTTCCGAATAACCTTCCGCAAGGAGTTGCCGGCGGGCCTGCTCGATCTTTAAGAAATTAGCATCGTGAGACACGCCGCGTCCACTTGGACGCGGCGTGTCCAAGTGGGCTGGAATCTTTTCATAACCATAAATCCGAGCGACTTCTTCAGCAATATCTTCTTTAAGATTAATATCCCGTCTTTCTATTGGCGGCACCACTTCATAGAAGTTCGGCTTCTTTGAATTCTTGAAGCCGGACTTCTTGAATTCAAACCTCAGTTTCCGGAAAATGTCTTCTATCTCTTTTTCTTTGATTTTAAGGCCGAGTAGCCTATTGATATCATCTTCTGAAATAGAGATCTGAGGCGCTACAGCTTTGTTGGGATAAAAATCAATGACATCAGAAGCCAAATATCCGCCGGCAATTTCTTTGACTAGAAATGACAGATAATCCATGGCGATCTCCGCCAAAGTCGGTGAAATGTCCTTTTCAAACCGTAGGGATGCGTCAGTCCGCAGGCCTAAACTTTTTGAAGTCTGGCGGATATTGATCGGATCAAAATTGCAAGCCGAGAGTAGAACATTTT
>Ga0209642_10002977_pt1 | contig 11024 bp, 8 predicted proteins | sample RifCSP19_2_FD_184025 | JGI IMG/M metagenome (GOLD analysis project Ga0209642, IMG submission 184025) | Soil microbial communities from Rifle, Colorado - Rifle CSP2_sed 19_2 (SPAdes) (version 2) | ecosystem: Environmental > Terrestrial > Deep subsurface > Rock core/Sediment | place: Rifle... | reverse complement strand
ATCCTTAATGTAGCTGCCAGTTTTATTGCCTGAATCATGCTTGATGGATTCGCAATCCCTTTCCATGCAATATCATACGCTGTACCATGGTCAGGAGAAGTCCGGATAAATGGAAGTCCTACTGTCACATTCACCCCTTCATCAAAGGCGACCATTTTTAATGGAATCAGACCCTGGTCATGATACATACATACAATTATGTCAAACTCACCTTTGTATGCTTTATGAAAAACAGTATCCGGAGGGTGTGGACCTGACACTTGAATCCCCTCTCTCTCTGCCTTTTTTATAGACGGAATTATTTCTCTAATTTCCTCATCACCGAATAGCCCTGTCTCCCCGGCATGGGGATTCAGTCCAGCAACAGCTATTCTCGGACGTTTTATTCCAAGCATGTGACATGCCTTTTTTGTGAGACGAATAGTCTTTAATATCCTGTCTCTTGTGATTAATGCAGGAACGTTTTTCAATGGAGTATGGATTGTGACAAGAATAACTTTCAGCTTCCCGCCAATAAGCATCATCGCATAGTCTTTCGTATAAGTTAATTCAGCAAGCATCTCTGTATGACCAGGCCATTCAAAGCCGGCTATTTTCCATGATTCTTTTGATATAGGTGCTGTGACAATTCCATCAACCTGTTTTTCTAATGCCAGAACAACAGCCCTCTTTATGTAAAGAACAGATGCCCTGCCGCCCTCTGCAGTCGGTCTTCCTTTCTTAAATTTCTTGATCACCCCCATATCAATCAGATCAATGGCCCTACCCAAGAAGGTTAAATTAGATTCTTCAGGTGACTTGATAATCCTCAACTTTGCAGGTTCTTTAAGGAGTCTCAATGCCTCTTCCAAAGGAGTCCTGTCGCCGATAACAACTATTGAACTGCAGTCATTCATTGAGGCAAAACTAAGAGCCTTAACAATTATTTCTGGTCCGACCCCTCCGGGATCTCCCATAGTGATAGCAAGTCTTTTCATATCTGGCTATTATAGTATGGCAATATAATGATATAAATAAAGAGGATTTTAGCTTTTGGTCTGTATGAGCGAGGTTAAATAAATAATTCTGCCCAATGGGCAAAAGGGCATTTTCAGGCTAATGGAAAAATAAAGAAGACATACCTTTAAGGAGTTGTATTTCTAATATATTCCTCTATTCCTGTTAATACCTTCAGTCTTCTGTAAATATTTTTTGCTATGCCGAAGAGATTTACAGTATCTTCTTTATTGTAAAGAATGAGTAAGTCAAGGGCATTGTTATTGCCTCTTTCTGCTTCCTGCCATAGGAGAACAGCATCGTAACCATCCATCCCTTTGACTTCATCCTCTCTTTGTATATCAAAATGTTGTTCGAGCTTTTTGAGGCCACCCCTTAAACCAACTCTCCTGGCTCCAAAACAAAGGTCAAAATGTGGAATATCAAGTTTCAAGTGGCGGAAGCAAACTTTGAGGAAGGGTATATCGAAGACAGAACCATAGAAGGTTATCAGATATTTATATTTTGAAAGTTCCTCATTCAGTGCATCTGCTGTAAGGTTTTCCCCTCTTATAAAACACTTGTAGGCCTGTCCATCGTACATACCAACAACTGTTACATAACCACCGCTTGTAGGGGAAAGACCATTCGTCTCTATATCGAGACATACAGCATTATCCTTAAAGGCATCATAGAGCCTCCAGTGTTCAATTCTCTTAAGGGTGTGAGCAAAATACGCTGCATTTCCCTCATTGAGTTCAGCGTATGCAGAAAATAGTGTCTTGTCAAAAAGCCCTTTCCTCACTGGAGGAATAAATGAAGGGCACTTTGTGCCAAGAAAGTGATTCCATGTGAGGACGCCTTCCCTCCAAAGCCTCTTTTCCAGCTTCTGGCCTATTCCATCGAGAATGATAAAAGTATTTTTTATCATGGCTCATATTATACCTGATTCAATATAAATTCCAAACATCAAATTCCAATCATCTATTAGCAATCAGCAAATGGCTTAAAGTATGGAATTAAAATTATAGTCATTACAAAATATTGGGATTAAAATTCGGGATTTGATTATTTGGAATTTATTTTAATACGGGTAGACTATCACAAAAAAAACGCCTTTATCATCTCTTTTCAACACCACAGAGAAGACCGATCTTTTTAAGAACTTTTGTGTAACTCACAAACCATGGGTCATCTTGCTCCATTGGACATTTCCAATTTTCCAGCTCCTCCTGTCTCTTTTGCAATGCAAACTTTAAAATAGGCAATGATCTCTTGTCCCCGATTGCACCTAATACTCCGCAAAGAATACTAATTACAGTTCGATTTTTTTCCCACTCCTTTGCAAACTCATAAATCACTCGTGAAAGTTCAGTAACACAGGAATAGCCCATATTCATGAGCGTGCGAACAATAATTTTCTCTGCAGTATGACTTCGCGTGGCTTCTTTTGTGCAGGAAAAGAGGATAGAAAGAAGCGCTTTTAATGCCTTATCACGATAAGGAGGGTATTCAAGCAAAACGCTTAAAAGACGTGCAGCATCGCTCTGGCTGATGCTAAGAGATGATGCCAGAAAGATACATTCGCATGTCTGTAATGATAATCTTATCGTGGACAACTGCTTAATAGACTCCATGAACAATGGACTTGAAGGATACCTCAAAAGGGAACAAAGATATTCCTCAAAAGATGAAAACTTGCGGTCCACATGACAAATATTTTCAAGACCGCGCCGTACGAGTAAGGTTGCAAGAACAGTTAAAGGAAGGCCAAGCTGTAAAGGTGCAAGCATGTCGACTATTAAAGAAACAAGTTTCACATTATCTTTAAAGTTTGGATAAAAGTGCTTTTCATAATATCTGCATTCCAAACAAATATACTTTTTTATGACCTGATGCATAACACGATCCAGTAAGAATTGGCCTTTCTCATTCTGAGGCCACGGTGCTTCTGCAAGAGGCATAAAGAGTATTGTTTCATATTGGGAACCGGGCTCTGGTATTGGTACTTCTATTGTCCTGTTTTCCGAACTTGCATGTTCGAAAAGGAGTGAAAGAAGCTCGGCATCTGTTAGTTCCAGACAGGTATTGATATCAACTACTTCAGACTTAAAATATTCACTGAGTGTATGCTGATTAACTGTCCCCATAGCCTATTCTCCTATCTTTATAGCTCTTACTTACCACTATAGTTTTATTAAACAACAATTTCATTACTGTGATTAATGTCACATAAGGTAATCTGTTATTCCATGTGTAAAACAGATTTGCCTTAGTCAATATCATGGTGGTATCAGGAAACCGGTCGAGGTTCGCAATCTTCTTAAGCAAAACATCAAAAATTTACAACCTCAATTCCTTATTTAAGTTAGAATATAAACCTCATGGAACCCATACTCACCGAGCTTTTCAATCTTACAAAAGAACCAAGGATAGCCTATTTTTCGATGGAGATAGGTATCCAGAACAATATCCCCACATACAGCGGAGGTCTTGGTGTGCTTGCAGGTGACACAATCAGGTCTGGTGCTGATCTTAAACTTCCCATGGTTGCTGTAACACTTGTCAGTAAAAAAGGATATTTCAGACAGGAACTTGATGAAAAAGGAAGACAGATAGAGTCTGCTGACCCCTGGGACCCCTCCCAATATACGACACTCCTTCCCACCAAGATATCTGTCCATATTGAAGGTAGGGATGTTGCTGTACAGGCATGGCTTTATAAAGTAAGAAGTTTGACAGGAGGGATTATCCCCGTCTTTTTCCTTGATACTGATGTGGAAGGAAATATTCCTGAAGATAGGGAGATTACCTCTTACCTTTATGGCGGAGACTTAGCATACAGGTTGAAGCAGGAGATAGTCCTGGGAATCGCCGGTGTAAGAATGCTCCACGAGATTGGTTTTGAGATTAAAAAATACCACATGAATGAAGGTCATTCAAGCCTCCTCACAATTGAACTTCTGAACATGTATAAACGGCCGATAGAAGATGTCTGGGATGAAAAGCTTGTATGGGATAAAGACAGGATAAAAGATCTATGCTTATTCACGACCCATACGCCTATTGAAGCAGGCCATGATAAATTCCCTTATGATTTGGTTAGAAACATTATGGGAGAGTTGATACCTTTCGATATTTTGAAAGAAATCGGCGGGTATGACTACCTCAATATGACCCTCCTCGGACTGAATCTCAGCGAATATGTAAACGGAGTTGCCAAAAAACATATGGAGGTCTCTCGTAATATGTTCCCTGGATATGAGATTGCAGCCATTACAAATGGTGTCCACTCATATACATGGACATTTGACAGCTTCAAAAGACTCTACGATAAGTATCTCCCTGGATGGGCTAACGAACCAGAATTATTTGTGAGGATTGGGCGTATTCCTGATGAAGAGACCTGGAATGCCCACATGGAAGCCAAAAGAAATCTATCTGATTACATCAAGGCTGAAACAGGAATTGAATTCAACCCGGAAATCCTCACAATAGGATTTGCAAGAAGGGCAACAGCATATAAGAGGCCTCACCTTCTTTTCAGTAATTTTGAAAGACTTGAGAGGATAGGTACAGGGAAACTTCAGATCGTCTTCGCAGGAAAGGCTCATCCAAAAGATGAGGCAGGTAAAGGGCTTATAGAACAGATATTTTCTTTCAAAGAGAGTTTAAAAGACAAGATTAAGATGGCCTATCTAAAAAATTATGATATGGAAATTGCCCTCAGGCTTGTTTCAGGTGTTGATATCTGGCTTAACACTCCTTTAAGACCAAGAGAGGCCTCAGGCACAAGTGGGATGAAGGCAGCACACAATGGGGTATTGAACTTCAGCGTTCTTGACGGGTGGTGGATAGAGGGTCATATAGAGGGATTTACTGGTTGGTCTATCGGGCCAAGCCCTACAGAGACAGGACTCATAGAAAATATGGATACAAGAGATGCAGATGACCTTTACAGCAAAGTTGAATATCTTATTATCCCTCTCTTTTATAACGACAGGGTTGCTTGGATAAGGATGATGCAGAATGCTATAGGAAAAAATGCCTATTATTTTAATAGCCACAGGATGATGAGAAGATATGTCACTGATGCATATATCAGATGACCCACAGGGTCATTCCGAGCGAAGCGTCCTCCTCAGAGGATCCGCCGAGGCGGAAGGAATCTCAGATGAGATTGCCGCGCCCTCCGGGCTCGCAATGACAATGTAATAAAATGGATATTTTAAAAGTGATAGAAACAAATCTCGAAGCAATGGTGCGACTTCTATCAGAAGAAATAGGACCAAGGAGTTATAAGGATTTAGAGGAACTTGACAGGGCTGCTGATCTTATAGAAGAAAAAATGATTTCTCTCGGGTGTGATGTGAAGAGACAGTCATTCATATTCATGGGGAACACCTACCACAACATAATCGGAGAACTGAGAGGCGTTGAAGGCTCGGAAATCCTTGTTATAGGCGCTCATTATGATACAGTTCCGGGGACGCCGGGTGCTGATGACAATGCAAGCGGGATTGCTGGTCTCCTTGAGCTTGCAAGGCTCAATACCATTGAACCATGCTCAAAGACAGTCCGTTTTGTTGCCTTTACCCTTGAGGAGCCTCCCTTATTTAAAACACGGCATATGGGCAGCAATATCTATGCTGAGAGTCTGTGGAAAGAAAATGTAAAAATCGAAGGTATGATATCCCTCGAAATGATTGGTTATTATTGCGATAGAAAGGGATGCCAGTACTATCCCTTTCACTTTTTTAAATGGTTTTATCCGGAAAAGGGAGATTTTATAGCCTTTGTGGGCAATATATCATCAAAGGCATTTACAAAAAAGGTTAAAAATGCCTTTCACAGGACAGCAACCTTGCCTGTAGAGTCCCTCAATACTATATCCCTTGTCCCTGGAGTAGACTTTTCTGACCATTCATCATTCTGGGATTTCGGCTATTCTGCTTTCATGATAACAGACACTGCTTTCTATAGAAATCCTCACTACCATACTGCAGGAGATGAGGCTGATACGCTCGATTACAAAAAGATGGCCCTCCTGATATATGGACTAAAATCTGCCCTTATTCCTTCATCTTTCTGACATAAGCTCCAAGTCTCAGGAGCTTTTCTTCCATCTTTTCATACCCTCTTTCGAGGTGATAAATCCTGTGAATAACAGTCTCTCCTTCAGCTGCGAGGGCTGCTACAATCAGGGAAGCGCTTGCCCTTAAATCAGTTGCCATTAAAGGCGCTCCCTTCAGTCTCGAAACCCCCTTTACCATTGCTGTACTACCTTCGACAGTAATATCAGCCCCCATCCTTTTCAGTTCCGCCACATGCATAAACCTGTTTTCGAAAATGGACTCCTTGATCATGCTTGTGCCTTCAGCCATGCTCATAAGGGCCATAAACTGCGCCTGCATATCTGTTGGGAAACCCGGATAAGGCATTGTCTTTATATCAGTAGCCTTTGGTCTCGAAGGGCCTATCACCCTTATTCCCTCAGTTCTGTGCTCAAAAACAAGACCTGCCTCTTTAAGTTTTATTATGGGAGCATCGAGGTGCTCCAGCTTGCACCCTTTAATAATGATGTCACCTCCAGTAATGCCTGCGAATATCATAAAGGTTCCTGTTTCGATCCTATCCGGGATTACAGAGTAGTTAAGAGGTCTTAGTTCATCCACACCTTCTATTTCTATCACACTCTCTCCTGCCCCTTTTATTTTTGCACCCATTGAGATAAGGGCATTTGCAAGATCTACAACCTCGGGCTCCCTTGCAGCATTCTCCAGCAACGTCATACCTTTTGCAAGAGTTGCAGCCATCATAAGGTTTTCAGTACCTGTAACAGTTGGGATATCAAAATAAACAGATGCTCCTTTCAATCTCTTTGCCTTTGCCATGACATACCCTGACTCGAGCTCTATCTTTGCACCCATTTTTTCAAAACCCATAAGATGAAGGTTAATAGGTCTTGCACCGATGGCGCATCCGCCTGGAAGAGAAACCTTTGCTTTCCCGTATTTTGCTACTAATGGTCCGAGGACAAGGACGGATGCACGCATTGTCCTCACAAGTTCATAGGGTGCCTCGAATATTCTTATCCTCTCTGTATTGATGACAGTTTTATTATCTTCATGTGAGAATTCTGCACCGAGGTGTCTGATAAGTTGACCGATCGTGAGTACGTCTTTCAGATTCGGGACCCGGCTTACCATGCTGGTACCTGAAGCAAGGAGAGAAGCAGCTACGATGGGAAGGGCTGCATTCTTTGCACCGCTTATCTCAACTTCGCCCTTGAGTCTTTTACCACCACGAATAACAAGTTTGTTCAAAATATCACCTCACTGATTGCATTACATTTTACCCTAATTGCAACTAATTTGTAGATGAACCTAAAATAGAAAGAGCAATGAGACGCATTTTATATTTTGATATGGATGCCTTTTTTGCCGCTGTCCCACCATAATCTTTCATATTGCCTTAACAAAAACCCGTGAGCTATACTTTTTGAAAGGATAGGATTTTGGTTCAGGAGGAAGAATGCCTTTTCTTGGTGAACTCTTTATAAGTGAAATATTAAAGAAACCTGTTCTCGACCCAAAGGGTGATGAACTCGGCAGGGTTAAAGACCTTGTAATTGTAAGGGGTGAGCCACTGCCAAAAGTCTCTTCTCTCATCATAGAGAAAAAAAGGGTGATTTATAACCTCCCCTGGCTTGATTTGAATATATTTAACAAGAGAATAATCTCTGCAAACATTTACAGCGAAGCCCTTCAGCCGTATGAGCTCAATGAGGAAGACCTCCTTTTAGTAAGGGATATCCTCGATAAACAGATTGTTGACATAAATGGTGCAAAAGTGGTGAGAGTGAATGACGTAAAACTCGAGGGATATGACACAGAGGCTATCCTTATTGCTGTTGATGTAGGCATGAGAGGGATAATGCGGAGGCTCGGGGTCGAAAGGGGTGGAGAGGATTTGATGAGGCTCTTTAAAAAACATATTCCTTATCATCTTATAAGCTGGAATTACATACAAACACTTGAACCAAAACTAACAACAATATCTCTAACCGTTCCGAGACAGATGCTGGCAGACTTACACCCTGCTGATATTGCAGATATCATCAGCCAGTTCTCTCATAAAGAAGGTGCAACCTTTTTTAGTGACCTTGATGTAGATGTAGCAGCAGAGGCTCTATCAGAGCTTAAACCAGAAACCCAGGTAGATATTATCAGCGAGATGGACACAGATAAAGCAGCAGACATCATCGAAGAGATGCCACCTGATGAAGCGGCTGATATCTTAAGTGACCTTCCAGTAGATAAGGCAAAAGAGATTCTCGAGAGTATTGAAAAGGAAGAGGCTGAAGATATTCAGGAACTGCTCAGTCACGAAGAGGATACAGCAGGTGGTTTAATGACAAATGTATTTATCGCATATCCTCCGGAGACTACTGTGAGGAAGGCGATAGAGAACTTCAAACGAGATGCAGAGGTATTTGAGACAGTCTATTATATCTATGTCATGGATACCAATGAAAAACTCTTTGGTGTTGTTTCCTTACGGGATATGATCCTTGCTGATCTTGATGCAAAACTCTCGGATATCATGGCAACGAAACTCAAAACGGTTACTCCGGAGACTGATGAAATGGAGGTTGCCGGGATTATATCAAAGTATAACCTCCTTGCCATTCCCGTTATTGACACTGAGGGATTTATCCTCGGCATTGTTACCATAGATGATATCATTGACAGGATCCTGCCACCATCTGCAAAGCGTAAAAGGAGGAAGGTGTGAGCCTCCGGAAAAAAATTGTCATATTTTTATCGGTAATGGGTCCAGGGATAATAACCGCAAACGTTGACAACGATGCAAGCGGTATCGCCACCTATTCCGTAGCAGGCGCCCGTTTTGGATATGCCCTCCTCTGGATTTTGATACCCACGACAGTAGCTCTTGTTGTAATACAGGAAATGGTTGCAAGAATGGGTGTTGTCACAGGCAAAGGGCTCTCAGACCTCATCAGGGAAAACTATGGCGTCAGGTCAACTTTTTTCATGATGACGGTTCTCTTCATCGCAAATTTCGGAAATACCGTCGCTAATTTTGCAGGATGGGCTGCAAGCATGGAGATACTCGGCTTCAGCAAATATCTGATGGTTACTCTTGGTGCACTATCCATCTGGGCTTTAGTCATAAAAGGTAATTATAGGTTTGTTGAGCGGATACTCCTTTTTGCATGTCTCCTGTATTTTGGATATGTTATTTCAGGTTTTATGTCAAAGCCAAGCTGGCCTGATGTCTTGAGGAGCACCTTGATTCCCCAGATGCAATGGAACCCTGAATTTATTATATTGAGTATAGGCATAATTGGAACAACAATAACCCCATGGATGCAGTTCTACCTTCAGTCATCCATTGCAGAGAAAGGTATCAGGAAAGAAGAATATAAGGCCTCCAGGCTTGATGTGCTTATTGGTTGCAGTATCACAGACATCATATCATTTTTCATTATTGTTACCTGTGCAACAACCCTTTTCCCGTACGGAATAAGGATACATGAGGCATCAGAGGCAGCGCTGGCACTGAAACCTCTTGCTGGAAACTACGCCTATTTAATATTTGCTGTCAGCCTTGCCAATGCAGCCCTTTTGGGTGCAATTATTGTCCCACTTGCAACAGCCTACTATATCTGTGAGGCAATGGGATGGGAGAGAGGAGTGAACAAAACCTTCAAAGAGGCACCCCAGTTCATGTGGATCTATACCTTTATGATCGTCAGTGCTGCACTTTTAGTGCTTATTCCGAGTGCCCCACTTGTGTTTCTCATGGTGACGTCGGCCGTGCTCAACGGACTACTCCTCCCATTTGTTCTGATATATGCGCTCTCTCTTGTTAATAATAAAAAGATTATGGGAGAGTATGTAAATCCAAAAAGCTACAATGTCATATCATGGGGGACAGTGGCAGTGCTTATAGGTCTTGCTATATTCTTTGTAATAACTACATTCGTTACCCTGAGAACCTGATATGGTAAAGGCAATAGAATGGAGAAATAAGAAGGTAGTTATCCTCGACCAGTCAAAGCTTCCCCTGGAGGTCACTTATATTGATTGCAGCAATTATCAGATTGTCGCCGAGTGTATAAGAACCCTGAAAATAAGAGGGGCACCTGCTATTGGCATTGCTGCGGCAATGGGCATCGCCCTTGGAGCTCAGGATATAAAGACGGAAAATTTCGAAAGGTTTGTCGAAGGTCTTGAGCCTATTTTCAATGAAATGCTTTCTACAAGACCAACAGCTGTAAATATAAAATGGGCTGTAGAGAGAATAAGAGGTTTACTGATCAGAAAAAGGGATGAATCCATAGATACATTGAAAGAACTATTGATTGAGGAGGCTAAAAAGATACACAAAGAGGATATAGAGGTAAATAAAGCAATTGGAAGATGGGGTGCAGAGTTCATAAGAGATGGCAACACCATCCTCACTCATTGCAACGCTGGGTCACTCGCAACAGGCGGTTATGGTACAGCAACGGCACCGATGTTTGTAGCACGAGAGCAGGGGAAGAGTTTCGAGGTCTTCGTTGACGAGACCCGACCTGTGCTTCAGGGCTCAAGACTTACTGCTTGGGAACTTATGCAGGAAGGAATACCTGTTACCCTTATTACGGACAGCACAGCAGGTGCTTTAATGAAAATGGGAAAGATAGACCTTGTAATTGTTGGCACTGACAGGACAGTAAGGAATGGTGATGTTGCTAATAAGATAGGGACATATACGCTGGCAGTCCTCTGTAAAGAACATAAAGTTCCTTTCTATGTGGCAGCACCAATGAGTAGCATAGATTTTTCTATACACACCGGAGATGACATTCCTATAGAAGAGAGAAAACCTGAAGAGGTAACACATATATTTGGATGCCAGATAGCACCAGACGGCATAAAGGTTAAAAACATTGCCTTTGATGTCACTCCCCATAGATATGTCACTGCCATAATCACTGAAAAAGGTGCCTTCAGGCCAATAGACTTAAAGAAGCTGAT
>Ga0209642_10002975_pt1 | contig 11030 bp, 10 predicted proteins | sample RifCSP19_2_FD_184025 | JGI IMG/M metagenome (GOLD analysis project Ga0209642, IMG submission 184025) | Soil microbial communities from Rifle, Colorado - Rifle CSP2_sed 19_2 (SPAdes) (version 2) | ecosystem: Environmental > Terrestrial > Deep subsurface > Rock core/Sediment | place: Rifle... | reverse complement strand
CGGATGTGCATCCACTTTCCACAGCGAATGCTTCGCCCCTACGCGATAGCCGGTATCATGAGGACCTGGGACAGCCTCGACCGCGGCCACACGAGCCGAAATGCAGCCCTGTTCCTCCTCCTCCGTGCTTGCGAATCCCGCTGCGGAAGCTAGAATCGGTGACCGGAACGCTCTGCAGGTCAATCCTCAGAGAGGCGTAGTTCGTTGCTGCTGATCCGAGAGGCCCATTTCGAGGACGCTCGCTCGATTGCCGTCGTACATGTGGACACATGGCGCACGACCTATGCCGGCATCGTCCCCGAGGATGCCCTCGCCGCACTCTCCTACCCACAACGCGAAGCCTTCTGGGGGGAAGTGTTGCAGAGACTGGAACCCAGGACGTTCGTGCTGGTCGCGGACATGGGCGCAGAGGGCGTCGTCGGGTTTGTCAGCGGTGGTCCAGAAAGGGAACACGACGAAGCGTACCGCGGTGAGGTCTATGCGATCTACATCATGGCGCGCTACCAGCGCAAGGGGCTGGGTAGCGCCCTGATGATCTCTGCCGGCAAGAGGTTGCTTGAGGCTGACCTGCCATCCATGCTCGTCTGGGTCCTCAAGCAGAACCCCGCAAGACGTTTCTACGGGGCTTTGGGCGGAGCCCAGCTCAGGTCGAAGTTGATCGAGCTCGGCGACGCTTCCCTGGAGGAGATCGCCTACGCCTGGAAGGATATCCATCAACTCATAAGGCCGGAGCAACCTGCTTGAGCGACAGTCCGGATGCCTCTCCTCGCTCTGTGCTGATCACGGGCGCCTCGAGCGGGATCGGCGCGGCATGCGCTTTGGGTTTAGACGCCCTGGGGTTCCGCGTGTTCGCCGGAATTCGGTCCGAGGAGCATGCCCTGGCGCTGAGAGCGCAGGCTTCCGACCGGCTCATGCCGGTGCGGCTGGATGTCACCCAAGAGGAACAGATCCAGCGAGCGAAAGAGCAGATTATCGAGTGCCTGGGAGGAACCGCTCTCACTGCCCTGGTCAACAACGCGGGCATCGGGGTAGCCGGCCCCCTCGAAGTGTTGCCCACTTCGGAGCTGCGGCGTCAATTCGAGGTCAATGTGATCGGCGTTATGGCGGTCACGCGTGCCTTCATCCCGCTGCTGCGGGCGAGCGGAGGGCGGATCATCAACATCGGATCCGTGAGCGGACTGATCGCCTCGCCCTTCATGAGCCCTTATGCGGCGTCCAAATTCGCCCTCGAAGCCATCACCGATTCGCTGCGTGTCGAGTTCCTGCCGTTCGGGATCAAGGTGATCATGGTCACGCCGGGAGCGATCGCCACGCCGATTTGGCCCAAGTCCCTCGAGAAGGCGGACGAAAGCCTCCGGACAGCTCCGAGCCAGGTGGTGGATTTCTATCGGCCCGCCATCGCCGTCCTGCGTCGCCGCGGCGCAGTGCATGGCCGCCCGGCGCGGGATGTGGCGCGCGCGGTAGCCAGGGCTCTCACGGCCAAGCACCCCAAGAGACGCTATCTGGTCGGCCTGGATGCCAAACTCACCGCCTGGTTGCGATGGCTTCCCGCTTGGATACGAGACCTACTGATCGTCTCCCGGCTTCCAAGCTACGGAGGCGCGGCCACCAGCCAAGGGGAGGAACTATGAGTGACAAGCGGCGCAATGAAGAAGTGGATCGACTGGCGCGACTGCGTGATCAGCAACTGCGGGCGCGGGACCCTCTGACGAAACAGAAGCGGCTCGATCACAGCATCGCCGTCAAGCAGCGACGCGCCCGAAAGCGCTTTTCATTCTCAACGTTTTGGTCCGAAGTGCCTCACAAGTGGAGAGGCCTTCTCTACGGTGGATTGCTCGGCACCGCCCTGTTCATCTTTCTTCCTCGACTCATGACAGGCCTCTGGGGAACGCTTGCCGGCTTGTTCGCCCTGTTCTTCGTCACGAGCTTGGGTTTCCTGATCGGACGGGCGGCCGACTCCCGGGACGAATTGAGAGAGTTGATGAAGCGTTGAGGGCCGACCACGGACGATGGACCGCGGACCACTGATCGCTGAGACCGGACCACGGACAATAGACGACGGACCACTGATCGCTGAGTACTGATCACTCCTTCAGGGGAAGTGATCAGTGATCGGGCTCGAGACCCATCGTCCGCGGTCAACCGTCCGCGGTCCGCCGTCGGCCGTTCACTGCTTAGCTCGCAGGATCGCAAGTCATGATGCCACTCTTTTCATCAACTCCTAACCGTAGGAGGCCCTATCTGATGGCCCATCGCGGCAATCGCGCGATCTGCCCCGAGAACACGCTCGCCGCATTCCGGCAGGCAATTGCCGACGGCGCGGATATCCTTGAGACCGACCTCCACGTCACCGCCGACGGCGCCTTCGTTTGCATTCATGACGCCACGCTGCAGCGCACGACCGGGGCTGTCGGGCGGGTGGCGGATTGGACCCTGGAGGAGATCAAGCGCCTGAGCGCCTCGTACGGGCGTGCGGAGTATCACGATGAACGCATCCCGACCCTTTCCGAGCTCGTGGCGTTCCTTCCCCCGCATGTCGCCCTGGCGCTCGAACTGAAGACGGACCGCTTCCTCGAACGCGAGATCTGTCGCAAGCTGTCCGCCGAGTTGGACCAGGCGAGCGTACGCGAGCGCTCGATGATCCTGTCGTTCGATCTTGAACGACTGCGAGCCATGGCGGGCGAAGCCCCCGAGGTCCCCATCGGCTGGATCACACTTTCACGCCCAATTCCTCTGCGCGGGGTTCAGCTTCTCGGGCCCTATTGGCCGCTGCTCCTCATCAACCCTTTCTACGTCCTTCTGGCTCATCACCACGGCCAGGCAGTTTGCCCACTGGATCCGACGCCTGACGGTCGCCTGGCGTGGTATGTCTGGCTCGGCTGCGACGCGGTGCTCAGCGACAATCCGGCCGCCACCCGCACCAAGCTTGACCGATTGACCCGACCACCGGGGGCGGCCGGAGGCACACAGTGAAGAAACCGTCCCTCGCAGCTCAAGCCAACGCGCACAACGGAGTTCTCTGCTTATGACAAAACCATCCTTCGGCTGGGTCATCACACCCGCGGCTCGGGACGCGGCGGCGGCGCACACGCTCATGGAGGACAATCGCCGCTTCATCGACCGTGTGCGCGGAACCTTCGAGATGCTGTGGGTCGAGGACCACTTCCAGTGGGCAACTCGTCCGACTCTCGAGTGCTGGACGACATTGACCTTCCTCGCCGCACGTTATCCGGAGTTCGTCCTGGGGCCGCTCGTCCTCGGTCAGTCCTATCGCAACCCTGCCCTCACTGCGAAGATGTTTGCCACGTTACACTGGTTGACGGGTGGGCGCATGGTGGCAGGGATTGGCGCGGGGTGGAAGGGAGATGAATACGAGGCCTATGGATGGCAGTACCCGGCGGCCAGAGTTCGCATCGAGCAGCTCGAGGATGCGGTGCAGATCATCCGCAGCATGTGGAGTCAGTCACCGGCGACGTTCGAGGGAAAACACTACACCATCCGCGATGCCCACTGTGAGCCCCGCCCCGACCCACCCCCGCCCCTGTTGATTGCCGGCGCTGGCGAAAAGCGTACCCTGCGGGTTGTCGCCCGGCATGCCGACTGGATGAACGTCGGCTTTCGCGATGTCGAGACGTTCGCTCGCAAGCTGAAAGCGCTCGAGGCTCACTGTGAGGAGTTCGGGCGAGACTACCGGAGTATCAAGAAGACCTACTTCGGATTCCTTCTCGTCACGGAGGATGGCGCCAAACCCGAACCGCGCCCCGATCTGCACATCATCCACGGCACCCCTGAGAAAGTCGCCGAAGAGCTGAACCGCTTCAAGGATCTGGGCGTAGAGCACTTCATGCTCCGATTTACCGACTTCCCGCATCTGGCGGGGCTGGACCTGTTTCTGGAGAAGGTGCTGCCCGAGTTGTGATCTTCTGACCGCCGATCCGCGAGCGGGATGCCCCTCACTCCCGCCCGACGCCAGAAGTTCTCCCACAAACGTCGTGCCGGGCCGCCAAGCGGACTTGTAGGGGCCGATCTGAGATCGGCCCCTACAACGATTGCCAGTTCTTGAAGAACGCGATCCTTCGGGCGCTCAAGCCGCGCTTTCAGGATGGCATCGCCGCCGTTTTTGAGATCAGTTCAAGTTCGCCATCGCATGCGGTGAGCGTGTTCTGATACCTAGAGCTCCTTCAGCATGTAGCTCTCGCCAAGCAGGTAACCTAAACGACGGTAGTAGGCGCGTGTACCCAGCGCCGAGATCACCGCCATACGTGCGTACCCCGAGCCACGAGCGGTTTCCTCCGCCCACTCCATCAATCGACTCCCCAATCCGGCGTGCTGCGCCGCGCCAGAGAGCCCTGCCCCGACCGCCAGCGATTGGCCTACCACGTGCACCTCCCGCACAAGCGCTGCGCCTTCCAGGTCGGCCAGGCCCGGACAGGGAGACGCAGGACCGGGAAGCGACAGCCGCAAGTAGCCCGCCAGTCGGTCGCCTGGCGTCACGAAGGCTAGGAACCGCTCTTCGGCTCCCCCTGCTTCATAACGGAGCTCCTCCTCTTGCAGTGTCTCAACCTCCACAGACTCACCGCGCACTTCTCGGCAACGAATGCAGGTACAGCGCTGCCCCCGGCGCAGCAGCTCGCGCTGGACGTCCTGACGCAGACTCGTCCGCTTGTTGCCCTCGATGACGTTCGTGGACGGTATATCACGTACGACGCGGTTGACGCGGCAGTAGCGGGGAATGCTAAGCTTGATGTCGGCGATCAGGTCGATCAGGGTTTCGGTCGAGTATGGGACGTAGTCTCCGTTTAGCCAATCAATGTAAAGCTCTGCATTCCCAAGCAACTGGCATGGGTAGATCTTGATCTCGTCGGGACGAAGCCCAGGATCGGACCATAAGCGGAGGAAATCCTGGCGATCCGAATCGGGCGAGGCGCCCAGCAGGTTGGGCATCCAATGCAAGACGATCTTGAAACCCGCGGCGCGCAACAGCCCGACCGCCTGACGGGTCTCCTGGACTGTGTGACCGCGTCGGTTGAGATCAAGAATCCGGTCGTCCAGGCTCTGGGCGCCGACCTGGACTTTGGTCACACCCAGGGCGCGCAGACGTGATACCTCTTCTACTGTCACCCAGTCTGGCCTGGTCTCGATCACCAGCCCGACGTTGCGGTGGGGCGCCTCCTCGTTCGCCGTCTGCGCCTCCGGCAGGGAGGGGGAGTCGAAACCATTGAGAGCGTCGAGGCAACGCTGGATGAACCAAGACTGGTAGTCCTTCCGGTAGGCGCTCCAGGTCCCGCCCAAGACGAGCAGCTCCACTTTATCCGTTGGATGGCCGATCGCATGCAGGGCTTTGATGCGCTGCGCGGTCTGCTCGTAGGGGTCAAAACCGTGCTGAAGGGCGCGCATGGCCCCCGGCTCGTCCGGAAGGTAGGACTTGGGCATCCGAACGTCGGTCGGGCAGAAGACGCACTTCCCCGGACAAGGGTAGGGCTTTGTGAGCACGGCGACCGTGGTGACGCCCGACAGCGTGCGAATGGGTTTCATGCGAATGCGGCGCAAGACATCTGGCTCGAAGGGCCACTCACCGCTGAGGGTGATTTCCCGGTAGGCGTGCACCAGCACGTGCTTCGCCAGGAAACCCCCGCCCTCTTGCGGGTGGCTCTCGACGGCCTTCGCGACCTCGCGGCCCGTGCGCACGTCATCAAGGATCTTCCGTGCGAGGCGCAATTGCTCCGGGGTGTACCGGCGAGCTTCTAACCAAGCGTCATGGCGATTCATCGTGATATCATCGGGTCGTGCGGGATGAAGTTCGGCGACGACTCGTAGCACTTAACTCAGAATTCTACCAAACCTTCGCCGAGGCGTTCTCGGAGACCCGCCGAAGAGTTCAGCCCGGGGTCCGGCGGGCGCTCGAGGGGATCGCTGCGACCGCCAGCGTGCTGGACCTTGGCTGCGGGCCAGGGAACCTGGCCAACGCGCTTGCCGTTCATGGTCACGTAGGTTTCTACGCCGGCCTTGACGGCAGCGAGCGCCTGCTGAATATCGCGCGCCTCGAAACCGATCATCCAACGGCTGTCTTCCTCCAAAGTGCGCTGACGGAGCCATCCTGGACCGAGCATCTCGCCCAGCACCTTGCGACGGCGCAGGCAGGTCGGAGGGTCGAGGCCTTTCGCAATCACTCACATCGCTTTGACCGAGTGTGCGCATTTGCGCTGATCCACCACCTCCCGGGGGCTGAGCAGCGCCTACGCTTCGTCCGTCAGGCAGCGGGACTTCTCGAAGAAGGGGGCGCCATGGCCGTCTCCGTGTGGGACTTCCTTTCCAGCCCGCGGTTCCGGGGTCGGATCGTCCCTTGGGAGACGATCGGTCTGACGGAAGGGGACGTCGAGGAGGGGGACTATCTTTTGGATTGGCGCCGCGGGGGCCATGGTCTGCGCTATGTCCATCTCTTCAGCGAGGACGGATTGGCCTCCCTCGCCCAGTCCTGTCAGCTTCGGACCATCGAGACTTACCGCAGCGACGGGCAAAACCGGCGGATGGCCATGTATGCCCTTTGGCAGAAGCAAATCCAGTCTCTTGACCCCTGACCCCCGTCTCCACCTCCGGTGAGGCGCCGACATCCTTGCTCGGCCCCGCGAAAAAAAACGCGGGATCTTCGACGCACTCGCCGCCGCAGGTCCCCGAAGCGGAGCGGAGGGGGTGCTGGGCCAAGGAGGCCCATCCGGCGAGCGCAGCTGCGCGTTTCACGACCCCGCGAATGCCGGGCTCACAATCACGGCGGCGGCTGTTCATGGCCCGGGTTCTGTAAGCCACCTGTAAGCGTAACTCCCTTTACTTGAAAGGCACTTCTGCCGTACGTTAATGAGAGCAATGAGCAGACTCTTTTACAGGTGAGAGGTTGCTTAGTGCAAACCGGCAGGGGTGAGATCATGAGACTAACACTGGAAGACTGGCTCGAGCCCGCACTGATCTTGTTGGCGGTTACGCTGTTGGCGAGGCTGCCGATCGAGGGGGCCTTCACGGTGGTCGCAGTGATCGCCGGCGTCGATGCTCTTACGCGCATTCCGACGCGACCGATGACCCCCGAGGAGGCGCGGACATGGATGGGGGACGAGTGGGAACGGCCTAGTCGAGGCCCGCGGGGATAGACGATCGTCGGACTGCGCGAACAGTTAGCAGGATGATCCGGGAGAAACAGCCGGCGCGCAGGCGCCGGTTTGCTTTGCGGGGACATGCTCCCCCGCCCCAAGGGCTCATGCCCACCGGCATCCCCTGTGGAGACCATTGCACGTGTCAGCACAGTGTGGACGACACCTCACACCTGGGTGCCTCCCACCTGATGTGGCATGCGGCCGGCCTCGATTCAGGCTGACTTGGTTGACGGTTCGTGGCATTGCCCAAACTCTGCTCCGATGATACCGGGAGACGCGCATGGGGCGAAGCATGCCGTCTCGCACCGGCGTGCCGCCGGGCTTCGCGGCACGAACGGTGCTTCGCCCCTACCCTGCCGGAGAGGCTACTGGTAAAAGGAGGTCGCTGATGGCCTGTGGACGAACGAACCGAATGTTGCCAGACCACGCGGGACCTACCTCTCGCACCTTCGGCTTTTGACAGCATTCTCGCGCCATGATAGAATGCGGGCGCGCGGGTAGGGGAGGGCCTCTACCCGGAGGGATGGCCGAGCGGACGAAGGCGGCTGTCTTGAGAACAGCTGTGGGGCAACCCACCGGGGGTTCGAATCCCTCTCCCTCCGCCTAAGGCAACGCTTGGGGAGGTGCCGGAGTGGCCGATCGGGGGCGCCTGCTAAGCGCTTGTAGGGGTGTAAGCCTCTACCGAGGGTTCGAATCCCTCCCTCCCCGCTGGTACTCTGTCTGACCTTTGCGACGGGCCGCCACGCGCGTGACGACGCCGGTTATGATCCTACTCGTCGAGATCGACAGAGTGCTGTTGTGCCCTCGTAGCTCAGTTTGGATAGAGCATTTGCTTGCGGAGCAAAGGGTCGCGTGTTCGAGTCACGCCGAGGGCGCCTGCTGCAAGTACCGCACCGCAAAGTGCTGCTGCAAGTACCGCAGCACTTTGCGGTGGGCCGCTCCTCCCCTGAGGTAGCGGCCCTTCCTTTGCTAAGACCCTCCAAATCCCATCGGGCTGTTGTACGGGTCGTCTCAGGACAAGAAGTCCCAGGGGTTGACTTTGCCGTACGTCTCACTCAGCATTTCGAAGTGCAAATGCGGCCCAGTCGATCGTCCCGTCGATCCCAAGAGGCCGATGACCGCTCCTTGGAACACTCCATCCCCGCATCCCACGTTGACTTGACTCAAGTGGGCATAGAGCGTCTGCCAGGCATTGCCGTGGTCGATGACGATCACATTGCCATAGCCCCCGTTGTGCCAGCCCGAGTAAACCACGACGCCCGAATCTGAGGCGTAAATAGCGTTCCCCTCGCGCCCAGCGATATCGATACCCCAGTGATTGCTGCCGGGTGAGTAGTCGTACCCAGACAGATAGCGCAGGACGGTCGGCCAGATAAAGCCGCCGCTGCCAACCGGACCGTCGTAGATCGAGCCGCAGGCGCCAGGTCCCAGGATGCGCGCTACGGCCGGATTGGCGCGTGGGATGCGCGGTGCGCTCCATGAGATGAACTCTCGTTTTCCACCGGGGATCACCAGCGCTGACCCCGGTGAGATTGGCGAGCTTTCCCGGTCGATGTCTGGAGGCAGGTTGTTGCCCGGGAAATCGATCACTTCCTCCACAGGGACACGGTAAAACTGGGCAACCGCCTCCAACCCCTCACCCTCTACCCAAATGTGCAGCGTGCCGTCGACGGGCAGAATGTTGAGCTCTTGGTCGGGTTGCAGGAAATGAGGGTTGTCTTGCAGTACGTCGAAGTTCCCCCAGAGAACCGTCTCGGGCTTCAACGCGAACTTCTCGGCTATCCCGAAGATCGAATCCCCCTTCTGCACGCGGTACTTAAAGACGGAAACCCGGGACCTCGAGGGGATAATTGTGAGAGGGTCGGCCCGGCGGCCGATCCCATCCGCCGTCGAGGAGCGGGCCGTTTCGAGCGACGGCAGGATTGACATGCGCAACGCGTTAGACGGTTCGGACGCTTGCGTCGGGGTAGCGACGGCTGCGGAGAGACCTCGCCCCGATTCCAACGAAAGGTCGTCGAGGCCCATCCGGCCCGCCCAGACTCCCAATCCGATCAGACCCAGGACCGCCAAGTGAGTCATGATGCGTCTCATGGGCTTGCTTCGGCCGACGTCTCCAACGGCGGATGTGACCGGCCCTTGAGGCGACAGAGCCGCACCATTCTTCTCTTGCTGCTCTTGCGACGAAGGCGAAGCGTCGGCAAGCGATCGGTTCGTTGGCTCGTCCATATGCGGATCAGTTGACCAGACTCATGGCAGGAAGTCGAGTGGGTTGACGCGGCCATAGGCATCGTTTCTCATCTCGAGGTGCAGATGGGGGCCCGTGCAGTTGCCGGTGCAGCCCATCAGCCCGAGCGAGCCGCCTTGCGAGACCGACTGACCACATGCGACGTTGCTTTGGCTCAGATGTGCGTAGAGCGTCTGCCAACCGTTTCCATGATCCAAGACGACGACCACGCCGTAGCCCCAATTGTTCCAGCCGGAATAGACCACGACGCCGCTGTCGGAAGCGGAAATACCAACACCTGTGGCTCCGCCAATGTCAATGGCCTCGTGGATGCCTGGAGTGTAGCCGTAGCCAGATATCGAACTCGAGGTCGTGGGCCAGATGAAGCTCCCGGATCCTGTCGATCCCCCAGAGACGCCGCTGCACGCACCCGGTCCAAGGACTTTCGCCGCAGAGGGGTTGGAGCGGGTGATCCTGACGGTCTGCCAGCTCGGCGGTTCGCGGCGACCGCCGGGGATGACGACTTCACTGCCTTCGGGGATCGTGGGTTGCGACAGACCAAGGCTGAGCTCAAGGTTGTTCCCCGGCCAATCGATGATCGCTTCGGCGCTCACGCCGTAGAACTTCGCCACGCCGTTGATCCCCTCGCCCGGGCCCCATATGTGTAGCACCCCGTCCACCGGCAAGATGCTCAGCTTCTGGCCGGGCCGCAATGTGTGCGGGTCTCCGGCCATCGTGTACCAATTTCCCCATAGGATCGTCTCTGGCTTGAGTCCGAATCTCTCGGAAATCCCGAACAAGGTGTCACCCTTCTGGACCTCATACTTGAGGACTGAGATCCTTGGGCGGGCGGGTTGTTCGGTATGGGGATCGGCAAAACGGAAGATGCCCTCGCCCGGGCCCGGCGCGGTCACTGGAATAGGAAACTCGTCGAGGCCGAGCGACGCTAACGCGGGTGTTGTCGGCGCCGCGGGAGAGATCACGGGCAATTGGCCTTCCTCGAGGGATGTTCTCGTCCCTTGCCCGCCTGACCCTGCCACGGCTAAGCGCCCTCTCAGCGAGCCAGCTTGCAGCACATCGATGGATGCCACGGCCAGCGCTGCAATGAGCAGCACCAGAGGCAGCCAGCGAACCCAGCGCATCCGACCGGGTTGCTCCGCGGTTGAGGCAGACGGGTCAGATATGGCGCCCGGATCTGTTTGTCTGGGCGCTAAGAGTTGATCCTGATCTGGGCTTTCGGTCACCGGGCGCTGACTCCTGGGCGGAGCGGATGATAACAGGCGTGCGGTGGACCGTCAAGCGCTTTGTTATGTCAAATCGGGAGCGGGGGTCAGGCAGTCAACCTCCCGTCGCCCGCTAGAACTCCTCGGTGATCGTTTCGAGGAACTCCAGATTGGTCTCGGTCCTTGCGAGGCGTTGGATGATCGCCTCCGTAGCAAGGGTGGGATCCATGCCCGCGCCGTTCGGAGGCGAAGTGATCATGTGGCCATACATGCGCCGAATGAGCCAGACACGGGGTGTGATATCTGGGCCGAGCAAAAGCTCCTCGCGGCGGGTGGAAGAGCGCTCGATGTCAAAGGCTGGGAAGATGCGCCTTTCCTGCAGGCGGCGGGCAAGGTGCAGCTCCATGTTGCCAGTGCCTTTGAACTCCTCGTACACGACAT
>Ga0209642_10002974_pt1 | contig 11038 bp, 5 predicted proteins | sample RifCSP19_2_FD_184025 | JGI IMG/M metagenome (GOLD analysis project Ga0209642, IMG submission 184025) | Soil microbial communities from Rifle, Colorado - Rifle CSP2_sed 19_2 (SPAdes) (version 2) | ecosystem: Environmental > Terrestrial > Deep subsurface > Rock core/Sediment | place: Rifle... | reverse complement strand
CTTTTTAAAGGTGGAAAACCACCTTGTAGCTAATGCCAGAAATCAGCCAAAGAAGTCTATATAATCTTGGGTTCTATTGTTAAAAGAGTTTAAGCTCATCCAAGAGAGAACCAATAAAACTTTTTTATTGACTGTTGTTGAATAATTCTTTTAATAGTTGCTAAGAATTGAGAATTATGAATTTTAGAGGGGAGGAGTAAATGCATAAAAGCAGGAATATTGCTAGCAGTCAAACCAAATTGATTTTTTCCCAACTACTTCCATTTACTGTGGCATAGTGCGATCGAACCGAGAATTTGAAGGAGACCAAAGTTTGCGGTGAGGGAGGTCGCTGCCGTTTTTAATTGTATCATCTATTGATTGACAATCTGCTAACCTCACATATATGTTTTCAAAACTCTCTCTTCTGGATTGGATTTGAGGTGAATTGACTACTTATGAATGCAAGGAGCCCCGCTTTGTTTAGGGTTTAGCAAGATTTCCTCAGCACTTTCCGGCCCCATTGCCTTTTTTCACCGAAATTTCAATGTCTCAGGCTATCTGGTGAAATGTATCACAACCATCAAGGTAAGGTTTTATTATTGCGGTATAAGCAGTGTAATTAGCGATATTGTCAACTCTCGCATCAAAGTAAACTTAGTGCTTTCATCATACAGTTTATCTGAGAAGCGATTCCTCGGTAAGTTTCTTTGTTGATTTCTTACCCTTCTCGATATCTCATATTCCAGATCTTCCTCGGAGAAGAGACGACAAGCTTTACCAGATAGAACCTAGAAACTTCTTCAGTGAATTTTTTGGTAAGGTAGGAACTTATTTTCAGTGATTCAACTACCGAAGGAACAACAGCTATAAAGAAGATTCTCCCTTGGAACTCCTAAGAGAATCATGACAAGATCATCTTCAGGAGATTCCTGACTTTACATCAGTGCTTTTGAATGATTAAATGTATTTGCCAGGTTATAATCTAGCTGTAAAGTAGAGCTCACGAAAAAGTTTGTCTTGACAAGACCTTATAGCTAAAGTATATAATTTAAATTTAGGCATAAGATTATAGGTCTAAAGGCCGTCTTTTGTAGGTTACTTTATCTACTTCGCCGTTTTGAAAACCGTTGACTCCGTGATCTGTAAGATACGATGAGTATTCACTTTTAGTAAGAGGGAGCTCTTTATGAGAGGAAATTTGTGTGCCGGGTATTGCCGGTGTTCGACTGCTATGCAAGAGCGATCAATTCTTGATCAGCAGAAAGAAATACAGTTATTCGCCGAGAAGAATAATCTGAAGATAATAAGATGGTTCATTGACGAAGATCGTTCCGGTACTTCCATAGAGAATAGGGAAGGCTTTCAAGAGATGAGGAGACTGGTGGAACAAGGTGAAAATGATTTTTCAGCGATCTTAATATATGATCTATCGAGGTGGGGCAGATTTCCTGATCCGCGGGAGTCCATATACTGGGAGATTTATTTTGAGAAGAGAGGTGTCGACATTCTTTACACTAATGATGATGTTCAGAACACAAAGTCATTCCAATCTGCTATAGTCAAGGCGGTCAAACATGCTGCAGCTGGAGACTACAGTAGAAGACTCAGCATATTGATAACCCGTGCATGCGTAAGTCAAGCTAGCGAGGGTTTCTGGAATGGTGGCCTTCCTCCTTATGGTTACAAAAGAGCAGAGGTGGATAAGAATCACAAAGTAGTCAGGTTTCTATCTCACGGAGAAAGATGTCATAATCGTGAACATAACTTAATACTTGTGTTAGGAGATAGAAAAGAAGTTCAAATAGTCAAGAATATATTTGATTACTTTGTAAATAAGAGGGTAGACATTAGGACAATAGCAGCGATGCTAAATTACAATAGAGTTCCTGCTCCCAGCAAAAAATGGGATCTTAGCATCAAGTCAGGGGGTGGGGAGGTGCAAGTTGAGGAAGGGATCACCACCTGGAGCTATTGCAGTGTGTACAAGATTTTGCGTAATGGGCTGTATACTGGCAAGATACTATGGGGAAGGAAGAAAAGAGGTGTTTTCCCGAAATTTGAGAATTCATGGGGAGACAAAGAGGGCAAGAAATCTCTTCATGATAAGCAAAATGTGATAGAGTGTGACGGGGCACATGCCCCAATAATCTCACGAATGCTTTTTGACAAAACTCGTGAAATCATAGAAAATGGGCGAGACCGAAAGCACATAAGAAGGGAAAATAGAGCTTCGCCTTTCCTGCTTGGTGGAATGGTTAAATGTGGAACATGTGGTTTTGGTTTCTCCGGGGGCTATTTTGGGGTTCAGTCTCATAAAAGACGCCACCACAGTTTGAGTCATTACTTCTACAGAGACTCGGGAAGTACTATACGAGGTAAAAGGGTATGCTCATCTTACTACATCGGAATGCGATTACTGGACGATCTGATTCTGAATTCTCTTAAAAAAATATTGATTCGCCTGAGCACTGAGAAACAGATCTTGAGAATGTTGGAAAACGTGCTAAAGCCATTAGTAAAGAAGGAATTTCATGCTCGGACACTGAGTAATGAAATCAGGAGAATCAGATGTGAGATCGGGGACATGCAGCCATCTTTAAGGCAGACTCCTGGCTCTGCTCTAACCGGTGAAAGAATTGGTGAACTGCTCGAAAAAGAATGGGTGCTGGTTCAGCGCGGAGCGGACGTCGCAACAGCGCATCGCTTATTGAAAAATTCAACTAGAATTGCTAGGAAAATCATAAGTTATTACGGGTCTTGCTTAGCAGGTTTAGATACACTATCAGTCTGGGAGAAAAGAACCATCCTGAGAAACGTTGTCAAGGAAATAGAAATTGACAAAAAGAATAACGCTGCCAAGCTTTACATATACAAGGTTCCCAGAAACATAGATGTTCATTTTGATTTGATAGGGTTGGGCGCGAAGATCACATTTGTATCGATTGTGCACCTGCCCAGGGGTCGGCGAACACAGTTTGTTGGTATTCGGAAGAAACGTTGCTTGGATGTGACCTTCAGGAGTCCGTGTAACAAGACCTAAAGGCCAATTTGCTGTAATTCAGAGATTATAACGGTTTTCCATAAAGTTAGGCAATCATGCCTATGATAGCCGGGGGTTCTGCTTGATTAGACTAGGAAAGCTTACGGCTGCTCATGTAAGCTGGTGTGATCGAGTCCGTCACAACATTGTAATGTAGATGTCTGAGCAAAGAATTTAATCTGACAAAGCACTTATGTCAAGAATCCAAGCTCATGTAGTTCATTTGCTTACTGAGCATTCTCACGATCTTAAAATGGGGCAAATTACTCTTTTTGGGGTTAAGGGCGTAACTATTCTCATTCTGCTATCCTCCTTATCAGTAGTTGAGTTCCTTTCATTTCTGGAGAGATGTGAGTTGACCTTCTCTCAAATCCTTGGTTCCAGAATTCAAAGGTTCAGGATAAACTGAGGAAACCTTTAACTTTGCCCTTGACAAAAGGCTGCTTCTCTTATATTGGATATCGATAACGTGAATCTCTCCCATCTACTGGACTCAATTGCTTAAATAGCCATTGTTTTAACCCAATGGTCTATGGAGATACGCATTAGAAGAAGATTTTGCATTTGACGTAGTGTTCTCATCAGCAGGGATCTCGATGAACCATCTCTTTTGCGCAGCATATTGTCGGTGCTCAACGAATATGCAGGACCGATCCATTTCTGATCAAGAGCAGGCAATAAAGCGATTTGCAACAGAGCACCGCCTAAAGATTATCACTTGGTTCATTGACGAGGATTGTTCAGGTACCTCAATAGACAAGAGGAACGGGTTTCAGAAGATGAAAACACTCGTGGATAAAGGGGAAAATGACTTCTCCGCCATACTGACTTATGATGCAAGTCGCTGGGGGAGGTTTCCTGACCCAAGAGAATCGATCTACTGGGAGATGCACTTCGAAAAAAAAGGGGTGGAAATCATATACACTAATGATGACATCGAAAATACAAAATCCTTTCAGTCTGCTATTGTGAGGACCATCAAACATGCTGCAGCCGGAGACTATAGTAGAAGACTCAGCGTGTTAATAACACGTGCTGCCATCAGTCTTGCCAAGGAGGGCTTCTGGGCTGGAGGGGCAGCGCCTTATGCATACAAAAGGGCGGAGGTTGATAAGAAGAAACGCTTTTTGAGAGCATTTGAGTACGGAGAGAGATGTTACAACCCTGATCACAGGGTGATATTAGTGCTTGGCAGCGATATGGAGGTAGAAACCGTCAACAGGATTTTCGACTACTTCGTTAACAGAGAGATTGACCTCAGAACAATTGCTAGAATACTAAACCGAGCTGGAATTCCCACGCCGCGTTCCAAGTTCAAGAGGTCCCGACAGTCTTGGCCTAAGAGCGTTCACAACAGGGATAAGACAAATAAATGGGCATACCGATGTCTGTTCGGGATTATAAGAAACCAGATCTACACCGGGACGCTGATTTGGGGAGTTGAAAAAAGAGGGGTTTTCTCCCGCTCCGAGAATATCTGGGGTGACAGTGGAACTAGAGTAAGTCGTCATGATAAACAGAACGTGATAGTCTTTAACAAATCGCATACCGCCATCGTGTCTGAGGAACTCTTCAAGAAGGCTCAGGAAATCGTCTGCAGTAAAAAGACATCTGAGGGTCATAGGAAAGCATTCTTATATTCACCTTATCTACTGAGTGGGATGATTGAGTGCGGGACATGTGGATGCAGATTTCATGGCGGTCATTACATACACAAATCACATGGAAATGTTAATCAACATCGCTATTACAGAGACGAAGGATATTGCTTAAGGAGGGGGAAGGTGTGTTCATGCTATTACATCGGAGCTGAGCTGTTAGATAATCTTGTGTTGGATAGGTTGAGAAGAAGAATGCTTTTCTATAGCTCTGCAAAAAGGATTGTTCGGATGTTAGAGAAAACAATAAAGCCCGTCGAGAGAACAGACTCAGATATAGAAAGCTTGGATAAAAAGATAAAAGGAGTTCAAATGAAAATTGCTTACCTCAACTCTGTTCTCGAAGGAGCCAAATCTTACATGAATGTTCAAAATAAAGTCTCTGCCTTGATGCGACAAAGTTACCTCCTAACTGAGCTAAGGCGAGCCGCTGAATCAGCCAGCCATGTAATCGATAACTTGCCGCAAATTGCACTGTGGATGCTGGATTACTATGACTATGTTTCACAAGTTCTGGATTGTGGCACACTTCGGGAGAAAAAACTTGCTTTGAGAAATACTTTGGAGAGAATTGTCATTGACAAAAAGAATAATCGGGCAAGGCTTTACTTTTACAAGGTTCCCAAAGATCTTGACGTTTACCTTGACCTTGTTCAGACTGGTAGTTCACTTACTTCTATGACCACGATACCAATACCTAAACGACAGCAGTGGCGAAATGTTTTGGGACGAGAATAGTCTCAATTAACACGATGTATAAATAAGCGGACGACAGGAACGAATCGCGCTGACTAGTTAAAGAAAATCGGTGTTGGACTAATCTGACCTTTTGCCAATGCGAATACTGGAACATCGAAAATCAGATGCACAATTCTGAGAAAATTGTCTTTATGGAAATATCTGCAAGTTTAGAAACTTTGCTTTTTCAGAAAAAGAGTTTTTCCCTATCATACTTTGTGAAGCTTTACTTTTCTTCTTCGAATACTGCTTTTAGATGTTCAAATTTATCGTGAAAAAGCCACAGCTCAATCGGTATATGAGCTGGATCTCAGTCGACATGCCTCTGCTTTCTAGCCTAAAAATGGTCCCAGTTATCGCATCTGAAATACAACGTTTGTTCGCCGTCTCACTACAAAATGTCACCGTTTAGTAGTACCGGACAAGGTTCATCTCATATTTGGTCCTCCACTGATTAGAAGACTTATAAGACGTAAGCTTTTTTAAGGCAAATCTCATAAATATACATGCTGCACAGATATTTTTAACAAGAGTATAATCGGCGAGGCCCGTTCTAATAAACCTTTAAATCTTATCTGACACTACCATTTATGGAGATAGAACGCCGGAGCAACAGCGTACTAGTCGAGCCAGCTTTTCTAAGCTAGAGCTATATTCCGGAAAAGCCTACAGCCCCGAAAATCAGGTAGAAGAGCAATTTTTTTTGTATCGCCCACACTTTAACTAAGAAGGATGATCCGCGCTTGTTTGCAGGGGAAAATCAGAAACTGGCAGGATAGTAGTTTCTGAGTACATCCTGGAATACGTAAACGAGATTTTTCTTCTCCAGGGCTATACGTAAATCTCTGAGGATGCCAGTCATTTTGCTTACTAATCAACAAGATGGTGTATGAATTGAGGAGATTAGATGCGAACCAACAAAATACGACCTATTTCGCTGTGAGACCATGAATATATTGAGAAAGGGGTTTTTCTTCGAAACCAAGCATAATCTCTTACTCATTTCACGAAGAGGTTTCCTGAGTTCAACCAAATTAAACTTGCGTCAGAACGTATCTGATGTTCAAATTATTGACAAAGATGCTCTGTCGTAAGTCTAAGATAGCAATGAGAATAGTTTTTAGACTGTTTAAAGGTGTCAGAAAGTTGAACATTCTTGAAGATACTCCTTAAACCAAAGGAAGAAATTCTCAATTAAGTGACTATCAAACATAGACTTAACTTTGCGACTCGATACCAGATAACTGGCACGAAAATTGCTTTTATCTTTGAGGTCTGCACAAGTTTAAGCAGGGAGCGCTGCTATTCTGAGGACCTAGCACAAGAATCCTCATTTAAGGAAAGACATAACTTGTGCCCCCGCCAGATTGGTCTTCAAGGCAGCCTCCCTTTTCTTTGATTCTCACTTTAGTCCCTTATGTGCTTAATAATGAAGTGCGTTGGTAGGGGGACAAAACTTGAATACTGAGCTTGTCCCCTTTCCAAGGCTAAACAAACGCCTGCATAAGTATAGTAACACAATACCTATCTCATGCGGGAAGATAGGGTCCCGCAAACAAAAAAGTCCGCCACTTGGACGAACTTTTTTGTTTAAGACTTTATACTAAATATGTTTTTATTTTCTTTTTCTTGTTCTAAAGCGGTTAATCGCACCCAAGCCCAAAAGCCCGGTCCCTAAAAGGATCACTGTCCCAGGCTCTGGCTGAGCCACTATATAACGACTATCTACTCCGGTTATACCTGAAGCATCAGCCATAAAATTGTCATAATGAACCTCGACTCGGGGAGCATTTCCTATGTCTCCCGCATTACCAGCTTCCAGAAAAACCCTAACGGGGGAATCGTAACCAGAGGGCAATACAACACTGTTCGCTAACTGCCAGCCACCGGCTGAATAATAAAAAGCTGAGAGTCCATTACCAACCCTGCTCAGCCTTAATTTGCCGGTAAAATCGCTGGTTGGTGAGCTAAATCCAGTTTGCCAGTTCCCATCTACCATCCAATGGACTTCTTCGTAATAGTTAATTAAATCGATATCGAGCTTTCTGTCAATAAGCATTGCAAAGGAATTATCTCTTGCCCAGATACCGAAAGTAGCGGTGCTGAAATAATCATCAAACTTAAGCAACTCAAAATCGATACTAGTATAGAGATCTCCTGAAAGACTGAAATTTGAAGATATCTGACCTCTTCCGTGTCGAATACCTTGCGTGGTCGTCAAGTTGAGATACCCATTCTCAACTGTAGCATAGCCGCCATCGTGGGAGTAATCACCCCATAAAACCGGATCAGAAGAATTGAAGTAATCACTTAACCCAAACTGAGGATAAGCTGATACTGCCAGCGTTAACACTGTTACCAAGCTCAAAATTATTATCTTTTTCATTTTCTCTCTCCTTATCTAATTTTTCTGCTAATGATATAAGCAACTATTATGCCAAAATACTCTATTAAATCAATACGTCTAACTTGTTGATAAACAATAGATTATTTTTTTGTAGCAGACCACAGCATTATTTTCTGCCCTTAAAATGTCCATTTTCCTGACATGAACGGTTAACAAAAAAGACTTTTCACGATGATGTTGTTGAAAATCAAGAAGTTATAACGGCATCCTTAATGTCAAGAAATCCGACAGGTTTTACACAATCTAAAACGAAGAAATTATTCCCGATCAGGAAATGGACTTCATTGTAGGTCAAAACATGCTCAGTGATTGGAGGGCGTGCATTTCACCGAAGAACTGCGCTGGTTATATGGGAGCTTGCTCCGTCGAAGAGCCCCAAAAAATGTAATTATTGTGACGTTGCTCGAGAACTCTACTAAAAAGCCTTGGATGCATCTCGGAAAAGTGACTTAGTTAGAATAGAGGTACCGAAATAGGGGTGATTAAAGAGATCAGTGATTTTTTTTTCGTGTACCAACATTAAGCCACTATGGCAACTGTTCATAAGGGAATTCGTGTTAAAACCTCGTGAACGCACATAGAAAAAGGCTCATAAGGATGTTTTTTTTCTGAAACCATTCGGAACATATTTTGTTGGAACTCTTTTCATTAATAGAGACAAAACTTAAGCTCGCGAAACGGTCATGGAACACCACCATCACACCCGTTTGAAAACGACAGCAAGGAAAGCCTGAGTATTGAAATCTTAGTCTAGCTGATACCTGTTTTTCTCGAGATCCATCTTAATTCATTATTGAACTACGTGCGATGACAGAGTGCGAGCAAAAAACCTATTAGTTTATGTGCCCTTTAGCTCATGAGGAGGCAATCCCCGATAATAGTCTAAAGCTTTCCTTAGCCCTTCCTCAAAATCGACTTTGACCTCGTAATCTAAGAGTTTCTTTGCCTTGTCGATATCACCCAACGAATGCCTGACATCTCCCAGTTTGGGCTCAGTGTATAGAGGTTCCAATTTTTTATCTTCTATGCAGGTAAGGATATCCCACAATTGATTTAAGGTGTGGCTCTGGTTGCAGGCGATATTGATGCTTTCCCCGGCAACAGAAGATGCTTTACAGGCGTTCAGATTGGCATCCACTACATTTTCCACATAGGTAAAATCCCTGGACTGCTCACCATCCCCGAAGATACTGGGCTTATTTCCGTTCAAAAGAGCCATTATAAACCTGGGGATTACACCGGCATATTCAGAGACCGGGTTCTGCCTTGGCCCGAACACGTTAAAATATCTTAAAGAAACAGTTTCCAGACCATAAACCTTGTAGAACACCTGGCAGTATTCCTCTCCAGCCAATTTGCTGATAGCATAGGGAGAGATCGGGTTCGGGCACATCGTTTCCACTTTAGGCAAGGTAGGGGTATCTCCATAAACTGAAGAGGAAGAGGCATAGATAAATCTTTTTACCTGGTGGATTTTGGCAGCTTCTAAAAGGTTCAAAGTTCCGTTGATGTTGACCTCGTTTGTGGTTAAAGGGTTTTTTATAGACCTTTGAACTGAGGTTAAGGCGGCCTGATGCAGAATGAAATCAACCCCTTCTGCTGTCTTGATGACTGTCCAGAAATCCCTTATGTCTCCTTCTATCAGCTCGATCTTATCCAGGAGATCTTTCAGATTTTCACTTGAGCCAGAGGAGAAATTATCCAACACCCTGACTTTTTCCCCAGCCTTAACTAATTTCTCAACTATATGGGAGCCGATAAAACCAGCCCCACCAGTAACTAAATATAACATATCAATTCAGGTTAAGTTTCTTCTTAACCAGCTCCAGCGTGTTCTGGTCTTCTGCCTGCTCTAACCTTTTCAAAGCTTCCTCTCTTTCCAGATAACCTTCCCTGACCAGCTTGGCTAACTCGAAAGCATAGGGGTGAAAGCCGAACCTTTGCTTATGCACCAAATTGGCAAACGAGTTTAAAAGACAGTTTGTCGAGTTAGAATCTGTATCAACTGGCATATTCCAGCCTAGCTTTTCTATCTTTTTGAATATCTTCTCCTCAGAGTATTCCAGAAAAGCTAAGGGACTAATGTTATATGGAAAATCCTCTTTTTGCTCAAAATGCGCCTCCTCTAAAAAATAAGGATTGATCCTTTCGCCCGCGATCCTGAAAAGCGGCTCTTTGATGGCATTCTGCATCCCCTTTAGCATTGAGGGGTTATTTTTGAAAATGGAAGCGGAAATCGGTGCCTGACCCGGTGACCAGCCATAAGTTATAAACGGAATTTTCTTTTCCAGAGCCAGTCGCAAAGTGGTGAATTTGACTATTCCCATACAGGAAGTGCAGATGGTGCTTGCCCGGTCTAAGGTTTTGCGGGAGAAGATGTCTTCTTTTGTCCCGGTCAAAAAAATCTTTTTCAAAAGTCTGAAGTCCGGCTTAAAAAATATATGGTCAACTCCCAAATTCTCCACCACCTGCCGGATATTCTTAAAAGCTTGTTCTGATAAGAAACCATTATCAAAGGTCAAAGCTAAGATTTTAAGATCATATTTTTCTTTCAAGAGACTAAGAGTATAAGTGCTGTCTTTTCCCCCGGAATAAGCCATTAAAGCATCGTAGGAACTGGAGTCTTTGAATCTGCCTAAAAGCTCCTGGAATTTCTGAAGATATTTCTCCTTCTCCTTTTCGAGATGTTCTTTTCCCTTGAACTCCTGGCAGAAGTTGCACACCCCTCTGGAGTCAAAACTGATCCCGGGAAATGTCTCAGGAAGCACGCAATTGGTACAGATTTTCATAAGAGTCTTTCAGTAGTTGCCCAATTCATTGGGCTTTTTTATGCCTGATAAATCAGGCAACTACGTGCTCGATAAATCGAGCGGCCATATTTCCTCAGAGTAGATTAGGAACGTTCTGGTTCAGGTGAGCTGAGGCTTTCCTTTTCTGGTCAAAATCCCGGTAAGCTCTTTTTATCTTTTCCTCTGAAAGGTTCAATACCTGGCTCACCTTTGAAAGAGGGACCTTGTTTTCCTGAGCATACAAAAGCAAGTCTAAAAGGTCATAAGGCATACAAAAGAAAAACTCCTGGTCACTCACCACGGCTGAAAAGGTGTCCGGGCTGGGAACTCTCTTGATTATCTCCTCCGGGATGTCCAGAAATTTAGCTAGCTGGTATACCTGAGTCTTATAAAGATGAGCAATCGGCTCCAGATCAACTCCTCC
>Ga0209642_10002971_pt1 | contig 11045 bp, 8 predicted proteins | sample RifCSP19_2_FD_184025 | JGI IMG/M metagenome (GOLD analysis project Ga0209642, IMG submission 184025) | Soil microbial communities from Rifle, Colorado - Rifle CSP2_sed 19_2 (SPAdes) (version 2) | ecosystem: Environmental > Terrestrial > Deep subsurface > Rock core/Sediment | place: Rifle... | reverse complement strand
CGACCCGCCGACGCGTGCCCGCGCTGGCCGCCGCGGCGGCATCCACATCGTCCACGTCGTGCCGCCGCCCGGCGAGCCGACTCTGGAAGGCAACGTCCTCGAGCTTCCACGCGGCGAGGCCCCCGCTCTGCTCGTCCAGGACAACGTGGTCAGCGTGCCCCTGGGCCAGGCGCTCAACGTAACCGCCATCGGCCCCGTCTCCGTGCACGGGAACTACTTCACTAGCCTGGGAGTTGTGCCACTGCCGGCGGGCCTGGTCCGCGCCGAGTACGGCGCCACGGTGATGATCAACAACCTCGGCTGGTCGGAGGAGGAGCAGCCGAAGCCCCGCCGCTTCAAATCGATCGCGACGGGCCTCAAAGCGCGCCTCCGCCTTGCGACCCTGACAGAGGCGGCCGTTGGCGGTGCCACCGCCGCCAGCGTCGTCCTGCGCAAGCACTTGGAGCCGGCCTACCAGAAGCGCCAGATCGCCAGCGGCCTTATGTTGTTCAGCGACAACCAGTGCATTCTCGACCTCGCCTCCGTGCCCCGACTGGTGGAACGCCCGCCCCGCATCTCGGCGCTCCCCCTGGAGCCGGCGATCACGCTCCTCGGCACACGGGCGACGGTGATCGCTTCCTTGGCGGCTGCGACGGCGGCGGCGCCGGGGGCAGCTGCTGCGCCACCAGCCGCCGCTCCCGCGGCAGCGCCGGCGTTCTTCACGCTTGCCGGCCGCCCGCTGGGAGGCGTGGCGTTGCTGAGCGCAGGACGGCTCCGGCCTGAGGTGTTGGGTCGCATTCCCGGCATCGTTGACAGGCCCATCCCGCCGGTCGGAGTCGCCGCCCTCCCCCAACCCGACCTACGCATCAGCTCTCTCTCGCTCCGCAGCGCCGACGACATCGCCTTCGACTCCAACCAGTGCCTTACCGACCTGGAGAGCGGTACGATACTGTCGCAGGCCTACGTCTTTGGAAGCTCCGTCCGCGTCACGAACAACCGCTTCAAGGAGGGCCCCGCCGACGCCTTGTTCTCGGCCGTGACCTTCGGTGAAATCAACATCACCGCCCACAACCAATGCACGCACTGTCTCATCGTCCGGCCGAGCGGCGTGCCCAGTCGGACCGTCGCCGATGGCAACACCATCGCTGTGAGCCGCGACGATCCCACCTACTGCGTTCCATTTGATAAAGTCATGGCTGACTTCGGAGGATGACGATGGCGGACGAGGACGAGACCCGGATCACCATCGACGAGATCAACGAGACTTTGCGCCTGGGCGTGGACGCGGCCGACGAGGAACGCGCTTCAGAGCTCGAGACGTTCCTCCTCCTGCGGGCCGCGCGGGAGGCCGGCCTGCGTAGCGAGCAGGAGCGCCTTAGCCAGACGCTGGCGCCGGATCACCCGCGGCTGCGAGCGCTCGCCCTGCGCATCGAGGCGAACGCCGTGCTCGGCAAGCGCCTGGGCGAGGAGGCAGTGCGCGCCCGCACCGACGTGCCGGAGAGCGACCCGCAGGGCTGGGTGCTGCAGGGGCGCCTCACCGGCGTCGACCCCGCCAGCCTGCGCAACCACCTCGTCGCGCTCTTCGACCGCGCCGGCAAGCGCCTCGAAGGAACTGAATCACCTATCGACGAGTTCGGGCGCTTCCTCATCAAGCTCACGTTCCCGGCGGCCGGAAGGGAGCCGGCCGCGAGCCGCGAGGTCTTTCTGCGCGTCCTCGACAGCCGCGAACGGACGGTCTACCGCCACGCGACATCGCTTACTGCCATCCCCGGCGGCGTCGAGTACGCCGAGATCGGCGTGAACCAGGCCGCTCTGGCAGCGCCGGCGGCGGTCGAGACAACGCCAGCCGAAGCGAGGAGGCAGCCCGAGCCCGCACCGCCGGCAGGCGGCTCGGAGGGGTCGCAGCCCGCTCCGGCGGCGCCCGCCGAGCGGCGGCCCGCACCGCGACAGCCGCGCGAGATCCGGACGCAGCCGGGAACACTGGAAAGGAGCGGCGAGGAGACGCCGACGCTGGAAGAGAGACGTGGCGGCGCCCCAACCGAGCCCCCCACGGAGCCGCGAAGACCACCCGGTTGACCTTCACGCGAAGATAGCAGGGGTCATGATCGCCACCCTCGCCCGCCGCGCATCCCCGGTCCTCAGCCTTACGGCTCAGGGTGTTGCGCCCGCGCCCCTTCAGCGCCAGGCGACCCCGTCGGCCGCCTCAGAGCAGGTCGAGGACGGCGCCTGCGCCTGCGGCGGCGGCTGCCCACGCTGCGCCGGCGCTTCGTCGCTCGTGGCCAAGCTGGCTGATCGCGGCCAATTCGGAGAGCCGGCGCCGGACGCGGGCGTGACGCGACCGGGCGCACCTCTGCCTTACCGGGAAGCGACAGAACTGGCGGAGTGCATCCGAATCATGGGCGAAGCAAATACCGCCTACTGCCGGCAGGAGGTCTTGGGAGAGAAACCAACTGTCCCGCAAAGAAAGCTCACGGTGAACGTCACCAAGCTGGACGGATCGACACGCTCCACGTCTGTTGCCGACGCCAGCGCGATCTTCCGCGCTGCCGCGGACTTCTCGATCGAGCCCGGCAAGGCCGAGACGCTCAACAGGACAGAGAGCGAAGCGTTGATCGGCAGCGACCTTACTCTGGATGAGTACTCCTCGGTGGGCACCCCGACGGCCGAAGAGACGGCGCTCACGGCTCGCAACCGGAGCGTGGGCACCATCACTGTCTACCTCGTTAAGGCTCTGAGCGCCGGTAGCCACGGCGAGGCCTTCTGGCCGAGCGGCTTTCCGACCGTGCCCGCGAGCGTGGTGATAAAGAACGGCGATAGTCCCTTCGTAGCCGGCAAGCCCCTCGCCCACGAGTTGGGCCACGTTCTGCTCGATGACGGATCGCATCCCGCTGAGGTGACGAACCTGATGTCGTACAGCCACACCGGAGTTGGGTTGGACGCATCCCGAATGTCCAAGGCGCGGTCGAGCGCATTCGTGAAGTAGGTTGACTCTTGCCTGGCTCGGACAACGACATCGACCTGCAGGCGACCTGGCAGTCGTTTCTCGATGCGCTGGAATCGGCCGACCTAGAGGAGATGCGCCGGCTCGTCGAAGAGAGCGTGGCCGAATGGCTCGCCACACTGTCCGGGGGGCTAGAGGCTGCGACGCTCCGCAAGCTCGCGGCGCAGTGGCGGATGTGGCGGTTTCGTGTCGTCGACGGCCGCGCGCTGCAACCTGGGCAAGAGACCGTCCAGGCTCTGCTGGGGCCGGAAGGGAAGGAGCATGTTCTCACGTTCCGCCGGGCGGCTTCCGGCTGGGTCATCGAGCATTGGCAGCCTGGCCTTTGAGCCGGTATCCGAACAGGCAGAAGGAACGAAGACGTAGTTGGTGTATCGGTGAGTAGCGCCGCGATCCCTCAGCCAGCGTACCAGGCTGTCCGGCGAACGAGCGCAGTTCACCTTGGTCGTGCGCCGACATTGTTGCAGCGCCAGGCCCTCCCTTCGAATAGCCTCGCGGAGCACGTCGAAGGCGGCGCCTGCGCCTGCGGCGGCGGCTGTCCGCGCTGCGCTGCCGGCGGCGCGTTCATGCCCAAGCTGGAGGTCAGCCAGCCCGGCGATCCCCTGGAGCGCGAAGCGGACAGCGCGGCCGCCGCCGTCATGGCCGGCTCCGGCTTCACTCGCAACCCGACCTCGACCCGCGAACCGGGCCTGCAGCGCTGCGGCTCCGTGCCGTCGGTGTCGTGTCCGTGTCATGACGCGCCGCCCGTCGTCGGCGAGGTGCTGCGCTCGCCCGGCGAGACGCTCGACGCGGAGGCGCGTTCACTCATGGAGTCACGCTTCGGCCGCGACTTCGGCGACGTGCGCGTCCACGCCGATGGGCTCGCCGCTGAGTCGGCCCGTTCGGTGAACGCGCTTGCCTACACCGTGGGTCGGGACATCGTCTTCGACGCGGGCCAGTATGCGCCCGGCACAGACTCCGGCCGCCGTGTTCTGGCCCACGAGCTGACGCACGTCGTGCAGCAAGACGGTAGCTCCATGGGCCTCGCCGAACCGCGCGTCGGTCCCACCGACGACCAATGGGAGCATGAAGCCGATGCAACGGCCGCCGCCGTTAGTAGGACCGGCGCCCGCGCCGCCGTCAAGCCAGGCAGGAAGGCACCGGCTGGCGTGCTGCGCCGCCTGCCAGGCCAGGACGCACCAGACAGCTGGGCCGCGCTCGTGAGGCCCGCCTTTCCCAAGGACCGGGAGCAAAAGCAGCGCGCTGAAGAAGCGATCCGTCGGCTGCTGTGGCTGCGTTCTGGCAGTTGGCTGATTAATGCGCTCTACGCCTTGTTCTGTAAGGCCGGCAAGTGCGGGACGAGAGTAAACGTGAGCTTTGTCGATCAGCTGCCGCGGGGCAGTACTGACGCAAGCGGTTTGTTCGAGCCCGAGTGGGCAGGCCAGCCCCTCTACGATGTCTGGGTCAAGAACGTTGCACCCCACACAGGCCCAGGGATCGAGCTCGGCGGGGCCTGGCCGGGTGGTACCTCAATCGATATTCCATTCACGTATACAGACGCCGAGTCGCACATGGCGGAGACGCTGTATCACGAGCTCTTGCACGTCTGGTTTGTGAACACGCAGCAAGGCTCCCCTTACACCACGGGCCACCGTGACGTCATGAAAGGGGAGATTGACCCCGTGTTCTACAAGGCAATCCGTGGCTTCATCGGAGAACTGAACGACCTGGAGAAGCGCATCCACAACGAGGCGAAACAGCGTGAGCAGACGGTGCAGCCGCCCACGCCTCCTTCTAGGTCGCTGCTAGACGTTCCGGAAGCGCCAAGGCGCGCGCCCGAGGGGCCATCTCTCGTCGGAGGCGAGGTCTCGATTCACGGCGGCGCGGCCGGCGTTCGCGGGGCCGCGGCTGGCGCGGGCATTCTCGGCGCGGATCTCGTCCTGAACCAGATCTACTCGTTGCGGCTCGGCGCGCGCGGCGTCTATCTCACGCCAGATAACTTGCTGGTGGGCGGTTCGCTCGGCCTACGTATCCTACAGGAAGGGCAACCGGGCCGGCGCGTCGAGAACCCACTCTTCTTCGACCTCGAAGCGGGCATCCTCGCGGAAGTAACGCCGCAGGAAGCCAATCGCCTTACGAACAACGTCGCTGGTCTGGGCGCGGCGGGAATTGGCCAGGAGTTTGGCACGCAGGGACCGAGATTCTTCTGGCGACTCGGAGGCTTTGTGATCATTTCCGACAGGAAGGAACTAAGCGGAGGTGGCACAGCTGGTGTCGGCGTCCGATTCTAGTACTGCGCCTGGACCGAACCGGTCCGAAGCGTCGAAGCCGCGACATGGACGGGTGGCATCTCGTAGGCTCCCAGTAAGGGGTAGACACGCGTAGTGAGCGAGTCGACAAACGGAGGCTGACCGGTGATCAGCCGCATGGCGGTGGCAACGAAGAGTGCACCACCGCGGATCGCCCCCCGATTCGATGCCGACGGCCCCTCTCTGAAGCGGAAGGCCGAGGCAGTCCAGCATCCAGTTTGTGGAGAAGCTAGCGCCTGCGCCTGCGGCGGCGGCTGCCCGCGCTGCGCCGGCGCTTCGCTCATGCCTAAGCTCGCAATCAGCGAGCCCGGGGACCCCCTGGAGGTTGAGGCCGACCGCGTCGCGGAGGCCGTGTTGGCGCCGCTCTCCGCCGGCACCGCACGCCGGAGCCTCAGCAGCGGCCCGCCGGCGATGCTCCAGCGCCAAGCAGCGCCTTCCCCCACGCCTGCGCCTACTTCGCCGCCGTCGGGGCCGGCGCCCGCCGCCCCGCCTGTTACATCGCCCTTCGACGACTTGCCGCGGGAGTTACAGGTCGTGCTCGAAGCGAGCGTCACGGAGCCTGCCGGCGCGAAAGGCCTTGGCTGCGAAGGCCTCGGCGCCGCGGCGTGCTTCGAGAGACTAAGCCCGGGCGCGCGGGCCAGCCTCAGGTCGATCTACAATCGGTTCCGCGAGCGCGGCCTCTGGAGCCACGTGCTGCGCTTCGACGGAGTATGGACGGGCGGCATCGACTGTCGTTACTTCCGAGTGCAGGGCGGCGTGGCCGGAGCCGACGTTATCGTGAGAGACAGCAAGGAGTTCTTTAAGAGCCTGCTTGCTAATCCGCGCTTCTGCGTCGACACGCCGCTCGGGGGCATGCTCCACCCAGGCACTACCTCTGTGCGCGAGGTGTCCAGCTCTGACAGCCTCCACCTGGCCATCGGCGGCTCGAACAGCGTCTCCGTCCACGTCGACGCGATCTCACCTGTAGGGAGTCGCGGGACAGGCGCGCTCTGTAACTACGATCCAACGCGCGCGGCGGCTCACATCGGCCGGGAGGCTCTACCGTCTTTGATCCCTGGCCTTCAGGTGTTCCCGGAGCAACTGCCAACGCCCGGCGAACCCGGCCGCGAGACGTCTCCGCCTACGCTGATTCAATGGGGGATCCGCTTCTGAAGTGTTGTCGAGATTAGTCGCGCACATCCCTGAGCGGCTGTCAGCCAACCATGCAGCGCCGCCGACGCTCCAGCGCCAGGCGGTGCCTTGGGGCCCCGCGGAGCACGTTGGAGACGGTGCTTGCGCCTGCGGCGGCGGCTGCCCGCGCTGCGCCGGCGCGTCGCTCATGCCGAAGCTGGAGATGAGCCAGCCCGAAGACCCGCTGGGGCAAGAGGCGGACCGCGCGGCGGACGCCGAGATGAGCCCGCGCGGCGCAGCGGGCAGTGTCCGTGCCAGCAGCAGGACTCTTGTTCAGCGCCAGACGTCGGGACCAAGCCTTCGCTCCCCGTCTCTCGAGGTCGGCTTGGTCCGCGGACAGGGAGCTTTCGCTATCGGCAGCAGCCCCCTTAGCTCGACCGAGGCCGCGGACGCCCTGGCCGTGTTCGAAAGCAGCATAGACCTGAGCCGCGTCAGGATGGTGTATTCGCCCCTGCTCAGCGCGCCGACGACCCTCGGTGACACGATCCGTGTGCCGCCCGGTTACACGATGCCCCGGCGCGTCCTGATCCACGAGCTTGCCCATGTATGGCAGTACCAGACCAAGGGCTCCGGCTACATCTCGGACTCGGCATTTCACCAGGTCGCGGGCATGCTGGCAGGCAGCAGACACCTGGCAGGCAATTACACGCTGGAGGCCGGGAAGAGCATCCACGACTACGACGCCGAGCAGCAGGCGGTCATCATAGACAACTACTTCACGTATCCGTGGCTTCAGAGCGACCCGATCATGCAAAAGCTGATCAGCGAGGTGCGCGCCTCGCGGCCCCTGATCGGCGGCCAGGTGGTCTTCGAGGAGACGGCCGCCGGCTTGCCGCCGCGCCAGTGGCCCCTGGCAACCGAGCGCGAAGGAGGCTTTTTCGGGACCGGCGTACCGCAGCTGGAGCTCCGGTTCTAGCCTGGAGAGCCACGTTGAAGGCCGGGAGTCTGGAATTACGGGCACGTCCAATGCGGTGTAAGCTGGGGGCGCCATGATCGCTGCTCTCAGGGCGGAAAGGGTTACCGGCGGCGCCGGCCGCGCGCCCTCAAGCCTCCCCCGGCTGTCACGCAGCCCGACCGGTGACCGTGGGCCGGACGGCGCCTGCGCCTGCGGCGGCGGCTGTCCCCGCTGCACCGGCGCGTCGCTCATGGCGAAGCTCGCGGTCAGCGAGCCCGGAGACGCGCTGGAGCGCGAGGCCGACACCGTCGCCGATGCCGTCATCGCCGGCGGGCGGCTCGCCGGCGATGTGGGCGCCCCAGCGGTGCCGGGCCTGCAGCGCTGCGGCTCCGTGCCGTCGGAGTCGTGTCCGTGTCATGACGCGCCGCCCGTCGTCGGCGAGGTGCTGCGCTCGCCCGGCGAGACGCTCGACGCGGAGACGCGTTCACTCATGGAGTCACGCTTCGGCCGCGACTTCGGCGACGTGCGCGTCCACGCCGATGAGCTCGCCGCGGAGTCGGCCCGTTCGGTGAACGCGCTTGCCTACACCGTGGGTCGGGACATCGTCTTCGACGCGGGACAGTACGCGCCGGGGACGAGCGCGGGCGAGCGCCTCCTGGCGCATGAGCTGGCGCACGTGGCCCAACAGGACAGCGCGTCGCATGATGGCACTGTGTTTAGGCAGAGGAAGCCTGATCCAGATGCTGGCACGGCACCTGATGCAGGCCAGAAAGAACCTGATGCGGGACAAGCGCCTACCGGCGCAAAGAAGCCTGCAGATGCAAACGTGCTCGACGCGACGGCGAAAGCAATTATCGCCAAAGCCCAGGACACGACGAAGGATGCCGAGGTACGAGCGGTGGAGGTGGTCAACGCGATCATTGACGCCTACTACCCGGGCGAGAGGGCGAAGGTCGATGCCGTTGTCTTTGACGATGCGAAGGCAGGGACCGGGCTGGACACCGTGGAAGCGATGTCGGCCGATAGAGATAAGGCAAAGAGCAGGGGGAAGATTAGCGTTGGAAACTACTTCTTGAATGGGACAACCGAGAGGCACTTTGCCCGGCGCGTGCTGCAGGTTGGCCACGAGCTGGAGCACATCAACCAGTGGCGTACGGGTCTTGCAGGCGGTCAGAACGCAAACGAGCGCGAGTTCCTCGCCTTCTATCACGAGGCGCTCGACCCAGAGAAGCCTGGCACCGGTCGAATGCAGCGCGCCACGCGCGTCAGCCTGATCGACGCGGCGCTGGGGCACTACTACTGCTTGGACGCGGCGAAGCAGAAGGAGCACGAGGCAAAGAAGAAGGAACTTCTTGACCGTCGGCCGGACGAAGTCAAAGCTAGCGGTTCGAGTCAAACCTCGCCGCCTACCACCTGTAAAGGTAGGTAAAGCCGGAAGCCTGAGATGGGCGCGACGATTCCCGTGAGCTAAGACTGGCCTACAGCTCTAGGCCGCTCGCCCGCGAGGACCTGCACCGGCTACTAACGCCCTGATCCGCCAGGTGAAAGAGTCTGGAACTGGCGGTGCGCCTAGCGTCGAGGAAGTCTGGTTCGCCCTGGTGCTTCTAGGTGCACCTTCTCTTCGTGCTGTCCGACTACGCCTATTGGGGTACGAGGGGCTCGTCCAGTAACTGGATCTCGCGCTCTCCTCCGTCGGATGGGCCCGGCTCGATGGCCTTCTTGGTACCAATCGTAAGGACAACGAAGACGACCGCCGCTAACACCAAACCGAACGCATGGACCCAGCCCGGAGGGTTGATCGTCACGCGGACTGCCTTGTTAGCAATCAGCGCGGCGGTGATCGTCGCTACTCCGGCAATGAGGGCCGAAATGATCGTTTCCAACGATGCGTCCTCTACGCCGGAACTATAGAAGGGGCCGTTGAAGGCGTCAACGGGCGCTTGAGGGTCGGTTCGCCAAGGTCCGGACAGCTGGCCGGCGAGTCCGTCGGTCCTGGTTGGGCTGGATGCGAGCAGTAGTTCACTTGAACCCCATTAGGTTCGAGGCCTTCCAAGCTAGACAACTGCGGTTTCAAGCCAGGAAAGCGCCAAACACCAATTCCAAGCTAGACAAGTTAGAATAACTCGCTGCCGATTCGTGATCGTCACCTGGTATAGGCGACCTCTGCGTGCCCGGAATGGAGGACCGTTGCGGCCGGCGCCGTGACTGAGAGGTCCAGGGGATCGACGTCGCGCCTCGCTACGGAATCCGCTTGCGGGGCGGCCAAGGGTTGCTTTCGAAGCGAAGGCGCTGTACATCGCACACCGCTTGCGATTGACGCGGCAGCCAGGCGGTGCAATCATGTGGCCGATGTAAAGCGCCGCGGCGGGCCGCGGCTGGATACTAGGAGGGGAGAACGTGGCAAGCTACTGGGACAAGGTTCTCCACAGCCGCATCAGTCGCAGGCGCGCAATAGCGGCATCCGGCGGTCTCGCTCTCGGGACCGCCATTCTTTCGGCCTGCGGTGGCGGCGGCGGCGAGGAGGGCGTCAAAGGCGACACGAGTGGTCTCGTCGCCCAGATCGAGGACACGTCGAAGTCGGCGAAACGCGGCGGCACGCTCAAATGGTTCGCGACTGGGGAGCCGAACCACCTCGACGGCGTCATCCAGGGCCAGATCCAGCTAAATATCCTCAATGGCCTCGCTTACGGCTCGCTCGTCGCGGGAAAGCCCGGCCACAGGGAGCCGTCCAGCCGTACGGAGGTTGTGCCGGGCCTGGCGGAGAAGTGGGAGTTCTCCGCCGACGGGACCGAGCTCGTCTTCACGTTGCGCCAGGGCGTGAAGTGGCACAACAAGGCGCCGGTCAACGGCCGCGCCTTCGACTCCTCCGACGTCGTTCAGAACTGGAAGCGGTATGAGGCCAAGGGCGGCAACCGCGCCTCGAACGCTAACTCCGTCAACTCGGCCGCGCCCATCCTGTCGGCCACAGCGCCGGACCCCAAGACCGTCGTCTTCAAGCTAAAGGAGCCCAGCTCCTACATCATGCAGCGGTTTGGCACCATGATCACCGGCGAGTTGGGCTCGATCCAGCCGAAGGAGACGGAGAACGGTTTCGACCCGAAGACAGGCCAGATCGGCACGGGCGCCTACATCCTCGATAAGTACACGCCCTCCGTTGGCTTCACCTACAAACGCAATCCGGATTACTGGAACAAGACCGAGCCGTACATCGACACCATCGAGGTAGTCACAGTCCCCCAGTACGCGACGCAGCTGAGCCAGTTCAAGGCCGGCAACGTCTACGTCTTCGGGACAAACGTGGGGTTGAACCCGGGCGTGCAACCCCAGGACATCGTCACCACGAAGAGAGAGACGAAGGCGCTGAGCATGTACCAGTGGCTTCCGTCAACGGCGAACCCGACGGCGATGATCGGCTTCGGCTGGTCGCCCATTGGCGGTCAGAAGTCACCCTTCCTCGACGACCGCGTGCGTCAGGCGGTCGCCATGTCGTTCGACCGCGACACTTTCCTCGACACCTTCTACAACATCTCCGCCTTCGAGAAGGAAGGCCTGCCCATGGAAACCTACTACTACACGGCCATGGGCTACGTGCCCGACGTCACGCTGGACCCGCGGGACGCCAAGACCTTTGGCGACAACGCTAAGTACTACACCTACAACGTGGCCGAAGCGAAGAAGCTCGTCGCAGCCGCTTTCCCTAACGGCGCGCCCGAGT
>Ga0209642_10002968_pt1 | contig 11053 bp, 10 predicted proteins | sample RifCSP19_2_FD_184025 | JGI IMG/M metagenome (GOLD analysis project Ga0209642, IMG submission 184025) | Soil microbial communities from Rifle, Colorado - Rifle CSP2_sed 19_2 (SPAdes) (version 2) | ecosystem: Environmental > Terrestrial > Deep subsurface > Rock core/Sediment | place: Rifle... | reverse complement strand
AGGCCTCGAAGCGGCCCGGAGGGGGTCGGCAGCCGGCGCCGACGCGGGCCGGGCGCGAAACCATGCCCCGGAGAGATAGATCCGGCGCCCAAGGAGCCCGACGGGCCCGAAGCGGCCCCGAACGGCGCTGATTGGGCGCCCAAGGAGCCCGACGGGTCCCGAAGCGGCCCGACGGGGCCCCGAAGGAGCCGACAGCGGCCCGGAGGGGGTCCGCCGCTCCACCGGGACCATCGGCATGGGTGGACAGCGACACGAACGTCGTCTAGACTCCGCGAACCGCCCAACCGGGAGAAGAAGCGTGGACCTGTCGAACGAGAGCCGCGAGCTCGTCGCCGTCGTCGTCACGACGGACGGTCGGCGTGTGCCCGTGCGCTTCCGCGACACGATCCGCGCCGGCGACCCCTCTCCCCCCTCTCCCCCCTCGCCCCCCTCGACCTCCTCCGGCTCGTCGGCCTTGGCCTTCTCGGCCTTGTCGGCCTCATTACCGGCTCCCGGTGGGAGCCCGGTGGGAGACGAGGGGAACGCCGCTAGCGACGGCACCACGTCAGGACCCAACGGGACCCTCGCCGGGAGGCGAGGGTCTTTTCGTTGACACGAGGCGCGAAGGACGCGCAGCAAACCGGAGGCCACGAACCGAGCGATGACGATGACCAGGCGCCAGAGCGGCCGCCATGTGCCGGCCGCCGGCACGCCCGCCGCGGCCGCGGTCGAGCGTGCCCGCTCGGCGATGTTCCACGAGGCCAAGCCGCGCGGCCGGACGCGCATCGGCGCGGACGTCGTGTGCGAGGCGCTGCTGCGGCAGGGCGCCGACGTCCTCTTCGGCTACCCGGGCGGCGTGATCCTGCCGCTCTACGACGTCTTCGGCGACTACCCCGACCTGCGCCACATCCTCGTGCGCCATGAGCAGGGCGCGGCCCACGCCGCCGACGGCTACGCGCGCGCGACCGGGAGGGTCGGCGTCTGCATGGGCACCTCCGGCCCCGGCGCGACGAACCTCGTCACCGGCCTCGCCACCGCGCAGCTCGACTCGATCCCGGTCGTGGCCATCACTGGCAACGTGCCCGCCGCGCTCATCGGCAAGGACGCCTTCCAGGAGATCGACATCACCGGCATCACGCTGCCCATGACCAAGCACAACTACCTCGTGCGCAACGCGGACGACCTGCCGCGCGTCCTGGCCGAGGCCTTCTACATCGCGCGCACCGGCCGCCCCGGCCCCGTCCACGTGGACATCACGAAGGACGCGCTGCAGCAGGAGACGCTGGCGCCGCATCCCTCCGACGACGAGGTCGCCGCCGGGCTGCCCGGCTTCAAGCCCAACTTCGACGGCCACCCTCGCCAGCTGAAGGTCGCGGCCAGGGAGATCGACCATGCCCAGCGCCCGGTCATCCTGGCCGGCCACGGCATCCTCATCGCCGAGGCCTGGGACGACCTGCGGGCGTTCGCGGAGAAGGCGCAGATCCCCGTCGCTCACACGCTGCTGGGCATCGGCGCCATGGACGAGACGCACCCGTTGAGCTACGGCTACATGGGCATGCACGGCTGGAAGCACGTCAACAAGGCCATCCAGTCGGCCGACCTGCTCATCGCGCTGGGCATGCGCTTCGACGACCGCGTCACGGGCAAGGTCAGCACGTATGCCCCCGGCGCGCGGATCATCCACGTCGATATCGATCCCAGCGAGATCGGCAAGAACGTGGCCGTGGACGTGCCCATCGTGGGCGACGTGGGACGCGTCCTGCGCGCGCTGCTGCCGCTGGTCAAGGAGCGCCGCGCCGAAGATCGCGCCGCCTTCTTCGCCGAGCTGGCCGAGTGGCGACGCGAGTCGGAGGGGTCGAGCTGGCACGGGTCGGGCGCCTGGCGCGACGGCCTGCTCTCGGCCGACTTCGTCGTGGCCAGGATCGGCGAGCTGACCGACCACGATGCCACGCTCGTCGCCGACGTCGGCCAGAACCAGATGTGGCTGGCGCGCTACGCGGGTTTCCGCCGCCCGAACTCGCACCTCAGTTCGGCCGGCCTGGGCACGATGGGCTACAGCATGCCGGCCGGTATGGGCGCGGCACTCGGTCGGCCCGACAAGGAGACCTGGGCCATCGCCGGCGACGGCGGCTTCCAGATGACGCTGCAGGAGCTGGCCACGCTCGTGCAGGACCGCATCCCGGTCAGGATCGCCCTGCTCGACAACAAGAAGCTGGGCATGATCCGCCAGTGGCAGGAGATCGTCTACGCCGGCAACTACCACTCGGCGAGCCTCTTCGGGCCCGACTACCTGAAGCTCTGCGAGGCGTACGGCATCCCGGCCTGGAAGGCCTCGAAGCCGGAGGAGGTCGACGGGGCGATCCAGGCCGCGCAGGCCGTCGACGGCCCGGCCCTGGTCTGGTTCGAGATCGCCGAGGAGCAGAACGTGTTCCCCATGATGCCGGCCGGCAAGGGCCTCTCCGACCTCATCGAGAAGTGGGGCGGGGCGGACGAATGAGCGACCACGCACCGACCGATGGCGCGGCCGCCCGCGCCGTCCCCAGCGCCCGCTACGTCCCCGGCTCGGGCGCGCCGCGACGCCACGTGCTCGTGGCCATCGTCAACAACCGGCCCGGCGTCCTGAACCGGGTGGCCAGCCTCATGCGCGCGCGCAGCTTCAACATCGAGTCGCTCGCGGTGGGGCACACGGAGAACCCCGAGATCAGCCGCATGACCATCACCCTGCGCGGCGACGACTACGGCGTGGAGCAGGTGGGCAAGCAGCTCTACCGGCTGATCGACGTGCTCAAGGTCCAGGACGTCACGTCCGAGCGACGCCTCGAGCACGAGCTGGTGCTGATCAAGCTGCGCGCCACGAACACCAACCGGGCCGAGATCGTGAAGATCGTCGAGATGTACAAGGGGCGCGTCGTGGACCTCGCCGCGGATTCGATCATCGTGGAGGCCACGGGCACCGAGGAGGAGATCGACGCCCTCGTGGAGTTCGTCACCCCCTTCGGCATCAAGGAGCTGGTCCGCACCGGCAGCATCGTCATGCTGCGCGGTTCCCAGACCGTCGAATTCGAGGAGAAGGCCTGATGGGCGCACGCATGTACTACGACGCCGACGCGGACGCCTCGGCCCTGGCCGGCCGGACGGTGGCCATCATCGGCTACGGCAGCCAGGGTCACGCGCACGCGCTCAACCTGCGCGACTCCGGGGTGGACGTCGTGGTCGGTCTCAAGGAGACCTCGCAGAGCCGCGCCCTCGCGGCCGAAGCGGGCCTCCGCGTGGCGTCCGTCGCCGAGGCCACGAAGGCCGCCGACACGATCATGATCCTCGTCCCGGACACGGCCCAGAAGGGCGTCTACGACGCGGACATCGCGCCCCACCTGCGAGCCGGCCAGCTGCTCATGTTCGCCCACGGCTTCAACATCCATTTCGGGCGCATCGACCCGCCGGCCGGCATCGACGTGGGCATGGTCGCGCCGAAGGGCCCCGGACACCTGCTGCGTTCCGTCTACGTCGAGGGCGGCGGCGTGCCGGCGCTGTTCGCCGTCCAGCGCGACGACAGCGGCACGGCTCGCACCCGCACCCTGGCCTACGCTCGGGCGCTCGGCTGCACGCGCGCCGGCGTGCTCGAGACGACCTTCGCCGAGGAGACCGAGACCGACCTCTTCGGCGAGCAGTCGGTCCTCTGCGGCGGGACGGCCTCGCTGGTGAAGATGGCCTTCGAGACGCTCGTCGAGGCCGGCTACCAGCCCGAGCTGGCGTACTTCGAGACGATGCACGAGCTGAAGCTCATCGTGGACCTGATGTACCGCGGCGGCCTGAACTTCATGCGCTTCAGCGTCAGCGACACGGCCGAATACGGCGACTACGTCAGCGGCCCGCGCATCATCGATGAGCACGTCCGGCACACCATGCGCGAGGTCCTGCACGAGATCCAGGACGGCTCGTTCGCACGGCGCTGGATCGCCGAGAACGAGTCCGGCGGCGCGGAGTTCGCGCGCCTCCGCCAGGCCGACCAGGACCACCAGATCGAGCGGGTGGGCGCCGAGCTGCGCGCCCAGATGCGCTGGCTCAACCCGGTCGAGGTGCGCGCCGGCCAGACGCAGGCGAGTGCCTCGCAGCCAGGGGGGCGCGCATGAGCAACGTCGGGGCCGCGGGCTGGGACCCGCGGCGCATCCGCGTCTTCGACACCACGCTGCGCGACGGCGAGCAGGCGCCCGGTGCCGGGCTCACCGCCGAGGAGAAGCTCGAGGTCGCGCGCCAGCTCGTCCGGCTGAACGTGGACGTCATCGAGGCCGGCTTCCCGGCCGCCTCGCCGGGCGACTGGGACGCGGTGCACCGCATCGCGATGGAGACGCGGGGCGTGGCCGTGGCTGCGCTCGCCCGCTGCCGCGACGGCGATCCGCAGCGCGCGGTGGAGGCCATCCGGGTCGCCGAGCGGCCGCACCTGCATGTCTTCATCGCCACCAGCGACATCCACCTCAAGCACAAGCTGCGCGCCACGCGCGAGGAGGCGCTGGCGGCGGCCGTGCAGTGGGTCCGCTACGGGCGCAAGGCCCTGGGCCCGGACGCGGAGATCGAGTTCAGCGCCGAGGACGCCAGCCGCACCGACCCGGAGTACCTGCTGCGCGTCTACGAGGCGGTCGTGGATGCGGGTGCGAGCACGGTGAACATCCCCGACACCGTCGGCTACGCCATCCCGTCCGAGTTCGGGCGGCTGGTGGGCGCCGTGGTGGAGCGCGTGGGCAGCGAGGCCGTGGTCAGCGTGCACTGCCACAACGACCTGGGCCTGGCCACGGCCAACACGCTGGCCGCGGTGCAGGCCGGCGCGCGCCAGGTGGAGGTGACCATCAACGGCCTCGGCGAGCGCGCCGGCAACGCCTCTCTCGAGGAGGTCGTCATGTCGCTGCGTACTCGGCCGACCCAGTTCCCCGACCTCGCCAGCCGCGTCTCCACGGAGCAGATCACCGCCGCCAGCCGGCTCGTGAGCTACCTCACCGGCTTCGTGGTCCAGCCCAACAAGGCCGTCGTCGGCGGCAACGCCTTCGCCCACGAATCGGGCATCCACCAGGACGGCGTGATCAAGAACCCGCTGACCTACGAGATCATGACCCCGCAGTCGGTCGGGCTGTCCGGCTCGACGCTCTCGATCGGCAAGCTCTCCGGCCGGCGCGGCCTGCAGGGCAAGCTGCGCCAGCTCGGCCACGAGCTCGAGGGCGAGGCGCTCGATACGGCCTACCGCGAGGTCATCGCCCTGGCCGACGCCAAGAAGGAGGTCACCGACGCGGACCTCCTGGCGATCGTGGAACAGCTCGCCTCGGAGGCGGCACCGGTCACGAGCGACACGGTCGTCCTGCAGGGCTGGAGCGTGACCTCGAGCCACGGCGGCCGCTCGCAGGGCAGCGTCTCGCTGACCGTGGCCGGAGAGAGCGTCTCGGCGGAGGGCGCGGGCAATGGACCGGTGGACGCCCTCTTCGGCGCCGTGGACGCGGCAGTCGGGCCCGTGCTCGGCTGGCACCCGGTGCTGGCCGAGTACGAGATCCGCGCGGTCACGGCCGGCGAGGACGCGCAGGGCCAGGTCATCGTGCGCTGCCGTCGCTCCAGCGAGGGCCCGGACGGTCCGGTCCAGACCGGCCACGGCCTCTCCACGAACATCATCGAGGCTTCGCTGGAGGGGTATCTCTCGGCGCTGAACAAGCTGCGCGACGCCGTCGTGCGCGAGGTGCGTGCGTGAGCTCGCCGGAGGCACCGACCTACCGCATCGCGGTCATCCCCGGCGACGGCATCGGGCCGGAGGTGATCGCGGCCGGTCGGAGGGTCCTCGACGCGGTGGGCGAGCGCTTCGGGTTCGCCGTGGAGTGGCGCGAGATCGTGGTTGGCGGTCGGGCCATCGATACCTACGGGGTGCCCATCCGCGACGAAGACCTGGCGGTCTGCGCCGGGGCCGATGCGGTCTTCCTGGGTGCCATCGGCGGGCCGAAATGGGACGACCCGAATGCCGCCGTCCGTCCCGAGCAGGCGCTCTTCGCCCTGCGCGGCGGGCTGGAGCTGTTCGCCAATCTCCGCCCGGTGACCGTCGAGCCGGCGCTGGCGCCAAGCTCGCCCCTGCGCCCGGCGCTCCTGCGCGGCGTGGACATGCTGATCGTGCGCGAGCTGACCAGCGGCCTCTATTTCGGGCGGCCGTCGGAGGAACGACGCACCCCCGAGGGGCGTGTCGGCGTGGACACGCTGTGGTACACCGAGGCGGAGATCCGCCGCGTCGTGCGGGTCGCCTTCGAGCTGGCCCGCGGGCGCCGGGGTCGCCTGACGAGCGTGGACAAGGCCAACGTGCTGGCCACCTCGCGGCTCTGGCGCAAGGTCGTGGAGGAGATGCGGCCGGACTTCCCCACCGTGATCGTCGAGCACCGCCTCGTCGATGCGGCGGCGATGCTGCTCATCCAGCATCCCGCCGCGTTCGACGTCATCGTCACGGAGAACCTCTTCGGTGACATCCTCAGCGACGAGGCCTCGGTCCTGGCGGGATCCTTGGGCATGCTGCCTTCCGCGTCCATCGGCGAGCGCCGCACGGCCCATGGGATCTTCGGCCTGTACGAGCCGATCCACGGCTCGGCGCCGGACATCGCCGGTCAGGACCGCGCCAATCCCATCGGCACGATCCTCTCCGGAGCCATGCTGCTGCGCTGGTCGCTGGGCCGTCCGGAGGCGGCGGCTGCCGTCGAAGCGGCGGTCCGTGCCGCGCTGCGGGCGGGCTGGCGCACGCTCGACCTCGTGCCTTCCGACGGCGGCGCCGAGGGCGTCTCGGTCGTCGGTACCGAAGCCTTCACCGGGGCCGTCATCGAGCGCCTGCCGGATCCCGTTCCCGCGGGAGCGGCCAGATGACCGACCCCATCCTCCTCTACGACACGACCCTCCGCGACGGCACGCAGCGCGAGGGCATGGTCCTCTCGCTGGCCGACAAGGTGCGCATCGCCCGTCGTCTCGACGAGGCCGGCTTCCCCTATGTCGAGGGCGGCTGGCCGGGCTCGAACCCCAAGGACGTCGAGTTCTTCGAGGCGGCGAAGGGGATGACCTGGCAGAACGCGCGCATCGCCGCCTTCGGCTCCACGCGACATCGCAGCAACCGGCCCGAGGCGGACCCGAACCTCCAGGCGCTGGTGGCCGCCGGGACCCCCGTCGTGACGATCTTCGGCAAGAGCTGGCTGCTCCACGTGACCGAGGTGCTGGGCGCCACGGCGGACGAGAACCTGGCCATGGTCGGCGACTCGGTGGCCTTCTGCGGGCAGGGCGGCCGCGAGGTCGTCTACGACGCCGAGCACTTCTTCGACGGCTACAAGGCGGATCGCGCGTACGCGCTGGCGACGTTGCGGGCCGCCCATGACGCCGGCGCCTCCACCCTCGTGCTGTGCGACACGAACGGTGGCTGCATCACCGACGAGGTGACGGCCATCGTGCGCGACGTGATGGCCACGCTGGACCTGCCCGCCCGCTACGGCATCCACGTCCACGACGACGCGGGCCTCGCGGTGGCCAACTCCATCGCCGCGGTGCAGGCCGGCGTGCGGCACGTGCAGGGCACGATCAACGGCTACGGCGAGCGCTGCGGCAACGCCAACATCGTGACCGTCTGGGCGGACCTGGCCCTGAAGATGGGCCTCGCGACGGTGCCCGCGGGCGCCGACCTGTCCGGCCTGGCCGAGCTGTCGCGCTACGTGGCCGGCATCGCCAACATCACCCCCGACGCGCACGCCCCGTACGTCGGCGCCAGCGCCTTCGCCCACAAGGGCGGCGTGCACGGCGCGGCGACGGCCCGAGTGCGCCACGCGTACCAGCACGTCGACCCGGCGCTGGTCGGCAACGAGACGCGCCTGGTGGTGTCCGAGCTGGGCGGCCGCGTCAACACGCAGTGGCGGGCGGAGCAGCTCGGCCACGAGCTGGAGGGCGTGGTCGACCCACGCGAGCTGAGTCGGCTGATCAAGCAGCTCGAGTCCGAGGGCGCCAGCTTCGAGGGCGCCGAGGCCTCCTTCGAGCTGCTCATCCGGCGCCACCAGAAGGGCTACCAGGCGCCCTTCCGGCTGCTCGACTTCACCGTCTTCGTCGAGCAGCGCGACGGCCGCGACCTGCGTGCCGAGGCCACGGTCAAGGTCGAAGTCGAGGGTGAGGTGCTCCACACCGCCGCCGACGGCAACGGACCGGTGAACGCCCTGGATTCGGCGCTGCGCAAGGCGCTGCGGGCGTTCTACCCGCAGCTCGACGGCGTCCACCTGGTCGACTACAAGGTGCGCATCCTCGACGGCGACGCCGCCACGGCCGCCAAGACGCGGGTCGTCATCGACTCCGCCTCGGAGTGGGGCACGTGGTCGACCGGCGGCGCCGACACGAACATCATCGCCGCCTCCTGGCAGGCGCTCGGGGACTCGCTCGAGTACGCCCTCTGGAAGAGCGGCGCGCAGACCCAGCGCCGCGACGAGCGGCACTTCACGACGATCCAGGGAGACCGACCATGAGCCCGCGCAGTCCAGCCAGGCAGAGCACCGCCGCGAAGGCTTCTGGCACGCAGCCCGACCAGCGCATCCATCTGGCCCGCTGGAGCTGCGCCACCGGGTCCAACGTGCAGAGCCGGGGCGTGGTCGTGGTCGAGAGCGGCGACCATCGCTGGGAGGCGAGCGCCGAGGGCAACGGCGCCGTGGACGCGCTCTTCGGTGCCGTGGACCGGGCCCTGGCCGGCGTCCTCAGCGGGCACCCGCGGCTGCTCACCTACGACGTCCACGCCGTGGCCGAGGGACCCGATGCGGAGGGTCGCGTCACGGTCCGCATCGCCCCGCCGGCGGGCGGGACCGGGGCTCGGGCGGAGGGCACGTACGAGGGGACCTCGCAGTCCGCGAACATCATCGCCGCGTCCGTGGAGGCCTACATCGAGGCCATCAACGAGCTCCTGGCCGAGGCGCACTGGGCCGGTGCCACCGACGCCGCCGGCAACCGGCGCCGGACGCGCGGCGAGAAGCACGCCCAACCCAAGGCCGAGTTCGACGAGGATGCCGCCCGGCACGACACGAGCGCCTGGTTCGAGCGGTAGGGGCCGCGGGCCGGGCACTCGGGGGAGGGGCTGGGCACCGCCCGGGCGCGGCGCGGCTCTGGGGCCGCCCGGCGCGGGAGCCATGGGGCCGGATCCATCTCCCCGAGGCATGGTTCCGCGCCCAGCCGGGCGCCGGCGCCGGCTGCGCATCGCCTTGGCGCGGCTCTGGGACCGGATCCATCTCCCAGGGACATGGACGCGCGCCCAACCGGGGGCCGGCCTCGCCCGCTGCGTCGGCCGGGCGCCCGGTCGGCGCCGCTAGCGCGTCAGCTATGCCCCACAGCAATGGCCGCCCGCTCAAGCGGGCGCCGGCCAGGCTGGCGTTTCGCGGCTACGGCTAGATGACGCTCCCGCAGTAGCGGCACTTCGAGGCGTCGGCCAGGACGGTTTCCTTGCAGTAGGGGCACGTCTTGGTCGTCGGCGCGGGCGCCTCGGGAGCCGACTTGATGAACGTGCGGCTGATCTGCCACACGACGAAGGCGATCACGACGAAGGCGATGATCGTGTTGATGAAGGCGCCCCAGCGGATGGCCACCTCGGGCGCGTCGCCGGCCGCCGCCTGCAGGACGATCCTGAGGTCGGAGAAGTCCACGCCGCCGAGCGCCTGCCCGACGGGCGGCATGATGATGTCGTTCACCAGCGAGTTGACGACGCCGCCCAGTGCGGTGCCGATGATGACGCCGACGGCAAGAGCGAGGGCGTTGGTCTTGAGGAGGAACGCCTTGAACTCGGACAGCACGGTCACCTCCAGATCGGCGGGTGGCGAAACCGCCCGAGGATAACGCCGACGCGCGCCCCGAAGGTAGACTCCGCGCCGTGACCCGCATCGCCTTCGCCGGGGAGCACGGCGCCTTCGCCGAGGATGCCGTGCTGGCCTGGCGCCCAGACGCCGACCCCATCCCCGTGCCCGGCTTCCGCGAGGTCTTCCAGGCGGTCGCCGCGGGCCGCGCGCCGGACGACCCTCCGGGCGTGCTGCCCATCGCCCTGGGCGCGCTGCCCATCGAGAACCTCGTCAACGGCACCATCCGCGAAACCTACGACCTGCTGCTCGAGCACGACCTCGTCATCGTGGGCGAGGTGATCGTGCCGGTCCAACTCTGCCTCGCCGCCCTCCCCGGCGAGCGGCTCGAGACGATCGAGCGGGTCTACTCGCACATCCAGGCGCTGGGACAGGCGGAGGCGTTCCTGCGCACCCGGCCGTGGAGCCTGCTGACGACGTACAACACCGCGGGCTCGGGCAAGCTCATCGCCGAGGGGCGGGAGCGGGGCGCGGCGGCCGTCCTGTCGCCCCGGGCTGCGGCCGCGTACGGCCTCCAGGTCCTTGCCGACGGCATCCAGAGCGTGCCCGACAACCGCACCCGCTTCCTCATCGTGGCCCGGCCCGATGAAGCCGCGGCCCGGAAAGGCGAAGCCACGGCCCGGCCCGGCGCCGTCGTGGCCGGCTACCGGACGACCCTCGCGCTGGCCGTGCGCAACGAGCCGGGCTCGCTCCACCGTTGCCTCGGCGTGCTCGCCGCCGCAGGGCTGAACATGAGCAAGCTCGAGTCGCGTCCCGACCGGCGGCACCCCTGGGAGTACGTCTTCTGGGTCGACCTCGATGGCTCCTCGGCCGACCCCGCCACCGCCGCCGCGCTCGACGAGTTGCGCGGGGTGGCCGTGATGGTCCGCCTGCTGGGCAGCTACGCCCGGGCAATGGATCGGTGGGAGGGCTGAGGAAGGAGCCGCCGGGTCCTACTCCTCGTCTGGATCGTCCGTCGCGGTCGACGCGTCGGCGTCGGGGTCGCTTCCGTTGCGCTCCACGGTGGTGCGGTGGATCCAGCCCATCGCGCCGCCCGGCGTGCACACGAAGAGGTATCCGGCCTCTTCCCTCATGACCTCGACCTCGTCACCACGGTCCACGCGCGCGATCTCCTCTCCCCGCAGCTCATCGGGTTCGGACGAGACGCGCACCATCCGGTAGCCGATCCGCGCCCGACCGATGTGTGGCTTGGGCGGGGTCGGGAAGGCCCG
>Ga0209642_10002967_pt1 | contig 11054 bp, 10 predicted proteins | sample RifCSP19_2_FD_184025 | JGI IMG/M metagenome (GOLD analysis project Ga0209642, IMG submission 184025) | Soil microbial communities from Rifle, Colorado - Rifle CSP2_sed 19_2 (SPAdes) (version 2) | ecosystem: Environmental > Terrestrial > Deep subsurface > Rock core/Sediment | place: Rifle... | reverse complement strand
ACCTCTTAAGGCCCAGCAATGTGGGGACGTGGACCGAGGTAAGAGACCGACTCAACAGTATCCTGCGGGGTTGGTCGGCATACTTCAGCTACGGGACCCGCTTGATGGCCTATCGGACGGTCGAGATCTACGTTCTTGAGCGCGTAAGGCACTTCCTGAGAAGGCGCCGCAAGGTGCAATCGCGAGGCACCACCCGCTTCTCGGATCGGGCGGTCTATGGCGACCTGGGAGTTTTACGGCTTCGCCATGTCCACGTGGGGCCTCTTCCGTGAGCCTTAAGATGAAACCAGTCGGAAAGCCGGATGCGGGAAACCCGCATGTCCGGTTTGATGAGCGGGGATGGGAAACGGGACGACGATTCCGTCAGCACCCGCGCCCATCCTCGACTCTACCCACGATTGAATGAGCCGGAGTGACCCCGCCGGCGGCGCCGATTTCCGGTGGCGACATCGGGGTTTCCCGTTTTTTCGTTCTACGGAAGGGCGATGCCGTCACTTAAGGGGTGATTGCGGCGTCGAAAGGGCATTGGGAACTGGATTTTAAAGGGACCTCTGCCGTTGGCCGTGGTTTTCGTGGTGATCGGATGAGTGTGGACGGGGTTTTTCAGCAGCGCAACGCGGGAAGTGTCGTCAGGTTTCGATACACAACGCCGAAGAGTTCGGCGCTTGGATGTCCCGCCGACAGGTGGAGCCAGACCTTGCGCACCGTGACCTTGATCTGCGCGCCCAGCTTAAGCAGCTTCAACCGGATCGTTGTGCACTGGGCTTTTGCCATCTCGGTCCCTGCCAGCCCCAACCGCCGAAGCGCCTGCAACAGGCAGTAGGCGAACGACGACAGGTACAACCGCAGTTGGTTCGACCGTAGATACGCCGTGCTCGTCCGGTCGGAGAACAGGGAGAGCTGCTGCTCCTTGATCCGGTTCTCCATCTCGCCCCGGGCGCAGTAAAGGTCTTCGTACAGGGCGCGGCCGTCCATTGCCTTCTGCCCCAGAGACGTCACCACGAAGCGCGGGTTGGCGCCCTTGGCCAGGTGCTCGGCCTTGGCCACCACACGCCGGGACCGCGACCAGGTCTTGCGGGTCGCGTAGAAGAACTCACGGAAGATGCGGGTTGCACTCCCGGTCTGCTCGAACTGCTGCTTGGCTTGATGCAGCGAAGCGCCGATGGCCCTCTCAAGCCGTGCATTCCGAGCCAGACCGAAGACGTAATCGACGCTGTTGTCCTCGCACCACCCCATGATTGCGTCCCGGCAAAAGCCTGAGTCCGCGCGAAGGACGATCTTTGCGTCGGGCCACCTCGCACGGATCCGGCCCACGATCCGCTCCACCTCCTCTTTGGCGCCCGCACAGGCGTCGATGTTGGAGGGGCGAAGCCGGGCACACAACAAAAACTCCCCGGCGAAGATGTAGAGCGGAAGGTAGCAGTAGTGACCGTAGTAGCCGTGGAAGAACCGTCCCTCCTGGTTCCCGTGCACGGGATCGTCGGTGGCGTCCAGATCCAGCACGATCCGCCCGGGCGGCTTCTTGTGGGCCTGAAGGAACAGGTCCACCAGAAGGTCGTCGATGGCTTCTTCGTCCATCACAATCTTTTTGTACCGCGCCTTCGCATCCGCGCCCGCCGGAGACAGCTCCAACCGGTTGAGCGTGCTCTTGCCCGCCACCGCACGGCCCCGGTCCTTCGCACAACGGCGGTCTGCGCCCCACGGGTCGGACTTCTCCGCCAGAAGGCCCATCAGCGGATCATGCCGCAGGCGGTCGTGCTCGGAAAGATCCTCATACCCCAGCGCCAGCCCGTAGACCCGCTGGGCCAGAAGCTCGAAGACGCTGTGCTCGATCCGTTCAGGATTCCGGTGATCGGTGAAACAGAAAGACAGCTGCTTCAGAATCCCGGTGCGCCGCTCCACCTCGCGCAGAAGAAGCGCTCCGGCGTCGGAAGTGATCTCCCCGCCGTCGAAACGGGCGACAACTTCCCGATGATTCAGGGGGTGAAAATCGAAGCGTTCTTGGATACACTCTGTAGACATAGAAGCCGTCTCCTTGTGGTTGATAACTCGTTCTCGATAAACAAGTTATCCCACAGAAGACGGCTTCTTGCTATCTCCCCGGTGAGAAATGCGGGTTAGGCTCACGATTTCCGATTGGCCGCAAGCAAGGCACCGCAAGGTTGCGGAGGATCGATCGAATTGTCCTTGAGCTGGACCCCGCCGCAAACCTTGCAGGATTGACATGACTGGATCAAAATCGAGGAAACTCTTGCATGAACAGGACTGCCGGGTGCCGGAAGAAGTCTTGATATCGACGCGGGGAGGAAACAGATGATCAAGCAAACGAGGCGGGGTTTCTTGAAAACGGTCCTCGGATCGATTGCCAGCCTTGGACTGACATCCTGTAAAAGCGTAAGCGTTTCCGAGTCATTCGATGTCTGCGTCGTCGGCAGTGGGCCCGCGGGAGCCGTCTTGGCCGCCGAACTGGTCCGCCGGGGCGCCCGCATCCTGTTGGTAGAAGGGGGGCCCCTGCCCGCCGTATATCAAAGATCCCCCAGTAAGGATGTATGCAACCTAGAGTCGATCTCAGAAAGTATACCGTATCCCGTCGAGGAGGCCCATTTTCTTGGAGACGGCGGAACCTCGAATATTTGGAGCGGCGACGTTCCCCGTCTTCAGCCGTTCGATTTCGACCGGAGAAACTCCTACATTCCGAGCGACGCGCCCTGGCCGGTCACTTACGAAGAGCTCGAGCAGTACTTTCAAAAGGCGGAGCAGGAGCTCTTCGTGCACGGCTAAGAGTCAACGTCTTATTCTCCCCCGAGAGCGAAATCCTTTCCGTATTCCCTCGGATCCGAGGGAAACACGATAAACCTCAAAAGGCTTCTTGGCGGACACGGCTACCTGGTCGAGCGAGTGCCCCACACGCTGTGGGAGGGAAGCGTCGTCAACGTCAATAAAACGCACGTGCCGCCCTTCCTCTCGTCGGGCAAGGGGCACTTCCTCCGCGGTGCTTGGATAACCCGCGTACTCAGTGGCTCCGGGCGGCGGATCACGGGCCTGGAGGCCCGGACTCTCGATCACAGGACGATGACGATCCGGGCGCGGCACTACGTCCTCGCCTGCGGCGGCATCGAAACGCCACGCCTCCTGCTCCTGTCGCGCTCGGCGGAGTTTCCTCACGGGATCGGAAACGGGTCCGATCTCGTGGGACGCTATTTCATGGAGGGCCCTCTCGTGCGCGTGGGAACGGCCAAGCTCCCGGCGAGCCGGAAATACGCGAATCCGAAGGACGAGAAAGCAGTCTCCTGGCGATTCTATCGTGAGCTGAAGGAGCGTCGCCTTGGTGGGGCGATCTTCGAATTCAGCCTTTCACCAGCGGAATCGAAGCTGACGCTTGGTGCGGTTCTCGAGATGAAACCGTCGGCCTCGAACCGCGTGGTGTTGAGCGAGAAGTACAAGGATTGCTTCGGCCTGCCTGCCGCGGATGTTATTCTCGCGATGTCGGAGAACGAGAGGAAAACCTGGCGCCACGTGAAGGAGATCGGCCGCAGGGTCTTCACCGACCTCGGCGTGAAGAGTTTCGAGCTGGGATCGGGTGAGGGGGAATGGTGCGATCATCACATGGGGACGTGCCGGATGGGAGACGATCCGAAAACGAGCATCGTTGACCGGAACTTGAAAGTCCACGGCACCGAGAATCTCTATGTGACCGGCAGCGCCCCCTTCGTCACCGCGGGAGTGGGTGGCCCGACGCTCCTCCTGACGGCACTTTCCCTGCGCCTGTCGGACCATCTTGTAGAGAAGGTCCTGCGGCGGGGTTATTAATTCCTGTATAAATAATATCCTATGTGAGGCGCAAAAAAAAACCGGACGCATGGATTCCCCTGGGTCATCACGACGGACAACGGCACGGAGTTTACTTCCCGGGCCGTGGATGAATGGGCCCACCGTAACGGCGTGAAACTGGACTTCATCCGGCCGGGAAAACCCATGGAGAACGCATATATCGAAAGTATCAACGGCAGGCTTCGTCAGGAGCGCTTGGAACAGAACTGCTGTCCCCCAACGATCCTTGAGTCGGTGGGCCATCGCTATTGCGGATACGCGTTTCATCTGTGGTCGGTGTCTTCTCGTAGATCTCCTCAAGGACGTAGATCGGGCGCCCCTTGGTTTCGTTGAAGATCCTCCCGATATACTCTCCCATGATACCGAGACAAATGAGCTGAACCCCGCCAAGGAAGAGCATGCCCGCCATGATCGAGGCGAAGCCAGGAACGGTCATTCCCATGAACTTTTCCACGATAATTATCATTGTGTACAGGAGGGCGATCAACGACACGCCGTAACCAAGCCACGTAGCGATCTTCAAGGGGGCGTGAGAAAAGGAGGTGATGCCGTCCAGGCTGAACTTGATCATCTTGCCGAAAGGATACTTCGTTTCCCCGGCGTATCGTTTCTCCCGGGTATACATGACCCCTGTCTGCCGGAATCCGACCCAGCTTACGAGGCCCCGAATGAAACGGTCCCGTTCCCGGATCTGCTTGAATTTGTCAACGACACGGCGGCTCATGAGCCGGAAATCGCCGACGTCGACCGGGATCTCAACCTTCGTTATCTTTTTCATGATCCGGTAGAAAAGGGCGGCCGTGTACAGCTTCATCCACTTTTCCCCTTCTCTGTGTTCCCGAACTCCATACACGACATCGTACCCTTCCCTCCACTTGCGGATCATGCTTGGAATGACCTCCGGGGGATCCTGGAGATCGGCGTCGATGATCACGACGGCGTCCCCCCGGACCGTATCGACCCCTGCAGTTACCGCGTTCTGGTGCCCGAAGTTCCTTGAAAGCTTGGCTACCCTGACGCGGGTGTCATGATCCGCAAGGCTAGTCAGCTTGGCAAAGGAGCCATCCCGGCTCCCATCGTCGACAAAGATGAGCTCGTATGACATTGGCGAGAGGGAGTCCAGTACTTTTTTCATGCGAGTGTAGAAAACGTCTATCGTTTCCACTTCGTTGAACACGGGAACGACCACGGTAAGAAGTTCTCTTTCCCCCTCCAGGGAAGCTGGACCTTTCTTATTGGTATTTTCCTGTTTCATATCGGGATAACCTCCTTCAGTTTATCCATCATAACCGACCGGGAATGGGTATAATATGCTATTTTATTTTGGAAAAGGCGGTGGATCGCGGGTATGCTTATTCGGCGCAGTCGGATTGACGGTTTTGCCACATGCTGGATCATATTGATAACTGCCTTATTGATCGGGAATCTCTCCAATGTCCCACTATGGCAGGATGAAGCTGAATCCGCCCTGAATGCCCTCACGGTCTCTGTCGGAAGTATCATCCCGAAAGGGAGTGCGGATGGAAGTCCGGCGCTGCTTCATGAAATGGCGCTATATTACAAGGCAGATGACCCGAAATACGAATACCTTCCGACTCACTACCTGGAAACCCCTTACGTCACGATCCACGGGTGGCTGCCTTACTACTTCATCCGGTTGGGCATAGGGATCTTCGGAAAAAACGAATTTGGTCCCAGATTCTTTTCCGTGATTTTCTTCGGCCTGGCGTTGGCAACCCTGTATTGGATGGTCCGGCAAGTTTCGGTTCCCGCTTTGGCGCTTTGCGTAATGGCTTATTGCTCCCTCATGCCCACCTTGCTGGGATTCACGATGCAGGCCAGGTACTACTCTTATGCCTTGTTTTTCAACTTGTTCGGTGTCTTCTCCTTCTGGAGATTCCTGCAGACCCAAAGCCGATCGCGATTCTGGATCTGGGTAGCATCAGGAGCACTGCTATATTATACATTTATACCTGCATTCTTTTTGCACCAGGCCGTTTTCGCACTATTCATGGTTATTTCAAGAAGGGATCTCTATAAAAAATTTATCCTTTATGCTTCCTTTCTTGGAATGTTGGCGTTGCCACACCTTATGACAACGAAATTTCCCTTGTTGGCATTGAAAATACCCGCACGTCATTTAATAAACACCGAATCGCTGTTGACGTTATTTTCTTTATTAGAATGGAATATATTCTTAATATTTTCTTCCATGGTTTTCTTTTTGATTTATATTATCAGAACTGTCAAGAATACCATCTGGGCCGGACCTGCAGAGAGCAATTGGAACTTTGATTTAATATGTTTTCTGCTGGTATGGATTGGCTATCCGTTTTTATCTTACGCAAGCCCGGAAGCGTCTTTTTACCCCAGGGTATTTCTCCCCATAATCCCCTTCGTTATTTATGCCGCCTTCTCCCGCATTTCTCCCGGAGGTGACAGCAATAGAAACTTTAAAAAATTGCGTGCAGTGACTTTTGCGTGCATTATTCTATTCCTTTTCTTTAACCCAATGCAAAAAGGCAAAGGGACGAAAATACCAGATCTGTTTGCTCTAAAGTTCAAACTCAACCAAGGGCAAACCAGTGATCCAAGCTGGGTTTTCGATGCGCTGAAATACATCGAGTTTACCGGTGCGAGAAACCCTTTGATCATCACCAGCTTTGACCATTTCGTGATTTCGTATTACTCGAAATATGAGGTGGAGTTGCTCTGGCCGCTTAGGAAAGAATACATCGACCGCCTGGACAGAGATTTTTTTATCATTACGGAAGACAGCAAACTCCTTCGTGAGCGTTGCGTCACTTTTCTGCCGGAAGAAAAGGAGACCTGCCAGCAGGAACGCGCGATGAAGCATTTTGACCGAGCGGCTTTATGCACAAGGATCGACTTCGACAGGGTAAGGATATATCAGCATTTGAGGGGCTTCATGCACCAGGATGCCAGCGAGCGATGAAAGGGGGCAGGTCGGATTCGACGCCGTGAAACGGGAAATTCAATTAGGTTATAATTCCAGCCATGGTTCGGACACGTTCCGGTTACTTTCTCCTGGAAATCATACTTCTATTGGCATACCTAAATGTGGCGTTGTGGGTGGTGAACCGCTTTGATTTTCGGTTAGCCCCTTTGGTTGATGCCGCCCTGGTTTATCGTGCATACCTTGGTGTGGATTCCTGGAAACCGATGAAGCAGGCTTACGAGCACATCCGCGAGCACCCGGACATCCCCGTCTATTCCGATCTGTTTTTCAGCCGGCATGAGAAATTCCAGTACCCGATCTCCAGCCTCCTCATCCTTGCTCCATTCGAAGCCGCCGGTTTAGATACCAAGACGATCTACTGGATTTTAGCGGTCCGGTCGCAACTGTCGCTGGCGATCTTTCTCGGTGCATGCGGCATGCTGGCGGTTCCCTGCTGGAACGAGGATCCCGGGACGGGGAGATTCCATCGATCAGGAATCGCTGGTCGGTCGTCGCGGCGACTGTGATCATGGCAGTTTCTTTTTATCCGGTGTATAAAGCCTATTACCTCGTGCAGATGCAATTGTGGATTGACGCACTGCTGCTGGGTTTCTGGTGTTATTGGTCTGGGTATCTTCGATGAACCGGTGTGCTGTTGGGGTTCTTCGCACTGGTCAAGCCGCAGTATGGCCTGTTCATGATATGGGCGGTACTGAGGCTGCAATGGGGGGAAGTTGCTGGGTTTTTGGCCGTGTTTGTTCTGGGTACCATTGTGTCTGTAGCCATCTTCGGGTGGGAAAACAACATGCAGTACTTTTCCGTGCTGTCTTACCTGTCCATGCATGGTGAAAGTTTTTTGCGAACCAGTCGATGAACGGATTGCTGAACCGTCTGCTGAAAACCGGTCCAAGCCTGCTGTGGCAGGAAAACGCCTTCCCGGTGTTTCATCCCTTTGTATATACCATGACGATTGCGACATCGGCGATCATGGTGGCGTGTTCCCTGGTCTTGCCGTTGAGGTGGCGTGTGAGCGGATCGCTCGCCGACTTCAGCATCCTCCTGCTGACCTGTATCATGGCCTCGCCGATCGCCTGGGAACACCATTACGGTGTTCTCGTGCCGATCATCATCCTCATGTACGCACGTCTCGATCGTTTCCACCGACTGGGGCGCCTGGTGCTCGGCATCTCCTTCCTAGTCGTAGCCGGGGAGCACTCCTGGACCAACCACTTCGCCGACGGATGGTATTCCATCCTGCAATCGTATCTGTTTTTCGGCGCGCTCTGCATCTTGGTACTTCTATATCGTGTTGCCCGCCGCACCAGGGATGACCTTGCTTCCGCTTTCTAATACAAACGGTGCGAGAGGTTTTTCCTTGAAATCTTTCGTGCCCAAAGCGCTTGTCGCAGTCTTTGTCGCTTGCATGTTACCGACCTATTGGATCGCGTTCCACGCACCGGCCGTCGGCACCTATCATGACGACGGCATCTACCTGGTTACGGGGAAGGCTCTCGCGGAAGGGAAAGGCTACCGGATCATCAGCCTGCCCGGAGAGTTGCTCCAGACCAAGTACCCGATCCTGTTTCCTGCGGTATTGTCCGTTGCCTGGAAGATATTCCCCAAGTTCCCGGAAAACGCATTGTTCCTGAAGACGATACCATTCCTTTCCGCGATCCTTTGGCTGTGGTTGTCCTACAAGCTGATCAAGGAGGAAACTGGAGCCCGGGGTGTCGCTTTGGGGATTGTTCTCCTTACCGCTGCTTCCTCCTGGGTTATTTACTTCAGCACCACCTTCATGTCCGAAACCTTCTTCGCATGCCTTTCCTCCTGGGCACTGATCCGGCTGAAACGACTGGAGGGACGATGCGGAGACGATGGGGTCAGTTTGCCCCTTCTCTTCGCCACGAGCCTCGTCGCGGCGTCCTTTCTCACTCGCACGGTCGGCGCCGCTCTCGTCGCGGCAGCGGCGATTTCCCTTTTCCTGAAAAGGAAATACGTTTCCGCGTTGATGTTCCTTTTCGGTTGCGCCGTTCTGATCGGCCCTTGGCTCTGGTGGCAAGCCGTTTATGGGGAATCGGCCCGCGCAATAGATTCTTATTATTCGCTTTCGAACTATAAAAGCTGGAACATCCTATGGAACTTCACAGTGGAGCAGAAATTCCATGTGGTTATGGTAAATCTGATCCGGATAATATTTTCACCCGTTTCACTGTTGAATTTAAATCGTAATGCTATTGGATTATTCATTTCCATAGTGATCATGTTATTGACGTGTTCCGGATTCGTAAGGGACGCAAGGAACCATATCGGATCGCTACATTTTTTCATGTTGTTTTATTTCGGAATAATCGTTTTTTGGGTCTGGCCTCCAGAACGTTTTCTGCTTCCGATGATGCCATACTTGTTGCTGTTTGCCTATAAAGAGTTTTGCAGGGTGTGCGGCAGGGTGTTCAAGCAAGGAAATGTTCCAGCCTTATTTTCTCTCGTTCTGGCAGCCCTGCTCGGCGTCCTGATGATCAACGGCCTCTTGCCCGCCACCAGGGAGACCATTAAACGGCATGCGGTATCGGTATCCTTCCCGTCCGAGCAGGATGATTGGAAGCCGATCCAGGAACTTATGGGTTGGGTACGTCAGAATACTCCGGAAGATTCCATCCTTCTTGGCAACCTGGATCCCGTCTACTACCTTTATACCGGACGGAAAGCGGTTCGAGGTTTCTCCGCGGATCCCTACCTGTTGTTTTACTCCGGGAAACCTGAAACCGCCTTGGGAGGGGTTCCGGATCTCATTCAAAGAATCGTGGGTTACCGGGTCAGATACATTGTCCGGACCCCGAGCCGGTTTTTCATGGAGGGGCCGATCTTCAACGGAATTCTTGACCGGTTGCTATCCGAATACCCGCAAGCGTTCCACGTTGTAAAGGTGGCCTCCGTGCCCACCTGCAGAATCATCGAGGTCGATCAGGGGAAACTTCTTCAAGCCCTGCATTAACGATACTTCAGGATGCACCAGATCGCGCGCACTCCGTCCTTCCAGCCGATCTTCTTGCCCTCCTCGTACGTGCGGCCGGAGTAACTGATACCGACCTCGTAGATCCGGCAGCCGAGGCGCGCAACCTTGGACGTGACCTCGGGTTCGAACCCGAACCGTTCCTCCTCGATGCGGATCCCGCGGATCACCTCGCCGCGGAACGCTTTGTAACACGTCTCCATGTCGGATAGGTTCAGGTCGGTGAAGATGTTGGACAAGGTCGTCAGGAACCGGTTCCCCACCGAATGCCAGAAGAACAGGACCCGCTTCGATTCGCCGCCTGCGAAGCGTGAACCGTATACGACGTCGGCCTTGCCGGCCAGGATCGGAGCGAGGAGTTTCGGATACTCCTGAGGATCGTATTCCAGGTCGGCATCCTGGACGAGGACGATATCCCCCGTCGTTCGAGCAATCCCGGTGCGCAACGCCGCCCCTTTCCCGCGGTTTCGGTCGTGGTAAAGGACCAGGATGCCGTCGCGCCCTTCGATCCGCTCCTTGAGGATGTCGCGCGTCCCGTCTGTGGAGAAATCGTCCACGACGACGATCTCCTTGCGAAGTCCCGATGCGGGAGCCGTCTCCACCGCGGTTAAGATCGACAGAAGCGTGGCTTTCTCGTTGTAGACCGGGATTACGATGGAAAGTGCGTTCACGTGCTCCCCTTTCCCCCGTGGGCGGGAACGCGCCGACAGCGATTATTCTATAGGGGTGCATTTACATGGGCATACTTCTTTCCATAACGAGTAACTGTTGCGCTGGTCGTAACGACCATAAAAAAAAAGGTGCCGGAGGGGGGCTTCGAACCCCCACGAGGTTGCCCTCACGTGATTTTGAGACAGGCCAAAGTATATCAGAAGATGTGGGCAGGAAATGTAAGTAGTTGGAAACAGCAGGGGGAACCGATCATCCGGTTCCCCCGTTATTGAATGCATTTGTAACCGGCAGGCAGGGTCGGCTTCACAATTTACTTCACAGTCAGGGGGGTACCCCCCGCAGGCCCCCTTCGCTCTGGCTTACTCGCGTGTGGGGGGCGGCAAAAGAAAAAGGATGGTTTTATTTCATAGGGAATCCATTCATCCCCACGAAAGGGTTCTTTTCTAGTAATCGAGTTGAGTGAAAATCAGCCCATCATAGAGCCGAGGATGGCCCACAGGACGATCAAAGGGAAAGGGCGGTAGAATTCGCCCCGACCAAGGGGGCTATTCCGTTTCCTGAAGTCCGAAGATGTAACGCCCG
>Ga0209642_10002964_pt1 | contig 11064 bp, 8 predicted proteins | sample RifCSP19_2_FD_184025 | JGI IMG/M metagenome (GOLD analysis project Ga0209642, IMG submission 184025) | Soil microbial communities from Rifle, Colorado - Rifle CSP2_sed 19_2 (SPAdes) (version 2) | ecosystem: Environmental > Terrestrial > Deep subsurface > Rock core/Sediment | place: Rifle... | reverse complement strand
GTAGGCGCGGCCGGGCCACCCAAGGCCCGGACCCGCGCCAGATGCCCCTCGCTCGGCGAGGGGCTTTCTCTACCCCGAGCGCGAGACCTGAGGGCGAGGAGGCGACCCAGATGCGATACGAGTTCGAGCGAGGTGGCCGCACCGTCGCGAGCGTGCTGTGGGAGGGCCCGGGCCAGGTGACGGTGGACGTCGCCGACCCGGCCGACCGGCCCAGTTTCGACCGTTTCTTCGGCGAGGAGGTGGTCTACCTGTCTACCGACGAGGGCTTCGGCGGCGCGATGGGCGAGGGCGGTCTGGCCTCGCGCCGGCGCGACTGGACCCCGTGGGAGTTCGAGCGCTCGACGCGGAACCTGGCCCACCGCCTGGGCTGCACGGTGCACCGCGTGGAGACCGGACCTGTGGAGGAGCGCTCGGGGGCGGGTGCTCGATGAAGGTCACGGGCGCACAGGCGATGTTCAAGGCCCTCGAGGGCGAGGGTGTGGATGTCGTGTTCGGGATCCCGGGCGGCGCGATCCTGCCCGCGTACGACCCGCTGATCGAGTCCTCGGTCCGTCACGTGCTCTGCCGGCACGAGCAGGGCGCCGGGCACGCGGCCGAGGGCTACGCGTGGGCCACGGGCAAGGTCGGCGTCGCCATCGCGACGAGCGGCCCCGGCGGCTGCAACCTGGTCACCGCGCTCGCCGACGCGAAGATGGACTCGGTGCCGATGGTCGCGATCACGGGCCAGGTCCCCACGCCCGTGGTCGGCAACGACGCGTTCCAGGAGGCGGACATCACCGGCATCACGATGCCGATCACCAAGCACAACTACCTGGTGAAGGACGCGAACGAGCTCGCCGAGACGATCCGCGAGGCGTTCCACATCGCCTCGACCGGCCGTCCCGGTCCGGTGCTCGTGGACATCCCGAAGGACGTCCAGCTCCAGGAGATCACCTGGAGCTGGCCCGACGGAGTCGACCTGCCCGGCTACAAGCCGACGACGAAGGGCAACCTCAAGCAGGTGCGCTCGGCCGCCAAGCTGATGATCGAAGCCAGGCGCCCGGTGCTCTACATCGGCGGCGGGGTGATCAAGGCGAACGCCAGCAAGGAGCTGTTCAAGCTCGCGACCGACGGGCGCCTGCCCGTCGTGACCACGCTGATGGCGCGCGGTGCGTTCCCCGACACACACGAGCTCGCGCTCGGGATGCCGGGGATGCACGGCGCGTACACGGCCGTGACCTCGATGCAGAAGACCGACCTGCTCGTCGCGCTCGGCGCGCGGTTCGACGACCGTGTGACCGGACAGCTCGCGAGCTTCGCGCCGGGCGCGAAGGTTATCCACGTCGACGTCGACCCGGCCGAGATCGGGAAGAACCGCACGGCCGACGTGCCGATCGTCGGCGACTGCAAGGACGTGATCTCCAAGCTCCACACCGAGCTGAAGCGCCAGCAGGAGGAGGCGGGCGGGGTGCCCGACCGCTCCGAGTGGCTGGCCACGCTGAAGGACTGGCAGGAGCGGTTCCCCTACAGGTACGACCAGCCCGTGGACGGCCCGCTGAAGCCGCAGTATTGCGTCGAGCGCCTGTACGAGAAGACCGGCGGGGACGCGATCGTCGTCGCCGGGGTCGGCCAGCACCAGATGTGGGCCTCGCAGTTCTGGAAGTTCACGGAGCCCCGGACCTGGGTGAACTCGGGTGGCCTGGGCACGATGGGGTTCGCCGTGCCTGCTGCGCTCGGAGCCAAGGCCGGCAAGCCCGACCGTCGCGTCGTCGCGATCGACGGCGACGGCTGCTTCCAGATGACCTGTCAGGAGCTCGCGACCTCCACGGCCGAGGGCATCCCGTTCATCACGGCGATCATCAACAACGCGCATCTCGGCATGGTCCGGCAGTGGCAGGAGCTGTTCTACGAGGAGCGCTACTCCCAGGTGTACCTGTCCTACGACGTGCCGGACTACGTGAAGCTCGCCGAGGCCTACGGGGCCGTCGGCCTTCGCGCCGAGCACCCCGAGGAGGTCGACAACGTGATCGAGAAGGCGTTGTCGGTCGAGGACCGCAGCGTCGTTATCGACTTCCGTGTCGACCCGCGCGAGATGTGCTTCCCGATGGTCCCGGCGGGAGCCAGCAACGACGACATCATCACCGGGCCCGAGGGCCTGAAGCCGACCAACGATCCTGCCGAGGCACCGGTCGCATGAACCTCCACACGATCTCGGTGCTCGTCGAGGACAAACCGGGCGTGCTCACACGCGTGGCCGGGCTGTTCGCGGCGCGAGGGTTCAACATCGACTCGCTCGCCGTGGGTCCGACCAGCGACGACGGGCTCTCCAGGATGACGATCGTCGTCCAGGTGGACCGCAAGCCGCTCGAGCAGATCACGAAGCAGCTGAACAAGCTGATCAACGTGATAAAGATCCTCGAGCACGAGCCTGGCGACGCCGTCGAGCGCGAGCTGATGCTCGTGAAGGTGCGCGCGAACGGTGACGACCGCCCCCGCGTGATGGAGATCGCCGCCGTGTTCCGTGCCAACGTCGTCGACGTGACACGTTCGACGCTCACGATGGAGGCGACCGGCAAGCCCGACAAGCTCGAGGCGCTGCTGGACCTGCTGGCCGACTTCGGCGTGATCGAGCTATCGCGGACCGGCCGGATCGCGCTCGCGCGCGGAGACAGGGGGATCAGGGAGCGCGGCAACAGGGCGCGGGCGGCCGCCGCCGGCGCCGAGGGCTACACGGGCGGCGGCGTCTAGGAACCGAGCACGAGGAGGCTTCGACCGATGGCCACGATCTACCGCGAGAGCGACACCGACCCCTCGGCCCTGTCGGGGCAGAAGATCGCCGTGCTCGGCTTCGGCAGCCAGGGGCACGCGCACTCGCAGAACCTTCGCGATTCGGGTCACGACGTCCGGGTCGGCCTGCGCGAGGGCTCCAAGCGCTGGGCAACGGCCGAGGAGGCCGGCCTGAAGGTCCTTCCGACCGCCGAGGCTGTCGCCGACGCCGACGTCGTGATGCTGACGCTGCCCGACACGTCGCACGCGAAGGTCTACCGCGAAGACGTCGCGCCCAGCCTGAAGGCCGGCGACATGCTGATGTTCGCGCACGGGTTCTCGATCCACTTCGGCACGGTGCAGCCGCCGGCCGACGTGGACGTGACGATGATCGCGCCCAAGGGCCCCGGGCACCTGGTCCGTCGCACCTACACCGAGGGCATCGGCACGCCGGCGCTCGTCGCGGTGCAGCAGGACGCGACCGGCAAGGCGCTCCAGCGGGCGCTCGCGTACGGGGCGGGGATCGGCGCCGCGCGCGCCGGGATCATCGAGACCACGTTCAAGGAGGAGACCGAGACCGACCTGTTCGGCGAGCAGGCTGTGCTGTGCGGCGGCCTGTCTACGTTGATCCAGGATGGGTACGAGACGCTCGTGCAGGCCGGGTACCAGCCGGAGATCGCCTACTTCGAGTGCCTGCACGAGGTGAAGCTGATCGTGGACCTCGTCTACGAGGGCGGCCTGTCGTGGATGCGGCACTCGATCAGCGACACCGCCGAGTGGGGCGACTACCGCAGCGGCCCCCGCATCGTCGATGAAGGCGTGCGCGAGCGCATGCGCCAGGTTCTGTCGGAGATCCAGGACGGATCCTTCGCCAAGGAGTGGATCGGGGAGGCCGACCAGGGCTTCCCCCACTTCCTCGCCCTACGACGCGAGGCCCGTGCCTCCCAGATCGAGCAGGTGGGCAAGGGCCTCCGCCGGATGATGCCCTGGCTGGATTCCGAGGACAAGGTGGCCCCCGATGCCTGATGACGTAGTACGGATCTTCGATACCACGCTCCGCGACGGCGAGCAGGCCCCCGGGATCGCGCTCACCGGGGCCGAGAAGGTCGAGATCGCGGAGCAGCTGGCCCGCCTCCAGGTCGACATCATCGAGGCGGGCTTCCCCATCTCGAGCGAGGGCGAGTTCGAGGCCGTCCGCGAGATCGCCTCCAGCGTTCGCGGCCCGGTGATCGCGGCGCTCGCCCGCGTGACCACCGGCGACATCGAGCGCGCGGCCGAGGCCCTGAAGGGCGCCGAGCGCTGGCGGATCCACACGTTCATCTCGACGAGCGACATCCACATGACGGACATGCTGCGGATGTCCCAGGCTCAGGTCCTGGATGCGATCCGCGAGGGTGTGAAGCTCGCCGTCGGCTACACCGAGGACGTCGAGTTCAGCGCCCAGGACGCCACCCGCACCGAGCTCGACTTCCTGCTCGAGTGCTTCCGGGTGGCCGTGGACGCCGGCGCGACCACTATCAACGTGCCCGACACGGTCGGCTACGCGATGCCCCACGAGTTCGGCGAGCTCGTACGGAGGGTGCGCGAGGCGGTGCCGGACCAGGTCGTGATCTCCACCCACTGCCACAACGACCTGGGCCTCGCGGTCGCGAACTCGCTCGCGGGAATCGTGAACGGCGCCCGGCAGGTCGAGGTCGCCGTCAACGGGATCGGCGAGCGCGCGGGCAACTGCTCGCTCGAGGAGATCGCGATGATCGTGCGCACTAGGCGCCAGGCGATGGGCGTCTCGCACGGGCTGAACCTGAAGGAGATCGTGCGGACCTCACGGCTGGTGAGCATGACCACCGGGTACTCGGTGCAGCCGAACAAGGCCGTGGTTGGCTCGAGCGCGTTCGCGCACGAGAGCGGGATCCACCAGCACGGCGTGCTCTCCAACCGCGCGACCTACGAGATCATGGACCCGCTCGAGATCGGCCTGGAGGGCAACCGCCTGGTCCTGGGCAAGCACTCGGGACGGCACGCGTTCGCCGATGCCTTGGAGAAGCTCGGGATCCAGATGGACCCCGAGCACCTGAACCGGGCGTTCGCGCGGTTCAAGGAGCTGGCCGATCGGAAGATCCAGCTCACCGACCAGGACCTCTCGGCGATCGTGTCCGAGGAGCTCGGCTCGGCCGAGGAGGACACGTTCGTTCTCGAGTCCGTTGTGGTCGGTGGCGGTACCCACCTCCAGCCCCGGGCGACGGTCCACCTCAAGCGCGGGGAGGAGCTGATCGAGGAGTCCGCGATCGGCGACGGCCTGATCGACGCTGCCATGGGGGCGATCCAGCGCGCTGCCGGCGTCGAGGGCCGCCTCGTGAGCTACAACGTGAGCGCGGTGACGGGCGGGACGGACGCTCTAGGTGACGTCGTGGTGCAGCTCGACGTCGAGGGCCGGCGCGTCACCGGCCGCGGCGTGGCGACGGACGTGGTCGAGGCCAGCGCGCGCGCGTACCTGGCTGCGGTCAACCGGGCGCTCCAGATCTCAAGGGCGACGGGTGCCGAGGACCCGACCCCGTGAATCACCGGATCGGGGTGATCCGCGGCGACGGGACCGGGCCCGAGGTCGTCGGCGAGGCCCTGAAGGTGCTCGACGCGGTCCGCGACGGTTTCGGGGTCGAGCTCGTCGAGTTCGACCTGGGCGCCGAGCGGTTCCTGCGCACCGGCGAGGTCCTGCCCGACGAGGATCTCGAGGCGCTGCGCGGCCTGGACGCGATCCTGCTCGGCGCGGTGGGCGACCCGCGGGTGCGCCCCGGGATACTCGAGCGCGACCTCCTGCTCAAGATCCGGTTCGAGCTGGACCAGTACGTGAACCTGCGGCCGATCGTGCGGTACCCGGGGGTGAAGACGCTCGTGCCCTCGCACACGGAGGACGACGTGAACATGGTCGTCGTCCGCGAGAACTCTGAAGGCCTGTACAGCGGCGCTGGGGGGTTCCACCGCAAGGGGACACCGCACGAGGTAGCTGTGCAGGAGTCGATCAACACGCGCCACGGGGTGGAGCGGATCGTGCGGTACGCGTTCGAGCTCGCGATGCGCTCGGAGCGCCGGCGCCAGCTGACCCTCGTGCACAAGACCAACGTGCTGACCTTCGCGGGCGACCTCTACCAGCGGGTCGTGGACGAGGTCGGGGACGCGGACTACCCCGGCGTCGAGCGCGACTACGTGCACGTCGACGCCACCTGCATCTACTTCCTGGACCAGCCCTCCCGGTTCGACGTGATCGTGACCGACAACATGTTCGGCGACATCATCACGGATCTCGGGGCGATGATCCAAGGCGGGATGGGCATCGCCGCCGGGGGCAACATCAACCCCCAGGGCGTCTCGATGTTCGAGCCGATCGGTGGGACCGCGCCCGATCACATCGGAAGGGGCACGATCAACCCGCTCGCCGCGATCGGGGCGGCGCAGATGCTCCTCGCCCAGCTGGGGGAGGCCGCGGCGGCCGAGCGGATCGACCGCGGGATCAGGCTGGCGACCTCGAAGATGGCCTCGATGCGCGCCGGCGAGATGGGGTTCTCGACCTCCGAGGTCGGCGATCTCGTCGTGGAGGGGGCGAGCTCGTGAAGGTCGAGCTCTACGACACCACGCTGCGCGACGGGGCGCAGGGGACCGGGTTCTCCTACTCGATCGAGGACCGCCTGCGGATCCTGCACAAGCTCGACCAGCTGGGCGTGCCCTACGTGGAGGGAGGCTGGCCCGGCGCGAACCCACGCGACACCGAGTTCTTCCGCCTGGCGACGAAGGAGACGCGGAAGAACTCGTCGCTCACGGCGTTCGGCATGACACGCAAGGCGGGAGAGCGCCCCGAGGACTCTCAGGTCCTCCGCGACCTGCTGGACGCCGGGACCGAGGTCGTGTGCCTCGTCGGCAAGTCTTGGGACCTCCACGTGACCGAGGCGCTACGGACCGCGCTCGAGGAGGGCGTCGCCATGGTCCGCGACTCGATCGAGTTCCTGCGGTCGCACGGCCGGCGCGTCTTCTTCGACGCCGAGCACTTCTTCGACGGGTACCGCAGCGATCCGGCGTTCGCGGTGCGGGTCCTTCGGGCGGCGGAGGAGGCCGGTGCCGAGCGCCTCGTCCTGTGCGACACGAACGGCGGGATGCTGCCCCAGCAGGTGGCGGACGTGGTGGACGCCGTGCGCGGACAGGTGGAGGCGCCGCTCGGGATCCACGTCCACAACGACGCCGGGTGCGCCGTGGCGAACTCGCTCGTGGCCGTCGAGCACGGGGTGCTCCAGGTTCAGGCGGTCGTGAACGGATACGGCGAGCGCACGGGCAACGCCGACCTGATCCCGATCGCAGCGAACCTGATGCTGAAGATGGGCATCGAAGCCCTGCCCGAGGGCTCGCTCGAGCGCCTAACCGAGGTCGCGCACTACGTGGCCGAGGTCGCCAACGTCGCGCCCGACTCGCGCCAGCCCTACGCGGGACGTTACGCGTTCACGCACAAGGCGGGCCTACACGCGAGCGGGGTGGAGCGGATCTCGAAGGCCTACGAGCACGTGGACCCCGAGACGGTCGGCAACCGTCGCGGCGTGGTGGCGAGCGACCTCGCGGGCGCGGCCACGCTCCGGATGAAGGCTGAGGAGCTCGGGGTCGAGCTCGCCGGCGACGCGGTTCCGAAGCTCCTGGCCGAGATCAAGGACCGCGAGGCCCGCGGGTACACGTTCGAGGTCGCCGACGCCTCGCTCGAGCTCCTGATGCGGCGCGCCGACGGGTGGACGCAGCCTTTCTTCGAGATCGAGAGCTACCGCGTGCACGTCGAGGAGCGCGTCGGCGACAGGGAGCAGCCGCTCGCCGAGGCCACCGTGAAGGTGATCACGAAGGGCACCCGCCACATCGAGAGCGCGGAGGGCCAGGGGCCCGTCGGCGCGCTCGACAACGCGCTGCGCAAGGCGCTCGCGAACGACTACCCCGAACTCGAGCACATCACGCTGGAGGACTTCCGGGTCCGCGTGCTGGACGAGACCCACGGCACGGGTGCGGTGGTGCGGGTGTTGATCGACACCTCGAACGGCCAGCGCGGATGGACCACCGTCGGGGTCTCCGAGAACATCATCGAGGCCTCATGGGAGGCGCTCGTCGACGGCTACCTCTTCGGCCTGCTCCACCCCCGCGAGGCCGGCGCGGCCTGAGCCCGCGGTACCCTTCCCGGATGCGCATCCGGGAGGCCGAGCCGAGGGACGCACGCGCGATCGCCGAGGTGCACGTCGGCTCGTGGCGGGCGGCGTACCGCGGCCAGCTGACCGATGACTACCTCGACGACCTGAAGGTGGACGACCGCCTCGACCAGCACCGTCGCACCCTCGAGGAGCCTCGCGCCGGCTGGCGCACGTGGGTGGCCGAGGAGGGCGGGCGCGTGATCGGGTTCGCGGTGACCGGCCCGAGCGAGGACGCCGACGCGCAAGACAAGACCGGCGAGGTGTACGCGATCTACCTTGACCCCGAGCAGGTCGGGACGGGGCTCGGGCGCGCGCTGTTCGAGCACGCGGTGGGGGACCTGCGTGAGCGCGGGTTCACGGAGGCCACGCTCTGGGTCCTGGAGACCAACGAGCGGGCGCGTCGCTTCTACGAGATAGCGGGCTGGAAGCCGGACGGCACCGAGACGAGCGAACGCGTCGACTGCGAGATGCGGCCGACGGTTCGCTACCGCAGCACGCTGTAGCTACTTGTCCGCCTTGTTGTGGTGGCTATGCGCCCACGGCGGGGGCCCGCCCACGCCCTTGTTCTCCTTGTGCCACTGGCCCCAGTCCCTGCCGTCGCCGGGGCCGAGCGTGACCGTATCAACACCCCCACCGCCACCACCATCAGCATCACCACCGGTGGTCGTGTCGCCGCTCCCGGCGGTCGAGCCGCCATCATCGCTGCTCTCGGTGCCTCCGAGCACCACGTCGGAGCCGCCGCCCGGCTCGGACTCGTCCTGCAGCACCGGATACAGGTCGCCCACGATCGCCTGCAGATTCGTGGCCGCGCCCGCCGGGATGTCCACGACGACCGCCGTGAGCCGCGCGGTGACCTCGGCGTCCAGGCCGCTCGTGGTGAAGCCGGCGGCGAACGCTACCTCGCGGGCGTCCATCAGCGCCTGCGCCTCGACCGTCGCGAGCACGTAGTTGCCGCCCTCGATCGCGGCGACGAGCTGGTCCAGGGCTAGGTACGCATCGTTGAGCTCGGTCTCCTCGGCCGGCTCGGCGATCACCGTCCCGCCCGCCTGATCGGTCGTGTCTGCCGGTGCGGGCCCGGTGCCGTTCCCACCCGTGGTGATCATCGCTACCAGGCCGACGACGATGAGGATCGCGCCGCCGGCGATCGCGATCAACCGCGCCGGCGCGCCTCCGCCGGTCGCGGGCGCGGCCCCTGCGGCGGCGGCCTCCGCGCCGACCAGCGCGACCGGCGCACGGTCCGGCTCGAACAGCCGGCCGAGCAGGGCCGTCAGGGCCGCCAGAGCCACGCCCTTCTCCAGGTACGCGTCGGCGCCTACGACCGCCCCGGATGCCGCCGGCGGTGTCGAGGTGAACACGACGATCTTGGCGTCGGGTGCGCTCTCGCGGATCCGCGCGATCGTCCCCTCCTCGAGGAGCTCGTCCTCGACGACGATCGCGTCAGGGCTGCTTCGACCGATCGCGGGCAGGATGTCGCTCCGGGCGAAGGCCTCGGCGACGACCTCGTAGCCGTCGTCCTCGAGGAACCGACGCACGAGGGCGCGCTTGACGTAGATGTTGCCCGCGATCAGGACGCGGATCCGCCCAGCCGACATCGTGCGGTCGCCCCTCCCAAGGAAGCCTCACCCGCATGGTACGGGAAGGCCCCGCACCAACGGAACCCGATGGTGCCAGGCTACAGGGTAGGTGCGCCACGGCCGAAAGGCCGGAAATGCGGGAACGCCGGGCCGGCCGAAGGGCCGAACCGGCGTTCCCAACAGGAGCAACCCTCCTGGGGGCGGCCGAGCGCCTAGGAGGAGAGCTCGTCCTCCCGTCCCGCCAGGGTCTGCCGCGCGGAGAGCAGCTCGTCGATGCCTTCCAGCGGGAGCGGCCTGGCGAAGTAGAAGCCCTGGCCGAGGTCGCACTTGAGGTCGAGCAGCTTCTCGAGCTGATCGGCCCGCTCGATGCCCTCGGCGACCGGTCGCAGCTTGAGGATCCCGGCCAGCTCGATGATCGCGGCGGTGAGCGCGGACTCCTCGCCGCCGAGGTTCACGCCGTCGACGAAGGACTTGTCCACCTTGAGGATGTCCACCGGGAACCGGCGGATGTAGTTCAGGCTCGAGTAGCCGGTGCCGAAGTCGTCGACCGCGAGCTTCACACCGAGCTCCTTCAGCTCGGCGAGACGCTGGATCGACAGGTCCATGTCCTGCATCATCACGGACTCGGTGATCTCCAGGATCAGGCTCGACGGCTCGATCCCGGTCTCCATGAGGGCCTCGGCGATCTCGCCGACGATCTCGGGACGCTGCAGCTGGCGCGCCGACAGGTTCACCGCCATGCTCAGCGGCGGGTTCGTCGGGTAGCGCTGCTGGAGGTCGCGCGCCTGCAGGCAGGCCTCGCGCAGGACCCATCGGCCGATCGGGACGATGAGACCGGTCTCCTCGGCGAGCGGGATGAAGTCCAGGGGCGGCACGATGCCCCGCTGCGGGTGGACCCAGCGAAGGAGCGCCTCCATACCCTCGATCGCGCCGCTCTCGAGCTCGATCACCGGCTGGTAGTGCAGGACGAACTCATGATTGTCGACGGCGCGCTGCAGGTCCGCCTTCAGCTCCAAGCGCTTGAGCGCGGTGTCGTGCATCGCGGGCTCGAACACCTGGTAGCGGCCCTTGCCGGCCTCCTTCGCCATGTACATCGCGACGTCGGCGTTGCGGAGCAGCTCCTCGGCGCCCTCGGGGCCGGCGGTGCGCTCGTGATCGGCGCTCGCGATGCCGATCGAGGCGCGGGCGAAGACCTCCTTGCCCTCCAGGTGGAACGGTCCCTCGAGCGAGGCGAGGATCCGTGCTGCCACCTCGGCCGCGTCGACGCCGTCGCCGCCGTCCTCGAGCAAGATCGCGAACTCGTCTCCGCCCAGGCGGGCCGCGGTGTCGGCCTGGCGCAGCGCGTTCTTCACGCGGTCGCCCACCTCGCCCAGAAGGCGGTCGCCGGCGGCGTGGCCGAGCGAGTCGTTGATCGTCTTGAAGTCGTCCAGGTCCATGAACAGCACCGAAACCGGCTCGCCGTCGCGCCCCTGGCGCTCCAGGGCGTGCTCGACGCGGTCCTTGAACAGCGCGCGATTGGCGAGCCCGGTTACGGAGTCGTG
>Ga0209642_10002961_pt1 | contig 11065 bp, 10 predicted proteins | sample RifCSP19_2_FD_184025 | JGI IMG/M metagenome (GOLD analysis project Ga0209642, IMG submission 184025) | Soil microbial communities from Rifle, Colorado - Rifle CSP2_sed 19_2 (SPAdes) (version 2) | ecosystem: Environmental > Terrestrial > Deep subsurface > Rock core/Sediment | place: Rifle... | reverse complement strand
TTGATATTTAAACCTAGGCACAAAAAATCCTTTAGTTTCAATTAAAGTTACCATTTATAAAGTCGATATTAAGATGAGTGTTTTAATCTAATAAACCATCTTCATCTAACCATAGGGAGGGATAAAAGATGAAAAGGTTTAGTTTACTGGCAAGGTTCTCAATTTACAGTTTGGTTGTGATTTTGGTAATTGGAGTTTTTGTAGGATGGCGAATTTCGAAAAGCATTGAACAGCGAATGGTAAAAGCAGACGAAGAAAAGGCTGTTACGACAGTCGAGGCCTTTGTTGATCACCATTTAACTAAGGCTGACTTTCAGGAAGCGATGAAAGGCTCTCGATTCCGAGAATTTAACCGGTTCGTGGAAGAAGGCATTTTAAGCGGCCATATGGTAAGCGTAAAGATTTGGAACAAAAAAGGAATTGTTATCTACGCTGATGATCGAAAAGTTGTTGGAAAGAAGTATCCCTTAAGCTCCCATCTCAAGGAAGCGCTGAATGGTAAGGTAGAAAGCGAGATGGGAGTGCTTAAAGGACCAGAACACTCTGGTGAGAAAACTAAGAATGAGAAGTTGGCTGAAATTTATGTGCCTATTAGCTTTGATTCGAAAGAAGTAATTGGCGTCTATGAGGTCTATCATTCTTTTGTCCCTGTCACTAAAGAGATTCGAAAAGCCCAGATTAAAACGGCTGGACCCCTCGTAATCGGATTTTTTGTCCTCTACCTTACCTTATTTTGGATTGTAAGGGGAGCCTCTAAAACTATAGTTAGGAAAACGCGGGAAATCGGGAATAAAAATGGTGAGTTAAATAGTCTAAATCAACATTTAAAACGAGCCAGTCGGCTTAAATCAGAATTTCTGGCGAATATGAGTCATGAACTACGAACACCCCTCAACTCGATTATGGGCTTTTCTGAAGTTCTCCAGGATAGGATTTTTGGTGATCTCAATGAAAAGCAGGCCAAATACGTGAACAACATTTTCCAGAGCGGAAAGCATCTCTTGCGGTTAATCAATGATATTCTTGATCTTTCTAAAGTGGAAGCGGGAAAGATGGAGTTAAGACCTGAACAGTTCTCGCTGGCAGAAACGTTAGAAAATGTTCAAAACACTGTTAAGTCCATTGCCCAAAACAAAAATATTGCTCTTCAAATAAATGTAAACCAAGAATGCTCTTTGGTAGCTGATTCCGCTAAGTTTAAACAGATTATGTATAACTTGCTGAGTAACGCGGTTAAGTTTACTTCTAAGGGGGGACAGGTGTCCGTAGATGCTTTTCGAAACAACGGTGTTTTGGAAGTTTCCGTTGTTGATACGGGTATCGGGATTAAAAAAGAAGATCAGGCACGCATCTTCGATGAATTTCAACAGGTTGATTCCTCTTATGGCCGGGAATATGAGGGTACTGGTCTAGGGCTCGCGTTAACGAAAAAATTTGTGGAGATGCACGGTGGCTCCATCTGGGTGGAAAGTGAATTAGGCAAAGGCAGCAAGTTTAGCTTTACCATCCCTGTTAAGTCTGATTTACCAAAAGCAACACCGCCGGAAGCGCCTCCGCCGGAAGTATTAGAAGGTGAAACTCTGGAAACTCTAGTTCTTGATAAAGCCACAAGAGAGAAAATGAGTGATAAGCCGCTTATTTTGGTAGTCGAAGATGATCACCAGGCAAGCGAGTTATTGAAAATCTACCTTACTGAAGAGGATTTTAACGTAGCTCAAGCTTATGACGGAGATGAGGCCGTTCAAAAAGCTCGAGAATTACAACCCTTTGCGATTACGTTGGACATTATGCTACCCAAAAAAGATGGCTGGGAAGTGTTAAAACAGCTAAAGAGTGAATCGCAAACCTGGAATATACCGGTGGTTGTGGTTTCCATGGTTGACCAGAGAGAGATGGGGTTTAGTCTAGGGGCTGCAGAGTACCTAGTGAAACCGGTTGAAAAGAGAGCTCTCTTGGGTGCGCTCGAGAAGTTCGGCTACATGGCCGAAGTAAAACGGAAAGCTTTCACGGTTCTCGTGGTCGATGATGATCCTAATGCCGTAGAGTTAGTGAGTGCTATCTTAGAGCCGGAAGGATTCGGCGTTTTTAAAGCCTCTGGTGGTGAAGAAGGGATCAAACTAGCGGTGGATAAACACCCAGATTTGATTATTCTTGATCTCATGATGCCTAAAGTGAGTGGTTTTGATGTAATCCACACCCTAAGAAATCACCCCAAGGCAAAAGATATTCCGATTCTTATTCTTACGGCGAAGGAGCTTACAGCCGAGGACAAAAAGATGCTCCGGGGCGAGTTTGAAAGAATCATCCAAAAAGCAAAGTTTTCCAAGAGGGATCTGTTACACGAAATTCATCTCCTCGAAAGATTAGAACCAGATAGAGCAATGATGATTGATCGTCTGACCGGAGTGTTTAACTACCGTTATTTTAGAAGACGTCTCGAGGAGGAAATAAATCGAGCTGACCGGTACAAGCGGACCTTTTCTATAATGTTTGTTGAGTTGGATGATTTGTCTGATTTAAGAGAGACCAATGGTTCCGAAACAGTGGATGAGGTCATTAAAGAGGTGGCCGTTTTGCTTCGACGAAATGTTAGGGCAGCCGATCCGATTGTCAGGTATCAAGACGAAAGAATGGTGCTCGTTTTTCCTGAGACCGCAAAAGAGGGAGCAAGACTAACGGGAGAAAAAATTAGAAGAATTTTTGCCCAGCACAAATTCCCCCACCAAGAAAGCTTGCCTAAAAAGAAATTGACAGCCAGCATAGGGCTGGCCACCTATTTTGAAGACGCTAAGGACCCCGATAATCTTGTTGCTGAGGCCACGCAGGCTTTGGAGACAGCAAAAAAAGGCGGGGGTGACCAAGTGAAAATCGCCCGAAAAGAAGAGAAGGACGGCTCTTAGGCGAAAGGAGGAAGCATGGCTGGAAAAGAAATTCTTATCGTGGAAGACAATCCCCTGAATCTAGAGCTCGCAAAAGACATTCTTCAGTCAGAGGGATATGAAGTTTCTGTCGCAACCAGCGGTTTAGAAGCACTTGAGCGCATTAAAGTTAGTAAACCAGATCTTGTTATCATGGACATTCAACTCCCTTCGATGGACGGACTCACCGTTACCAAAATCTTAAAAAGCGACCCTGTCACTAGGGATATCCCGGTCATCGCTCTTACGGCGTATGCTATGAAAGGCGACGAAGAAAAAATGAAAGAGGCTGGTTGCTCCGATTACGTTCCAAAACCACTTGACGTCAAAAGATTTATATCTGTTGTAGCTAAACACGTTCAGGTAGAAAGTAAACTTTAGCTGATTAGGAGGACACGGATGGACCTTAAAAGGGCCACTGCTAAAATATTAGTGGTTGACGACAACGAACCTACCCGCGAACTGCTAAGGGACAGTCTTCGCTCTGCTGGATATGAAGTAATAAGCGCTAAAAACGGCAAAGAAGCATTGCAAAAAGTCAAAGAAGAAACGCTCGACTTAATACTTCTTGATGTGATGATGCCTGAAGTCGACGGTTATGAAGTGTGCGCTAAACTCAAAGGAGACGAAGAGACCCGCCTTATTCCCATTGTTATGCTGAGTGTTTTGTCGGATCTCAGTGACAAAATGAGAGCTATTGAGGTTGGGGCGGATGACTTTCTAAACAAACCGGTTAGCCGGATCGAACTTTTAACCCGTGTTCGCTCTTTGGTCAGGGTAAAATATCTAAATGAAGCTTTAGAAAACGTCAAAAATGTTATTTTTTCTTTGAGCGCCGCCATCGAGGCCAATGACCCTTACGTGAGGGGTCATTCTGAAAGGGTATCTCAGCGTAGCGCCTATTTCGCTAAGCAACTTGGCTTATCCGACAAGGTGCAGGATATTTTGATGAATGCCGGGATGCTGCACGATCTAGGAAAAATTGGCATTAGCAGGGACATTCTGCATAAACCAGGCCCACTAACCGAATCAGAGTTTGCACAAATTAAAGCTCACCCCTTGCATTCAGAAAAGATTTGTCAACCTTTAAGATCCACGAGTTTGCTTCTGCCAATCATCCGGCATCATCAAGAAAGGTACGATGGAAAAGGCTATCCTGATCGCTTAGAAGGCAAAAACATCCCCCTTGGAGCACGAATTCTTGCTATTACCGATGCCTACGATGCGCTAACCTCCGAACGCCCCTATCGATCCGCCTTGTCGAAAGAGGAGGCCCTAAAGGTATTGAAGGAGGGCGCGGGCACTCAGTGGGACCCTGAGCTCATTAAAAAGTTCATCTCCATGCTCACCAGAGAAAAAGAGAAAGTAGAAGCTAAATAGATTCTTGCTTCTCTCTTTGGTTGCTCAGGCTTCAAATGTTTACACTCTGCAAATACTTCCTAATTTTTTTCGGTCTCCAAGGGACAGCCGTTTTCCCCTGTTTTTGAAAGGTAATTTAAGAATGTTTAAAAGTTACGTGGGTTATTAAATACTATTGACAATAGTATATGTTTGCGGGATAATAAAATCTGTGTAATGTTAATCACTTTGCGGAGTCAGAATGGCTGCCAAAAACCTCTCAGTTAGATTCAAAGCCGGCAAACCCGGGCTAAAAAAAGTCCTGGGTGATCTTGAAGAAGAAATTATGGAAGTAGTTTGGGGCCGACCCACTGACAGTGTCACGCCTGAGGACAAACCCTCTCATTTCACTGTGCGTGATGTTTATGAGACCCTGAGAAGTAAGCGGCAAATTGCTTACACCACTGTGATGACCACCATGAAAATTTTGACAGATAAAGGAATTCTTAAAAGAGGCAAAATCAAACGAGCTTACGTCTATACTCCAGCCTTTAGCAAAGAAGAGTTTCAGGAGATCGTGGTCGATCAAGTTGTTGATGGCCTAATGGATGGTTTCGCCGAGCCACTTCTGGCTCATTTCGTAAACATCGTCAAAAATGAGGACCTGAAAGTGGCTGACTCGGTAGAAAAGCTTCTGGCGAAAAAGATAAACGGAAACAACAAGAAGGGGTAAAGATTGAACTGCTGCCATGCCTCGCCGGCGATAACCTTTTATCCTTATTTAACAGGTAGCTTCATTATCTCCGTTATTACTCTCCTAATAGTTGTCTTTTCCATCAAAATTTTTAGATTAAATAATCCAGCTATCAAGTACCGGCTAATGTTTTTGCCATTGATGGCTCCTGTTCTAGCTTATCTTACCTATCCCCCTTTAATTTTTCGAAAATACCTCGCTCTCTCTTCGCCCTATTTATTGATCTCCAAACCCATGCGGTTCGCCGAGGATCCTTTGGCTAGTACCATTGCTCTTTTAGTTTGGTTAGGGGTTGGCTGGGCTGTTCTAAGCGGCCTTATAAGTTTACTGGCGGCTTGGCGTTTAAGAAGAAAGCACTCTGAGATTACGATAAACGATGAACCAAGGTTATTCGAAATTTTAAGTCGGCTTTTACAGAAAACAAACTTACGCCGAATCGCAGTTATATATCTTCCCAAGAAGACTCCTTCTGCTTTTGCTTTTGGCATATTTAAGCCGACTTTGGTAGTTTCTAAAGGATTATTGGAAAAATTAAACCTGAGAGAACTAGAGGCGGTTTTGGCTCACGAGATAGCTCATATGGTTCGCCGAGATTCTTTAACGATTTGGTTAGCTAAGATTTTAAGAGATGTAATGTTTTATAATCCCTTTTCTTATCTGATTTATTCTTTTCTTGTTAGGGAAAAAGAAAAGGCTTCTGATGAGTGGGGTATTGCCGTAACAAAAAAACCGTTGGTTTTTGCCCAGAGTATTTTTAAGGTATGGAAACTTGTACTCAGGTTCAACAGTGCCTCGAGGATCAGAGCGGCTACTCCGTACCTCGTTCCCAAAGCTTCTCTTCTGGAAGAACGGGTAGAGATGGCCCTAAATTGTACGGGCAATGGCTACCCCCGAAAAGCTAAGTATTTAACCGGGCTAGTTGTTTTTATTGTTGGTCTGGCATGGGTTCTTCTGGTTAACTTTGGCGTTTTGGCGCCAGCAAAGACTGGTCGCTACCTGTATCTCAACAAGCCCATAGTTTCTGGCGGGAAACATATTAGCGGTAAGGTTTATCTACATTTTCCTGGCAATGCCCAACATGAAGTTAATCTTGTTAGCGTGTGCAGCAATAGCAGTTGCCATGGTTCCCGCGGTTCCTCTGGCTCCGGAACGTAACTCAAAAAAATCCTAATTATTTAAGCTTTAGGGATTGACTGGTTGCAATGACTACTATATAATATAGTATTAGTATGATTAGTTTTGTGAACCATAACAATTGGTTAATTTCTACAGGGCGGCCCCCAAAATTGTAATAAAAATTGTTAAATCGCAAGTTTTCAGTAATGTTTGTGGCAATTGGCAGAGCAATTGACATAGCTAAACAGGAATGTTAGGATTACGGCAGCATTTTTGGGTTCTCTATAGATTTCTTTTTTTTGACATTGGTTAGGAAATGTTACCAGAGGTTAAGAAAGACTCTTTAACGAGGTTAAAAAGAATAGCTGGCCAAGTCGGCGGTCTTCAGCGGATGGTCGAGGAAGAAAAGTACTGCATTGATATTTTGATTCAGATCGCGGCGGTGCGGGCGGCTTTGGATAAGGTTGGATTGGTTATCTTAAAGGGACACCTGCAAACACACGTTACGGAAGCGATCGAAGAGGGAAAAGGGCAAGAGCTAATCGATGAACTCGATCACGCTTTGTCACAGTACTTAAGATAGACGTTTCTTTTTATTAAAATCTTAAATAGGAGGAAATAATGAAGGTTTTAAAAGGCAAACACGCAGTACTTGTGATCTTTTATCTCCTTTTAATGTTAATTTTACCAGGTCTTGCGCAAGCAGGTGAGCTAAAGATTTCCGATATGAGGTTAGATGTGTGGCCAGAATATGATGATTCAAGAGTGATGATTCAATACATGGGAGAGTTTAGCGACAAAAAAGCGGTGCCGGCCAAGGTAAAGTTTTATGTTCCTAAAGAATCGGAAGATATTCATGCTTGTGCCATCTCTGATGATGGAGCTCATCAGTGTAATGCCTTTGAAAGAGATGAAAAGGATGGATTAATCGAGTTATCTTACGACCTTTCTAAACCCAAGTTTGCAGTTATGTTTTACTTGGGCGAACTGAAAAGCCAAGGCGCCAACAAGAAATTTAATTTTGCCTACAGAACTTCATATCCTACCGATAAACTTACCATTGATCTCCAGCAACCCTTGAAAGCTACGAATTTTAAATCGAATCCATCTTCCAATAATACAACCAAAGATGAAAAAGGTTTTAAATATTTGCTTTATGACTATGACAACGTGAAACCTGGTAAGGAAATGGCGCTCGACGTTCAATACACCAAAAGCGATCCTAATCCTTCCGTCAAAAAAGAAGGTCAAACCGCCGGAGGAACTAGTTCGCAAGATTCTTCAAAGCAAGGTACAAATCCGTGGATAATTTTGGCAGTAGTTGGAGCTCTGATAATTCTGCCCCTAGGTGGTTATTTCTTAGCTACTTCTAGGACGCCAGCCCCCGCGGGAAGAGTGGCGCCTAAGATGTCTTCAGGAAAAGGAAAAGGCGGCAAATCAGGCAAATTTTGCGCAAATTGTGGCACCAGGGCAGATTTTACCGATAAGTTTTGTCCAAATTGTGGCCATAAAATGAAGCGTTAACAGATGTTGGTAGGGATGCACTAAAGAATGCGTCAATATTTGGGAGTATCTAAAAGGGATTAGATGAAGCGGACATCAAAAACCATTATTTTTATCCTAGTCCTCGCTATAATCGTCGCCGTTTTTTTTATCCCTCTTTTGATAGGCAAGAGTGTACCCCGTTCTAGGGCCGGTCTTTTAGAGGCACCTCCCTCAAAAATTGGGGAAATGTCACTTTTTAACTCGGTGCAAGGTGAGGAAGCCCTCGAGAGCATTAACAGATTACACGGCAAGAAAATCAAATTGCACGACGGAATAGTGGCTCATTACGAAAAAGATGGCAAAATGGCGATGGTCTGGATTGGATTAGCTTCAGACAAAGGCGAAGCTACGGCTCTGATTAACCAAATGGTGGGGAGAATAACAGGGGGAAGTAAGGTTTTTAGTTTCGTAAAACAGTTTAAAACTCACGGAACCGAGATATTTCAGCTGTCAGGAATGGGCCAAAGACACTTTATTTACCAGAAATCAGACAAAGTTGTTTGGGTGAGTCTTGATCAAAAAGTAAAAACCAAATTTTTAACCGACGCGATGGCCACCATAAAGTAAAAATTTTATCTTAATAAGTTTTTAAAACGAAGACGGAAACTAACGAAAGAATGCAAAAGAGAATTAAGTATCTGATTGTCCTTGTCCTTGTCCTTTTAAGCGGTGGTTTTTTAGTGCTAAAACTTAGTGGATCCGGGGATCTTTATATGACTCCGGCCGAGTTTAAAGCCGAGAGAAATTCGTCTTCCAATGAGGTTTTAAAGATTGGTGGACTAGTTATGAACAGTTCTGTCAGTGCGCCAGAAGGTGGGGGAGCCACCGAGATAAAATTTGAGCTTAAGGACGCAAAAGAAAGTCTATCCGTTATTTATCAGGGAATTATCCCTAATACTTTCCGGGATGGGGCTATAGTTATAGCCGAGGGGACTTTGAATGATAAAGAAATTTTTCGAGCCTCGCGAATTTTAGTTAAGTGTCCCGAAAATTATCTTCCAGAGAGAGCGCTGTCTAGCGCGCTTAAGGGCACAAAACTTGAAAAGTGGCTTTACCGCTAAAAGAAGGAGTATGGGACGATGAAGAGAAAAAGTACCAAGTTTGTGATAGCGGGAGTTATCATTTTTCTGGCAATCGGTTTCATGATTTACAGTAGTATTAATCGGTACTCTGGATTTTATCTGAAACCGGGCGAACTGGTGGCTAAAGGAGAATCAGCCTATGGGGAGCAGCTAAGGTTGAATGGCAAAGTCGCAGCGAACTCGGTTGATTGGAAACCGGAAATTCCTCGGCTTAAATTCAAAATTACCGATGGAAAGACGACTATCCCCGTTGTCTATAAGGATCTTCCTCCGGATACCTTTAAAGAGGGAGTCGAAGTTGTGATAGAAGGAGTTTACACCAAAGAAGGAACCTTCAAGGCAAGCAGCCTTTTGGCGAAGTGCCCCTCAAAATATGAATCTAAGAAGAAAGAAAAAAAATAAAAATAAACGAAGTTGAGGTTTGGAAATGGTTGATATCGCGTATTTTTCACTAATTGTATCTTTGGCTCTTTCAGGTTATGCCGTCGTTATTTCTTTGCTAGGCGCTAGACTCAAGAGAGAGGAGATGATAAAAAGCGGAGAACGGGCGGTGTTATCCGTTTTCGTCTTACTCACTTTTGCTTCAATAGCCTTGTTTCATGCCTTTTTAAGCCGCAACTTTCAGTTGGAATATGTGGCAAGTTACAGTGACAGATCTTTGCCCACTATCTACACCATTTCCGCTTTTTGGGCGGGGAATCCGGGCTCAATGCTTTTGTGGGCTTGGCTTCTTTCGATTTTTTCAGCAATCGTTATATACCAAAACAGGAGAAAAAACCGTGAGCTTATCCCTTATATCCTCTCAATTTTGATGACCACTTCTGTTTTTTTTCTGGCTATGATTATTTTTACGGCCAACCCCTTTAAGCAACTGAATTTTATCCCTCCCGACGGGCGAGGTTTGAACCCAATGCTTGAAAATCCAGGCATGTATCTTCACCCCCCCACCCTTTATCTCGGGTATGTTGGTTTCGCCATTCCTTTTGCCTTCGCCATGGCCGCTCTTATTACTGGAAAAACCGGCGAAGTTTGGATTAGAACCACCAGAAAGTGGACTATTTTTGCTTGGTTTTTCCTGGCCGTCGGTAACATGGTGGGAGCTTGGTGGGCCTATTATACCCTTGGTTGGGGCGGTCATTGGGCCTGGGACCCGGTGGAAAATGCTTCCTTTATGCCTTGGTTGACTGGCTCGGCTTTTCTCCACTCAGTGATGATTCAAGAAAAAAAGAGGATGCTTAAGACCTGGAACATGGTTCTTATAATAATCACCTTTACTTTAACCCTTCTGGGAACTTTCATTACCCGAAGCGGCGTTATTCAATCGGTTCATTCATTTTCTCAGGCGGGAATAGGCCCCTTCTTTTTGGGGTTTATGGGTTTTGTTCTGGTTGGGTCCCTTACTCTTTTGGCTTTTCGGTTAAATAAGCTACAAAGCAAAGGGGAGCTGGAATCGCTTGTTTCTAGAGAGAGCACCTTTCTCTTTAATAACTTGATTCTGGTGGGCCTGGCCTTCGCGGTGCTCTGGGGAACCGTCTTCCCCTTCATTTCCGAGGCCGTGAAGGGAACTAAAATTACGGTGGGACCCCCCTTCTTTAATCAGGTTGCAACTCCTCTGTTCTTGATACTACTTCTGCTTATGGGAATATGTCCTCTGATTGCCTGGAGAAAAGCCACTCCCAGCAACTTAAGGAGAAATTTTATTTATCCTCTGGTTGCCGCGATTGCCGGTGCTATTCTGGCTTATATTGGCGGAATTCGTCTAATTTTGGTTCTTATAACTGTTTTGCTGATGATTTTTGTCACAACCACCATTGTTCTAGAGTTTTATCGGGGAACAAAAGCCCGTCACAGGATGGCCAATGAAAACTATTTTAAAGCTTTTTTTACTTTAATTTGGAGAAACAAGAGGAGGTATGGGGGATACATCATTCATGCCGGGGTAGTTCTTCTTTTTCTCGCGACCATTGGAGAGGGTTACAAAACCGAAAAAATTGTTAATCTAAAAAAAGGCGAAAGTGTGCAAATTCGTCAGTACAACCTGAAGTTTGAAAATTTGTCGACGTTTCCGACGGCCAGTAAACAGGTAGCCGCGGCTAATCTCACTGTTTCTAATTCCGGACACCTTAAGTCTATTACAGCAAGGAAGGAGTGGTATCCCAAGCAGGAGCAGAACTGGACTAGAGTGGCGGTCTCGTCCACCCTTAAAGAGGATTTGTACATAATATTTTCGGAGTTTAGTGAAAAGGGTGACAATGCCACCTTTAAAATCATTATAAACCCCCTGATGATTTGGTTTTGGATTGCGGGTACGT
>Ga0209642_10002956_pt1 | contig 11076 bp, 7 predicted proteins | sample RifCSP19_2_FD_184025 | JGI IMG/M metagenome (GOLD analysis project Ga0209642, IMG submission 184025) | Soil microbial communities from Rifle, Colorado - Rifle CSP2_sed 19_2 (SPAdes) (version 2) | ecosystem: Environmental > Terrestrial > Deep subsurface > Rock core/Sediment | place: Rifle... | reverse complement strand
CGCCACGTGCTGCAGCCCGGCGTTGTTCACCAGGATGTCCATCCTGCCGAAGGCTTCTGCCGTCGCCCGAACCAAGGCCTCGACCTGATCCGCCCGGCTGACGTCCGCCCGCACTGCGATGGCCCGCCCGCCGGATCGCTCGATCTCGGCCGCCACGCGCCGGCTCCCCTCCTCGTCGAGATCGCCCACGCAGACGGCCGCGCCCGCGGCACCGAGTGTTGCGGCAATCGCGCGGCCAATACCGCTGGCGGCGCCGGTGACGATGGCCGCCTTCCCGTCCAGCTTGAATGCCGGCGTCTCCATTCCCACCTCTCCTCTCCGCGAAAGGCGTCGTAACTCACTATAGCGACCCGGCAGGGCCTCGGGCGGCCGCCGGTAGAAGAAGGTACAATAGAAGTATGAGACTGCTGGCGGGGGCCGTCCTGGCTCTGCTGACGCTTGCGCCGCCCGGGGCCGCGCAGGCCCTCCGCGTCGTCGCCGTCGCCGACTTCGTCGACGAGACGGTGGACGGGTATCAGATCGGCGCGGTCCGCCTGAGCGCGGACCTCCAAGCCTACCTCGCGGCACAGGGGCGCGACCGCCTGCGGGTTGTGGCGGTGGACGAGGTCCGCGCGGCCATGCGGGCGCGCGGATACGCACCGGCCGATCTCGTCAGCCCGACCAAGGCCGCGGAGATCGCTCAGGCGGTCGGCGCCGACTGGCTGATCACGGGCCGGTGGGTCCATCTCGACGTGGATCGGGAGCGGCAGGCGGGCGTGCGGGTGTCGGCGCTCGCGCAGGCCGTCATCGAAATCCGCGTCCTGCAGGCCTCCACCCGCCGGACGCTGCTGAGCGACACGTTCTCCGGGATCGGCATCGGGATAACCAACGCCTTCTTACTGCGCCAGGCCGCCCGGGTGGCCCTGCAGCGGGCGGCGGTCCGGATTTCGAACCTGTAGGCTCCTCTTCAGGGCATCGGGCGGGACTGCACCACTCCTGGGTCGGCTTCTGGGTGATCTCCCCGCTACACCGGCACTAAGGAAATCCGCGAGAGGTACGCCGCCGATCCTCCCAGAACCACCGGCCAGCAGCGGAAGGCCTGTTGATCTTCAGGCGGTGCGCATGGCCATGAAGCACGTGACGGTGTTTTGCGGTTCGAACCATGGTGCCAGGCCGGAGTACACCCTGGCAGCCCGGCGTCTGGCCCAGGTTCTGGTGCAGCGGGGCATCGGGTTGGTCTACGGGGGATCGAGCGTCGGCATTATGGGAGAACTCGCCCGCGCCGCGGTGGCGGCAGGCGGGGACGTCATCGGAGTCATTCCTCGGCTTCTGGTCGAACGCGAGGTTGCGTTCACCGGGCTGCGCGATCTCCGCGTCGTCGAGTCGATGCAGGAGCGCAAGATGCTGATGGCGGACCTGGCCGATGCCTTCATCGCCCTGCCGGGCGGGATCGGTACCCTCGATGAGTTCTTCGAAATGGCGTCGTGGACGCAGCTGGGTCTGCAGCAGAAACCCTGCGGCCTGCTCAACATGCTCGGGTACTACGACAAGTTGATCGAGTTTCTGGACTACGCCGTGGAGGAGGGCTTCATCCGGCCGGAGTTCCGACCGATCATCCAGGTAGACGAAACTCCAGAAGGATTACTGGATCGCCTAGCTCCACGGCTCGGGGATTAGGTAAGCCGTCTCGAGGAAAGCCACATGCCGACCAACAGCACCAGGAGACCGGGCACGACGAAGACGAGCAGCGTGGAGAAGACCTGCCCGCTGACCAGCGACGAGCCCTCGGGCTGAACCGCTTCTCGAAAGCGGCTCAGCGCGGCGATGTTGCGCCAGAGAATCCACAGCCCCAGAGCAAACCAGATCCCGCCGATGAGTTTGAGCAGTGTCACCATTTGAGATCACTCCTGTCGAAACTGGCGGCCATCCACCGTGGGGTGGGGAATCGAAAGGCCCCGGGAAAGTCTTCCTCGGGGCCAGATCTGGTGGAGACGAGCGGATTCGAACCGCCGACCCCCTCGTTGCGAACGAGTCCGGAAGATGTTCCACAAGATGACAACAGTTCCACCGAGCCCCAGGAGTCTCGTCCTGACTGAATTCCCGCCGTCCCATGCGTCCCATGGGTTTCGACTGTGACGAAGCTCAGAATTCCATGTACGTGTAGTTCGTGCGGCCCCGGTGCGGCCTCCCCGATCTTCCTGGTGTGAGACACCACCCCCCAGGGAAGACAGAGCCGGCCGAGGTCAGCGAGTAGCAGCAAGGCTGCCGATGAGCGATGCGTCAGGCCAGACCGGGGCGTAGGAAGTTGGCAGTCTTCCGTTGTGGAGTATGCCGTCGTTTAGCCTACATACGCGCCCGCTACTAGCCTGGGGCCGTGGGATGCGAACCTCCTGCCCCCGATCCACCGTCTACTTCCGTCTAGTCCCGGAAAGCCCTTCCTGCTTCGGATTGCGGCGTTGTGCCGAACCGTGGCCTACGGTCGACTCTCGGCGATTCCCGCGGCGTCTAGTCACAATCTGGGCACATCCCGCCGGCGGGTGCCCCCCGGTAAGGGATTGTTTGATCTGTATCGGTTCGGGGAACAGGCTGGAGAACGGGGAAGCAGAATTCGAACCGCCGACCTCCTGAATCCCACTAAGTTGTCCCAGCCCAAAGAGCTAAAACCCCCATCCCACAAAGGGTTCCAGCCCACTGGTACTTAGGCTTGACCTCCTGAGTCGCCCACGCCCCGCTACGAGAAAGGCGCTATACCCTGGTCCATGATTTCGCGGCGCGACAGTTGCCTTCCTGTGCGAGCTGCCCCCAGCCCTCGCAGCCGCCGGATCCTGAGGACCGGTATTGCTGTCGGTACTCGAGAGGGGAGCGCCAGGACTTGACGTCCCGTGGACCATGCCCGAGCGGCCACCGTCGCCTGCAGCAACGACGAGGTAGACGCGAAAGTTAAGTAGTAGAAGTATGAAGTTGACTCCTGCGGCTGAAAGGATGGAAAATGATAGCAACCGATCTCCGTGGAACTGGCCCGAGTGGCAATTCTGTCAGACAGGCGGGTTTTGAGCGCGTCCGGCCAAGGGTAACCTACTAGCGACCGACGAGGGGGCGAAGAAGAGCCGCGCTCGTTGGAGGAATCTCGTAGCTGCCCGTGGCAGGGCAGACCTGTGCAGTCTGCCTCGCCGACCTAAGGGGCGCCTTCACAGAGCACCCTTCTAGGGGGGTTCCATGGGGCTCGACCTTACAACCATCAGTACGACTTTCCCGGATCTCCCACAACTCGAGATATCTCGCGATAATATCATCAGTTGGATCAAAGACCGGTTTGGCAACGAGAATCGCGCGATCGCCGTTCAGGGCACGGTCGGTGCAGGAAAGACGACGCTGCTCTCCCAATTTGCAAAAACGTTTCCCGACCGATGCTTTTCCTTCTTCATTGGCACAACCCTCAGGACATCACATCCTGCACCCTTCCTCGTTGATCTGTGCGAACAGCTTGCGAGGGTCCTCGGGGAGCGCTCTGAGACACTGCGACACGCGGACTCAGACACGCTCGAGTACACATTCGCCAAGTGGCAGCAAACACTTGCATACTACTCACGGAAAACGAAGAGGAATTTCTACTTTGTGATCGACGGTTTGGAGTGGATTCCGCCCGACAGCCAAGGCGAAGCCCTCCTGCGGCTGCTCCCCCATCCACCATCCAACGCGGGCATATTCCTGCTGGTCAGCTCCGATCCGGCTCGTGTCCTCCGCTTCAATTTCGAGGCAGTAAAGATACCCCCCTTCTCGGTAACGGAGACGGAGACATACCTTAGTGGGTTAGGTCTACTGCGGGACCAAGCGCTCCTAGTGCATCAGAATTGCGGGGGACACCCAGGTTATCTCGCAGCAGTTCGTAGGCTTCTCCTCTCCGGTGCGAAGCCTGAAGAATTCTCGGAGAGAATGCCCACCGAAGTCCGGGATTTGTACGACATCGAATGGAGTCGGGCCAAAGTAGACGGTTCAGATCTGGTGTTTCCGCTCGCCCTAATAGCGTACTCCAAGGAGTCGCTCACGTTTGAAACTATTGCTGGCCTCGTTAGTCTCAATGTCGATTACCTACGAGAGCGTGTCTCTTCAGTTCCCTTCCTGCAGTTGAACCGAGACAGCCGCTCGGTTCAGTTCATTTCTGACACGTACAAGCAGTTCGCTGCGATGAAACTGGAGTTGGAAAAGGATAAGGCCATCGGAGTGCTTATAGACCACTACTCCCAAAGCCCATATTCTCGCAGCACCCTGATGCTGCTACCCCGAATCCTTGCCGAGACGGGCGCTCACGAGCGACTTAGAGGCTTGGTCAGCAACGACCACCTCACGCGAGCACTGGAACGGGTGGGAGACATCGGGATTATGCGAAATAGCCTCTCGCTGGTGGCAAACATAGCATTGAAAAGCAACGATTTCTCGTCTCTACCAAGATACACGCTTGCTGGATCGATTCTCCAGACACTTTCGAGAGAAGCTAGTGGCGAAGACGAGATCGATGCCTTGCTTGAGCTTGGAGAATTCGACAGGGCACTGGAAATCGCTTACCATGCCCTCCTCCCGCATGACAAACTGCAGATGCTGGCTAAGGTCTGCGCGAAGCTGAAGGCGACAAGCTCCCCTATCCCCCTGAATGTCATGAGGGATCTGGAGGAAATTGCTGCGACAGTTGATCCAAGCGTGCTACGACAACGCGCAGTCGACATCGCAGCTGTGTTGTTTGAAGTCACGCCGTCACTCGCAGTGCAGTTCATCGAGCGCAGTGCCGAAGGCCAATCGCTTGACCAGGCAAGAGCATTATTGGCAGTACGCCTTGAGGAGAAAGCGTCCGGTGAGATTCACGCACGCATCACTGACCAAAAGCTACGTGATTTCGCGCGGGCATACTCACCGCGGGTAGGGAGCCTAACGGCTGATGAAGTAATCGCCGAAGCTGACGCGGTTACCAGCACAGGAGGAAAACTCCACCTGCTGCGAGCTTGGTGCAATGAGAATCGTGACGACCCGTCTGCATACAGGGTTGTGGAAAAGGCGATAGAGGCCATAACCGCCGACCCATCATATGGTCCCTCGATGCGCCTACTTCGTCAATTGGCTGAACCGCTGGCGGTGACCGATCAGCCCGCCGCCTCTAAGCTTGTGGCTCGCTTAGACCTCATAAAACAGACCGCTCGCAACGAGCCCCTGGAGGAGTCAATCCGTCTCGAGTTGTTGGTTTCGGCTCATGAATCCAGAAGATCACAGGAGACAGGAATCGCGCGCTTCCGGGAGGTTTACGCTGGGCTTCAAGCCATTGAGGCACTCGACATTCGCTGCTACTGCCTAGCCAGAACCCTGATGGCCCTTCCTCAAATAGACCGTGACGACTCACTAAAACTCGGTCCGGAAATCAAACGGAGACTGGTCGCTGATTATGGGCAGCTCATTGAAGCCTCCGCGGAACAGTACGAGATTACGCGGCCTCTCCTTCGCGCTCTGGTCTCCTATGACGAAAGGCTCGCTCTCGAGTTTGGCGACATGCTGAACACATCAGACCGACGGGACAAGGCTTATCGAGACATCCTTCTTTCATATGCTCAGCGGAACCTCAAACCAGTAGAGGCGGAGTTTATCGATACGCTTCTGGATCGGATCTCGGATCCGCCTCGCCGAGAGGTTGTGACCGTCGAACTTCTCGAGAAGCTGTCCGAGTGGGCAACGCCAGCGATACCCGCGACAGCTCGAGTCACCGAAAGAATCCCCGGGCTGTTAGACCCCACAAATCAGTCATATGCCTGCGCCTTTGCAATCAAAGACCTGACCCGAGCCGGCCGCTCCGATCTCGCGGGACCTTTGTCGTCGCGCCTACCCTCCGCTCTAGGCCGGATCGACGCTCTTTGGGAGCGGGTTAGCGCCGGCTTCAGGCTGGCATCCGTATTGGGCCAGAGCGCACCAGCACTCGCTCGAGCTCTCCTGGAGAATGCACGCCAGGAGAAGCAGACGTCAATCCTGGCAGAGAGCCGTTTCGCTCAGATGTACATAGACTCCCTGCGACTAGCCTTGCGGGCGTTCTCCGCGATAATTGCGGGCGATGCGGAGCATGCCACCCGACGCGAGGAACTCCTCAGGATGATCTCGCTGCTGCCGTCCGTTCGCTACCAGGGACAACTTGCCGCGGAGTTGGCCCTGCGATACCGATTGGAGGGCAAGGACGACGAGTTTCAAATCCTTGTAAACCAACATCTGCTGACTTATCTTCAACGATGCTCCGACCCCGGAGAAAGACGACAACTTGCCGTCAGCATCGCACCTTGCCTCTTCGAATACGATCCAACACTGACGCTCAGGGAACTCTCAGAATTGCCTGTCTCCATGCGCGAAAGGGCACTTACTCGGATTGTGAAGTTCATTATCTCCAGAGCAATCCCGGGTGAGCCAGTTGACCTTGACGCGATAAAGACCAACATGGACCTTCGACGGTCCAATCAGGTCGTCCAACTCGTCGGGGAAATGGAAAGTGATTCCGAGATCTTCGAGACCGTACACCTCTTCGTCCGCTCTTTAGTTCGCCAGGGTCCCGGGGGACGTGAAATCTGCGCACCCCTGATCGAGCGCAACGCCTTAATTATCGCTGACGAACTACAGACGATAGTGCACGCCAAGCTCCCGGACCCGAGGAACATACGGCACACAGGGTATTTGGTCGTGTCAGACGCTGCAATCAGTCGCCTCCGCTCTGCCGCTGCGTACCGCACGAAGACTCGGGTCCCATGGGAGCAAGTCATTCGTGACGCGCGTGAGGTGCCGAATACCGCGGATAGAGCGATTGTCTTAGCTTGGGTGGCCGAGCATCTGCATCCCAGCGATCCGACCTCGGCGCACACTCTTCTCAAGCAGGCTGAGGAGTTAGTACCTACCATACCGAACCTCACCGACAGAACCGAGAGACTCTACCTCATAGCCCAGGTGTGGAAACGTGTTGACCGTAACGAAGCTGCCAAGATGCTCTTGCAGCAGGCAATGGCCCTCTCACGAGCGCTGTCCTGGTACCGAAGCCGCGACGAGATCACTGGCCGGATCCTGGAACTTGCCCATCGAGTGGACCCTGAATTCGCCTCAAGCCTCACCCCCATGATAAGTAACCCTTTGCGAGAACACGCAGCAAGGCTCGACCTGGAGGCGCGGAAACTGGAGCGCAACCCCCAGGACTACAGGCCTCCCAAAGACGTACACCCAGAAGATGTGCACTACGTCCTGAGTCAGGCAGGATGGGGCCTGCTCGAGAAGGTCACTTCAGGCACAGCTGCAATCCGTGACCCACGGGAGACCTCGACATGGCTAGTGCGGATGGTGGATTCGGAGTTCGAAATGTCGTATCCCGTCGTGGCCTATTTCATCGAAAATGCCCGACGCCACACCAGGCAACTACACTTCATACAAGGAGTCTACGAAAGCGTCCTGACTTCCTCGAAGCTCTGCACAGAAATCAGTGGAGCGTTAGTGGGGATTCGAGCGCAACCTCTTCTTCCGACAATTTCTCCGATTCCAGAAACTGTTCGTTTCTTTCGAGCGGGGAAAAGGGACGAAGCTGTTGCCTTCGTACGGGATTGGATCGAGATGAATGTCGATGAATACGTGAAGGTATACGATCCCTACTTTGGCTCTGAAGACTTGGCGATCCTAGCCACAGTGAGACATGATATCCGGGTTTTCGTAGTCACTAGTTGGAGCGCGGAGAGGAATCGAGGCGTGCAGCCAGGGACACGCGACGTTGAACATCTGTACCGCGGGGCTTGGGCGCGGTTTGTGCAGAGCGGAGGACCTTGGGTACAAGTTACGGTTGTTGGCACCATGTCGTGGAAATCCCCGATCCACAGTCGGTATGTCATCACGCGTAATGCTGGTTTGCTCCTAGGAACATCGGTAGGGGGACTGGGGCTGAAAGATACCGACATTCACCTGCTGGATGCCGAGCGAGCCAGAGCGATCGAGCTAGAGCTCGTTGACCCTCAACTTGTGCCACAGGTACGCGCGCTGGACAACGAGCCACTTCTCGTACACGTCTTTGTAGTCTGATCTCGATCCCCGCAAAGCCGCCCATTCGCAATCTTCCCCCCCAACCTGGCCGCAGTGTACTAGAAGGGTATCGCGCCTCACTTGGGACCCGCCAAACGCGCCGCAATCGCGGGTAATGCGGGTTGGGCCTGTAATGGGCCTATAACGCAATCGTAGCATGCCACCTGGCCGTTTCTGTATGCCCCTAGCAAAACCCCAAAACCCCCAGGTATGACGCCACCTACCAGGGTATCTAGACCCCGGGGTACTGGGAGAGACGCTGATGGAGGCATGAGGCCAGTCTGACGCCCTGCGAGTACCACGGATAGGGCTAGAGGCAGAGGGGATTAGCAGCGGTTCCTAGGGGAATACTCCTAGAGACATAGAGACCGGGGTAACCCCTAGCCAAGGCCGAGTAGCTCGGCGCAGCAGTTGAGCTGCCGAACACCTTTGTGGCCGTCCGCGAGGGAATCGGGACGTCGCGCGGAAATCCTACGGAGGGGGAGCGGCGTGGCAGAGATCCGTTTCAAAGCCTTCTTGAGTTGCAGTTTTGCGGACGATGACCGTGTTGTCATTGATTTCTTCGGTAGGCTCATCCGTGCATTCGAAATCGACCCGCTTGTCTACGACTATCAGGAGATCGGGAGAGTCTCCGACAAGGTCAAAGAAAACATCATCAAGAGCGACTGCCTGATCGCAATCGCCACTCGCAGGAAGAAAATCGAGAATTCCGACTCCTGGTCATCCTCTGACTGGATACAGCACGAGATCGCGCTGGCCAACGCCTACAGTAAACCGATCGCTGTTTTCGTCGAAGACGGCGTCAAGCTCGAGGGGCTTATCGCCATGGAGGAAAGGAGAGAGAGATTCAGCAGGCACAACCTCGTGGATCATATCGACAAGATCACCGCGTTCCTCTTCAACCTACGAACGTACCTCGAGGACAGCTATCAGCGTGGGATCCGCCATGCTCCGGTCCTGCTCCGGCACTACATCCACGACCGGGACACCCTGATGTCCAAAGACCTCTTAGCCGAGCGGACGGAAATCCTCATGGAGTCCTTGATCGATGGCCTTGAGGCCACCTCCCACAGTGTCGAGATCGAAGAAAGCACGATCGGCCTTTCCGTCAAGCCGAAAGACTTCGACTTTCGTTGCATTGAACGGCCATCGAGCACCAAGGTGGAGCCTGTCATCGTGCTTAACACCGACAGTAAATTCTTCTGGAAGATCCACTTCTCGCCCCCACTCAAGAGAGGCGAGATGATCAAATATACGTTCAAGGCGGTTAGACCGAACTATCGGCCCTACACGTACGAGGAACTCCAGGATCGGATCCGACAAGGAACCTATGAATACAAGGAACCCAAGTGCGAAGCATGCGAGTGGACGATTATCTATCCAACTTACGAACTTCGGCACGAGTTTGAGTTCCCCGAGGACTATGAGATCGAAGATTACTCCCCTGGGGTGGTGATGGGGGACGCCCGGTTAAAGTCTGAGGGCGAGTTAAAGCGAATTATGGAAGGCAACATGTTTTCTGCGGAGAAGCTCTTCGACAAGTGGATCTTACGATTGTGCGTTCCGAAGCCGCTGCAGAACCACACCTACTATACGTACTATGTGCCCGCTCGCAATTGAGTCTACCGGGCCTAGCTTCAGAAGCTGGTTACCGCAACAAGAACGTCCACAATGCCAGAAACATGTAGAGAGTAGCGAATACCCAGGGGAATCGAGACTCAATGGAAGTGAATTGCAGGTAGCTACCTCTCTTTCCTGGCCCCTTCTCTTCAACGTTTCTCCATTCCGTTGCATAGAGGGCCGCCGGAAGCCGTGACTCAAGCGCGTGAACAAGCTCGAACTTGACGCGGCTTAGGTCGCGGTACGATCGTATCAGCCGATGCCAAAAATAGCAGAGCGTTAGCCCAATGAGAGCCACGACAACCACAAATGCCCACGGCAAGGGCTCAGGCCTTCTTCCCGTTGAGATGCCCAGGAACGCCAGTAGAGCGGTGTTCATACTTAGGAAGAAACTATTCGCCGTCTGTCGCCGGTCCCCAATCCGGTCCGTCATCTGGACATAGAGCTTGTACTGCTCCACCAGGTGCGTTCTGTACTCGGGGCCGTAATCCGAGGCGGGAAAGTTAAATAAGCTCTTGTTGGAGTCTTTCACGCCACACCTCCACGCACACCCTCAGCGGTAATGCTTCAGGGCGCGGTTGGCGTTCTCCTAGCATCTTGCGCGAGGGAATGTGCGAGGTGTCATGACACGTGTCAGGGAATGGAGGAGCATCCCGACTCCCCCACTTCACCCGCCTGCGCGGGTAACGCCCGTTCGCTTGCATATGGGCGCGGGATCGCATGGCACCTGGGTTACGGGCGGGTAAACGCCTGCCCAAGAGGTGGGACGAGTGCAGACAATGCGTAGCCCAGGTACGCCAGCAGGTCGGCCCTAATAGCCCTCTACCCCTACCCCCTCATACAACCCCCGCGCGGTTCGAAATCCCAGCTTGGGACCCCCCGAAAGCGCTCCGATGCACCAATGTTACTTCGACTGCCCCCGAAGTCGACGGCGGGTAAGCGGATCGTGGACACGCCCACTCCTCTGCGGCAGGTGTTCCTTGACCTGCCTCAGCGCAATACTCTCGCCTTCTCAGGAAGGCAGGGAGGCCATCTGATTCACAAGCGGTGGGCAAAAGCAATCTGGCGGCCGACGAGCCGCCGCCTTGGATATGTCCTGCGATTCCATGACCTTCGGCACTTTGGCGGATCCCTGCGAATCCGCTTTGGGGGAAACGTGCTACTTGTCTCCCACCAGATGGGCCACTCAGCCCCAAGCGTTACCTTGAACGTCTATGGTCATCTGATGCGCGAAGGTCGGTCACTGGACAGGGAGGCGACAATCGCTCGCCTGATGGAGGCCTTTCGGGCTCCTGGCCCGGCCCGTGCGGCCCGGGTGCGGCCCGAGGGTGGGCGAGCAAGAGAAGGGCGCGGGCTGAAACCCGCGCCAGATCTGGTGGAGACGAGCGGATTCGAACCGCCGACCCC
>Ga0209642_10002955_pt1 | contig 11080 bp, 14 predicted proteins | sample RifCSP19_2_FD_184025 | JGI IMG/M metagenome (GOLD analysis project Ga0209642, IMG submission 184025) | Soil microbial communities from Rifle, Colorado - Rifle CSP2_sed 19_2 (SPAdes) (version 2) | ecosystem: Environmental > Terrestrial > Deep subsurface > Rock core/Sediment | place: Rifle... | reverse complement strand
ATTAAACCTATACTCAATTGAGGGAAAACCTGTTTTAATGCCCTTAGAAGAGGGATGAATGACGTTGCCATAAAAGAGACAAGAATAATAATAATGAACAATGTAATCATAATAATTGAAAGGACGATCGACCAGAAGAAATGTCTCCCCTTTTTGACCTTGAAAACCACATTCAAAGCACTCTCAAGAGAGGAGAAGACCTGGTAGGAGAGAATCCCATAGAGAACGATACTGAATGTTCCAATTCCTTTAAAGGCGATAAGTTTCCCCAGTTCCCTTGCAATCCCCGATGTTATAGTAGGGAAAAAGTCTATAAGTTTGTTATAAAGAAACTGATAGAACCCCTGATAATATCCAAGAAGATATCCAAATATTGTTACAAGGAAAAGACAGACTGGTACCAGCGCCATCATTGTAAAGTAGGAAATGGAGCCTGCGAGCATAATGCCACCGTCTCTAAAAAAATCTATAAAACTTCTCGCAATGATTTTGAGATATTTCACTCCTTTACTCCTTCACTTTATTCATGGGTAGAAATAGCAGAGCTTATTGTGTGGTTTGTCATTCCCGCTTGTCGGGAATCCTTCTTTAAGAAAGATTCTGGACAAGCCAGAATGACAAAAAGAATAGATTTGTGTTTTGGTTGCGTTGTAAATGTCGCAACGATAAATCATGAAGTTACTTTTAACCTGACTCAATTCGACTTTTTCTCTCTTTTTCTGGCCCTTACGTTAATTCTGATGGGGGTTCCCTTGAATGAGAATTTCTCCCTCAGGCATTTCTCTATATACCGTATGTTGGCATCTTTAAAGACCGAGGGATAATTCGTAAAGATCACAAAGACAGGTGGCTCTGTCTTTACCTGTGTTATATAGTAAAGCTTTACTGCTTTCCCTTTATACCCTGGCAAGGCCATTGTGGATAAGGACTCATTGAAAAACTTATTCAGCTCTGCTGTTGGTATCCTCTTTTTTCTCTCTTTTATTATCTCGTCAATTGTCGGAAAGACTTTTGTTACACGTTTTTTCTCAATGGCAGATACTGTCAATACTGGTGCAGATTGCATAAACCAAAACTTCCTGCTGAATTCTTTGCCTAACCTTTTAAACTCCTCTTCAGGCTTTTCAATGAGGTCCCATTTGTTAATTAGGAAGACAGTGCTTTTTCCATAACTGCTGACGATTCCTGCTATCCTCTGGTCTTGCTCTACTATGCCATCAGTTGCATCCATAACAACGAGTGCTACATCACATCTTTCAATGCTTCTTATTGCTCTTACCATAGAGAACCTTTCAATAGAATAACCTGTCCTGCCTTTTTTCCTTAGTCCAGCTGTATCAATGAATAAATATCTCCTGCCATAATATGTGCAGATGCTGTCTATCGAATCCCTTGTTGTCCCTGGAACAGGGCTGACTATCATCCTCTTCTTACCGAGTAAGGTATTTATTAGGGTGGATTTGCCAACATTCGGCCTCCCAACCACGGCAATCTTTGGATATTCAATCTCTTCTTCAACATATGAAGGAAAGAGAGAGGTCAATCTGTCCATTAAATCATCGTATCCATAACCTGTTGCAGCAGAAAGGGGCAATAATTCATCAGCGCCTATTGCATGAAAGTCATGAACCCTTTCTTCACGTGTGGGTCCGTCAATCTTATTTACAACCCATAATACTTTTTTGCCAGAAGTTCTGAGGAATCTTGCGAGTTCCATATCTGAAGGAATTAGTCCTGCTTTACCGTCAAGCAGGTGTATGATAATATCAGCTTCTTCAATAGCAAAAATGGCCTGTTCCCTGATGTGGATAAAAATGTCTTCAGGAGGCTCAGGGTAAAAACCTCCAGTATCTATTGCAATGAATCTTTTTCCTTCCCACTCTGCATCACAGTAGTTCCTGTCCCTTGTAACACCAGGAATATCATCTACAATTGCAACTTGAGACCGGATCATTCTGTTGAAAAGTGTGGATTTACCTACATTCGGCCTTCCCACTATTGCTACAATTGGCTTTTGCATAGGTACAGAGGTGACTATTTTTCCTGACTTTTCGCTGCAAAAAACCTTATGAGAAACTCAGAGTCGGTAGGTGATAAGTCAAACTTGACACACGCCTCATCTATCAGCTTTGCAAGATTTGCATCTTTCTTTTCCTGGAGTTCCTCTGATATCCATCTGACAGCCCGCCTTAACTGTTCACCTTCAGGCAGAATGCTCATGTTAACCTCCTAATCTGTTGATTTTATTAAATCAGGGATAGTTTACCATATACATTTTATAAATCTCAGACAAGCATATAGACACTGATTTTACTTGCCTTGATATAAGAAAATGATTATGATTTAAAAATAACATCTCAGAATACATGATATACGGGATAGGCATAGATATTGTTAAGATTGAGAGAATGAAAAAGGTTGTTGAAAAATGGGGCAATAGATTTCTTGAGAGGGTATTCACTGAGGGAGAGATTTCCTACTGTTATGAGAAAAAAGAGCCTTTCCTGTCTCTTGCAGTACGCTTTGCTGCAAAGGAAGCCCTGATAAAGGCAGTAGGTTCCATAGATTCAGTCTCTTTAAGAGACATCGAAGTTGTGAACGTAGAAACAGGAAAACCTTTATTAAAGGTTAGGGGTAAACTCGGAGATTTTTTCCAGGAACAATTGATAAAAAATGTGCATCTTAGTTTAAGCCATGAATATGAGTATGGAATTGCATGTGTAGTATTAGAGCAAAGTGACAGGAGTTAGGAATAATGAAAGTCGTTACTGCTGAAGAAATGCGTATCATTGATAGGAGAACCATCGAAGGATACAGTATTCCGGGCTCTGTGCTTATGGAAAGGGCAGGTCTTGCTGTTGCCTCGAGGATCAAAGAGGCCTTCAGTCCAAGAAAAGTTATTATCATAGCAGGCAGTGGAAACAACGGGGGTGATGGCCTAGTTGTTGCGAGAAACCTTTATAACGAAGGCTGGGATGTCAAGGTCTTCCTTACAGCAAAGCCAGAAGATTTGAAAGGTGACGCCCTTTTACAATATAGAATAGCAGTCAAATTTGGCCTCAAAATTTATCCAATAAATGAATTCTTAACTAATTACTCATCTCTCATCACGCGTCACTGCATACTTGTTGATGCCCTTTTGGGAACAGGTATTAGCAAGAAGGTTACAGGTTTGCTGTCAGAGGTCATTAGCTATCTCAACAGGTCTAACGTGCCAATTATTTCAGTAGATATCCCATCAGGTATTTCTTCAGACAATGGACAGATCATGGGAGAAGCTGTAAGAGCAGATTATACAGTGACGTTCGGTCTTCCGAAAAGGGGCCATCTTTTATACCCGGGAGCCCAGCACTCTGGAAAACTCTTTATCGAGGATATCGGTTTTCCTAAAGAATTACTGATTTCAGAGAAGTTACATATCGAGCTCCTTACAAAAGATAAAGTATCTCTTTTAATACCTAAGCGGCTAAGGTATTCACATAAAGGTAATTATGGCCATGTACTCATTGTTGCCGGTTCAAAAGGTAAGACCGGCGCTGCGATTATGGCAGCAAAGGCATGTCTTAGATCCGGTGCCGGACTTGTTACATTAGGAATCCCTAAATCACTTGCTGACGTATTCCAATCACGCGTTACAGAAGAGATGATCCTTGCTCTACCTGACAAAGGTGATGGCACATTATCTCAAAGGGCAGCAAGGGTCATACTGAATTTTCTAAATGAGAGGGCAACTACACTTGCAATTGGACCTGGTATCGGTATAAGTTCTGATACCAAAAAACTCATGGGGATCTTGATTAAAACCTCCACAACCCCGATGGTCATAGATGCTGATGGAATAAATTCCCTTAAAGGGGAGAGGGCGATGTTTTCAAAGTTGAAGGCACCTATTATTCTCACCCCTCATCCGGGTGAAATGGCAAGGCTGCTTGGAAAGCAAAAGGGTGTTTCTGTTAAAACACAGGATATAGAAAGGAACAGGATCAATGTTCCTTTCTCCTTTGCAAAAGAAACAGGGACGTATCTTGTGCTAAAGGGTGTACCAACGATTATTGCTGGGCCTGATGGAATGGCATATATCAATTCAACAGGTAACCCAGGAATGGCCTCTGCAGGAACAGGAGATGTGCTAACAGGTATGATTTCAGCATTTTTAAGCCAGGGTTTATCTCCAACTCATGCATCCATACTCGGAGTATATATGCATGGCTTTGCTGGAGACAGCGCAGCAGCTGAGAAGGGTGAACACCCTCTTATTGCAACAGATATCATAGAGAAGATTCCTTTTGCTTTTCATTCTCTGAGCCATGAATAGATTGATAAGCCCTGGAATATTTAACAGTTATGTAACCCCCGTTAGAAAGCCAGGACAGGGCTTTTTTTCTAACGGGGTAAAGGCGTTTTTTACCAAGAAACCCTTGGGTGTGGATATTAATGAGATATGCCGCATCCTTTCTATCAGGAAAGAAGAGGTCTATCTTCCTATACAGAAGCATACGGATAAGATTCAATTAATCAGGACAGATATTAACCCAATGATTGCAGATGCAGTAATCACTGCGAATAAAGGTTTATTAATAGGTATCCAGGTTGCAGACTGTGTTCCCATACTTATTTCTGACATGAAGAATGCTGTAGTGGGCGCTGTGCATGCAGGATGGCGAAGTACTGCAGCCCGGATACTGAAAAAAGCAATTCAATTAATGATTCAAGATTTTCATTCATCCCCTGGTGATATCAAGATCGCTCTTGGGCCCAGTATAAGATGGAGTTGTTATTATGTGGGAGATGAGGTAAAGGACGCAGTTTATAAAGCCACAGGGGAGGGTGCATATTACCTTCAAAAGGACGGCAGATATTGTATTGATCTTCCTTCTGCAAACATGTATCAGGCACTGTCAATGGGTATTCCAAAGGAAAACATCTGGATTTCGAATGAGTGTACCTATTGCAGCCCGAATGAATACTATTCATATAGATACGATAAGGCTTATAATGGGAAACAGGGTGGTTTTATTGGAATGTTTTAAATCCAAAATACCCCTCGCTGTGAATTAGGTATTACTTTCAAGTGAAAAAATATATAACCAACAGCCCTGATGAGACAAAGGAAATTGGTCTCAGATTGGGCAGGCTTTTAAAATCAGGAGATGTCGTTGGGCTATATGGTGAACTCGGCAGCGGAAAGACAACATTGGTAAAAGGAATAGCAAAGGCTTTCGGGATTGAAAATAAAGATATTACGAGTGCAAGTTTTACAATAATTGCAGAGTATAATACAAAACCAGCTTTTTCTCATATAGATTTGTACAGGATTGAAAAGGATGCAGAGCTTGATGACCTTGGCTTCTGGGATCAAATAGGAGGTAATGGGATTTCTGTTATAGAGTGGGCAGAGAAAGCAGGCAGAAGGCTGCCTGAAGAAACGATAAAGGTATATTTAAAATCTATCGGAAATAACGGGAGAGAGATAATAATAGATGGGAAAAATGAACAGGATTGGAATAATTTGTAAGGCTGGTATTCCTAAGCCAGCAGAAATATTGCAAGAATTGCTGCCCTGGCTCAGGCAGAAAGGTTGTGAAACCTTTGTTGACACAGAGACTGCCTCTACACTTAATATAGACGGTTTTCCACGTTCAGAAATACCTTCTTTATCAGAAATAATCATTGTCATAGGTGGAGACGGAACAATGCTGAGCACATGCAGACTTGTAGCTGATAAAGGGGTACCTGTTCTCGGAATAAATATAGGTGGTCTTGGTTTCATTACAGAAGTCCAATTAGATGAACTTTATGAAACCCTGGAGAAAGTCCTTTCAGGTGAATGTCCAATTGAAGAAAGGCTTATGCTCACAGCACAGGTTCGCAGACTCGGAGAACTCATTGCTGAATACATTGTTCTGAATGAAGTGGTAATAAATAAGGCGGCCCTTGCAAGGATAATCGACCTTGAAACATATGTAAACCAAAACTATGTTACTACCTTTAAGGCTGATGGCTTGATAATATCGACTCCAACAGGATCTACTGCATATTCACTATCTGCAGGTGGTCCTATCCTTTATCCCACTCTCGACAATATCATAATTACTCCCATATGTTCACATACTCTCACAAATAGAGCAATGGTCCTTCCAGGTGATTCCATCATAAAGGTTATTCTCAGATCTCCTACAGAGCGTGTTTATCTAACAATGGATGGACAAGTCGGTTTTTCTGTAATGCAGAATGATGTCATTGAAGTTTCAAAGGCTCCGTTTAAGACACGTCTTCTTATACCATGCGACAGGGATTACTTCCAGATTTTGAGGACAAAATTGAAATGGGGAGAAAGGTAGATACAGTAACGAGTTATGAATAAAGAGTTACAAATTCAAAAAAAAGAGATTACAACAGAAGCAAAAATAGCCGAGAATATAAAAAGTATTCTTGAGTTTTATCAGGATCTGGGCTTTGAGATGCTGCCGATAAAGTTAGAAAAGAAGACCAGAAGTGCAGAAGAGCAGAAGTACGGAAATGCAACAACAACTCGTAAACTTAAGAACTTGCGAACTTCCGAGCAAAAAGAAGCCGTTCTTAATGTTTTAAGGAAAGATATTGGTGAATGCAAAAGGTGCAGGCTTTCAAAAGAAAGAACAAATATAGTGTTTGGCGAGGGTAATTCAGATGCAAGGCTGATGTTCATTGGGGAAGCTCCTGGCAGGGAGGAGGACTCTCAAGGTAGACCGTTTGTAGGAGATGCAGGAATGCTCCTTACAAGACTTATTGAAAAGATGGGCTTTAAGAGAGGGGATGTTTATATCGCGAACATAATAAAATGCAGGCCACCCATGAACCGTAATCCAGAGAAGGATGAGATAGAAAGCTGCAGGGGTTTTGTAGAAAAACAGATAGAGATTATTAAACCTGAGGTTCTTATTTCACTTGGAAGGATTTCTTCTCAGGCACTTATAGGAAATACAGGATTGAAGATGACTTCAATCCGAGGGAATTTCTTCGATTACAAAGGGATCCTCTTAATGCCAACTTTCCATCCTGCCTATCTGCTCAGAAACCCAAAGGATAAATGGCTTACCTGGAATGACGCACAGAAAGTACTCGAAAAACTCAAAGAGATAACATGAAAGTACTCTGGGCACCATGGAGAATGGCTTATATTCTCTCAGATAAGAATCAAGGATGCATCTTCTGCGAGATGCCAAAGCAGGGGAAAAGCAGAGACAGAGATAATCTCATACTCTACAGAAGTTCTCATAATCTTGTCATGATGAATCGTTATCCATACAATAACGGCCATCTCATGGTTGTTCCTTCCCTCCATACGTCTTCACTTGATGGGCTGACAGATGAAGCACTTCTTGATTTTATGAAGGTCACACAGCATTCTATTAATTCATTGCGGAAGGTTCTCATGCCAGAAGGATTCAATATGGGTATAAATATTGGGAAAATAGCCGGTGCAGGGATGGAAGACCACATCCATCTTCATATGGTGCCAAGATGGGCTGGAGACACCAGCTTCATGACAGTTCTTGATGAGGTGAGGGTTATTCCAGAGCATATCATGGATACATATGATAAGCTTTTTACTGTCTTTAACTCTGATATTTGAGCCTTTCCTGTCTCCATCTTTTGTATTGATAAAAATCTTTTAACAGTATTGATAATTACAAAAAATTATTATTTTGGTGTAAAATCATTTTTATGAAAAGTCTTGATGATGTTGTTGAATTCCATGGTCATATATGTCCAGGGTTAGTATTGGGCTACAGGGTATCCATTGTCGCATTGAAAAAATTTGGTGACAGGGCTGAGGATGAAGAGATAGTTGCTATAGTAGAGAATAATTCATGTGCAGTAGATGCAGTGCAGGTTGTAACAGGATGTACCTTCGGTAAGGGTAACCTGATATTCAAGGATTACGGAAAACAGGTTTACACCTTTATAAAAAGGCCTTCAGGTGAGAGTTTAAGGATTTCAGTGAAATGGGAATCTCCCCAGGAGACAGAAGAAGAGAAAGAGATGTGGGAAAAGTATATAAGGGGAGACCGTTCAGAAGACGTTTTAAAGGCAGTTCACTATAGAAAATCAAGAAAGATAGATTCCATAATTCATGCAGGAGATGAAGAACTTTTTACAATAAAAAAAGTCAGAATGGAACCTCCGGAAGAGGCTGAAATATATCCAAGCATAAGATGCTCCTTGTGCGGTGAGAAGGTGATGAAGCCAAGGGCAAAAGTCAGGGATGGGAAGATTGTATGCATTCCTTGTTTTGAGAAAGATATAAAATGAGAGGCCTTTAAGGAATTATAATTGAAAAGTGTTTTAGAAAAAACAAATGTCTTAATTGAAGCGCTCCCATATATCAGAAATTTTTATGGCAAGACTTTCATCATAAAATATGGAGGCTCTGCGCAGATTAAGCAGAATTTGATGGATTCCTTTGCCCTGGATGTGGTCTTGCTTAATTACATAGGGATTCACCCTGTAATTATTCATGGTGGGGGACCAAAGATAAGCTCCACAATGGAGAAAATGGGTAAAAAACCCGAATTTATCCAGGGACAGCGATTTACAGATAAGGAGACGATGGACATCGTAGAGATGGTTCTTGGGGGACTCATAAATAAAGAGATTGTTTCATTGATTAATAGCCACGGAGGAAAGGCTGTAGGCTTAAGCGGAAAAGACGGAGGGCTTATAAAGGCTAAGAAAAAATTATTAAAGATATCTGCTGAAAAAGGCAAGAGGAAAACAATTGACCTTGGTTTTGTCGGAGACGTCACTGGCATTGATACCAAAATACTCATGAGTCTCGAAAAAGAGAATTTTATTCCCATAATATCGCCTATAGGAGTCAGCCAAAAAGGTGAGACATTAAATATAAATGCCGATTCTGTTGCAGCTTTCATTGCTTCTGCACTCAGGGCTGAAAAACTTATTCTCCTGACGGATGTTCCAGGCGTTAAAGATAAAAAGGGCAGAATAATCTCAACATTAACCTGGCATCAGATTAAAAAACTCATTAAAGAAGAAACTATAGCAGGAGGGATGCTTCCCAAGGTTCAGGCATGCCTTGAAGCAATCAGGGGTGGTGTTTCAAAAACCCATATTATTGACGGAAGGGTTCCTCACTGCCTTCTCCTCGAAATATTCACTAAAAGGGGAATCGGCACTGAGATATCAGCATAATAAGTGACTAAAAGGTTCTCCTTAAAACGTCCATTTCGTTTTTTCCTCTTTGCATCAGCAGGATTGATAATACTCTATCTGGTCCTGTTCCCTGATGTTTCAAGGCTTAAAAAGGAAAACCCCTCAAAAACCTCCCTCATGGAATATCGTTATAAAGAATGGGAAAGAAAAGGGAAAAAATACAGGATTAAACAGATTTGGGTTCCCCTCTCCGGCATTTCTCCTTATCTTATCAAGGCCGTTCTGATAGGTGAAGACGACAAGTTCTGGAGGCACGAGGGTTTTGATTATGAGGCATTAAAGAAGGCAATTGAAAAGGATATAAAAGCAAAGAAATTCAAGTTTGGAGGCAGTACAATAAGTCAACAGCTTGCAAAAAACCTCTATCTTTCACCTTCTAAAAATCCGATTAGAAAACTCAGGGAAGCCATCATCACATGGAAGATAGAGAGGGTTCTAAGCAAGAGGAGAATCCTTGAGCTTTACTTGAATGTGGCAGAGTGGGGTGAGGGGATATTCGGCATTGAGGCAGCAACAAGGCATTACTATGGAAAATCTGCATCTGAATTGAGCCCGGAAGAGTCTGCAAGACTTACGTCAGTCCTGCCAAACCCGATAAAATATAATCCCTTAGGGGATAGCAGATTTGTCGAAAAACGTTCTAACCTCATTTACAGCATTATGGTAAGGCGTGGAATCGTGGTTCCTGAATATGAAGAGGTGATTGAAGAAGGAATAAGTGTAGATAACTCCTCAGGGGAATTTGAACAGGAAGAGGATAAACAAGATTCCCTTAAATACATCTCCCCGCAAAACATCTCGCCGGACATCAAATAACACTTTATCTTTTGACAGCCCGTTGAAAAACTAAGTTTTTCTGTCACCCTGAGTGCAACGAATGGTCTCAAATACTCGAAACTACGAGATTCTTCGTTCCACTCAGAATGACAAATCGAAGTTTGAGGATCTTTTTCAACAGTCTATTGATATTTGACTTAACATATAAAATTATGTTTATATGTAGGTAATATAATGATTAGTATATCTTTTGTAAAAAATAATACAAATTCGTCGGTCGCAACGACCTTCTCGCAATGACACTTTACTTAATGTGATTGTATTATGATAATTATCATATAAATATTGGTTTATAAATAATAAGTAGGAATTCTATTTATGAAAATTGATTGTTACGTATCAGAAAAATGTGGATCAGAAGAAGTTTTGAGAAAAAATATACGAGAAGCCCTGACACTTGAGGGTGTTGAAGTCGAAGTAAATATCTCCGTTATCAGTGATGTGAAAGCAGGTTCCTTAGGTCTTAGAGGTTCACCTTCTGTATTCATAAATGGAAAAGAGATACAGCCTGTTGATATTGTGGGTTTCTCATGAAGGCTGTTCAGAGATGAGTCCGGTGGGCTCTCGAATGTTCCTACTGTTGAAATTTTAAGAAGGACGCTCAGGGAAACAGATGACAAAACGAAATGATTTGTTGAATGTTTTCAAAGCCCTCTCAGATGAGACAAGGATACGAATATTAAAACTCCTTGAGGAGGGTGAACTATGTGTATGTGATGTTGTTGCTGCCCTTGAAATGGTCCAGCCAAAGGTCTCCTTTCACCTCGGTGTGTTAAAAGAGGCAGGACTGATTAAAGATAGAAAACAGGGCAAGTGGATTCACTACAGGATTGCTGATTCTGACATATTCAGGAGGTTTCTTATTTTATCTGTCCTTGAGAGGACACCAGAAGATGTTATAAAGGAAGATAAAAAGAAGCTCAATGAATTTCTTAAAAATAAAAAGGTGAAAGCAGATCCTACTGGTCTTAAAAATAAAAGTTCATGCTGTGAAAATAGTCCTAAATTTAAGGAATTCATTGAGCTT
>Ga0209642_10002954_pt1 | contig 11082 bp, 11 predicted proteins | sample RifCSP19_2_FD_184025 | JGI IMG/M metagenome (GOLD analysis project Ga0209642, IMG submission 184025) | Soil microbial communities from Rifle, Colorado - Rifle CSP2_sed 19_2 (SPAdes) (version 2) | ecosystem: Environmental > Terrestrial > Deep subsurface > Rock core/Sediment | place: Rifle... | reverse complement strand
GTTCGGTGCAGAGAGGCCTGGAGCTATCTCACCTATGTCACGCGGAGCCGCGCAGCGGCGTTGTAGGGGCCGATCTTAGATCGGCCCCTTCGCACTCGCCCTGAGCTCCGCGTGCCGTAGGCTGAATCTCTCCACCGCCCGTGGGTCCACTTCAATCCCCAAGCCCGGCGCGCTGGGCACATCGATCGTGCTGTCGGAGTTCAGGGTGAACAGCGGATAGGCCAGATCTTCTGCGTAATAGCGCTCGCTGGCCGAGATGTCGCCCGGCAGCACAAAGCCCGGCAAGGAGGCTAGCGCCAGGTTCGCTGCCCGACCGATGCCCGTCTCAAGCATCCCACCGCACCAAACTGGAACACCGCGAGCCCGGCAAAGATCATGGATGTGGACCGCCTCCGTAAAACCGCCGACACGCGCGGCCTTGATGTTGATCACCCCGCACGCCTTGGCTTCGATGGCCTGCAGCGCATGGCGTCCCGTGAGGATGGTCTCGTCCAGACACAGCCGAGTCTTGAGTAAGGCTTGCAGGCGCACGTGGTCGAGGATGTCGTCTTCCGCCAATGGCTGCTCGATGAGCAATAGATTCAGGTCGTCCATCGCTTCGAAGATGCCCGCATCCTTCAGCTCGTAGGCCGAGTTCGCGTCGACTTGCAGGGGAAGAATGGGAAAGGCCTCCCGCAGGGCTTGCACCCGGTCCAAATCCGCGCCGGGTCTAATTTTGATCTTGACTCGCCGGTAGCCATGACCGAGATAGGCGTGGACGGCGCCGAGCAACGCCGGCGCGTCGGGTTGGATTCCGACCGACACGCCCACCGGCACACGGTCCCGCACGCCGCCCAGAAGCAGCGAGAGCGACTTGCCTTGGGCATGTCCGAAGAGATCCCAGAGCGCCATCTCGAGCCCGGCTTTGGCCAACGGATGCCCCCGAATCCTCTGAACCAGAGAGGGAAGCTCCGCCGCCCCAGAAATGGACACGCCAAGAACGGCTGGTAAGAGGAAATCGCCCAGCACGTGCCAGGCCGTGCGGGCCGTCTCGTACGAGTAGCCGGGATAGGCGCCGGCGACGCACTCACCCCAGCCCGCGAGGGTATCCGCTCGCACGCGGATGACGATGGCCTCACGGTCCAGCTCCACACCAAAGGAGGTCTCGAACGACCCTTTCAGCCGAATCGAGATGTGCCACAGATCTGCCGCCTCAATCCGAAGGGTCATCCTAGTTGCGCCTCCCCTTGCGAGAGCAAGTAGAAGGATCGAGGCGCACGCTCGCCCTTCAAGTGCACGAAGTCGGTAACGAGATAGCCCTGAGCGAATGCGGACTCGAAGATGTGGCGGGTGTGCACCCTCCACTCCCCTGCGAGCGGCAGATCCTTGCGCCGAAGGTCTGAGAAGACGGGCGGGATTTCCACCAGAAGCATGTTTCCTGTCAGCGGCTGAAGGGCGGGGCTGGGCCTGGGCAGGCCGTCCTCCCTTAGCTCGGCGGCGTTGACGATCGACACGCCCGCGTCGAGGAAGTTGGCCAGATCCAGAGGAGGGCGGGTACCGTCGATCCTGGATCGGACCCTGGGAGACGTAACCCACCAATCCACCTGAAAACGATCGGAAGGCAGTCCCTGGTTTAAGGCGTCACGCATTGGGCCGTATGCCTCGCGCAGGTAGGTCCGGCACACAGCGCCAAGGCGCCGCACATTGAGATACGCGTTTCGGCTTTCCAGAGGATCATAGGTCCACGTCACAAGACGGATGCCCTGCTCGATGACAGCCTCCCGCTGCGCGCACTTGAGCGCGAATCCCACTCCTGCATCACGATACCTGGGATCGACACCCAGCATGTGCGAGCAGTGCTTGAGGCGGGCCATGGCCGGCCGATTTGGGCTTGCGGAATCCGTCCCAAGGAAACCGAAGACGAATCCGACCATCTGGTCCCCATCGCAGGCGCCAATCGCGACCCCACCGTTATGGGCGACGGTGAGCATGAGGTGCGATGGCACGATGTCCACCTCGCTCCCCGGCCAGATGATCGTCTGGAGTCTTTCAACCTCCAGCATCTCCCCCGGTGTGCTGAGGCGTCGAATCGTGAGCTTGCCTCCCATTCTCAGGCCTCCTAGTATCCCGTCCGGCGAGATCGGCCGCACAGCGACGATGTCATCCTGATGCCACGTCTATCACCGGTCGACAGCCATTGTAGGGGTCGATCTGAGATCCACCCCCTACTCCCACGTTGCGCGGCTCAGCACGACGTTGAACGGACAGCTTCTATCGGGTCGCGAACTGCCTGCGGACTAGTTCCGCCAACCATTTGTGTCGGCGAAGATATCCAAGGTTGCGCTCCATGCGTGAAGGTTGCAGCCCGAAGACACGCGGCAATGTGCCCAGCTCACAAGTCCTGTTGACTGCCAGGTAGTCGAGCCAAAGGACCGTCACCGGGGAGAAGCGCAGCGCGTGTTCCATCAGCCAAATCATGGCTCGCAGATAGGGGGGACGTGTGGGCATGAGGAGTCGCCTCATACCCGTCTCTACCATTACCATTTCTAGCACCTGGGTCAGCGAGAGGTATTCCGGCCCGCCGATCTCGTAGGTACGGCCCAATGTGAATTCCTCTTCCAAACCCCAGGCGAGGCAGAGAGCAAGCTCCTCCACCCATAGTGGTTGAAGCAAGGTCGATCCATCTCCGGGGATCGGTACGACCGCCGGGAACGCGGCCAAGAGCATCGCGAGGGATGTCGTGAAATGGTCTTCCATCCCATAGGCAAATGCCGAGCGCAGAATGAGAAAAGGAACGCCACTGCGACGGATGTGTTCCTCGGCGATTGCCTTGGCCTTGAGCATCGGATAGGCGGAGCTGCGACTCGCGCCCAGGTGGCTGAGGAAGACCAGGCGCTGCACCCCCGCCTCCACCGCCGCTTCGGCGACCGTCCGCGTGCCGACCACATCCGTCTGGAGCAAGTCGCCGCGCGCGCCAAGCCTCTCCGCCCCGGCCAAGTGAAACACCGCATCCACTCCCGCCAGAGAAGCTCTCAAGCCACGGATGTCGTCGAGCCTCGAAAGGGCTACATCCACGGGGACGCCTCTCGGCAAGCGCGGCGATATCTGGGAAGGACGGAGCAGGAGGCGAAGCTGATGATGTCGTTCCGCCAGGCGACGAATCAGGGCCCGCCCGACGAATCCAGTCCCGCCGGTTATGAGAAGCCTCATGGAGGACGGCCGCCAGTCATTCTAGGGCCTTGCCATGACCACAAGTCCCTTGGCCCGTTTCTGTGTTACCCTTGGGCCGCAGCCAATCGGTAGAATTCTAGCATACTCCGCCAGCGCGCCGCGTAGCGGATCGCGCCGGGAAGTGTTATAGGCACCACAGGCAGGGCTTCGTAAGGAGGAGGATTCGTGCAAAGGCAGCGGGTCGTCGTCACCGGCTTGGGTTGCATTAGCCCGCTGGGGAACGATTTGGAGAACACCTGGAAAAACGTGCTGGCAGGACGGTCTGGAGTGGCCCCGATCACGCTCTTTGATGCCAGCGGTTTCAAGACGCAGTTCGCGGCCGAGGTCAAGGGATTCGACCCTGATGCACAACTCGGGCGAAAGCTAGCGAGGAGGACGGACCGCTTTACACAATTCGCCCTGGTCGCCACGCGACAGGCGCTGGCGGACGCGACGCTCGAAGTGACCGACCAGAACCGGGATCGGATCGGTGTGATTCTGGGCACTGGGATCGGAGGCATTGGAACGCTGCTCCGCGAGGCGGAAGTATTCCGCCAGAAGGGGCCGCATTGGGTCAGCCCGTTCCTGGTACCTATGATGTTGCCGGACACCGGCCCTGGCCAAGTCGCCATCAGCCATGGGTTGCGCGGCCCGAACCTGGCGGTGGTGACCGCCTGCGCCTCTGGGGCGAACGCGATTGGCGAAGCGAGCGAGGTGATCCGGCGTGGGGCGGCCGACGTCATGCTGGCTGTTGGGGCCGAGGCAGCGATTGTGCCTGTCGCCATGGCCGGATTCAACGTCATGGACGCCATCTCATCGCGCAACGACGATCCCAAGGGCGCCTCGAGGCCCTTCGACCGTGATCGCGACGGCTTCGTCGTGGGAGAGGGCGGCGCGTGCCTTGTTCTGGAGTCCTATGAACACGCTCAAGGACGAGGGGCCAGGATTCTCGTGGAACTTTCCGGATACGCTGCCACCAATGACGCCTACCACATCTCTGCGCCAGCCGAGAATGGGGCCGGTGCGGCGAGCTGCATGCGTTTGGCGCTTACCGATGCCGGTATCCTATCAAAACAGATCGACTACATCAACGCCCATGGCACCAGCACGGTCCTGAATGACGCCAGCGAGACCTCCGCGATCAAGACCGTCTTCGGGGAACACAGCTACGACATCCCGATCTCCTCGACCAAGTCGATGACTGGGCACTTGTTGGGCGCCGCAGGGGCGCTGGAGGCGGTTTTCTGCGCCCAAGCGTTACAGGAGGGAGTGATCCCACCCACGATCAATTACACGACTCCAGACCCTGCGTGTGACTTGGACTACGTGCCCAATGAGAGCCGTAGAGCCACATTACAGTACGTCATGTCGAACTCGTTCGGGTTCGGCGGGCACAACGCTTGTTTGATCTTCTCCCGCGGCACGACCAACGGCAGGTCGGAGTGACGCTCCACGCTCACGTGACGGGCTGGGGGATGGCGGTCCCTGAGCGAGTTCTCACCAACGCCGAGCTCGAGCAAATGGTGGATACGACCGACGAGTGGATCGTGACCCGCACCGGGATCCGCGAACGTCGCGTCGTCAAGGAAGGGGAGAGCACAGCGACACTTGCGGCGCGTGCCGCGCGTCGAGCCTTGGCAAACACCGATCTCGCGCCGCGTGATATCAACCTGATTATCGTGGCCACCGCTTCGCCTGAGCATCTCTTCCCAGCCACGGCTTGTATCGTGCAGGACATGATCGGCGCAACCAACGCCGGGGCGTTCGATCTATCCGCCGCCTGCACCGGTTTCATCATCGCCCTCAACATGGCCGCGCAGGCCATTCGCAGCGGTTCGATCACCAACGCACTGGTCATTGGGGCTGAAACGCTCTCGCGTCTGGTCAACTGGGAAGATCGAAACACGTGCGTCCTGTTCGGCGACGGCGCGGGCGCTCTCGTTCTCGAGGCCAGCGAGCGGCCCGGTGGAGTGCTTTCCTGCGTCATGCGCTCCGACGGATCAGGCGGCGAGTTGTTGTCCGTGCCGGCCGGCGGAAGCCACATGCCCACAAGCCTGGAGACCGTCCATCGCCGGTTGCATACGATCCACATGAACGGCAGGGAGGTCTTCCGCTTTGCCACACGCGTGATGGCCTCGGCGACGCGCGAAGCCACCGCGCAAGCTGGCCTGAGCCTGGAACAGATCGATCTGATCGTCCCGCATCAGGCGAATCTCAGGATCATTGAATCGGCTGCCCGCAGCCTGCACTTGCCGATGGAACGCTTCATGATCAATATCGATCGTTACGGGAACACATCCAGCGCGTCCATTCCCATTGCCATTGCCGAGGCGGTGGAGCATGGGCGAGTGCGACCCGGAGATCATCTAATCCTGGTGGCGTTTGGAGGGGGACTTACCTGGGGGGCGCTCGCCTTGGAGTGGGTGGAGCCCGAGAGGAGGATCTCCATCGCCCGCAGCAAGCGACGTAGAGCATTGGCGTTCCTTGCGCGGGTGCGATCTCTGATCCGGCGTATCTTGCGCAAGCTCGAGGGTCTCATCTGGGGGGCCTCATCGAGCGCCGCCGCCGAGAAGGATCTCTGAAGCACGCGGTGAAGATGGCGAGGTTGTGACCCACGACTTCCGCAGTTGGGTCACAGAGCTCGTTGAGCGCGACCTCTAGCCGGCGCCAGGTGAAGGTTCTGCCGTCGCCTTGAGGAATTCCTCCACGGCATCGCGCAAGTAAGGCTCAGGTAGAGCGCCGACTTGCTGGTGGAGCACTTTGCCGCCGGCTACAAAGAGCATCGTCGGTATTCCACGAACCCCGAACTTGCCTGCCCATTCCGGCTGCTCATCCGTATTCACTTTTGCCACGACCATCTGACCCGCAAACTCCGTCGCCAGCTTGTCCAGGATGGGTGCGACCATTCGACACGGGCCGCACCACGGCGCCCAGAAGTCGACAATGACCGGAAGATTCGACTGCAAGACAGCCTTCTCAAAGGCGGCATCTGTGACGTGGATCGGTTCACTGATCATCATGATCTCCAGAGACTGAGTCGCCGCAAGGATCATACCACGGGATGGAGGTCCCTGGTCTCGCTTCAATCCCAATCCCCAGGGCCCTCTACAAAGACGCCCCACATGTCATGCCCCGCCGCTGCCCGGCTCAGCAGCTTGTCCCTCACGCAATCGGGACGCTCCGCTCGGGCCGACAAGCGAAGGTCCGTGTCGATTCCGGATGGCACTTGGAGCAGCCCCTCCGCGTTGCCCTAGCCTTCGTCCAAGATCTCGAACTCGTAGCTGACCTGCACGGTCGGCTTCACGCTCGCCGAAACCGAGCAGTATTTGGACTCCGCAAGCTCGATCGCTCGGGCGACGTCGGTCGCAATGAGGCCCTTCCCTCGGAGCCGGTACTTCAGGTGGATCGAGCGGAAGGTCCAAGGCGGATCGGGATCCTGGACGCCCTCGGCGCCGATCTCGAGCCCCTCGAGTCGAGCGCGCTTCTTGCGCAGGATCTCGACCACATCCACCGCGGTGCAACTGGCGAGGGCGATCAGCAGCAGGTCGGAGGGCTTTACGCCGATGCCGTTCTCCTCGTCCTGCCTCGAGACGACAACCGAGTGTTTCGAGCTGTCGACGCCGACGAACTGCCCCTTCTGCAGCCAGATCACCTGCACCGTGGACATGTCGCCCTCCGTGTTTGGAACCCGAACACGGCTTCCAACGAGCCGTCTGTTCCCACAGACGGCATCCGGCGTGCGGCGCCAGGAGACGCCGCCGCCGAGGCCGCCTCGAGGTCCGGGGCAGTATAGCACCTGAATGGCGAGAATGAACGGGCCGTGGGTATAATCATCCCGTTGAAGGTCCTCTTGGTGTCAGAGTTGTCTTCTGCGCGTTGTCCGGCATGTGGGGCGCCCGAGCTCGCCTGGGCGCCCGATGGGCGTATTCTCTGCGATTATTGCGGTACCCAAGTACGAGACGGCCTTACGATCTGCCAGGCTTGCGGGAAGGTCAATCCGCAAGAGCAGGAGCATTGCTGGAACTGCGCAGAACCCCTAACCATCGTCGCACGCGTCCTTGGTCGGCCGAGCGATGCGTTTACCCCGCACTGGCTCCAACAAGCTCGTTCCATGGCCACCGACCTCAAGGACTCCGCTGAGACGGCGTCGAGGGATCGGCTCGCCGACATGGATGCCATCGACCGGCGTCGCATCGAACGAGAGACTTCGCAGGCCGCTCTCCAGCGAGTCCGCGACCAACAGGTCATGGCCGGTGCGGCGATCGTGGTGCTGATCCTACTGGCTGGGTTCGCCGCACTCGCCGTAGCGTTCCTGAGGTAGCCCCTGGTGTGAACTCCTATCAGGTCACTCTTCCGGTCTATGCTGGCCATTTGGACCTGTTGCTCGAGCTGATCGAACGACAGCAGCTCGAGATTACCGAGGTCTCCATGGCAATGGTCACGGACCAGTACCTTGCCTACCTAGCGCAGATTGCCGATCATGAGCTGGCCGACTTGGCTGCATTCTTGGTCGTCGCCGCACGACTGCTCCTGATGAAGTCGGAAGCATTGCTGCCTCGGCCTGCGCCGAGGGAGGCCGACGAGCAGGGCGTCGGAGAAGGTCTGGTGCAACAGGTGGCGGCCTATCGACTCGCGAAGTCGATCGCGCTCTCCTTAGCAGAGCGCGAACAGATAGGGTTGCGCGCCTTCCCGCGTATCGCGCCGCCTTCCGTAGCGGGATCAAGAGTCGAGCTTCTGCCTTTGCCGCTGCCGGCGCTCGTGCGGGCGATGCAAGAGGCGCTTGGCGCAACACAGGGGGCGCCCCCGCTTGACCTGGTTGTCGCTCCGCTCAGGGTGAGCATTCGAGAACGGATCGGACGCATCGTCGCCTCTTTGCGTGACGCAGGACGGATCACCTTCCGGCGGATTCTTCGGGACACGACCACGCGGCTCGAGATCGTGGTGTCTTTCTTGGCTCTCCTAGAGCTGATCAAACAGAAACAGGTAGTTGCCGAGCAGGCGGAGCCGTTCGGGGAAATCGAACTGCGGCCGGGAGAGAATTGGCGTCAAGATCTAGACTTAGACTTCGAGCTCGAGTTCGCCGAGTAACCGGCGCCGAGTGCGAGCGCTAGGGCTGCGCCGATGCCATCCACGGCGACATCACCCAGTTCTGAACCCCGACCTTGGACAAAGGATTGGTGGTATTCATCGCTCAGTGCGAATAGCAGGGCCATGAACAGCGCAGTCGCCCAGCGGTAGCCGATCGATAGGCGTCGAGGCAGGGCGTAGTAATAAGCCAGCCCGAGCAGCGCGTACCCCAGGGCATGGCCTCCCTTTTCAAAGACGGTGCTCCAGGGGCCGAAGTGCGGAAGGCGGCTCGCGGGCAGTGATGAGAGGAAGAAGATCAGCCCCATCATGCCGACGGCTGGAATCCAGCGCAGCGGTGCAGGGAAGCCGGACATTTCGCGATTGTACCATTCGCGTCTAGGAGCTCTCCCAAAGATGTCATGCTGGGCCGCGCAGCGTGCGAGTAGGGGTCGATCTGTGAAAGACGTGGCCTCAGGATGGCATCGCTGACGTTTTTGAGGTGCGATCGAGTGAGAACTGAGCCCGGAGCGAAGCTTGACGAACCGATTGCGTGACGAGTCCTCACCCTATCTGCTTCAACACGCCGAGAACCCGGTGGATTGGTATCCATGGGGCGCGGCAGCGTTCACCCGCGCCAGGGAGCTCGACAAGCCGGTGTTCCTCAGCATTGGCTACTCCGCCTGTCACTGGTGCCACGTGATGGCTCATGAGTCATTTGAGGACCTCGAAGCCGCGGCCATGCTCAACGAGCACTTCGTCTCGATCAAGGTTGACCGTGAGGAGAGGCCGGATGTCGACGCACTTTATATGGACGCTGTGGTAGCGATGGCCGGCCAGGGCGGATGGCCGCTCTCGGTCTTCCTGACGCCGGACGGCAAGCCATTCTACGGCGGCACTTATTTCCCGCCCTCGCGGCGTCACGGCATGCCATCCTTCAAGGAAGTGCTCCTCGGGGTGGCACGCGCATGGGGAGAGGAGCGAGATCGCCTGATCAGCTCTGCGGCGGAATTGGTCCGGCGAATTTCGGCGGCGCCCGCGCCTGGGGGAGCGGGCGGCGAGCTGCGCACGGAGGTCTTCGATCAGGCTGCGGAGAGGAGCTTGCGCGGCTACGACTGGCAGGACGGCGGCTGGGGGAGAGCCCCCAAGTTCCCAGCCGCGTTGACGATCGAGTATCTGTTGCAGCGACACCACCGCACGGGCGACATGTTGGCGCGCGAGATGGCCACGCATGCCCTGACCAGTATGGCGCGCGGTGGAATGTACGACTGGTTGGGCGGAGGGTTCCACCGCTACTCGGTCGACAATCATTGGCTTATCCCACACTTCGAGAAAATGCTCTACGATAACGCGCTTCTGGCGAGGGCCTATCTCCACGGATGGCTCGTCACAAAGGATCCCCTGTTTCGGACCGTCCTGGACGAGACGCTCTCATTCTTGCTCCGCGAGATGAAGGATGGGCAGGGCGGCTTCTACTCTTCTCTCGACGCAGACTCAGAGGGCGAGGAAGGACGGTTCTATTTGTGGCGGCACGAGGAACTCAAGGAGGTTCTCGAAGAAGACGAACTACTCGAGTTCCTGGTCGCGGCGACAGGTTCGACCGAGCCAGGCAACTTCGAAGGCAAGAACATCCTCTTCCGGGCACTGCCGCCTGAGAAGCTTGCCCAGCAGTTTGGCCTCTCTGTCGAGGCTTCGACCGAACGGTTGAAGACCGGGAGAGGACTCCTGATGCAGCGCCGCGAACAGCGTGTCCGACCAGGTTGCGACGACAAGATCCTCTCGGCTTGGAATGGGTTCGTGCTCGCCGCGCTAGCTGACGCCGCACGCTCGCTGAGTGACCCGCTGCTCCTAGTGCACGCGCGAAATCTGGCGGGTTTCCTGACGAAGGAGATGATCATCGAAGGTCGACTCATGCGATCATGGCGGCGAGGCCAGGCGCGCGTTCTCGGCTATCTTGAGGATTATGCCTCTTTGGGACTCGGCCTGCTCGAGCTCTATCAGGCTGACTTCCATCCGGTCTGGTTCGAAACCGCCTTCGGCCTCGGCGAAGAAATCCTAACCCGCTTCCGGGACTCCCAGGGAGGATTCTTTGACACCGGCTCGGACCACGAATCGTTGTTCAGGCGGCCCAAGACATTGCAGGACACGCCAACGCCCAGCGGGAGCGCATTGGCCACTGCGCTGTTCCTGAGGCTGCATGCCTTGACCGGCGAGCCGAAGTACCTCGAACCCGCAGAAGAGACTCTTTACGAGATGCAGCACGCTTGCGCCGAGCATCCAATCGCCTTCTCAGCCTGGCTCTCGGCTCTTGACTTCCATCGGCCACCACAATGGCAACTGGCGATCGTCGGCAATCCCCAAGAGGCGGCATTCCGGTTGTTGGCGGGAACGACAGCCGGTCGTTATCTCCCGCGCGCAGTGATCGCTGGCGGTGAAGCAGGCCGGCTGCCGAAGCTCCAGCTTCTGGAGGACCGCGCTGCGCCGGACGGCGAGCCGACTGCCTTTCTGTGTCAGGGATTCGCCTGCAACTTGCCCACGACGTCGCCTGATGAATTGGCCCGACAGCTTGCAGACGTGCGATGACGGGCAAGACCGAGCACGAACACGCGTCGCAGAACAAGACGCGCAGGCCCCTCAGGCGACTTGGTCTCGCCAAGCTGGGGATCCTGGGGCTTTGCATCCCCCTCTTCGCTCTTGCCTTGCTGGTCCTCAAGGAAGGCGCGCGTCCGTTGTCGCCCATCGTGCGCGGTTCGCTCTCGGTGGACAATCCAGGCGGCGCCCTTGGACTTGGCTGGCTCTCTGCGATGCTCGTTATCGCACGTCTGCAAG
>Ga0209642_10002953_pt1 | contig 11084 bp, 10 predicted proteins | sample RifCSP19_2_FD_184025 | JGI IMG/M metagenome (GOLD analysis project Ga0209642, IMG submission 184025) | Soil microbial communities from Rifle, Colorado - Rifle CSP2_sed 19_2 (SPAdes) (version 2) | ecosystem: Environmental > Terrestrial > Deep subsurface > Rock core/Sediment | place: Rifle... | reverse complement strand
CAAAAATATGATGAAGCTATCCGAGAGATGACCTATGACTAAAGTTACAAGAGCTGCGAAAAGCAAGACATAAACAAGCGGGCTTTTCAGTTGGGTTATAAAAAGAGAGAATTGACTTGGCGGAGATTTTTCCGGAAGTAAATTTAATCCGTATTTTTTAAGTCTTTTTTCTGCTTCTTCACTTGATAAACCATTTTTATTTGGAAACATGTGTAATTTTAACCTATATTTCTAGTTTCAAGAAATAAATATAAGAAAAAGAAGAGTAAGGAAACCAACCCAATATATTTTGGGACCGTTTTACCTTTAAAGACTAATATTATTAGAACAAAAAACACTGTAACAATATTTAGAGTCAGCCAATTGGTTTGAAGTATATGATTGTTATTGCCAAAAAGATTTATTACTCCGCCAATCAGAAGTAGATTATAAATATTGCTTCCGATTATATTTCCGATTGTCATTTTTTCATCATGTTCTTCCTGACTGAATATGGTTGTTAAAAGTTCAGGCAATGAGGTTGCAACTGCAGTTAAAGTTAACCCAAGAACACCGGTTGATAGACCAGTCAGTAAGGATAATTTCTCGGTTGAAGTCACTATAAAATATCCTCCGGTAATTACTCCGACAATAGACAACAGAAGCATTATTATTTTTCCAGAAGTGAATTTAACTGACTTTTCGTTTTTGAATTTTTTATTGTCCTCGTGAGTTCTTCCAAATAGAGCCCATTGATACTCAAGAAAAGTAAGCAGAAATGCTCCACTGATATAAAGTATTCCAAGAGTTTGTTTTGATAAGATATTGAATCTTTGTAAATACGTGTAGGCAAAAGTAATAATTAATAAAATTAAAACATTCCTGGGTGTTTTAGTTGTTCCAACCCGCAGGTTTCCTATCAATATTCCTACTGAAAAAACCAGAAGAATATTTATTATATTTGACCCGATTATATTTCCAACAGCCAAGCTATAATCCTGTCTCGCAGAAGCTATTGCGGAAACAGACAGTTCGGGAAGTGAAGTTCCGATGGCAACAACTGTCATACCTATTATCAGGGGAGAAAGTTTAAACGATTTTGACAAAATCTCCGCTAATTTAATTAAAGTTTTTATTGAAAAAAGAAGTAAAACTATACCACTTGTTAAAGCAATTAATATCTCGGGCATTAATCAAGTATAGCTTAAGTTTTCGCTATTCTACATTTTTGTCTTTTACTTACTTGCCGATGTTTTAGGTTTTAATGATAAAGAAATTGCTAATTTTGTTGTGTTTGGTAAAAAACCGAGTTCTCCTTATAAAAAGCTGCCTAGTTCTTTAAAAATACACTTGGAAATTGAAAAAGAATTACAATGAGAGCAATACCATTTTTAATAAGGATTATTTCATAAATATATCAAACTGTATCATCAATTAATACTCCTTTTTATACTGTCCCAAATGTCTCACCGTGTCCTTCCGTAGCTAAAAACAAAGGAGGATTTAGCCTCAATTGTGATACACTTGGAGTAATTGGTTATGGGCTCAAACGGGTCTAGACCGGCCCGCTTTAGCAGCGTTGCGACTGTTTATCTGAAATATGGGAAGACGGGTAGTCAACCACGAGTCAAAAGTTCCTACAATGAAGCGAATCGGAGTTATCGGTGGATTTGGGCAATGGGCAACCCTAGATGTTATAAACAGGATACTCAAACATTCTGCTTTATACGTACCCCAATACGGAAATAGAGGTTATCCTCCAATGGATATTAGGATGGTTAATCGCGCACCGATGCTTTTGAATGAAGATGGTAATTATCCTAAGAAACTGGAACCATCTCCCGAACTTCTCGAGGCCGCCAAATTCGTCGGCAAAAATGCAGATTTCCTCATTATTCCCTCGAATACACCACACCTATTTACTACAGAAGTTGAGCGGGTAGCAGAAAAACCCCTTCTCAGTATTGTTGAGGTGGTTGTTGACGAAATAGTGAGAAGAAAGTGTAGGCGCGTCGGTGTTATGGCAATTGGATTAATTCTGGAAAAAGGTTTGTATCAAATCCCTCTTGAAGAAAGGGGTATAAAATCAGTTACTCTACCAAAAAAACTTTCAGATAAATTGGATGAAGAAGGGGTTTATCCACTTCAGGAGGGAGCAGGGGTCGATGAAATTGGAGATGTTACCTCTGAGTCAATCAAATATCTCCGCGAACAAAAAGTAGATGGCATTATTCTGGGGTGCACAGAAATTCCGATTTTACTCGGAGAAGCAGAAAACGATCCTGATATAATTAACCCCTCTCAGCTTTTGGCAGAAGCATCAGTCAAAAAATCTTTGGGGGAATGATGGTGTTCTGTGCCGACCTGTTTAGTCGGTGGAGAGAAGAAAGACGTCGGGAGGCAGCGCTTGCCGCGCTCGCTTTACTCTGAGCGAGGTCGAGGAGCCGCATAGGGTGTGAATCTATTCCGCCCGGAAGGTGTACAATACTAGTTCATTTATAGATATCTCTTCTGTGGCCGATTTTGAGAATAACTAAAGTTTCCACTTCCAGGTCAAATATTACTCTATAATCTCCAATTCTAACTCGGTAGTCACCGAGGCGGGAATCAATTAGGCTGTCAGCATAAATTAGTGGATTTGGAGCATTACTAATATAGTCGAGTTTTTCAATAATTCTAAACTGGGTCTTTTTATCAAGTTTTTTAAGTTGCTTTAAAGACCTAGAAGTAAATTCATAACTGTACATTACTAGTTCCCTTCATATCCCAAAATTTTCTTTACTTCCTTTGAAGGATAGCGTTTTTTGCCACTTCTTGACTTCTGAATACTTTCTATATATTTGGTGCTTGAAAGAGCTTCCAAGTCCTCGATTAAGCTCATCCATAAATCGTTAGGAATTAAAACTCCAAGAGGTTCTTGATTACGCATAATACGAATAAATTTCATTTTATTTTTAGCTCTCAGAAAAAGTTTAGTAATTCCTGCTTGGGCCTGTTGAACGCTCGCGAATTCTTCCTGAGTAGTTATCTGTCTTGCCACGATGTTATAATTATGACAGAATTATAACATCTGTCAATGGTTCTCAATTTTGCAAGCACAGTCCGAGGGCCGAGTATTACCTTAACAGTCCGTGACGGTCACCGTGACGGTGCCGTCACTGACGGTAAATTTGAGGCTGAAATTGACTGACGGCTGGGCTGACGGCAAACATATATTCCCCGACGGAGGCAATGGGTGTATTAAATTCATAATCCATGACCGAAACGAGATTTGGGCTAAATAGGCCTATAACTTAGGTCTAAATTGACAAAGTAGAACCTCATGAAAGTTTTTACGATGCTTTAATTCGTGAGATTGGAGAAGAAACAGGATTAACGGAATTTGAATCAATAAGATTGTATTCCGTTACTCAACACCCTTACCCTCCAACAGATTCAGAATGGGTAAATCTTTATTTTATTGTCAAAATTGCAAAGCAAGTTGAAATTAAAAAGACAGAAGACGGAACATTTCATTGGATTGATCCAAGTGAGGCGGGGTCTCTCCCAATGCCAATGGATACCAAAGAATATATAAAGATACTTTCAAAAAATCCAAGTGCTTTCATATTTGGCTTTTTTGATCATGATAAAGAAGGCAAATTAGTAGAGAAATCTATTAAGGTTTTGTAAATTTAAGGTTGTGAATCCGAAAGATTCTAGACCGACATGCTCAGCCAAGACAACCCACGTCACCCCTCGAGTATGCGCTTGGTGTGTATCTGAACAGTTACTGCGGAAAGCGGGAGTTGCAAAGGCAAGTTAGATAAGTATATAATGAAATATAAATACAAAATCTACAGTAAATGAACTTGCTGCGATTCTATTAAGAAATGGTGGACATATTAATAAATACTATCTCCAGGAGTGGAATAAAAATAAACACGCGTTAGTTTACCTTAAGGGTTGGTTCGGCGGGAAAAATATCCGCGAGGCTTTATTAAAAGCTCTTGCCTGAAAAGTACCCTATAATCGTTTGACATCTTAAATGTTTTGCAGTATAATGACTTTTGTCTTGGCAGATTGAAGTGATAAACCTGCTTAAATTTGACTATATTTTGAGTTTCGTTAGATAAAAGATACCCCAAGTTTTAACTTTCTTTTGTATCTTTTCTCCGTAACCTTATATCTTTCTTATTTAGGCAGTTTTGCCACTTCAATTTGTTCACTAAACCTATGTATAGAAAATTCAATCAAAGATCTCGTCGGGGCAGAAATTTTTTCAACTCAGGCGGAAGAAGAAAAGTTAAATCTTTTGATCCCAGAAATTTAATAAATACGCCTCAGGTTAAAAATGGCGCTAGCGAATATAGCATATCCCACACTTTTGGCGACTTTCAAATTTCGGATACTTTAAAAGAAAATATTCTGCAAAAAGGCTACAGTGTCCCTACCCCAATTCAGGACAAGGCAATTTCGCCTATTCTTGAGGGAAGGGATTTGATCGGAATCGCAAATACGGGAACCGGTAAAACTGCTGCATTTTTAATCCCCCTTATTGAAAATATTACTAAAAACAATAAGCAAAAAGTTTTAATAATTGCACCGACCCGCGAGTTGGCAATGCAAATTAAAGATGAATTTTTCGATTTTTCAAAAAACCTAGGTATTTATTGCGCTCTTTGCATTGGAGGAGCAAATATCAGAAGGCAGATTAACGATCTATCAAGAAACCCTAATTTTGTAATCGGAACCCCCGGGAGAATTCAAGATTTGATTCGCAGCCGCTATCTTAACCTATCGGTTTTCGGCTTTGTTGTCCTGGATGAAGCGGATAGAATGGTTGATATCGGATTTATCAAAGACATAAAGTACATTATTTCCCTGCTTCCCAAAGATCGCCAATCGCTTTTTTTCTCGGCAACAATAGGCGGAAAGGTCCGGGAAATTTTAGATAGTTTCTTAAAAAATCCTGTTACCGTATCGGTTAAAACACAAGAAACGGCGGAAAACATTACCCAAGGCACAATTCAAGCTTCTGATTCAAGGATGAAAGTAGAAAAACTTCACGAACTCCTTACCGGTCCTGAGTATGAAAAGGTGCTTGTTTTTGGCAGAACAAAACACGGCGTGCAAAACCTTTCGGACGAACTTGTTAAAAGGGGTTTTAAGACGGACGCAATACACGGTAATAAAAGACAGGCTCAAAGAATCAGAGCCTTGGACAGGTTTAAAAGAAACGAAATTAAAATTCTTATCGCCACAGATGTTGCCTCAAGAGGATTGGATATTCCCAATGTCAGCCATGTTATTAACTATGACTTACCCGAATCTTATGAAGCATATATTCACAGAATCGGCAGAACCGGAAGGGCGGACAAGAGAGGGATCGCCCTTACTTTTATCGAGTAAATCTCAAATCCTGAAGCTTGATCTGAATTTAATTAAACTTTCTCGATGGCCAAAGTATAATGTAATATGAACAATGGTCACACTTGCCCTTCTTAATCTTGCGGTTGCCTATGCCGCTGGATTTCTGACTTTTTTTGCCGGCTGTTTAGCACCGGTTGCACCGGTCTACGTAAGTTTTCTGGCGGGCGTTAGTCCTGAAAATCTTGACGACGGGCGCAAAAGAATTTTTTTGAAGAATGCACTACTATTTACTGCGGGATTCCTTTTTGTATTTTTAACACTCGGGTTGACGGTCAACTCGCTGGCAAGGGCTCTTGCAAGCTACAAACCAATACTTAATAAAATTGCAGGAATTTTTTTGATTGTCTTCGGCCTCTCCATGGGAAAGTTTGTGAATATCGCGATTCTTAACCGAACTTTTTCTTTTCGCGTAAATGCAAAAGAAATCGGTGCATTTGCCCTCGGAGTAACTTTTGGCTTTGCCTGGACTCCGTGTATCGGCCCTGTTCTGGCAGTAATCCTTTTTTGGGTTGCCTCACAAAATAGCCAATTTGCAGGTTTACTGTTTCTTTTTTCGTTTGCGCTGGGATTAGGAACTCCGTTTATTTTAGTCGGTTTGGGATTCGAAAAGTTTTGGCCAATGTTCAAAAGACTAAACAAACACTCGGTTTTATTAAATAAACTGGCCGGAATTATCTTAATCCTATTCGGTGTTTTAATTTTTACGAATAATTTCGGAGTAATCTCTTCGTACCTCTTGGAAAAACTCGGAAGCCTGGCATTTGCTTTAGAATTAAAACAATGATCCGGTTGACTCACCATAAACCCTGATATATCTTTGAATAATGACTGAAATTGACTATCCGAAGGAGTGGGACGAACTCCCCAAAAGGGAGAGAAAGAAAAAGATAAAGGATCTGAAACGCCAGGATGAAAATAAAGTCGAATCTATTAAGAAAATAAAAAAGGCTGTTTTTGTTGCTGCGCTTTTAATAATTAGTGTTGTCGGATTCAGATTTGCCGGCAAAAAGACTCCCGAGAAGATTGAATTTGAACAAAAAGTTGAAGAAGCATCTTTGCAGGGAAAAGTTGAAGAATTTCCGATAGAGGGCCGGGAACACGTTTCAGCGGGAACGTCAGTTAACTATAAAACTAATCCCCCAACCTCGGGGGGTCATTTGGATCAAGCCGAAAACTGGGGAGTTTATGATAGAGAGATTGATGATAAGGCGGCTGTTCACGCCCTTGAGCACGGCGGTATTTGGATATCGTACAAAGATATAGCTGGTGATGAAAAAGCTATTTTAGAAAAGATCGGGCAAGATAATTCGCAAAGCGTGATAGTTTCTCCTAGAAGCGGCAATGATGTTAAAATCGCAGTTGTCTCCTGGGGAAAGATGATGAAACTCGACTCTCCCGATGGCGCCTTAATTCAAAAATATATTGATACATACAAAAATCAGTCACCGGAAAAACTTGCCAGATGAAAGTGAATGAGTCTTACTCTTTTTGAAGAATATAATTTTTGATGAGCTTCTTTTCGCTGTTATCCCTGATGTAAGCTTTAACCTCAATAAACTTTTCAATTTTCGAACCTTTTAATTTACTTTTTAAAAGTTCATCGACCTGAAAAATCCCGGCTGAGTTATTCATTGTGATTATTATTTCAACCGGCTGTTTTGTCCCCTCTTTTATTTCAACTTTGTCTATCGCTCTTGCTGAAATCGAATGGATATCAATTTTGCCCGCCTCGTATGGAATCCTTGAACGGCCCTCGCTCATATCCAGTGCGTCGGCAACTCTGACAATTCCCGCCTCGATCGTATTGGGTATACCGTTTTTTCTGTGGCTGATAATTGCATGCAGAACCTCAGAGGTGACAATCGTTTTCTCCTGGGGAGACAGAAACTCAAGAACTTCCCTAAGAAGTGTGTTTGCCAAAAAAAGACTGAATTCTTCATGACCTTCGCGGCTTATGCTCATGCCCAAATCGTGGAAAATGCTTGCCAAAAAGATAATAAGCTCCGCATGGTCATTCGTCAGTCCGAAATCGGCAACGACGGACATTTGAACTTTTTTCTTGATTAGAATTCTGGCAAGGCGGAGTGCAATATTTGAAACAATTTGAAAATGTATCGGGCCGTGATCCGACATTCCAAGCCTGTCTATTGCATTGACATTTATCACTTTCCAAAGAGTATAAACCTCGCGATTTTCGGCAACTTTGACAACACATTTTTCCAACAACTTATTGCCGTTTAACGGCACATGAATTGAAATGTTTTTTATATCTTTGCTTTTCATGACTTTAGGGTATTGTATCATTTCAAATAAGGTAAGATATATTATCCTAAGAGGTGCCTTTGTTTCTGTTGAACTTACAAAGTTAAAACGATGAAGAGGTAAAGTAATGAATAAGAGGAAAGAAAAAACAGTATTAGTAAAGAGTTTAAATTTTTTAGGAAGCTTTCTAATTGTTGTCTCTTTAGCAGGAATTTTTTTGACTTTCGGCCCGGCTATCAAGGAAGAAGTAAAATACCAAACCGGAAATATTTTAGAAATTGATCGTGAACTCAATCCTCCCAATACCGACTTTTCCGTCGTCATTCCAAAAATCGCGGCGGCTGCTCCGGTTTTTGCAGATACCGACCCCTTCGACTCGGCAAAGTATCTGCCGGTTTTAAGAAAAGGGGTCGCACATGCCAAAGGTACTTCTTATCCGGGAGAACCGGGAAATACATACCTTTTTGCCCATTCGACCGACGCTTTCTATAACGTTGGAAAATATAACGCCGTCTTTTATCTTTTGGGTAAACTTAAAAAGGGTGACGAAATAGATGTTTATTATCAGGGTGAAAAAATAATATATATCGTTGATTCTGTCAAAGTGGTAGAACCGGGAGATGTAAAATATTTAGGAAAAATTGGCGAAGGCAAAACTTTGACTCTTCAGACTTGTTATCCCCCGGGAACAACATTAAAACGGCTTGTAGTCGTTGCCGACCAACAAAACTAATATTTTTTCAGCACTTGACATAAACCTATAATAGTGGTATAAATCCCGTACCTGCTGGAAAATTATGCCCCATATTATAAAAAAGTGGGATTTTAAGAAGTTGGTTAGCGGCATAGCCGGCTTATCTTTACTGATTAACTCTTTAGTTTCCCCTATTGTCATTTATTCCCAGGAAGACGCTTTCTCCGCTGCAGAAACAGTCTTGGCAGATGATACTTCTCCAGCCCCAACGGAAATTCCCTCGCCGACTCCTTCCGAAGAAGCAGCACCGTCACCCGAACCGGAACCAACCCTTGAGGTAACTCCTACTCCAGAAGTAACCCCTTCTCCAGCGGAAGAGATTACGCCGACTCCGGAGGAGGAAATAACACCGACTCCCGAAGAAACCCCGTCTCCGACTCCTGAACCGACAACAGAACCTGAAAAGATAGAGAGCGGCAACAATGCAAGCAGTTCAGCTGTAGAAAGTAATTCAGACGAGACCGTTGACATCCCTAACGAACCAACTCCGACGGTTATGCCTATTGAAACCGAAGGAGGTATGCTAACGGCAGTTATTATAGAAGGCACTTTAGCCTCAACTATATCCGAATTTGATTTTGAATATAAGGAAGAAACGAGCGCAACCTTGGTTACGGATAAACCCGATTATGCGCCGACTGATACCGTAGTTATATTCGGAACCGGGTTTACTCCCGACAAAGAATACAGCCTAGAAATTACTTCAGAAACCGGAAATTTTAAGTTTTCCGATACGGTTACATCGGATGAATCCGGAAACCTTTTTTACACTTATCAGCTTGACGGAACTTTCAGACCGCTTTATTTAGTTGAAGTCAAAAATAGTGAGGAAGTTGTCGCATCAACCACTTTTACCGATGATTCACCGGCTTTTCTTCCCTACTCGGATTCTTTTGGTACTTCTGATAGCTCAACCGTCACAAACTGGGACGAACAAAATCCGGCCGAGATTCTTGGTTCAACATCCGGAGAAGATACCACGAGAGATGGCACAAGTTCAAATAAATTCGCAAAGATTGGTGAAAATGGTTGGATTCGAAGAACGGTTAATGCTACGGGCTTACAATCCCTTCAGCTTAAATATTATTGGAAAGGCGATAACGATGCGGAAAGTACAGATAGAGGAAGGGTTGAATATTGCTCGGGAGCAACCTGCACTTCCGGTTTTAACGAGTTAACCAATCACCAACTTAACAATACCTCCTGGAGCTCACAGCAAACAATCAATTTGCCCTCTTCGCTAAATAATAGTTCTTTCAGGATTCGTTTCAGAAACGATGCGAGTCAAAGTGATGAATACTTCCGTGTTGATCAAGTGGATGTAACCGGTTCAACTATTGCCCAACCAGACCTCAGCGCAACCAAATCTCACACACCTGGTGGAAATGCCATGGTCGCCCAACCGTTTACCTGGACTGTCCGAGTACAAAATTCAGGGACAGCCACCGCCTCGTTTAGCAACACTCAAGAAATTTTAAAAGATGAAAGACCTTCAACTGGAGTTACATCATATGGATCACCTTCTACCGTGGCAGGTGGTGGTGCTACGGGAACTGTCAGTTGTGCCCAATCAGGGTCGCCGATCAGTCGTGATTTAACCTGTACGGCCAATGGGACTGTTACAGTTCCTGTTGGTGGATATTTTGACATTTTCTACGCCGCCACACCTAGCAGTGTTGGGACATTAACCAATCCGCGAAGTAGTGCAAATTGTTCGACCGACAGAAACGGCGTTATTACTGAAAGTAATGAGGGAAACAATGCCTGTTCTGATTCTGTAAGTGTATCAGCAGCAACAGGCTCTATTACCATTATTAAAGACGCACAACCCGACGACGCGCAGGATTTTGCGTTCACGACTTCAGGAACCGGCCTTTCAAGCTTTTCTCTTGATGACGATGCAAATGCTACACTTTCAAACACAAAGGTATTTAGCGGTCTTTCCGCCGGCACTTATACCGTTCAAGAGACAGCGCAGGCAGGTTTCGATTTAACAGGCAATGTTAGCTGTTCTGATCCGACAAGCAACTCTTCAATTAACCTTGGAACCAGAGTTGCAACAATCAACCTCTCCGCAAGTGAGAACGTAACCTGTACTTTTACGAACACAAAGAAAGGACATCTTATTGTCCAAAAAACTACTATCCCTAGCGGAGACCAAACTGTCTTTACAATAAATGCAACCGGAAGCGGAACGATAACCGGCGGCGGAACAGGTACGGTTACGGATACATCGGATAAAAATTATGAGGTAACCGCCGGAACATATTCCGTAGCGGAAACAGTTCCTGATGGATGGTCTGAAACCGGCGATACTTGTCAAAACATTGTAGTTGCCCCGGGACAAACACAGAACTGTCTTCTTACAAATACTAAGAAGGGTCACATCATTATAGACAAAGTAACGAACCCCGGCGGGAACACCCAAAGCTTTACATTCGATCCTAGCTGGGATGATAACTTCAGTCTTACCGACCAAGATACTCCATATGACAGCGGAGCAATCCCCCAAGGAACCTACTCGGTTTCCGAAGCCGTTCCAACCGGATGGGATTTGACCGAGGCAACCTGTTCCGACCAAAGCGATCCGTCAAGTATAGATTTACAACCAGGTGAAACCGTCACTTGTACCTTCACCAATACAAAAAGGGGGCATTTAATAGTTGAAAAAGTAACC
>Ga0209642_10002944_pt1 | contig 11103 bp, 9 predicted proteins | sample RifCSP19_2_FD_184025 | JGI IMG/M metagenome (GOLD analysis project Ga0209642, IMG submission 184025) | Soil microbial communities from Rifle, Colorado - Rifle CSP2_sed 19_2 (SPAdes) (version 2) | ecosystem: Environmental > Terrestrial > Deep subsurface > Rock core/Sediment | place: Rifle... | reverse complement strand
TGTTGTCCCGGTACCAGGGCTTGAACAGCTCGGTGTACAGGCTGTAACTGCGCAGCCAGTTGATTGCCGGGAAGTGCCGCCGGCTGGCCAGCTTGTCGTCGAGCGCCCAGAACGTGCCCGTGATGCGCAACGTCGCCTGCGTGACGGGCTCGCTGAAGTCTCCGCCGGGCGGGGAGACCGCGCCGATAACGGTGATCGAGCCACGGCGCTCGGGAGTTCCCAGACAGATGACGCGCGCCGCCCGCTCGTAGAACGCGGCCAGGCGGCTGCTCAGGTACGACGGGTAGCCTTCCTCGGCCGGCATCTCCTCCAGCCGCGAACTGATCTCGCGCATCGCCTCAGCCCAGCGGCTCGTGGAGTCGGCCATGAGGGCCACCTTGACGCCCTGGTCGCGCCAGTACTCCGCCAGGGTGATGCCGGTATAGACCGACGCCTCCCGCGCGGCGACGGGCATGTTCGAGGTATTGGCGATGATGATCGTCCGCTCCATCAGCGGACGGCCCGTGCGCGGGTCTTCCAGTTCCGGAAACTCATCGAGGACGTGCGTCATCTCGTTGCCGCGCTCGCCGCAGCCCACGTACACGATGACGTCGGCATCGCCCCACTTCGCCAGCGTCTGCTGCGTGATGGTCTTGCCGGATCCAAACGGCCCGGGGATCGCCGCGGTCCCGCCCATCGCCACGGGAAAGAGCACGTCGAGGACGCGCTGGCCCGTGATGAACGGCTCCCGGGGCTCCAGCCGCTCTTTCACGGGGCGGGCCTGACGGACCGGCCAGCGGTGCATCATCTGGATCTCCGTCCCGTCGCGCAGCAAGCACACCGTGTCCGTCACGGTGAAGTCGCCGGAGTTGATCTCCGCGACTTCTCCGGGCTTCGCGAACGGCGGCAGCAGGATCTTGTGCTGGAAGTTGAACTCCTGCACCCAACCCAGCACGTCGCCGGGGCCGACACGGTCGCCGGCCTTGACCGTTGGGGTGAAGGTCCACTTCTTTTCCCGGTCGATGGTGGTGACCACCGCACCGCGGGCGATGAAGTCCCCTTTCTCCTTGCGTATGGCCTGGAGCGGTCGCAGGATGCCGTCGAAGATGCCCAACAGCAGGCCTGGCCCCAGCTCGATGGTCAGCGGGTTCCCCGTGCTCTCGACGGACTCGCCGACGCGCAGGCCCGAGGTATCCTCGTACACCTGGACGAACGCCGTCTCGCCGTCGAGGCGGATGATCTCGCCGAGCAGCTTCTCGTTGCCGACACGAACGATGTCGTACATGCGCGCACCCACCATCCCGCGCGCGATGACGGCAGGCCCGGCGATTTTGATGATGGATCCTGTGATGCTCATTTCATCCTCCGCGGGCGGGATCAGGGGGTATCCCCTATCTCAATTTCACATAGAACCCGATATGTTCTTTGACCAGTCGCGCGATGTACTGCTCACCGCTCTCGAGCTGCGGTCTCGGCGCGGGAAACGGCAGAACGATGGGCAGGTCTCGATCGCGCAGCAGCCGCGCGCGCTCGTCCTCCGTGCCGGCGAGCAGGTCCTCGTTCACGGCGACGAGGCCATAGTCCAGGGGCAGGATCGCCCGGAGGTGCTCCAGCACCGCCTCGGGCGAGTCGGCCTCCCGCACCTCTACGCCGGCCAGCCGGAAGCCGGTGGCGGTCTCAGGGTCGGTGATCACCGCCAGCCTATACAACGACCATCTCCTTCCGCACCCGGTCGCGCGGGATGCCGAGCTGCTTGCTCCGGGCGATGAGCCGCAGGTTCTTCACCTCACTGTACTTGAGCGCGAGGTAGGCCACGACGATGTCGATGCTCAGCGGGTCCCCGAGGTAGAGATCCGTCTGCGCCTTGATGATCGCGCGGTCGAGATCGCGCTCGAACGTTGTCAGATCCTCGCTGATGGTCTTCACGGGGAACCCCTGGAGCCGCAGCCACTTCATCCCCTGCTCCGCCGTTTCCCGATCGGCGAGCAGGACGAACAGATCCGCGGAGACGATCCGTCCCCCGGGGATGAAGAAGCGGGCCTTCTCCTCCCGGCCCAGCGCGGCGGGCTGCAACTTGAGCGCGGTCTTCACGTTCGTCGCATCCAGCTCGGCCTGGAGGAGGGAGCGGACGACCTGCTCGCTCCGTCCCGACCCCTTTGCCATCCTCAGCCCATAGAGCGCGTAGAATCGCTCCAACCGCAGCTCCAGCGCGAAGAGATCCTTCGTCTCAAGGTATTCGCCCATGCCCTCCTGGAGGGGCGTGACGAAGGGATGATTCAAGCCGCTCAGCGCCCCCACGACGGCGGGGACATCGGGCTGCCCGGCGAGCTCTCGCAGCGCGGCCTCGTTGAGGCTCGCCGCGGGGATGACGTTCGCGGCGATGTCCTCGCCGCGCGAACCGGTATGCGTGCCGCGCAGAATTAGCCGCAGGTTGGCGAGATCCCACCGCATGAGGACGATCTCGATGAGCTGCCGCGGTTTTCCATCCGCAAAACCGAGGATTTTCGTCGTCGTGTGGTAGAAGTTGCGCGCCAGCGCCGCGTCCACGGCCTGCAGCGCCGGATACCGCGTCAGCGCCTCCTGCACCTCGTGGCCATAGGGCGTGGTGTTCAGCGCCTGCGTGAACGCATCCAAGGTGGGGACCGCGAGCAATTCCTCCATCTGCCCGGCATCCAGCAGCCGGCTGCGCATCGCCCGGACACGCGCGTTGATGTAGGGGAAGTCAGGCATCGCCTAGCCCCACAGGAGCTGCGCTACTTCTGAGACAAGCAGCGGCCGCACCCGCTCGATGCGCGACGCCAGCGTATTCTCGACGAACAAGCGCCGGTCGGGTGTGGCGACGCGGGCCCCGCCGCGGACATCGTCGGCGGTGCGGACCTCTGCATCCAGGCCGAGCTCGCGCACGAGATGGACCGCGGTCTCCCGGTCCTCGGGATGTACCTCGATGACGATGCGGCCGCTCAGCCCCGCCGCCGCCTCTTTGATGAGCCCCCGGAGCACGGCCGCATACCGAGCGCGGTCCTGCTGAAGCCGCAGCAGCGCTTGCTCGGCGTGCAGGAAGACTTCGGCAAGGGCCTCGTCCTTTGCGCGGAGCACGAGCGTCGCGGCCTGGACCTGGGCACCGCTCTGTGCCCTGGCCATGGCGGCCTGGCGCTCGACCTCCAGACGCTGCCGCTGGCTTTCGACATACGCCTGGGCCGCGGCCTTGGCTTCGGCCTCGATCTGTTCCGCGCGGGCCTTCGCGTCCGCGAGCACGCGCGCGATCTCGGCCGCGGACTCCTTCTGCAAGATGGCGGCGAGTTCGGAGCTCATCGAGCGGCTAGATCCTGCCGATCACGAGGAACGCGACCAGGAAGCCCAGGATGATCATCGTCTCGGGCAGGGCCAGGAACACGATCATGAGACCGCCGATCTCCGGCCGCTCAGCGATCGCGCCCGCGGCAGCCGCCCCGATGCGGGACTGCGCCCAGGCCGTTCCGATCGCGCCCAGCCCGACGGCAAGGGCCGCGGCCAGGCCGAGCAGCCCGGCGTTCGCCCCGGCGGCTTTCTCTGCGGCAGGCTCCTGCGCCAGCGCCGCGCCTGCAACCATCAAGGTCATGACCAGTATGACGACGAGAATCAGCCCAGCGTTCTTCACCCGACTCACCTCCCGATGATGCGTGCCCCTCTCCCTACTCGCGGCCGCCGGCAGCCGACTTGTGGAAGGGTTGATAGCGCCGGCCCGTCTCTTCATGGAACTTGAACTTCGTGAGCAGCTCCACCCAGTGGAGACGGGCGGGCTGAACCATGTGCCCGATGATGGTGAAGATGAGGAACAGGGTCTGCCAGAACGCGGCGATCAGAAACGCGACGACGTTCCCGACCAGTCCCGAGACGCCAAACATCCTGGCCATGTCGATCCCCAGTTCGTTCGCGGCGGTTCCGAGAACGGCCGCCGCCAGGCCGAACGCCATGAGCCGGGCGTGGGAGAGGATGTGCCCGAATCCCGTCGCGCTTTCCAGGATCCACAGGAACTGTTTCATGATCGACCGGTCAACGGTGAGCGAAAGCGCGGCGACGGCCACGGCGCCCAGGAGCAGGTACAGTCCCACGGGCCCGAGCGATCCCGGGAGCATCGCGCCCTGGGCGCCCAGGAACAGCAGGAGCCCGGCGGTGCCGAGCATGATCACGACCGATTCGAAGACCCCCACCCAGTGGCGGTGGCGGACGGACAGCATGAGATGGACGCCGAGTCCGAAGAAGATCATCAAGACGCCGGCCGCGACGACCAGCCGGAAGTAGTTGCTCGCCTCGTGCACCCGGTTGTAGAGCGGCTCGACGTGAAACAGGAGCTCGGGCAGATTCCCAAAGACCTCGGCGTAGATCACCCCAAAGACGATGACCCAGAACGCCAGCACGCGCAGGACGTACGAGAGATCGGCCACGAGGGCCGGCCGGAACGAGAGGCTGAGGAACCGGATCTCCAGGGGCCGTCCGGCGCGGGCCTTGGTTCGCAGCAGCCATCCCGCCAGGAACAACAGCACTCCATAGCCGGCGTCACCGATCACCAGGCCGACGAAGATCGGGAACGTGATCGCCACGACCGGACTTGGATCCCAGGCGCCATACCGCGGCGGCTGGAATAACGAGAGCAGCATCTGGAACGGACGGACGGCGGGCCGGTTGCTGAGCAGCACCGGAACCCGTTCGGGCTCATGATGGGGATCCGCAGGTTCGTCGTAGAGGACCGTCTCCGAGCCGAACCGCTGCTGCAGCCGCGCGCGGATGCGCGGCAGCTCGCGGGTCGGCGTCCAACCATGCAGGATGAAGGTGTAGCGCGACTGCGCGAGGTCGGGGACCAGCTTCATCTGGGCGAGGCGGTCGGCGAGCACGGCGCGCGCCGACGCAATCCATCCCCGCTCGGCGCCCGCGATCGTGGCGATCTCGCCGTCGATGCGCTCGATCTCCCGCGGCAGTTCCGCTTTCCGGCGCTCCATCATCGCCACCGTCTCCGCAGCTCTGGCCTGCTGGAACCGCGCCGGGAGCCGCAGCTCGGTCACGCCCGACCGCGACAGCACGAGCCGCACAGCCTCGGCATCCTGTTTCCGGCAGGCGACGACGACCCCGATGCGGCTCTCGTCCACGATGCGGCTGACGACCTCGACCCTGCCCTCGGTGGCTTTCACCAACTCATTGCGGATGGCGGTGACCACCGTGAGATCCTTCGTGTTCAGCAGGAAGCCGATCGATTCCAGCGTCCGGCTGCCCCGCAGGGCGTTGAGCAACGGGGCCAGCGCGCGCACGGCCCCTTCGTACGACGCGATGAGCGACTGCTCTTCCTCAAGCTCCAGGCGCGCGCGGGTGAGCTCCCGCACGCGGCGCTCGACCTCGGCGACGCGTGCGTCCAGATCCTCGGTAGTCTCAGCAGCCTCGACCGGAGCCGCCTCAGCGGGTGTGGCCGCTGGGAACAGCGCGAGCATGCCTCCGCTGCGGGCCAGGGCCCGCTCGACCGCCTGAAGACGCTTCGACTCCTCTTCACTGAGCGGCACGCGGGTGAGCGCTTCGGGGACTTCTTCTGACTCGATGTGGTCGACGTGCAGGGATCCCAGCCGCTGCACCTCCTCGATGACCTGCCCGAGGAGGCGTTTCGGCCCCAGCACGATAACCCTGCTCATTTCAACTATCATGCAGCTTACTCGAGGCCGCCCAGGACGCGGTTCACGACCAACTCCACCGCCCCAGCGGCGCGCTCGACCGCTCGGGAGCGTACCCGTGCGGCCTCCGCCCGTGCGGCCTCCGCGCGCTGCGCGGCGACCACTCCAGTCTCTCGAGCGATCTCGGCCTGCACGCGTTCGGCGAGCGCACCCGTCTCGCGACGGGCCTGCTCCTGGAGCGCCGCGGCCTTCGCCTGGGCGCCCTCGACCAGGCGGCGGGCCTCTTCCCGGGCCTGCGCGACCTGCGTCTCGAGTTCGCGTTCCTTCGTGGCGATCAGTTCGAGGAGATTGTCGTCGGAGTGGCCGCCCTTGGCCGTCATCGCTCACACCCTGCGCATGAGTCCGGTACGCGAGAAAACCCAGGCACCGCGCACCAACGCGATCCCTGGGCTGCAAAACACCTGAGCCATCATATCAGACGCGGCAAAACAGCGTCAACCGTTGCGTGAGACGAGGCGCTCCCTCCACGTCAGCGGTCCAGCTACAGGCCGAGCAACAACGTGGCGTTGCGGGCCAGGTCGATGAGCGGCTGCGGATAGAGACCAATGACGATCGTCCCGAGGCCGGTCAGGCCAAGGGCAACCTGCAGGGCGGCGGGTTCCGGAACGGCCCGCTCAGTCGCGGCGGGCATGACGTACATCGCCCGGATGACGCCCACATAGTAGTAGAGGGAGATGACGCTGTTCAGGATCCCGACCACGGCCAGCCAGAGGAGGCCGTTGTCGATCGCCGCGGCGAGCACATAGAACTTGCCGACGAAGACTGACGTCGGCGGCAGTCCGGTGAGCGACAGCATGAACACCGCCATGAGGAACGCCGAGACCGGGGCGCGGCGGCTCAGCCCAGCGTAGTCCGGGATCTCATCCGTGCCCAGCTGCACGCCGATAAGCACCGCGACGAAGAACGCCCCCAACTGCGTGAAGAGGTACCCGAACAGGTAGATGAGCAGGCCCGGGACGCCGAAGTCCCCGCGGAACGCGGCCAGGCCGATGAGGATGAAGCCGGCGTGGCTGATGCTCGAGTAGGCCAGCATCCGCTTGATGTTGCGCTGGGGCAGGGCGAGCAGATTCCCCACCGTCATCGTCACCGCCGCGAGCACCGCCATGAGCAGCGTCCAGTCCACCCGCCCCGGGTCGACGGCGACGAGGAACACGCGGACGAGCACGGCGAACCCCGCGGCCTTTGAGCCGACGGAGAGGAAGGCCGCCACCGGCGTCGGCGCTCCTTCGTACACGTCGGGGGCCCACTGGTGGAAGGGGACCATGGCGATTTTGAAGCCGAACCCGGCGAGCATGAAGGCGAGCGCCAGGTACACGGCCGGCAGGGGCGCGCCGCGCAGCCGGGTGGCCAGATCGTACAGGTTCGTCGTGCCGGTCAACCCGTAGAGGATGGAGAAGCCGAAGAACATCGTCGCCGAGGCGGCGGCCCCGTACAGGAAGTACTTCAACCCGGCTTCATTGCTCTTCGGGTTCGCCTTCAGGAACCCGGCCAGCACGTAGCTGGTGAGGCTGACGAACTCGATGGACAGCGCGAGCAGGATGATGTCGGTGCTCGCGGCCATGAGGACCAATCCGAGTGCGCTGAAGACGAGCAGGGCGTAGAATTCGCCCTCGAAGGGCGACCGGATGCCGTCCATCGCGGCGAGGATGACGAGGGCCGTGCTGACGAGCGCGATGATCTTGAAGAAGACCGCGAAGCCGTCCACGGTGTAACTTCCCGCCAGCACGGTCCGCCCGTCCCAGGCGAGCATCGAGGAGACGGGGATGAGGGCGAGGAGCAGCCCTCCGGCCGCGATGGCGCCGACGAGATATTTGCGGCCGGCGGGGACGAACAGGTCCACGATAAGCACGAGCAGGCCGAGCCCCGCCAGCCACAACTCGGGCGCGATCGACCACAGCTCCGTGACGCTCACGGGGTGCTCACCGCCCGCCGCCCGCCAGCACCGCCATCGCCGCGTTGATCACGTCCAGCAGCGGCTTGGGGTAGATCCCGAAGATCACCATGAGCACCGCCAGCGGCACGAGTGAGATCTTCTCGCGGAGATCCATGTCCGCCAAACCCGTCCAGCGCTCGTTGAGCGGACCGAGGAAGATGCGCTGGATGGTCCAGAGGAACATCGCCGCGCTGAACACGACCCCGGTGACCGCCACCGCCGTAAGGTACGGGAAGACGCCGAAGCTGCCGACGAAGATGAAGAACTCGGCGACGAAGCCCATCAGCCCGGGGAGGCCGAGGGAGGCGAGCATCGCGAGCATCGTGATGCCGGAGTAGACGGGCAGCCTCACGCCAAGCCCGCCGAACTCATCCACGCCGCGCGTGTGCGCGCGGTAGTCGTAGAGTACGCCGACGATGAGGAACAAGGCGCCCGTGATCACGCCGTGGGCGACCATCTCGAAGACCGCGCCGTTCAGCGCCGTGGTCGCCGCCGCCGCCTTGGAGGGGTCCCCGACCGCCCCGGCGGCCGCGGCCACGCCCAGCATGACGTAGCCCATGTGGTTGACCGAACTGTAGGCGACGAGCTTCTTCAGGTCGGTCTGCGCCATCGCCACGAGCGCCCCGTAGACGATGCCGAGCAGGGCGAGCACGGCGACGAAGAACGCGTACTGCTTGAAGGCCTCCGGCAGCAGCGGCAGGCTGACGCGCACGAAGCCGTAGGTGCCCATCTTCAGCAGGACGCCGGCCAGGATGACGGAGCCCGCGGTCGGGGCCTCGACGTGGGCGTCGGGGAGCCAGGTGTGAAACGGCCACATCGGCACCTTGATCGCGAAACTGAGGAAGAAGCCCCAGAACGCGAGGGACGCCAGCAGCGGCTTCCCGGCGAGCGGCTGCTGACGGATGAGCTCGAGCACGCCGAACGTCCGGGGCGACGCGTTGAAGTACAGGATCAAGATGGCCAGGAGCATCGCCAGCGAGCCGATCAGTGTATAGAGGAAGAACTTGATGGCGGCGTATTCCTTCCGCGGTCCGCCCCAGATGGCGATGAGGAAGTACATCGGGACGAGCGTGATCTCCCAGAAGATATAGAAGAGGAAGAAGTCCAGCGCCGCGAAGACCCCGAGCATCCCCGTCTGCAGGAGGAGGAAGAGGAAGAGGTATTCCTTCAGCCGGTGGTCGATCCGCCAGGAGTATGCCAGTGACAGCACGCTGAGCAGCCCGGTCAGCACCACCAGGGGGAGGCTCAGGCCGTCGATGCCCAGGTGGTAGTTGATGGCAATGCCCGGGATCCAGCGGTACAGCTCCTGGAACTGCATCCCCTCTCCGAGGCGGTACATCCCCACCAGCGCCACGGAGACCGCGAACGAGGCGGCGGAGAAGAGCATGGCGACGTTCTTCATCAGCCGGTTCTGGGTCTTGGGGAGGAACAGGATGAGGACGCCTCCCGCCAGTGGCAGGAACGTGATCAGACTGAGCATTCAGGCTCCTCCTCGGGGGGACACACTCATCGGATGATGCCGCCTATGACCAGCAGGATGACGCCGAGCGCGATGACCAGCAGGTAGTTTTGCGGGGCCCCGGTCTGCGTGTACCGCAGCACGGCGCCCACGGCCTTGGTCACCCATCCCAGCAGATTCACCGCGCCGTCAATGACGTACAAGTCGAAGATGCGATAGAGACGCGCCAGCCAGACGAAGATCATCCCCACCGCGTTGACCGCGCCGTCGATGACGTAGATGTCGAACGTGCGCAGACGCCGCGCCATCCACATCAGGGGGCGGACGACCGTCCACTGGTAGAGCTCGTCCCAGTAGTACTTGCGCACGAGCAGCGTGTACAGCGGTCCGGCGGTCCGGCGCAGGGACTCGGAGGGGATCCACTTCCAGTAGTAGACCGCCGCGGCGGTGAAGATCCCGGCCAGCGCGACGACGGTGCTCATCAGCGCCAGGGTGAGGTCGAACGGCGCCCCTTCCGACGCCTCGAAGCTCACGAAGTGATGGAAGGGATTCCCCCACCACGGCGCGCCGACGAAGCCGATGACGGCGGAGAACCCTGCCAGCACCAACAGGGGCACCGTCATCACCGCCGGCGATTCATGGGGGTGGGCGTGCTCGCTGCGCGCGCGGCCGCTGAAGGTCGTAAAGATCATCCGGAAGATGTAGAAGGCGGTGATGTACGCGCCAACGAGACCGATCCAGAACAGCGCGGCGTTGTGGTGGAAGGCCGCGAGGAGAATCTCGTCCTTACTCCAGAACCCCGCGAACGGCGGCACCCCGGCCAGCGCCAGGCTGCCGATGAGCATCGTCCAGTAGGTGCGCGGCATCACCCTGGCCAGCCCGCCCATCTCCTTCATGTCGTTGGTGTGCATGGCGTGGATGACCGAGCCCGCGGCGAGGAAGAGCAGCGCCTTGAAGAACGCGTGCGTCATGAGGTGGAAGACGCCGGCCGTATACCCGAGCACTCCCAGGCCCATCATCATGTAGCCGAGCTGGCTGATCGTGGAGTAGGCCATGACGCGCTTGATGTCGTTCTGGACGACGCCGATCGTCGCCGCCATCAACGCGGTCAGGCCGCCGATGTAGGCCACGACGGTGAGCGCTCCGTGATCCGGGCTGGCGAAGAAGAGGAGGTAGCTGCGCGCGACCAGGTACACCCCGGCGGCGACCATCGTCGCGGCATGGATCAGGGCGGAGACCGGCGTCGGCCCCTCCATCGCGTCGGGCAGCCAGACGTGCAGGGGGATCTGGGCCGACTTGCCCACCGCGCCGCCGAAGAGGAGCAGCGCGGCCAGGGTGAGCGTTGCCCCGGCCAGTTCCCCACCCTCCACGGCCTCGAAGACCGCGCCAAACCCGAGCGAGCCGACCGTGAAGAAGATGAGCAGGATGCCGATGAACATGAACAGATCGCCCACGCGCGTCGTGACAAAGGCCTTCATCGAAGCCCGCGCCGCCGACGGCCGCTCGAACCAGAAGCCGATGAGCAGGTAGCTGCACAGCCCCACGCCCTCCCAGCCGATGTACAGGAGGAGAAGGTTGTTCGCCAGGACGAGCGTGAGCATGGAGGCGGCGAACAGCGCCATGTAGGCGAAGAACCGCGGGTAGCGCGGATCGCCGTGCATGTACCCGATGGAGTAGATGAAGATGAGCGAGCCCACGATGGTGACGACGTTCAGCATCACCGCCGTGAGGGGGTCGATCTGGTAGCCGATCTCAAAGCGCTTGTCGCCCATCACCGCCCAGACCAGATTCGCCTGATACGTCCGGCCGGCGAGTGATTGGACGAGGATCGCGATGGACCACAGGGCGTCGACGACCATCGCCCCGATGGCCACGTAGGCGCCCTCCCCCGGCAGACGGCGGCCGAAGAAGATGATCAGCCAGAAGGCGAGGAAGGGCAGGACGGGGATGAGCCAGGCGGAGGCCAGCATCAGCTCACCACTTCATGAGGTTGATCTCGTCCACGTGGATGGTCTCGAGGGTGCGGTAGGCGGCCATGA
>Ga0209642_10002940_pt1 | contig 11114 bp, 11 predicted proteins | sample RifCSP19_2_FD_184025 | JGI IMG/M metagenome (GOLD analysis project Ga0209642, IMG submission 184025) | Soil microbial communities from Rifle, Colorado - Rifle CSP2_sed 19_2 (SPAdes) (version 2) | ecosystem: Environmental > Terrestrial > Deep subsurface > Rock core/Sediment | place: Rifle... | reverse complement strand
ATTTTCACTGGATGGACATGAAATAGTTATTACCGCAAGCATAGGCATAAGCATTTATCCTAACGACAGTACAGATATTGTTCATCTTATCAAAGATGCCGATACCGCAATGTATCGCGCCAAAGATCTGGGTAAAAATAACTTTCAGTTTTATACACAATCAATGAATGCTAAGGCCTTTGAATTGCTTGTTATGGAGGGTCAGCTTCATAAGGCGCTGGAGCGTGAGGAATTTTTCCTTCATTACCAGCCTCAGGTTGATATCCGTACAGGACGCATTGTTGGCGTAGAGGCACTTGTCAGATGGCAGCATCCGAAACTTGGTATGGTATCGCCGGCGAGCTTTATCCCTTTAGCTGAAGAAACCGGGCTCATCATACCCATTGATGAATGGGTACTGAAAACTGCTTGCTCACAAAATAAAAAATGGCAGACAGCAGGCTTTCCACCAGTTAAGGTTTCAATAAATCTGTCCGCTAAACATTTTGCAAGAATAAACTTGATGGAAACCATAGCAAAGATAGTGCGTGATACCGGTATGGACCCACATTATCTTGATTTAGAAATCACTGAAGGTGTTTTAATAAGAAATGTTAAGGAGCTTATCACTATATTCCAAGAACTCAAAGGAATAGGGGTAAGCCTTTTAATTGACGATTTTGGCACAGGATACTCTTCATTGAGTTATTTGAAGAAGTTCCCTCTGGATGTCCTAAAGATAGACCAGTCTTTTGTCAGGGAGATCACTACCGATTCTGGCAGTGCGGCAATTACCAAAACGATTATTGAAATGGCTCATAACCTTCATTTAAGAGCTCTGGCAGAAGGTGTAGAAACTGAAGCGCAATTTACTTTTCTGCTTGAAAATGGATGCGATGTATTCCAGGGCTACCTGTTTAGTAAACCGCAGCCTGCTGAAGAGGTTGCTCGTTTTCTGCAAAACGGCAAATCATTGTGATTTATTGTCCTTACCTATTCAAACGTTGAATTCCCTGTGGGTTATTACAAGGTGGTTCATAACGAAGATAAACCAGGTTGGAAATCTGTATTTCGGATTTACTTACTTTAAGGAGATTTCTAAAAGGGTAAATCGGCAAACTGCTATTTATACTTAACCTTAAAAAATATTATTATCGCAGTAAGGATAAATGATACGCAATTCGCCAGAATTACCGGCAAATCCTGAATAATAAACCCATAAACCGTCCACAAGATTATACCAACGGCTAACATCACAAACATTGATAGAGAAATGTCCCTTGTTTCCTTCATTTTCCATGTTTTAACAACCTGCGGAACAAAGGAGAGGGTTGTCAAAGAGGCTGCTATTAAACCAAGTATGGTAGTAGCTTTCATTGTGTTATCTATTCCCCTTCAACTATTTTCCTCTTGGCAGATGGCGGGAGGGGGTTTTTCTTTGAAATGTTCTTTGGTATTCAATGATATTGCTTCAAGTTATGGCAATTATGGACGAATATATCAACTTTCATCGGTGGTTGCAATGATATTCATGTTTTGCGTGGATTGGCAAGCAGGCAGGAAAATATGAGGGTTGCCCCCCTATTTTCGTTTAGCGGCATAAGTCTTGAACAACTGATTACGGGAAGCTTAGTTGATGATTAGGCTTTCATCCGATACTCTTCACTTGTTCTCTTTGTGTTTACCCGGAACAATTTCAACATCTAAAGTTGTCACTTCCTGGCCACTTTGTGTAAGGGTTATGTCGTAGCTTTTGTGCGGAAGTCCGTATGCTTCAAATTGAGCATATTCGTTGACGACGCGGAAACCTTCGGTTCCTTTTGTAATGACACATTGCGGTTCAAGACAAATGTGCCATCGCGCATCTTTGGCAACCTTAAATTTCATATATACCTTTTCTGTGGCTCCTTTTTTGCCTTCCATCTCAACAACGACACTGTTATCAGAGGAATTGAGCTCTACTAAGCGACCCTTTATTGCCTTTTCTTCTGCTGTTGCTAATACGGTAAACATCAACACCATGGTGATGATTGTCAGGCTTATCGTTTTTGATTTCATAGCTAAACATCTCCTTTCTTTATTTTTTATCAGTACCTATTTAGCTAAACTATAGCACTGTTTTACAGACGCGCAAGTCTTAGATCTTAAAATATCTTGTTCATTGCATTATGTATTTGAAGTTTTCGGATTGACAATAACTTCAACTTTAAGCTATCTTCTTTAAGTGGAGTAGGGTTTATTCCATGCCACGTGCCGACCATGAAGGTCGGCGTTACTTTTTAAATCATAAAAACGGAGTTCTCTTTGGAAAAAACAATCCTTATCTCAAATGACGATGGCATTCACTCTGAAGGTATAAAGGCTCTGGCAAGGGCATTGAGAAGGGTGGGTGAAGTCTATGTTGTTGCGCCTGACAGAGAAAGGAGTGCGGCAAGCCATTCTCTTACGCTCCACAGGCCTTTAAGAGTTGAACTGTACGGTACAAATGTATATGCTGTTGACGGAACACCCACAGATTGCATAAATATTGCAGTAAACGGGATATTGAAAAAAAGACCCAACCTTGTAGTATCAGGCATAAACAAGGGCGGCAACCTCGGCGATGATATAACATACTCAGGCACTGTCTCAGCTGCCATGGAAGGAACCCTTCTCGGCATCCCTTCTATTGCTATATCCCTTGTATCCAGAGATAATTTTGATTTTAAAATGGCTGCAAAGTTTGCGGCAAGACTTGCAAGATTTATATTAAAAAATGGACTTCCAAAGGATACGCTTTTAAATGTCAATGTGCCGGAAGGCGGTGATATTAAAGGCTATAGGGTAACGAAGCAGGGGAAGAGATTTTATGGCGATGCCGTAGTAGAGAAAGTTGACCCGAGGGGAAAGAAATACTACTGGATAGGGGGAGATGTTTTAAAATGGGAGGGTGGGCAGGATACTGATTTTCAAGCCGTTGCTGATCAATTTATATCAATTACACCGGTTCATTTGGATTTGACCAACCATTCCTCATTCAAGGAATTGCATAATTGGAAAATATGAAAACAGGCTAAGATTTAGGTTGAGGTTGAGAAATTCCTTAACCTTAACCTTAACCTTAACTTAATTATGCCGCCATTAAAATTAAAAGAAAAAGATAATTTTGTCAGGTCTCGCCAGAGAATGGTTGACACTCAACTTATTCCAAGGGGCATCAAGGATAAGCGGGTCATTGATGCAATGTTGACCATACCCAGACATTTATTTGTTCCCGAAGAGGCATTATGGAGTCAAGCATACAGTGATTTTCCGCTTCCCATAGGTGAAAAACAGACCATATCCCAGCCGTTCATTGTTGCCCTTATGACAGAGATTCTTGAATTGAAAGAGACAGAAAAGGTTCTGGAAATAGGCACCGGCTCAGGTTATCAAACGGCAGTGCTTTCAATGCTGGCAGACAAGGTTTATTCCATAGAAAGGATATCAAGCCTGGCGACAAGGGCAAGGAAGGTTTTGGATTCTATAAACTGTTCCAATGTGGTGATAAAAATTGGCGATGGAACCCTCGGCTGGCCAGATGAAGCCCCGTTTGATGCCATCCTGACAACAGCAGCAGCGCCAGATATACCGGCGTGTTATGTTGAGCAGCTTAAAATAGGCGGAAGGCTGGTGATACCGGTAGGAGATGAATATGTGCAAACGCTCGTAAAGGTGATAAAAACTGATAAAGGGGTGATACGACAGGATATGGGCGGCTGCAGGTTTGTGAAGCTTATAGGGAGGTATGGATGGAAGGCAGAAAACACATAGTAAGAAGGCTGTATGAATGGGTGCTTCACTGGGCGCATACCCCCTATGGCATATGGGCGTTATTTGTCCTGGCATTTACTGAATCTTCTTTTTTCCCTATACCGCCTGACGTCTTGCTCATCGCCCTTGCTCTATCCATACCGGCAAAATCGTTCAGATATGCGCTGATATGTTCAGCAGGTTCTGTGCTAGGAGGTCTCTTTGGTTATTTCATAGGGTGGCAGTTGATGGATTTGGTTGGATTTCCCATAATGAAGTTCTACGGAATCCTTGAGCAGTATGAGACGGTAAGACAGTCATACGAAGAGTATAATGCCGTGATTGTCTTTATTGCTGCATTTACACCAATACCGTATAAGCTGATTACAATAACGGCAGGCGCATTCAAGCTGAATATCCTCACATTCACAATCGCCTCCCTTATCGGCAGGTCTGCCAGATTTTTTCTGGTAGCATGGCTCATCCACAGGTTTGGCCAGCGCATAAAGGAATTTATTGAAAAGTATTTTGACATACTCTCTCTTATTTTTGTAGGACTCGTGGTGCTGGGTTTTATCATTGCAACGAAGTGGGGAGTACGATAGTTACAAAAGGAACTGCCTACTCACAGGGCTTGTTGCTCAGGGTGAAAGAGATAACAGTTCATATGCACCTTGCCGTTTGCACTATAAGACTCTTCTTCATCATCCTCCCTTTAGCCGGTTGCAGCATCTATGCCGGAGTCTATCATACTGTAGAAAGCGGGCAGACCCTCTGGAGGATAACAAAGGCCTATGATGCAGATATTCAGGAAGTTGCGGAGTTGAATGATATTTCCGATCCAACTCAGATTAGGACAGGACAGCGTATCTTTATCCCAGGTGCATGGAGACAGATAAAGGTTGAACCATATCTTCCGGCTGGAGACGATAACAAAAATGGGTCTGGAAAAACAAGCACCAGACAGCCTACCTATCATCAGGAAGAGCCGGAAGGCAAAATTGTTTTGGAAAAGTGGAGGTTTGTTTGGCCAGTGAAAGGTACTATAATCTCTCCTTTTGGTATAAGAAATGGTAAAAAGCATGATGGGATAGACATAGCCGCTTCGGAAGGCAGCCCTGTTTTTGCTGCTCAAAAAGGCGAAGTAATATACAGCGACAACGGTATAAGGGGCTATGGGAATATAGTGATGTTAAAACATGCGGAAGGTTTTATTACCGTTTATGCCCATAACAAAGAAAACCTTGTAAATATTGGAGAGAGGGTAGAAAAAGGGGATGTAATTGCTACTCTGGGCGGCACCGGAAATGCTTCAGGCCCGCATCTGCACTTTGAGATAAGAAAGGACAGAAACCCTCGAAATCCGCTTTTTTTCTTGCCTTAGAAAAAGAGTTATAGTATAAATTATATTTGCAACTTCTTTTTTTCAATGGTGCCTGATGAAAAGAAAAGAAAGTATGCGTGATAAAACAAATAGGGGAGAAAAGAGAAGAGAGGGCGATGAGGGGCAGCAAAAATCTTTTCTAGAGGCTGATACCGTAAAGGCGTATTTTAATAACGTCAAGAAGTATTCACTTCTTACACCTGATGAAGAAAGAAAATTGGCGCGAAAAATAGCCAAGGGTGATGAAGATGCCAGAAGGGAGATGGTAGAGGCAAATTTAAGACTTGTAATAAATATCGCAAAAATATATTTGAACAGAGGGGTACCGTTTCAGGATCTTATAGAAGAAGGAAATATAGGTTTAATAAGGGCAGCTGAGAAATTCAGGCTGAACAAAGGGTGCAAATTTTCAACCTATGCAACTTATTGGATACGACAGGCAATTGAAAGGGCAATTATAAACCAGTCAAATATCGTAAGGCTTCCAATCCACATAGCATCTGATATTTATAAAGTAGTAAGGGTAACAAGAGACCTGACAAAAAAGCTGCATAGAGAACCATCAGCATTGGAGATTTCAGCAAGTATGGGGGTGTCAGGGAGATATATAAAGAAACTTTCCCTGATAGCAAGAAAGAGTGTATCCCTTGAGTCAAACATTGGAGAGGATACTGACCACACACTTTTGGATATGATAGAGGATGATAAGTTTCAGCTTCCCTTAGAGATGATGGAGGAGGAAGCCCGTCTTCAACAGATAAAAGTCTTGCTGGGAACATTAGATAAAAAAGAACAGGCAGTTATAGCCATGCGGTTTGGTCTTAATCAAGACAAATCTGATACCTTAGAATCCATAGGGGAAAGATTTGGGGTAACAAGGGAGAGAATAAGACAGATAGAAGCAAAGGCCATGGAAAAGATAAGAAGGATTCTTAAAAAACAGAATATAACATTCAAAGATATATAGGAAAATAGGTATAGGCATAGGTAAAGATAAAGAAAAATTTTAGCCCTACCTATACCTTTACCTCTACCTGCATTTTAGAAAGGGGGGTTTTATGGTTGAAAAGCTCAAGAAGATTATTAGAGATGTTCCTGACTTTCCTAAAAAAGGGATACTTTTTAAAGATATAACAACACTCTTGAAAGACCCAGTCTCTTTTCAGAGGACAGTAGATTTGATGAGCCATCGTTATGTGGGAAAAGGCATTGATGTAGTGGTGGGGGTTGAGGCAAGGGGGTTTATTGTAGGGGCAGCACTGGCATACAAACTTGGCGCAGGGGTAATACTTGTCAGGAAACCAGGCAAGCTTCCGCACAAAACGCATAAGGCATCTTATAAATTGGAATATGGTGAAGACAGCCTTGAAATACACCAGGATGCAATAAGTCCTGGACAAAAGGTGTTGATAGCAGATGATGTTTTGGCAACAGGCGGAACTGTATCGGCAGTTATAAATCTCGTAGAGAAAATGGGTGGGCAAATTGTAGAATGTGCATTCCTATCAGAGATTGAGGCCCTCAACGGAAGAAGTAAGATTAAAAACTATCCTGTGTTTGCTTTGATAAAGTTTTAGTAAAAACCGTGGGTCGTGACCGTGAACCGTGGCCGTGAAGAAAGTCTTTAACGGTCACGGACAACGGACACGGATTACGGCAATTAAAACATGTCCCTTCCTATCCGTGCTAAACTTACCATCTGGTATACAGCCCTTGTTGCCGTCAGCCTTGTTACATTCGGCGCTATCTTATATATTGCCCTTTCCAAAAGCCTTACCACATCCATTGATAACAGGTTGCTGTCTCTCACCAATATGGTGTCCAAGGCGGTATTTAAACCTGGAACTTTAGCGCTGCCTCAGGACTTTGATATTTTTCTTGAACATTTTTTTGGAATCAAGGTATCCGGCAATTTTATTCAGCTATTAGATAAACAAGGCAAGATAATATTTACCTCATCCACTCTCGGGAAAAGCCACATTCCTTTATACAACACCACGTATCAGCAGGCAATAAACGGCGGTATCACGTATGAGACAATATACGGTATAGAAAAGTACCCTACAAGGGTCATTACATTTCCCCTTTTAGAAAATGGGGGAGTGATTGCTATTCTTCAGATTGGCGCTCCCATGCAGGAATCAACCGCGGTAATCAATGCCCTTTTTTATGTGCTGGCCATAGTCATCCCCTTTGCAATAATGTTGGGAAGTATTGTTGGGTGGTTTTTTGTAAAGCAGGCTATCAGCCCTGTAGATGAGATTACACGTATGGCCAGAAAGATAGAGGCGGGAAGTTTGAATGAGAGGCTGAATGTTTCAGTACCAATGGATGAGATTGGGAGATTGGCAGAGACATTTAATGACATGATTGCGAGGCTTGAGCTTTCTTTTAAACAGGTGAAGCAATTTACAGCAGATGCTTCTCATGAACTAAAGACACCTCTGACTGTTTTAAAGGGCGAGATGGAGATAGCGCTTAAGACAGAAAAGACTGTAGAAGGTTTACGGGAGATTATTAAGAGCAGTCTTGAAGAAGTAGATAAGATGAGCGCAATTGTAAAGAGCCTCCTTGATCTTGCACGAATTGACAGCAGGGTAAAGCTTCCTAAGGATAAAATCAGGCTGGAGGAGATTATAGAAGAACGGTTTAACCAGACGATGCCGCTTGCAAAATCTAAAGGTGTTGATATGAAAATAATGAAGATTGAAAAGGTTGTTGTTATTGGAGACATGTTAAGGATCGGGCAGCTCATTTTTAATCTTATAGACAATGCTATTAAATATACCGTAATAGGCGGCAGCATAGAAATATCACTGGAACAAAAAAATGGTTGGGCTATAATTACTGTGCTGGATACAGGTATAGGTATCGCGAAAGAGGATATACCATACATCTTCGATCGCTTTTACAGAGTAGATAAGGCCCGAACAAGGGCAGAGGGTGGCGTTGGGCTTGGTTTAAGCATCTGCAAAGAGATTATTGACGCCCATGAGGGAAGGATAGAGGTAGAAAGCGATGTTGGCAAGGGGAGCATATTTAGAATCTATTTACCTGTTGCAGATAAGACGAAAGAGTTGCTCAGTAAAATAAGTTAGTAAGTAGTTGTCTATTTATGTATGTAGTTCAAGACGCCGATAAATCGACAATTACAAACGGAGGGCATGATGAAAATAGGAATCCTTACAGGTGGCGGTGATTGTCCCGGGCTTAATGCTGCCATACGGGCGGTAGTGAGAAAGGCTGCCGATTACAAATATGAAGTAATTGGTATAAAGGATGGTTGGAAGGGGCTCGTAGATATTGATACAGTACCATTAGATACTCGGGTAGCATCAGGCATATTGCCAAGGGGAGGGACAATCCTCGGCACATCAAGGACGAACCCATTTAAAACACCAGAAACAGCAGAAAGTGTTATTGCCAATATAAAAAAGCTTGGCCTGGATGTGGTTATAAGTGTCGGCGGGGATGATACCCTCGGTGTAGCTGCAAAGTTGTTCAAACGGGGAGTTAATACCATTGGTGTTCCAAAGACCATAGATAATGACCTGTCAGGCACTGATTTTACATTCGGGTTTGATACAGCTATAAGCATTGTTACAGAAGCCCTTGACAGGTTGCATACAACAACAGAAGCGCACCACAGGGCAATGATAGTTGAGGTAATGGGAAGGCATGCTGGGTGGATTGCCACATATGGCGGATTGGCAGGCGGTGCAGACATGATACTTATACCTGAAAAACCGTTTGATATTGAAGAAGTTTGCGGTATAGTTAAGAAAAGGTCTTATGAAGGAAAAGGGTTCAGCATCATAGTGGCGGCTGAAGGTGCGGTTCCAAAAGAGGTAGAGGGTTATATTACTAAGGATACCAAGAAAGATGCCTTTGGTCATGTAATGCTTGGAGGCATTGGTGAATTTCTTGCAAAAGAGATTGAAAAGAGGACAGGGGTGGAATCCCGCCATGTTGTTCTCGGGCATCTCCAGAGGGGCGGAAGCCCAACAGCCCACGACAGGATACTTGCAACAAGATACGGCGTCAGGGCAGTGGAGTTGATAAATGAGGGAAAATTTGGCAGAATGGTAGCCTTGCAGGGGAATAAGATTGTAGACATTCCTCTCGAAGAGGGAGTTAAGAAGACAAAGACGGTTGATATGGAGATATATAAAGTAGCAGAAGTATTTTTTGGGTGACGGCTTAGTAAAAAGTCCAACTGCTGTGTTGTCGCTGCGGCTTCTTCACTCAACATACCTGTAGTTTGCCCATTTATGGGGGTATTTAAAAGCGCCGATAAATCGGCAGACTACAATTACCGCGCATCGGGAGCTTTTTACTGTGCCATGTAAAACAATACCAAATACGTTTTTGGGAGAAAGACTATTATGGATTACTTTATAAACAGTCATCATTATGTGGTATTAGCAAGTTTCTTTTCAGTAATCTTGATAGGCAATATCCCTGTTGGTTTTTACAGGAAAAAGTTTGTAAGGTTTTCAAGGCCATGGGCAAGGTGCATATATATCCCGATACTGGTAAATATTATTCTGAGAAGATTTTTTGGCCTCGGGTACGATATTATTCCATTCACTATCTTGGTTGTGCTTGCAGGACAGTTCCTGGGCGCTAGGATCAATAATGGCGAAAGAGGTTCTATCTCCGGTTGAAGAAAGATTTGAGAGATGGAGAAGAGGCATCGGCCTGTTTGCAGGTCCCGTCGTATTTATCCTCATCTATCTCATCCCCATACCATCCCTTTCAAAAGAGGCGCATATCCTTGCGGCGGTTTTGGGCCTTGTTTTAATCTTCTGGCTCTCTGAGGCAATTCCCATCCCTGTAACAGCCATCCTTGGCGCAATATTGAATGTTGTTCTCGGCATTGCTCCAGCCAAAGAAGTATTTGCGCCATTTGCAGACCCTATTGTATTTTTATTCATCGGTAGTTTCATCCTTGCAGAGGCGATAACCCTGCACGGTCTTGATAAGCGATTTGCCTTTGCAATCTTTTCCATAAGATTTATAGGCGAAAGCCCATACAGGGTTTTATTTGCCTGCGGCCTGATAGCGGCAACAGTATCCATGTGGATGAGCAATACTGCTGCAACTGCCATGATGCTGCCAATAACCCTGGGCATGCTACAGGCAATGGATGAGATCCATAAAGAGGCGGGCAGGGTGTCAAACATCCGGGGCAGTTCTTACGCAACAGGCATGATGCTTATTATTGCATACGGCGCATCAGTGGGCGGCATTGCAACGCCTATAGGAACGCCGCCCAACCTCATCGGCATTGGCCTCATACAGAGCCTCGCTGGTTTGAAGATTACATTTTTTGAGTGGATGGAATTTGCACTGCCACTAACCGTTTTGATGTTTATAATTTTGTATCTAGCGATTAGATTACTCCACCCGGCTCATAACATCAGCCTTCAGGGGATAAAAGTGTATGTAGAAAAGGCAAGACAAAAACTTGGCAAATGGAATAGAGGAGAGATAAATACTGCCATTGCATTTTTACTGGCAGTATTTTTATGGATATTTCCCAGCATTGTTTCAATGGTTCTTGGAAAGGACTCCAGCATTTCAAAATTTTTATCAGGCAGGTTTGATGAGGGTGTTGTGGCTGTTATGGCAGCAACGCTATTATTTATTCTCCCTGTAAACTGGAAGGAAAAGAAGTTTACAATAACATGGGAGAGGGCAGTGAAGATAGACTGGGGAACAATACTCTTATTCGGCGGCGGCCTGAGTCTTGGCAAGCTCATATTCTCCACAGGGCTGGCAGAGGTGATTGGGAAATCTCTGACAAATATCACAGGTGCAGGAAGCCTGTGGGGCATAACCGCTATTGCTACATTTCTGGCAATTGTTGTGAGCGAGACAACATCAAATACAGCCTCTGCAAACATGGTGATTCCAATTATGATAGCCCTTGCAAAGGGCGCGGATGTATCGCCAATCCCTCCAGCGCTGGGCGCAT
>Ga0209642_10002936_pt1 | contig 11120 bp, 9 predicted proteins | sample RifCSP19_2_FD_184025 | JGI IMG/M metagenome (GOLD analysis project Ga0209642, IMG submission 184025) | Soil microbial communities from Rifle, Colorado - Rifle CSP2_sed 19_2 (SPAdes) (version 2) | ecosystem: Environmental > Terrestrial > Deep subsurface > Rock core/Sediment | place: Rifle... | reverse complement strand
GGCGTGCGTCGGAGCCCTATGGGTGGGAGTGGCGAAGTGGACATTGCCGCGACCGCCGCGGCGGCCGGCAGCGACCACCAGCCGCTCGCCGGGAACGAGGAGCTCGCCGAGCCACTCGCCGGGGCCAGCGGCTGCGTCGTCCGCAGGCACCCGACGCACCACGGTGCCCGGCGGCACCGACAGGACCACGTCGGGTGCGTTGCGCCCGTGCGAGCGGCGCCCCGAGCCACGCCCTCCGGGACGCGCACGGTGGTGGCGATGCTGGCGAAGGTCGCCCAGGGTGGTCTGCCCGGCATCGGCCACCAGGATCACGTCGCCCCCCTTGCCGCCGTCCCCACCGTCCGGGCCGCCCCGTGGAACGTGGGCCTCGCGGCGGAACGAGGACGCCCCGTCGCCGCCGGCGCCGGACTCGACGAAGATGCGGACGTGGTCAGCGAACATCGGATCCCGATGATAGCAACGGCTCGGCCCCGGTCCGGAGGAGGCGCCGGTGCGCGGCCGGCAGGCGGATCGGTCTAGAGGTAACGCAGGGGGTTGATGAAGACCCCGTCGACGATGACCGCGAAGTGAACGTGCGGCCCGGTGCAGGTGCCGCTGCAGCCGACCGCGGCGATGGTCTGGCCGGCCGTTACCGCCGCCCCGGCCTGGACCGACATGGAACCGAGGTGGTTGTAGACGGTCTGGATACCGTTGCCGTGGTCGATCTGGACCACGTAGCCGCCGCCATTGTTACGCCAGCCGGACCAGGTGACGGTCCCGTCCGCGGCGGCGATGACCGGACTGCCCGATGGCTTGGCGATATCGAGGGCGAGGTGGTACGAGGAGTAGTACTGGGTGATCTTGCCGCCCGGCAGCGGCCAGAGCAGCATCCCGTTCCCGACGATCGGTGCCGCCGCCGGCGCGGGCGCTGCCTTGTAGACGGGCGGGGGTGGCGGGGCGACCGGGGTGGGCAGCGGCGTCGGGTCGGGCTCGTAGCGCGTCGACCGGCGGGAAAGCTCCGGCTCGTCGGCGACTGGATCCGGCACAAGGTCGAAACTGACCGAGCGGGCCACGAAGGCGTCCCCGTCCGCGCCGCGGGCCACCCCGATCAGGTTGAACGGGAATCCACGATCAAAGGCTGCCTCGGCCCCACCGATGGCCCGAAGGCCGAGGCCAGCGCTCAACACCACCAGGCCGATGACGGCGAGGTGTGCGAGGGCTCTCGACGATGGGCGCGAGTCGGTCGAACGGCGCGATGGCGGCCGTTGATCAGGCAATAGGGACGCTCCCGCGGGTCAGTGCTGGTTATCTATCTGCCCGACCCCGCTCCGTGCCCTCCCGATTCCCGGCGCCGAGGAATCGGCCGAAGTCGTGCGGACGGATGCTAGCAGCGCGCGTCAAGCCGGGTCAAATCCGACTCGGAAACTCACGGAGCCTCGAACGCCAGCTGGAGCGGCGCCAGCCCACGATCGGTCCAGGCTCCCGACGCATCGGCCAGGGTGACCCACAGCACCTGGCGTCCCGCGATGTCGGGGATCGCCAGCGGCAGGCGCAGCTCGACCGACTCCCCGGGGGCGAGCGGCGGCACCACCACGCCGAGCGACTCGAGCGCCTCCGGCGCGACGCGCAGGTAGGGCTGATCGGTGGCCGACCAACCGCCGATGAGCTGGAGGCCGGCAGGCCAGACCTCAGTGCCGGTGTTGGTCAGCCGGATCGGCAGGCCATCGGGCAGTTCGAGGCCGTCCAGCGACCCTGCCCAGTACGGCGGACCGAGGCCGTCAACCGCCTCTGCGACGCCCCCCGCGGTGCCACCCGGGATCAGCGCGTCGTAGCGGGCGGCGATGGGACGGTCGACCAGATAGGTGGCAATCCCGTCGAAGATGCCTTCCGCTGCGGCCGCCTGCCCGACGGCCGTTCCGAGCAGATCGTGCTCGGCGGCGAGGGTGATCGAGCCGACTTCGGTCAGGACGCCGGGCATCAGGATCCCGCGGGTCGGCTGCTTGCGCGGATCGGGACGCTCCTCGGTGGGCACGAACAGCGGCGCGCCGATGATGTAGAAGTTCACCGGCTCGACGCCGCGATCCTGCCGATCGTAGGTGGCGACCCCGTCGAGTGCATCCACCACGCCGTCCTGTACGAAGTGCCCGAGGCGAAAACCGGCGGCGATGCCCCAGGGAACCTCATCGGTGTAGTAGGTCAGCGTGGCAGCGGCCTCCACCACGACGCCATTTGCCACGAGTGAGTTGACATGGATGCTGACCAGCAGGTCGGCGCGCGCCAGGTTGACCAGGTCGATCCGCGCCTGGAGCTCGTCGCGCGTTCGCGTGGCGCCGGTGTCGTCGAAGCCCGCCTCCCCGTCGCCGTTCACGTCGCGCCATGGCGGCCCGTGGCAGCCCAGATCCGGATAGTCGTCGCCGGCCAGCGCGGAGTCATCGGTGCGGGTCATCACCACGGTGACCCCCTGCTCCTCGAGCAGGCGCCGCAGTTCGTGCGCGATGGCCAGGGTCATCGTCTTCTCGCTGAAGTCCACGCCGCGCCGCTCCGGATCGGGCACGCCCCAGTCCAGGCAGCCGCCGTGCCCGGGGTCGATCGCCACCACGATGGCTCCCGGGTTCGGCCCGTAGACCGTGCTCGTCGAGCCGGGCGCGGGCACGACATCACCCACGCCTGGGGTCGGCTCAGCGGTGGGCGACGGCTGGACCGATATCGACGGCGAGGCACTTGGGCTCACCGGCACGGTACAGGCGACCACGAAGAGACCGGCGCCGATGAGCGCGGCGAGTGCTCTCCGCGCGGCGCGGGTCATGAGAGGCGGGCGATCAGCGCTCGGAGGCTTCGACGCTCTTGGAGAGCGAGACGAGGAACTCGGCGTTGTTCTTCGTCTTGCCGAGCCGCTGCATGAGCAGCTCGATCCCCTCGTTCGGCCCGACCGCGGAGAGCATCCGCCGCATCGTCCAGGTCATCTTCAGGGAGTTCTCGTCGAGGAGCAGCTCCTCGCGGCGCGTGCCGGAGCGGAGGACGTCGATGGCCGGGAAGATCCGCTTCTCGCTCAGCTTCCGATCGAGGGCCAGCTCCATGTTGCCGGTCCCCTTGAACTCCTCGTAGATGACGTCGTCCATCCGCGAGCCGGTATCGACCAGGCAGGTGGCGATGATCGTCAGGCTGCCGCCGTCCTCGATATTCCGCGCCGCGCCGAAGAAGCGCTTGGGCGGATAGAGGGCGATCGGGTCCACGCCGCCGGACAGCGTCTTGCCCGAGGCCGGCAGGGCCAGGTTGTAGGCGCGCGCCAGCCGGGTGATCGAGTCGAGCAGGATCACCACGTCCCGGCCGGTCTCGACCTGGCGTTTGGCGATCTCCAGGGCCATCTCGGCCACGCGGGTGTGGTTCTCGGTCGGCTCGTCGAAGGTGGACGCGTAGATGTCGCCCTTCACCGAGCGCTGCATGTCGGTGACCTCCTCGGGCCGCTCACCGATGAGGGCGACCATGAGCAGGGCCTCGGGGTAGTTGTCGGTGATGCCGTGCGCGATCTGCTTGAGCACGGTCGTCTTGCCGGCCTTGGCCGGCGACAGGATCAGGCCACGCTGGCCCTTGCCAATGGGGCTGATCAGGTTGATCAGTCGCTGGGTGAGGTTCTTCTGGTCGGTCTCGATGTCGAACATGGAGTCGGGGAAGACCGGCACCAACGTGTCGAAGTACGGACGGCGGCGTGCGGTGTCGGGATCGACGCCGTTGACCGTGTCCACCCGCAGCAGGCCCCAGTACTTCTCCTGGTCCTTGGGCGGACGGGTCTGGCCTTCCACCTTGTCGCCGGTGCGCAGCCCGAAGCGGCGGACCTGCGACGAGCTGACGTAGATGTCATCCGGCGATGGCATCACGCCGTGGACCCGGAGGAAGGCGAAGCCCTCGTCCACGATCTCCAGGATGCCGTTGGTGATCCCCGGCTTGCCGTTCTGCTCGTGGCGCGGCTGGGTTGGCGTCAACGGCACCACGTCGAGCAGCTTGAGGATCAGGTCAGAGTGCTCGAGCTCCTCGGCGCCCTCGATCCCCAGCTCGGTGCCGAGCTCCCGAAGCTCCTCCAGGCCCTTGGCCTGGAGGTCCGCCAGGTTCCACGACTCCTCGCCCCCATCACCCTCACGCGGGAATGGGCCGGCGAAGATCGACGAGTAGCCCGAGTTCCCGTACGTGCCCGGGCGGCGGTACTGGGTACGCGGCGCCTGTCGGCGCGGGCCGCCGCCACCTCCGCCTCCGTCGGGGCGACGGCGCGGGCGGCCGCGGCGGGGCTGGCGAGTCTCGTCGTTCATGAACGCCTCGGATGCACGGTGTGCTGCATGGGTGGGTTGCTGACCTCAACGTGGGAGTTGCTCATCGGGTCGGCCCTGGCCTTCCACTCGGGACGGCAGGGCGCGGGATCGGGTGCGAGGCGACAGGGCGAGAATCGGGTTCAGGCGTGTCGCACGCGTGCGGGGAAGTGCCGCGGTCGTCGATCAGACCTTGCGGGTCCCAGCTCGAGTGGTGATGTTGGGCCCGCCGTAACCGCTCATCTCACCGATGAGCCTGGCCCGGACCTGGCGGACGACCGGTCGCCAGTCCAGCGAATCATACCCGAGATGCGCAACAAGCTGCTCCGCGCTCATCGCCATGCCCCGGCGCCACAGGTCGCGGAGCGTCACTCCGGCCCCCGGGTTCCGCCACCAGGCCTCGCCGTGGCGCGCCTTCAGGTGGTCGGTCAGCTGCGCGTCGACCATGAAGCAGCGCAGGTACGAGGCCCCGTACATGCCGCTGTCGATCGCCAGGTAGCGCTCCTCCGGCTCGCGGACGCCGGTCAGCAGGCCGGTGAGACCGGCATAGTCGGCGCGATGCAGCGCATCGTCGCCGCCCCGGTGCAGGCGCAACTCGTAGAGGAGCCAGGCGGCCAGGCGGCGGATGGTGGCCAGATCGTAGAAGGCAGAGAAGTCGGCAAAGGCCTGCGCGTGCTCGGCCGGCATGCCCAGCATCTCCTCCAGCCAGGCCGGCTCGGTCCGCAGCCGCTCGATGGTCATGGCGTAGCCCTCGGTGACGGCGGCGTCCCCGAGCTCGCGCTCAGAGACCGGCAGGTCGGGGTCCACGTGCAGGAAGTGCTCCAGGTGCCCCGCCTCGTGGAAGGCGGAGGCGTAGTCCTCCCAGCCGCCGTGCGGCTGCATCACCAGGCGCACGTCGCGCGGGGCGTTGATCACCGAGACGAACGGGCGCGGCGCCTTGTTGGGACGCGCCTCCACGTCCAGGGTCGCGCCGGCCTGCCCGCGCAGCTCGATCCCGAGTCCGCGCAGGGTGGCCTCCAGGGCGGGCATCAGCTGCTTGCCGTCGAACCAGTGGTCCCAGCCGCCGGCGCGCAGCACGTACCACAGGTCGGCCAGCGTGGCGTCGCCCTGCTCGATCTCGATCCTTGCCAGGAGGCGTCGCAGGGCCGCGAAGTACGGCGTCTCGGACTCAGCGAGGAGAGCCCGCATCTCGGCTCCCAGGAGATCAGGGTCGAAGCCGCGGGTCACCCGGACGAGGTCAACGTAGTCGGTGTAGCCGAGCTCCCTCGCCAGCTCGTGAATCCGTCCGAGGCGCTGCGCTCGCAGCGCGTTGATCGCCTCGTCCGCCTCGCGATACGAGGCAAACAGGGCGTTGCGCTCGGTGCGGCCGCTGATCTCGCTGATCCGGTTGCGCACGGCGCGGAACGGCAGCCGCTCGCCTCGCCAGATCACCACCGCGGTCGCCTCGGCCGTGCCGATGGCATCGGTCAGTGCACCGACCTCGCGTTCGATGTACCCGTCGGTGGCGAAGGCCAGCAACGCGCGGTTGCGATTCGCCTCGGGTCCGCCGGCCTCGACCAGGGCACGCAGCGCGTCAACCGCACCGCGGCTGAAGAGCTCTGCGTGGCGGGCGTAGATCGGCTCCAGCGCCAGCTCGTCACGCAGCCCGGCGAGGTGCTGGTACTGCTCCTCCTCGGACTCGGCGAGGAACGCCTCAGCGCCGCGCTCGTAGGCGACTCGGTCGAAGGCGGCCGACCGGCCGCTGCTGCGCGGGCTCATCGGCTCAGGAGTTGCCGTCCACCCGTGCCGCCGACGCGTCGGCGGTGACGGTCGCACCGGCCAGCCCGATGCGCTCCGCGGCCGCGCCGACGAAATCGCGGAAGAGCGGATGCGGCCGATTCGGCCGGCTCTTCAGCTCCGGATGCGCCTGGGTCGCCACGAACCACGGGTGATCGCGCAGCTCGATGTACTCGACCAGTCGGTCGTCGGGCGAGACGCCGCTGAACCACATGCCCGCCGCGCCAAGGCGGTCGCGGTACCCGTTGTTGACCTCGAACCGATGGCGATGGCGCTCGTACGCGATTTCGGTGCCGTAGGCGCCGCGGACGCGCGATCCCTCCTCCAGCCGGGCCGGGTAGAGGCCGAGCCGCATGGTGCCGCCCTTGTCGGTGACATCGGCCTGGTCGGGCATCAGGTCGATCACCGGGTGCTCGGTGAAGACGTTGAACTCGGAGCTGTTGGCGTCATCGGTCTCCAGCGCCATGCGGGCGAACTCGATCACCGCGCACTGCAGTCCCAGGCAGAGCCCCAGGAATGGCACCCGCTGCTCGCGCGCCCAGCGGATGGCGCGGATCTTGCCCTCCACGCCGCGGTACCCGAATCCGCCCGGGACCAGCACGCCGGCGACCCCCGACAGCTCCTCGGCGACCTGCTGCGGCTCGATCCGCTCGAGGTGCTCGCTGCGGATCCAGCGCACCTTGACCTCCACCCGGTGGTGGAGGGCGGCGTGCTTCAGGGCCTCGCTGACGCTGATGTAGGCATCGGGCAGCTCGGTGTACTTGCCGACGATGGCGATCTCCAGCTCAGGCCGCGGGGTTCGGATGCGGCTGACCAGCTCCTGCCAGTCGCGCAGGTCCGGCTCGGCGCCGGGGATCTCCATCTCACGGGTGATCAGCTTGCCGAGGCCGGCGCGCTCGAGCTGGAGCGGCACCTCGTAGATGCTGTTGGCGGTCTTCAGTGGGATCACCGCGTGCACGTCGACATCGGTGAAGAGGCTGACCTTGTCGAGGATCTCGTCGTCGATCGGCTCGTCGGATCGCAGGATGATGACGTCGGGTTGGATGCCGATCCCGCGCAGCTCCTTGACGCTGTGCTGGGTCGGCTTGGTCTTCAGCTCGCCGGTGGCACCGATCTGGGGCAGCCAGGTGACGTGCACGTACAGCACGTTGCGGCGGCCGACGTCCTTGCGCATCTGGCGGATCGCCTCGAGGAAGGGCAGGCTCTCGATGTCGCCGACCGTGCCGCCGACCTCGACGATCACCACGCCATGGCTGGCGAGCCCGCTGGTCGCCACGCTGCCGGTCCCCTCGCGGGCGACCCGCGCGATGCGCTCCTTGATCTCGTTGGTGATGTGCGGGATCACCTGCACCGTACCGCCCAGGTAGTCGCCCCGGCGCTCCTTGCCGATGACGGCCTGGTAGATGCGCCCGGTGGTGACGTTGCTGGCCTGCGACAGGTTCTCGTCGATGAAGCGCTCGTAGTGGCCGAGGTCGAGATCGGTCTCCGCGCCGTCGTCGGTCACGAACACCTCGCCGTGCTGGTACGGCGACATGGTGCCGGGGTCGATGTTGATGTACGGGTCGAGCTTCAGGATCGAGACCGGGATGCCGCGGGCCTTGAGGATGCGCCCGATGGAGGCGGAGGTGATCCCCTTGCCGAGCGAACTGGCGACGCCACCGGTCACAAAGACGTACTTCGGCATCGCTCGGCTCCCTCTGCCTGGTGGCTCAAGCGCGCTGCCAGAATCGGGCAATGCGCGAGCACGGACGCCAACGCCACACTCGGGAGTTCAGTCTAGCGCACCGATGGCGGCGATGCCTGCCAACTTGGCGGCGGCCCCGAGGTCGACGCCGCCACGCCAGACCCCGATCAGCCGCTCGCCAAGCGGTAGTGCCAGACGTGCCACGCACGGGCGTCTGGATCGTGTCGGGCCCGACGCATGGCGGCCAGCATCGGGGCGTTCTCGGTATCCACGTCGGAGAGGATATGGCGCAGCCCTCGGACTCGCGCTGCGCGGGCGGCGGCAGCCAGCAGCTCGTCGACATAGCCGCGGCCACGGTGCTCGGGCAGGACGCCGATGTGGATGATCGTGCCAGTGTCAGGCTCGTCGAACGCGGAGACGGCCACGTAGCCGACCAGCGAGCCGTCGGGAGCGTCGGCCACCAGCCACGAGGCCTCGTCGCCCGGTCCGATGTAGCCCAGCATCTCGCGGCCCCACCCGTCCGGCCCGCACAGCCCGACGTAGTGGCGATCGTTGCGGTCGAGCGTGCCCTCGATCCCCCGCGCCATGGCCGCCGCGTACTCGTCTCGTCCGATCTCGCCCAGGGACCGGAAGCCGAGGCCGGACGGGTCGGGCAGCGGCCCGCGGTCATCGGTCCAGACAAACCCCCGCTTCTCCTGGAAGAGGGCGAACCCGCTTGACTCGAGCGCGGAGCGCCACGTGGCCAGGTGGGGATGCGATTCCGCGTTCAGCCTGGCGTCCAGCGTCTGGGCGCCCGGCGGAAGCGCTGCGACGGCCGCGTCCAGCAGACTGCGGGCGGACCCAACCGCGCCTGCATCCCCGTCCGCGAGCCACGGTGCCAGCAGCCGGTGCTCGAGCGTGGTGATACCGCAACCCACCGGCAGCGCGGCAATCGCGAGCCGGCCGACGGGGCGGTGCTCGTCTTCTGCCACGAAGCACCATTCCGGCCGGCTTTCGCCGTCGCGCCACATCTCGGCGAACTCCGCCTCCAGGCCATCTGCCGACGCTCCGGCGCCGCCCAGGCGCGCGAAGGCGGCCAGCTCGGAACCGGCGATGTGGCGGACCGTGACCATGCGCCTATGATCGCCGACATGCTCGCGGCGCTGCGCCTGATCCACCCCGCGCCGACCGCCGCCGTGGTGGCGCTCTCGGCCGCGCTGGGCGCCATCCTGGCCACGCAGGCGGGCCTGCCGCTCGGTGAGCGCTGGGCGCTGATCGTCGCGAGCGTCGCCGGATCGCAGATCTTCACCGGTGCCAGCAACGACCTCGCCGACCGCGGTCGCGACTTCGCGGCCCGGCCGGAGAAGCCACTTCCCTCCGGAGAGCTGAGCATCAACGCGGCCGCCTGGATCGCCTCGGGTGGGCTGGCAGTGCAGCTCGTGGCCTCGTGGCGCCTCGGGGCGCTGCCGCTGGCGCTCGGCGCGCTCGCCTCGATTTCGGCGCTGGTCTACAACCTGGCGCTCTCACGAACGCCGTTCTCCGCCGTCCCGTACCTGGTCAGCTTTGGTCTGCTCCCCGCCTGGATCGCCGCCGGCGTGGGGGTCCCGCTCGACCGGGTGCTGCCGGCGGTCCCGCTGGTCGCCCCGTTCGCCGTGGCCGCGCACATGGCCAACACCCTGCGCGACTTCCACACCGACGCGGCCGCCGGCTCGCGGAGCCTCGCCCAACTGCTCGGCGCGGAACGCAGCCGTCTCCTCGCCGTCGGGCTTGCCCTGGCGGTGGGGTTCGGCGTCGGCGCCGCGTTGGCGCTGGGTGGGAGCGCGACGCCACCCGCCATCGCGCTGGGGACGATTGGCCTGGTGGCCGTGGCGCAGGGCGCCGGGAGCGATCGGCGCCTGTGGTACGGGATCCTGGTCGCGGCCGTCTGCTGGACCGCGGCCTGGGCGCTCAGCACGGGCTGAGGGCGGCCCGACAAGTCAGCGGGTGCCAAGGTAACGGAAAGGGCGCCGTGTCCGGCGCCCTCATCGGCCTTTTCGGTCAGATCCGGTCGGATCAGACCGCGTCCTCGATCTCGAGATCCTCGTCGTCGGCTTCCTCGGTGAGCTTGAGCCACACGAAGAGCCCGGCCAGGACGGTGAGCGGGATCACGATCAGCGCAGCCAGCAGCGCGCCGATGGTTACAAACAGGACCTTGAGTACTTTCATCGCCGGGTTCTCCCTGGTGCGCAGGTCATCCCTACGCGCCGTCTCGTTGCTGTGGTGCTTCCCCGATTCTAGCCAAGATGTCCTCTTTCGTGAATTCGACCAGCTGGTGGGCGGTCGATCCTCCCGATGCCGCCGTCAGCAGCCGCAGGACGAAGGCGCCCTCCTGCTCGAAGAAGAAGAGTTCGCGCACCTTCTGGGCGTCCACGTACCCGCCGATGACGCGCAGCGCCTGCTCGTAGTAGTTGGCCACGTCCGCCTCCGGGACCTCGGGCTTGCCGCCCGCGCGTCGAGCGGCTGCCTCGTCCATGAGCTCGGCGACCCTCTCGTCGGTCAGCTCGATGGTGCGCTTGACCAGTGACCCGCTCGATTCGGACCAGGCCCCGGCGTTCGGGATGGTCAGCGCCTGGAGGATGAACCCGGCTTCCAGCTCAAGGAGGAGCAGCTCCTTGAAGCGCTCGTGGTCGGCGTACGAGCCGATGGTGCGGAGCACCTCTTCCCAGTCCTGCCGGGGGCTCCCCTCGTAGATCCGCATCGGTGCACTCCACCCTCTCTGGCTGCGCCAGGGTACCTCGCAGCAGGATACTCCATCCCCCCTACCGCCCCGTGCCCTGGGCGAGCTTCGCCCGGGGCTCCGCGGCCACCGCCACCGCGATCAGCGCAGCGGTCCGGGCGTTGTTCACGATCAGGCCGATATTGGTGCGCAGCGTTCGCCCGCCGGAGAGCTCGGCCACCCGCGCCAGCACGTACGGTGTCACCGCGCCACCACTGATCCGATCCGCGGTCGCCGCCATGGTGGCCGCCTCGATCCAGCCGGCCATCTCGTCCCACGGAATGGCCAGCTCTGCCGGCGGCGGCTGGACGACGAGCAGCCCTCCCGCTCCCGGCATGGCAAAGTGCCGACCGATGGCCCGGGCGGCCGCTTCGGCACCATCGACTCGGTGTGGAACCCCGATCCCGGAGCTGGTGCTGTAGAAGGCCGGCAGTTCGTCGACGCCGAAGCCGATGATCGGCACGCGCCGCGTCTCGAGCAGTTCGACCGTTGCCAGCAGGTCGAGGAACGACTTCGCCCCGCTGCTCACCACCGCGACCGGCGTGGCTGCCAGTTCGTCGATGTCGCCGCTCACGTCGAAGGAGGCCGACGCGCCGCGGTGCACGCCGCCGATCCCTCCGGTTGCGAAGAGGCGCACGCCAGCGATCGA
>Ga0209642_10002934_pt1 | contig 11125 bp, 12 predicted proteins | sample RifCSP19_2_FD_184025 | JGI IMG/M metagenome (GOLD analysis project Ga0209642, IMG submission 184025) | Soil microbial communities from Rifle, Colorado - Rifle CSP2_sed 19_2 (SPAdes) (version 2) | ecosystem: Environmental > Terrestrial > Deep subsurface > Rock core/Sediment | place: Rifle... | reverse complement strand
CTTGCCGGGTATTCCGTGAGTCAAACAATATTTTTCTTTTTAACGTTTAATGTTATCGATATAATCTCACAGTTTTTATTCAGGGGAGTGTATAGATTTCGCTCCTTAATAGTTTCCGGAGATTTTGATTTAGTTTTGGTTAAACCGATAAATCCTCTTTTCAGAAGTTTATTGGGGGAGGCGGACGTAATTGATCTGGCAACTATTCCCCCCCTTTTGTTTGCGGTTGGTTATTTAGGTAATCAGTTAAATCCGACCCTACTGCATACTTCATTCTACATACTGCTTCTTATAAATGGACTTTTGATAGCAACAGCTTTTCATATCGCGGTTCTTTCTTTGGGAATTATTACTTTGGAAATTGACCACACGGTTATGATTTACAGGGATTTAGTTTCTTTGGGAAGATTTCCAATTGATATCTATAAAGAGCCGTTAAGAAGTATTCTGACATTTTTAATTCCGGTGGGAATTATGATTTCTTTGCCGGCCAAGGGGTTAATGGGATTGGTTTCTCCAATTGGTGTGTTGGGATCCTTTGTTTTAGGTGCGCTGACGCTTTTTGCGTCAATGCGCTTTTGGAACTTTGCCCTGAAACAATATACAAGCGCTTCCAGCTAGCATGAGAAAACTTCTTGTAATCTGTGGGCCGACGGCAACTGGAAAAACGTCCTTAGCGCTTCATTTGGCGAAAGTATTGGCCTCCGGCCAGGCGGGCGAGCTTGTGTCTGCTGATTCAAGACAGGTTTACAAGAGGATGGATATCGGGACAGGGAAAGATCTACCAGAAAACTCAAAAACTCAAAAACTCAAAAACTCAAAACTGCCCGAGTATTACTTAATTAAGGGAATAAAAATGTGGGGTTATGACCTGGTGGAACCGACAGAGGAATTCAGCGTTGCCCAGTATGTCAAAGTTGCCGGGAAAATTATTGAAGATATTTGGAGAAGAAAGAAACTTCCAATTTTGGTCGGTGGAACAGGATTATATATTAAAGCGGTTGTTGATGGAATTCCGACTGCAGAAATCCCAAGGGATGAAAGCCTAAGAAAGTCTTTGGAGGGTAAAAGTGTTGTTGAGCTTTTCGAAATTTTAGCCCAAATTGATGCAGTTAAAGCCGCATCATTAAACGTGTCGGATAGAAAAAATCCCAGGAGACTTGTTAGGGCGATTGAAGTAGCACTGGATAGGTCAAGGGTTAAAGGTCAAGGGTCAATAATAAAAGAAGGAACAGACACTTTATTTATTGGATTGACTTTGAATAAAGAAAAATTGGAAGAAAGGATAAAAAAGAGAATCAAAAAAAGGCTTGCGCAGGGACTTCTTGAAGAAATAAAAGAGTTATTAAATTCCGGGGTTGACTGGGATAATCAATCCATGCAGGCTCTTGGATACAAAGAGTGGAAGCCCCTTTTTTTGGGCAAGGTCGGTAGGCAGGAAGTTGTTGAGGAATGGACAACCGACGAAAAAAAATATGCCAAAAGGCAGCACACCTGGTTTAAACGCGACAAAAGAATTAACTGGTTTGTATCCAGCCTAAATTTGAAAAAAGAGGTGGAAAAGTTGGTGAGAAAATGGCATAATGGTAATTACAAATGACAAATGTCCAATGACAAATTTATTTGAAATTTGGATTTTGGAATTTGTGCGAAGCGAGCAATGCCTAGAAAAATAGAAATATCCCACAGAACGATTGTCTTCACAATTTTGGTCTTAATCTTTCTTTGGTTTTTGTATCAGATAAAAGAAATTATTTTTTTGTTTTTCATATCGCTTCTTATTATGTCCATCCTTAATCCAATCGTAACCAAGCTCTCGAAATTTAAAATCCCCAGAGCTTTTTCGGTAATCCTTACTTATTTAATGCTGATAGTAATTATTGGGGTATCCATTGTGGGAATAATGCCCGCGCTCGTCGATCAGACTGCCAAGTTTGCCTCTAACCTTCCCCTATATTTAGAAAATGTAGGCTTGCCTCTCTTTATCAGCGACCAGCTCACTAAAATTTTAATTTCTCAAGTGGGAGTAATTCCGGGGCAAATTTTGAAAGTGGGAGTCACGATTTTTTCCAATATTTTAGGAGTCTTTACGATTTTTGTTTTTGCGTTTTATCTTCTTTTGGCCAGAGAAAAATTGGACGAACAGCTGGTACTATTTTTCGGAGAAGATAAAAGGAAAAAAATAGGCAGATTTATTGATTTAATGGAGGGTAAGCTCGGCGGTTGGGTGAGGGGGGAACTAACTTTGATGACCTTCGTGGCGATTTTAACTTTAATCGGCCTGACCCTTTTAGGGATACCTTTTTCCCTGCCTTTGGCTATTTTGGCGGGAATTTTGGAGATAGTTCCGAATATAGGACCCGTAGTCGCCGCGATCCCTGCGGTCTTAATAGGTTTTGGGATTTCTCCGATAACCGGATTTGCAACGGTTGCACTTTGCTTTCTTATTCAACAGATTGAGAATTACATCCTAGTTCCCAAAATAATGGAAAAATCGACAGGAATAAGCCCCCTTTTTACTCTTTTGGCGCTAACCATAGGCTTTAAGCTGGCAGGTGTAGTTGGAATGCTTATTTCCGTCCCTGTTTTTATAACAGGTCAGGTATTTTTTAGAGAATATCTTGCTTCAAAAAAGTAAAAAAGTAGGCTGAAAGGTTTGCTTCGATTTGGTATAATAGGGAAGCTCTGGAGGCAGAACGGCTAGGCCATGAGATGCCGCGCAAGCGCTGTCTCACGGTCAGGAAAGTCCAGGCAGCTGAAGGCGGGGGACGGAGCGTAAGCTCCGACTGAAAACCGGGCACCGTTTGGCGCCCGATTGACAGCTGGCGATTCGGCTTCGAAAGAAGCCGGATACTAAACCTGAATTAACAGGGTTGGAGAGTCACAGAGACGAATCTTTCAGCTAAACTCAAAGATTACGCCATCACAACAAACTATAACGTTTGTGAGATGACCTTTTTTGGGCACGTTGAAGGAGTGAAACGTCAGGCACCGTCCGGTGCCTGATAGGGTACCGAACCGGTATTCTAAGACAATCCCACCTGCTGCAACCTACGAAAGAGCGTTAGGTCGCCTTCCCGATCGAGTCAGACTCGGAAGTCGAGTCAGACTCGGACGCTCGAAGTTTAGGGCTTAGATAGATTGCCGTTGTGAAACAGAACCTGGCTTACTAGCCTTCAGGGTTTTTTTAAGAAGCCCCACTTAACCGGTGGGGCTTTTTCATTAGGGGTTGATTTTTAGTTGTAAATTTATTCTTTTCAAAATAGCCACAGGCTTGGAAAAATAAATTCTCTGGCAAATTTAGCCTCATTTTGTTAACATTGTAGCTACTATGGTTAAAATGAAAGTGATTGATATTTATTGTAAAAACGGACACATTCTTTTTGGAAGTTATAGAAAAGTAAAAAGCGGATTTTTGATGAAATGTTATGTTGATGAGATAGGTAAAGATTATGTTGGAGTTTCGAGTCTTCCGAACGAAACCGATGTTTTTTGTAAAGAGTGCAAAAAAGGGGGACAAAAATTAAGAATAGGAAGGATTGATCAAGTACACGGCCGTCCCGCTGTTGTCGTCAATCACGGCGGAGTAAAGAGAATTAAAACCTAGTAACAAATATACCCATCTTACTCGAGCTTGCCTGCCCGACAGTGCCAGTCTTTGGCAGGCGGGTAACTCTCGCGCGATAGGCGTGGTCCCCAACATACTATTTTAGAATGCAAACCAGAGTATGTTTGATATAAAATACCCTCCATGGGTAAAGAAAAGCAATGTACCGCAGAAATCAGGGCAGTGAATCAGCTGGGAGAGGCAGTAGCGAACAGACACTGTGATTATAAGGAAGGAGACAAGACTCCTTGTATTTTGGAAGAGCTAGCTGCTAAAGGATATAAAGTTACACCTAAAAGCATTCCTTGTTTGCGAGGATACCCGGATAATTTTCCAAAATTCCCATCCGAGAATTAGATTTAGAGGTCCGACCTCTTTATAATCTTCAATGTTCTATGCCCTATGCCCTGTGCTTCGTGCATGCTAAACTACCGGCAGAATGGCAAAAATTCAAAAATCAGCTTCGGAAGCAAAAAAAGTTTTAGAAAAAATCGAATCGGAGGGATATTTCATGATCGTCGGTCCTCATAAGGGTAAAATCCTAGCCGATGAGGTTAAAAAGAAAAAACCGAACAGAATATTAGAGATAGGGACGTATGTCGGATATTCGGCAGTATTGATGGCAGATGCATTACATGGAAAAGTAAAAATAATATCTTTAGAAGCAGATTCTTCAAATGCACGAGTTGCTTCCGAAAATGTTAATAAAGCAGGTTTTGAAAATATCATCGAGGTGAAAGTCGGAGATGCCAAAATATTAATACCGAAATTAAACGGAACATTTGACTTAATGTTTATAGATGCAGCGAAAGAAGAATATTTGGAATATCTTTTAAAAGCGGAAGAAAAATTGAAAAAAGGAGCGGTAATAGTTGCTGATAATGTAGGGATATTTGAAGAAAATATGAGAGATTACTTAAAATACGTAAGAGAAAGCGGGAAATATGAAAGCAAAACCTTCGATGTCGGCTCCGACGCCCTTGAGGTGAGTATAAAAAGATAACCCAAATTCCCCAAAAAGCAGATAAATTTAGCCTCGAAAAATTTGCTTTAGCTTTGAAAATGGAGTTTACCACGTAGATGAAATCTTTACGTGGCTTGCAACGTGAGAATATAGCCTAATATTCTTTTACGTTGCTTGCGGCGTGAGCTTTGTATTCAATGCTTTTAGGCTGTAAAATACGGTCAGAATGATGAAAATTAAATTCTTGCTTAACTGCCCTGGGGAAAAACAAATCGGAGCGGGATATAGAAAAAGATTGTAAAATGGACTGTTCTGTATTATAATGTTAAACAGAACGATAGTTAAGCATCGTTCTGTTTGGGTCTATCTATGAGATCAGGAAAATATCTTACCCAATTAAGCGGTGATTTAACGTATCGTGCATTTGTGCCTAATCCGTTACCGTTTAGTATAAAAATCGACGATGAGCTACAAATGCTTCTCGCAAAAGCACACTCCGCTCTTGGAAGACTAGATGGGGTTTCTGAGATTGTCCCAGATATCAATTTTTTTGTGCGTATGTACGTCAAAAAGGAGGCAACCTTATCAAGCCAAGTGGAAGGAACTCAAGCAACATTGGCTGATGTGTTAAAAGTCGAGGCTCGGATTAAAGAAGAATCGGTTCCCTATGATGTAAAAGAGATTATTAATTACATAGATGCCATGAATTATGGTCTAGGAAGGATCAACAAACTACCGCTTTCCCTTCGACTCCTGAAGGAAATTCACAAAATATTATTAAAAGAGGTAAGAGGTATGGAAAGAAATCCTGGTGAGTTTAGAAAAAACCAAAACTGGATAGGGGGAATTTCAATAAACAGTGCTAGCTTTGTGCCACCACCACCGCATGAGTTATTCACCATTCTTGACAATTTCGAGAAATATTTACATGACGAAAATCCTATCCCCATGCTTCTTAAAACTGGAATATTACATAGTCAATTTGAGAATATCCATCCTTTTTTGGACGGGAATGGAAGAATAGGGAGATTGTTGATCACATTTTATCTTTGTCAGCAAAAAGAGCTTGATAAGCCATTGCTATATCTTTCTTCGTATTTCAAAAAAAATAGAAAAGAATATTATAATCGTCTTCACGCAGTTCACGAAGAAGATAATATTGAAGGTTGGTTAAAGTTTTTTCTACTGGGAATTATAGAGACTTCAAACGAAGCTGTAGAAACTGCAAGGAAGATTCTACGTTTGAAAGAGGAAAATACAATGAAAATCACTGATTTTGGAAGAATTTCCAAGAACGCGCTTCTTATACTTGAAAGTTTATATAGAAACCCGTTTATTACTCTTAATAATGTTGTGCGCATAACAAAAATAAGCAAATCGAATGCCCACAATCTTGTTAAAAGACTAACCAGTGTAGAAATACTTAAACCCGTTGGAGTTATTCGAACAAGAGAAAAAGTTTTTTACCACGAAAGATATTACAAACTTTTTGTATAGGAAGTAACGCAAGATCGGTGTGAAAACATAAAAAAAGAGGAGACACATATAGTATCTCCTCCATGTTTAGTAATTAAGTATTATATAAGATTATCCGTTATTATCAACCCCCAAAAATTACTCCGAGCACTTCGGTAATACTCAGTGTAAACTTGCCGAGGGATTATAATCCTGAGCTTGCCGAAGGACTGGAATATTTAGCCTCTCACAGAGCCTGAGCTTTCCAAGTCGAAGGCAGAAAATTAGCTTTAGGTTCAAAAATGGAGCTTGCCGCGTAGATGAAATCTTTACGCGGCTTGCGGCGTGAGCTTTGTACCTAAATCTTCTACGTTAGCTTGCTACGTTAAATCCTGAATTAAGGATATTAATGTAGTAAAATATGGGCAGAATGGTTGAGAACGGTCCTAATTTCTCCTCTAAGGTAGAACTGGTAATGGGTGATATTACAAAACTGGATGTTGACGCAATTGTTAATGCTGCAAATAGCTCTCTTCTTGGAGGAGGCGGTGTTGATGGAGCAATTCATCGAGCAGCAGGACCCAAACTTTTAGAGGAATGCAGAGATTTAGGTGGATGTGAATCTAGCCAGGCGAAAATTACCTTCGGATACGAACTACCGGCAAAATATGTGATCCATACGGTCGGCCCTATATGGAGAGGAGGTAATGAACACGAAGCAGAAACACTTCGCGATTGTTATCTTAATTCATTAAAGCTCGCAGAAGCAAAAGGTATAAGATCAATTGCATTTCCTAACATTTCAACAGGAGTTTACGGATACCCGAAAGCTGAGGCAGCACAAATTGCAACTGATGCGGTGGGAATTTACCTCAGAAGTTCCAAAGGAATCGTTAAAGTAATTTTTACCTGCTTTGACGAGGAAAATTACAATCTCTACGAACAACTTCTTAGTCATTAAGGCACAAAATCCCAATTCTTTTTGGCAAATTTAGCCTCAGGAGAGTATAATACAGGACGGTATGTTAGCAAAAAATGTACATCAAAGCTCTGTAAATTTTAAGAACCTGATTCGCGACCTTGCGGAAATGTATTCGCAGGAGATTTCTGAAGTAATCATCATTGAACTTATAGCAAACGCACTAGATGCTAAAGCAACGTTAATAAAAGTAAATTATGATGAGAAGAAAAAGATTCTTTCGATTGAAGATAACGGTGAGGGTATGGAGGAAAAACAATTCGAGGAATACCATGATTTTGCCGCTGGACTAAAATCTAGAGGAACAGGAATAGGTTTTGCAGGAATTGGCGCTAAGATAAGCTTCAATATCGCTGACAGAGTTGTTACTCAGACTAAAAGCAGATCGTTTTCGGGAGGTTCTGATTGGCATTTGACGACCAAAGGGAAATTAGTTTGGGAGGAAATACGCCCAAAAGATATTAAAAATACCGGGACAAAGGTAGAAGTTTACTTTAGCAAAGACACAGCGCCTTCATATTCTAATAATGACGATTTGACAATGGTGATAAAAAGAAATTATTTGCCGCTTTTAGACAAAAAATTCCTTCTATTGTATGACGAACTAGGAACTTACTCTAGAAATCTGAGGTTTATAGTAGGCAGAAAGATAATTGAGCCTTTTTTTATTAAAGACAATTATGCTTTAACGAATGTTCATGAATTTTTTCCCAAAGTTGGGGCGAAAAAAATTGGATACGGTTTCATTGGACTTTCGGAAACTGATTATGTATTGGATGAAGGAGTCTGTGGCCTTCTACTTTGCACATACGGAAAAGTAATAAAGTTTGATATGTTTAATTTATTTCCAGGATCAAACGGCCCGAAAATTTTAGGATTAGTAGAAATACCAGCGTTTATAGATTTTTTAACTACTACTAAAAATGATTTTATGAGGGGTAGGAAAAAACTAAGGGCGTTTGAAAAAATATACGACCCCATAAGACAGGAGTTTAAAAATTGGTTAAAAGAAATTGGTGTAGATACTTATGAAGCTGCTGAAGGAAACGAAGCCCGAAGGCTAGAAAGAGAATTAAAAAAACTTATTGAAGATGTTCCTGAGCTAGCAGATTTCTTTGGGTTTAGAACAAGAAAAAACATTCTACAACGACGTAACGAATTAGGCATATCTTCAGAAGAAGTGGAGGGTGTAGAAGTGACGTTTCCTATCGGAGAAGGTGGAATAACAGAAGGGCCGGGGCCTGTGGATGAGGGGGAAGATCCTGGTGTTGCCATAAAAGAAGCTGCCGAAAGTCAAGAAAGGGGTGAACCAATAAGTAGGACTTCCAAGAAAGGACCCAAGATAACATTCTCACCGAGAACTGATTTATCAGATATAGCCTGGGTAGATGGAAGTTCAATAGTCATTAATAGCGCACATCCCTCTTATAAAAAGGCATCAAGCAGTAATTCATCGAAACACCTGTATTCTATGTTTGCTATTGCAAATGCAATACAAAAATTTATAAACACAAACTCTGACACGGGAGAGGTTGACGTACTGTTTATTGACAGAATGATTACTGCATGGGGTAGCAGATAATATGTCAACATTTATCTCATTTAAACCACAAGGTGTGGGATTTACGGGGCACCTTTCCTTGGAAGCCATAGACATTTGGGAAAACCCTGAACTTCTAATTAAGAAAGCATCCAAAGCTTACAGAGAATCTATCTTAAAAATGCGAAAAATTCTAACACGGATAGACAAATCTAGAAGGGAGAGAAAACCTTTATATGCAAGAATAATGTGGGATATGGGTAGTGCTGTTTTTGAATTACGCGATAAATTAGCGGAAATTTCTCTTGAGATAGACGGCATGTATAGCCATTTAGAAAGAGACTTAGGTGTTAGGCAAAAGTGGCTTGAGAAAGCAATAATACTTCGTCGTTACATAAAAAGAAGTTTAATACCTCAAAATATTACTTGGAGTAGATTTGAGCATTCAACAAGAAAAAAGGCAGAAGGATTGGCGAAAGGTTTGCCTATAGAGTGAAGATGAACATAACCGACTATGATTTACTTTTCGGCCCAATACCTCAACACAGATTTTTTACAACCAGAGATTTGGTTATTCCCGACAATTCTTCCTCCAGATTTGAAAAGGTTATAAAAAAAGATAATCGATTTATATTTTTAAGGAAAGAAGGCGAGCTTGAATATTTCATTCTTAAAAAAACACTTTTCGTTTGGCTTATTAACTTGAATTTGAATTTAGCTCGAGCGAGCCAATCAAGATTAAATTGTAGAAAGTTTTTGGCCTTACTAAATCACCTTCACCCCGAAGGCGGTTTGTACGAAATTCCAAAGGAGATTTTGCAATTCGGCTCAAAATACGGACTAGTTCATAAGTCATATTTTGACGATATTTTAGTTTTCCCTCTCGCTTTTTTGTTTTGCCATACCATATCATATTCGGCATATTCTAAAGAATTAATCTCCGAAATAATGAACCTTTCAAATGGTGTGGTCAGAGAAATTGACTCTGTAGAAACAATACTTCAGGAACTGTTTTCTAAATTCGATGAGCGCATAAACTACATAGTCTTATCTCGCGAGGGGATCCTGACTGGGGATAAGAAAACGCTTGAGGAGATTGGGGAAGATTTGAAGATAACAAGGGAGAGAGTTAGACAGATAGAGGATGAATTTTGGAGACGTGCGCGTCATTCTACTAATAGACGAATTGTGTTTAAGGCGCTCTTAACTGATTTTATACATAATAAAGGAAAACTTGTTTATCGCGGTAACAAGAAAATGCGTAGTTATCGCCATTTTTTGATTAAATATATAAAAATTCCCTATGTTTATTTACCTAAAGAAAACCTTACTTTTTTAGGTTTAGAGTCTACGGTCATTGATGAATTTCAGTATTCAGAACTATTGGAAGAAAAAATATTATCAAGAAAAGGAATTTCAAAATTCATACATAGAGTATCAAAACTTGATTATTCCAAAGAGGACTTCAAGATTTTTAGAAGGATTATTCTTCTTAAAAGAAGAGATAGACTAACTAAAACAAAGAGAGTATATGTTGCGCTCAATAAGATAGGAAAACCCGCTCATTACTCAATAGTCGCTAGGGAATATCAAAAATTATATCCCAATGACGAAATGACAGAGCATAATATTCATGCGATACTCAGCGGGAGGGATAAATTTGTATGGATTGGAATAAAGGGAACCTATGCTCTTAAAGAGTGGGGCTACAAAAAGCCGGATAAAACTCTGTTCGAAACTATCGAAGAAATTGTCATCAAAGTATATACAAAGACACGGAGACCAGTTCATGTTTCGGTAATCAATGCTGAATTGGGTAAATATAGAAGGATAGTAAACCCAGTTAGCGTAGCTCATGTACTGGGCTATAGCAATAATTTGAAAAAGGTTGGCACCGATCTATATTTGCCAACAAGTAAAAAGAAAATTAAAAAAAGTATAGATTCATTCTCCGATCTAGATAAGATTTTAAGCAAATTTCAGAGTAAGAATTTATAAGATTATTTAAGACTGCAATAAAACTTGCTAAAATACGGGAAGGATGCCAAAAACAATTTCTAAATCGGAGGCTGTTAAGCTCTTAGAAATAGATGTGAAAGTCTTCGAAAACTATTTCAAAAATGCTGATGAGTTTAAATCTCTTCCAAGAAATGGAGGCAGGGGAAGGTATTTATTTGACGAAGAGCAGTTAAAAAACTGGAGCGAAGACCGCAAATCCAGATCAGTCGATCTTAATTTTGACGATTACACTTTATGTCTGGATTTTGCTCTAGCCCAGCACTTCAGAGGCTATGTCCTTTCGGACTGGGGAACAGCTCGACAGCGCGAATTTGGCCAAAAAATTACCAATTGGGTTAAAGGCCAGCTTGGGGAAGTAGCAGTTAAAAAGTTTTTAAAAAAAGTTTATAATAGTGTATATGCTTGAAACAATATCATCACAAATAAAGAGGTTTGAACGAATTTATAACGGCATTGAAGATGCTTTTATTGATGTTGCGAAAATAAAAAAAGCAAAAAGCGGATTTCTTTGCACTATCATGGTCTACAGCGATGACTTTTCGGGCAAGACTGGATATCAGG
>Ga0209642_10002932_pt1 | contig 11129 bp, 12 predicted proteins | sample RifCSP19_2_FD_184025 | JGI IMG/M metagenome (GOLD analysis project Ga0209642, IMG submission 184025) | Soil microbial communities from Rifle, Colorado - Rifle CSP2_sed 19_2 (SPAdes) (version 2) | ecosystem: Environmental > Terrestrial > Deep subsurface > Rock core/Sediment | place: Rifle... | reverse complement strand
AAGCCGATCTTCGGCATCAACGGCTCGGGCATGCACACGCACCAGAGCCTGTACAGCCTGGCCGAGCAGCGCAACGCCTTTGCCGACGGGGAGAACCAGTACGGGTTGTCCGACCTGGCGCGCAGCTACATGGCCGGCATCCTCGCCCACGCCCGGGGCATGATCGCGGTGCTGGCGCCGACGGTGAACTCGTACAAGCGGCTCGTGCCCGGCTACGAGGCACCGACCTACCTGACCTGGGGGCGGACGAACCGCTCGGCGCTCATCCGGGTGCCCAAGGCGTCGCCCGGGCGGAGCGTCGAGGCCACCCGCGTGGAGGTCCGCTGCCCCGATCCTTCCTCGAACACGTACCTCGCCTTTGCGGTCATGCTCGCCGCCGGCCTCGACGGGATCGAGAAGGACATGCAGCTGGCCGACCCGGTCGAGGAGAGCCTCTTCGAGATGAGCGCGGCACGCATCGCGGAGCACGGCATCCGCGAGCTGCCGGGCACGCTCGGTGAGGCGCTCGACGAGCTGGAGAAGGACGAGGTCGTGCGGACGGCGCTGGGGGAGCACGTCTTCGACCACTTCGTCGCGGCCAAGCGCCGTGAGTGGGACGAGTACCGCACCCAGGTCACCGAGTGGGAGATCGACCGCTACCTCGACGCGTTCTAGCGTCCGCCCGGTCGGGCCCCCGGCTCGGAACTTCGGCACGACCCTATCCGAAGCGGCCCCGATACGCCTCGGGCAGAAGGGCGGCGATGCGGCGCATGAGTTCCTCGTTGCTCGCCTCGAGTGCTTCACGGCGATCGGCCGGCCCGCCGTCCGTGCGCGTCTCCGACGGCCGGTAGAGCGGCCCGAAGCGCACCGTGACCGTCGTCCCGAAGCGTGGCAGGCGCGCGCCGACCGGCCAGGTCCGCTCGGTCCCGGCCAGCCCCACGGGCAGGATCCGCGCGCCGCTGCGCAGCGCGAGGAGGGTGACACCCGCCTTCGGCTCGCCGAGCGTCGCGCTGCGCGAGCGCGTCCCCTCCGGCGCGACACCCAGCCACTCCCCCGCATCCAGCACGGAGCGCGCCATGCGATACGCCTCGCGGTCGGGGCGGCCCCGGCGCACGCCGAATCCGCCGTAGGCCCGCAGCACGAGGCCCAGGATCGGCGCGTCGAGCGCTTCGGCCTTGGCCATGTAGCGCGTGCGCCGACCGACCAGCCGCGCCACGACGACGCACACCAGCGGCGGATCGACGATCGAGAGGTGGTTCGAGGCGACGATGACGCCGGGTTCGTCGGGCACGTGCTCCACGCCCTCGACGTGGATCCGCACGCGCATGAGCGCGAGCGCGACGCGGATGCCCAGGTTGCCCAGCCGGAAGAGGAACGGCAGCGGGGGGCGGGCTGGACGCTCGATCATGGGGGCCCCGGCGGGTCGGCCGTCAGGACTCCTTGACACCGATCTGCCGGGTGCCCATCAGCTCGCCGCCGTCGACGCCGATGGTGTTGCCGGTCATCCAGTGGAGCCGCGGCGAGGCCAGGGCCACGATCGCCTCGGCGACGTCTTCAGGCGTCGTGAGGCGGCCGCCCGGGTTGCGCTCGGCGGCGAAGTCGCGCAGCTCCTCGTGGCCCGGGATGCGCCGCAGGGCGGGCGTGTCTGTGACGCCGGCGCGGATGCAGTTGACCGTGATGCCGTGCGGGATCAGCTCCAGCGCCAGCTGCCGACAATGCGACTCGAGGGCGGCCTTGGCGGCGCTCACCGGCCCGTAGGTCGGGACGTTCTTCAGGGCGCCCTCCGAGGTCATGGCGAAGAGGCGCGACCCGGCGCGGATGAGGCCGGCGTGGAAGAGGTCGCGCACCCACCAGATCATCGAGTGGGCCATCACGTCGGCCGTCATCTCGATCTGCTTCTGGCTCACCTCCTTCTGCTGGGGATCGGTCGTGATGTAGGGGAGGGTGGTACCGAAGGCCAGCGAGTGGAGGAAGACGGCGATGACCGGGTCGGCGCCGGCCGCGCGCCGCTCGGCGAAGCGAGCCGCGATGTCGGCGATGACCTCGCCGCGGCGTTCCTCGTCGGCGGCGTTGACGTTGTGGAAGACGACGGGCACGCCCATGGCCGCGATCTCGTCGCGCACCGCGTCCGCGGTGGCCTTCGACGCCCGCATGTCGAGGTGGACGCCGACGATGCCGTAGCCGTCACGGGCCAGGGCGCGGCTGGCGGCGGCGCCGAAGCCGCTGCTCGAGCCCAGGACGAGCGCCCAGCGCTCGCGCGTTTCGGGACGGTTGGGGGCCATCGGTCTCTCCTGCGGGTCGTCAGCCACGAGTGTAGCGAGGTGGGCGTCAGTCCCCGGCCGCTGCGGGGGAGGGGATGCGATCCGTCGGGTGCGCGAGCATCGCCAGCCCGGCCAGCCCGAAGGTCACGGCCGCAAGCAGGACCGCCACGTGGATGTCGACGAGCTCCCAGGCCCGAGCGGCACCCATCGCGCCGATCGCGATCCCCAGGCTCGACAGCGCGGTGACGATGCCGAAGATGCGGCCGCGCCGCCCCTCGTCGGTCGCCGCAGCGAGAAGCGCGAACCACGACGATTCGAAGGCCGTCAGGCCCCCGCCGGCGATGATCGTGACCGCATAGATGGCGGGTCGCGGCAAGCCGAGGGCCATGACGACCGGGAGGAAGACGACGGGGATGCAGCCGAGGACCGCCATCCGCCTTCGACCGGTGAGGTCGGCTCGTCGTGCGAGCCATGGTCCGAGGATGACGCTGCCGAGCCCGAACATGGCGAAGACGATGCCGACCTCCGCCGCCGACCAGCCGAGGTTGCCCGTCGCGAAGATGGCGTACGTGGTGATGAAGGCGCCGAACCCGGCCATGGCCGCGAGGTTGGAGAGGAACAGAGCGACGATCGGCCGCCGGCCGTGTTCGTGTCCGGGTTCGGCCTCGGGAGTGGGCGACGTTTCCGCGAGCGGTGTCGCGTCTGGTGGTTCGACGCCCGCCTCCGCGCGCACCGACGGGCGCGGCAGGAAGAGGGCGCCGAGGGTTGCCAGGGCGCTCGTGGCTCCGACGAGGATGAACGGCACGCGCAGGTCGGAGACGGCGACCAGGAGGCCGCCCACCGCCGGGCCCATGACCGAGCCGGCCGCACCCGCCGCGGACAGGATCCCGTTCGCGAAGGCGCGCCGGGACCGTTCCGAGACCTCGGTGAGGTAGAGCCGCTCGGCGATCTGGTTGACGCCGCCACCGAGACCCGCCAGGGCCCGGAAGGCGATCAGCGGGATGGCTGCGGTCGCGGTCGCGATGAGGATGTTCGCACCGGCGTAGACGCCGATGCCGGTGGCCACGAGTCGGCGAGACGCGAAGCGTTCGGTGAGGAAGCCACCCGCCAGCTGGCCGATCGCGCTCGCGACGGCGTGAGCGCTCGTGAGCAGCCCGAGGACGAAGGGCGTGGCGCCGATCTGGGTCGCGTAGAGCGGCAGCAGGGGAAGCATGACCGCGACGCCGATCTGGGTGACGAAGGCCATGCCGGCGAGCAGCGTCAGGGGTCGGTCCAGGCCGCGCACGGCAGCCATGGCTCGCGCGGCTCCCGCTCTCGCGCTGGCCGTCATCGGTCGTTCTCCTTCTGGCTCATCTCGACCAAGCGCTCATTGTGGGGGAATCGGGCGGTCCCCGACCCGGTGCCACGGTCTGCCGGGTCGTCCACCGCAACTGATACGCTCCGGGGCCGTGGACCTCCCTTCCGCCCTGCGGCCCGCCGCCGACGCCGTGGTGCGCCCCATGCGCACGCTCTGGCTGCTCTCCGCGGCGCATGCCGTCAACCACGCCCAGGCGGTCCTGTTGCCGCTGATCTACCTCAAGATCATCGACGAGTTCGGCGTGTCGATCGGTGCGGTCGCGGTCCTGGCCGGGGTGAGCAGCTTCGCCTCGGGGATGGTGCAGCTGAGCTTCGCGTCGCTGACGCGGTACGTGCCGCGGCGCGTGCTGCTCGGCCTCGGCGGGCTCGTCTTCGGCGGGGGCCAGGTGCTCCTCGGCGCGGCCACGAGCTTCCTGCCTTTCGCGGCCACGCACATCGCCATGCGCGTGGGCGGGGCGCCGCAGCACCCGGTCGGCAACGGCCTGCTGGCCGAGCAGTTCCCGCCCCACCGGCGCGGCTTCGCCATCAGCGCCCACATCTCGGGCGGCAACGTGGGCACCGTCACCGTCCCGCTCCTCGGGGCGTGGCTGATCGCCGGTGTCGGCTGGCGCTGGACGGTCGTCCTGTTCGGCATCCCGGCCGTGCTCATCGCCCTGGCCATCCTCGTGCTGGTCAAGGAGGCCGGCACCGACCGCGCCGCCGCCCGCGCGCACGGCAGCGTGCGCGATGCCTTCCGGACGATCCGGCGCGACCGCGACCTGCTCTGGCTCTACCTCTCGTCGATCCTCGGCGGCGGCGGGCGCGGGCTCGGTGTGGTCAACGTCTTCGTGCCCATCTACCTCTCGCAGGTCGTCGGGCTCGACGATGCCACGGTGGCGCTCATGTACGCCGTGCTCGTCGTCTTCAGCGTGCCCGCGCCGCTCGTCGCGGGCTGGCTGTCGGATCGCTGGGGGCGGAAGCCGCTCATCATCGGCGTCTACGTCGCGGGCGCTTGTGCGTTCGCCGTCTTCCTGGCCGCCGGCTCGAACGTGGTGGGGTTATGGGCGGGGATCCTGCTGCTCGGCCTGTTCAACTTCGCCGAGAGCCCACAGCTCCAGGCGCTGCTGGCCGACATCGCGCCGGCGGGCATCCGCGATGCCTCGTACGCCGCCTACTTCACGCTCGCGTTCGGGGTGGGCTCGCTGTGGGTCGCCGTCTACGGCGTGGTCGTGGAGCTGTTCGGGAAGACCACCGGGCTCGGGATCGTGTTCGCCATGATGGCCGCGGCCTTCCTGCTCGCCGCGCTGTCCGTGCTGCCCATCCGCGCCGACGAGCGCGCCGCGGCGCAGGCCAGGGCCGAGGGTTCATAGGGCGGGGGTCCTGGCGCCGGTCTGGGGGCCGGGCCGAGCCGAGCCTCGTGCCGAGCCGAGCCGAGCGGGCCGAGCCTCATACGCACGCCCACGGAGCGCAATAAGCGGCGGAGCGCCGGATCCGCCTCATCCGCACGCCCCGTGAGCGTCTGCGGCGCGTGGGGGCACATCCCGGTGTCGCGTGGCTTCTACTGCTCCAGCTACGTGCGTATGAGGTGGCGCCCCCCACAACGGCCGCGGAGGTTGGCCGTGTCGCGGACCTCCGCTATACTCCGGCCGCCGCGGTGCGATGCCGCGGGCACCCTCGGTCGGGGCGTGGCGCAGCTTGGCAGCGCGCATCGTTCGGGACGATGAGGTCGGAGGTTCAAATCCTCTCGCCCCGACCATTCCCATCACTGGTTGCGTCAGCAACCGCTGCTCTCGCACGGCCACGAGCCCTAGCAGCTACGCGTTCTCGTTCGGCTGCGGGTGAACCGCGACGATCTCCGCGCCGTCGACGTCGAGACGCGCGAAGATCTCTCTGGGCGCCTCCTCCCGAAGCCGGTCAGGAACGACCGGGTTCCGCCAGAGTGTCCCGAACTTGGACAGCAACTGGCCGGCGTGCCGGAGGGGCATCTCGTCGACTTGATGCCCGGCCATCTGCCTCGGGCGATCCGACGCTCGCTCGGCTCAGTAGCCGACGGTCAACGCCTGCATATCGACACCGGCCCGAATCGTCATCGCCCCGGCAATCGTCCTGCGATCCCGTCGAGGATTACGGCCAGGCCCCACTCGAACTGGGCGTCGGAGATGAATTCGCCGGGCGTCGGCGCGATCGCGAGCGTGTGCGGGATCAGGGCCGGGTCCACGGCCCGGTAGGCGTCCGCAAGGTCGTCCTGGGTCACGTGCATCTCCGGGTCCCTGGCAGTTGCCGCAGCGAGCCGCGGGACCTCGAGCCCGACGAAGCCGAGCGCGTAGCCGAACACGAGGCTGGTGGCCCGCTCGGTCGCCCGATCGTCGAAGCCGGCGCCGCGGAGCGGTCCGTACATCGCCTCGGCCAGCCGAACCCCCGAGGGACCGAGCGACGGCCGACCGACGGCGGCGGCCGCCATCCCGCGATGCTGGAGGAGGTACCGCCGGATCTCGGTCGCGATCGTGAGCGCGGTCCACCGCCAGTCGTCGTTCGCCGCCGGCACCGACAGCCCGCCCACGAAGGCGTCGAGGAGGGCATCGAGGAGGGCGCCCTTGTGGGCGAAGTGCCGATACGTCGCCATCGGCGCGACGCCGAGGGACTCGGCGAGAGAGCGCATCGTGAGCGCCTCGAGCCCGTCGCGATCGACGATCTCGAGGGCCGCTGCGAGGATCCGATCGCGTCCGAGACCCGTGCGCCCAAGTGTCGAACGTTTCGTCTTGGCCACCATCAACCTCCTGTGCCTACTTGACAAAGTGTACAACGTACGCTAGTGTACAGCGTACGCATCGTCAAGAGCATGGAGGACTCCCGCATGAGTACGACGGTCGACTACCGCGACCCATGGAAAACGGCTGCCAGCAATCTCTTCAGGGAGGTCGGAGCCGTGAATTCCACACGTGCGACCGGGTTGGAAGACGCTGCCACGCCAACCTGGCTCCTGCGGACCGGCGGGATCGCCGCACTGCTTCTGGCGGTCGGCTATATCGCAACGATGCCGCTGTTTGCGAGCGTCGGCGCGCCGCCGGAGGGCGCACAGGCTCAGCTCGAATACCACATGACGGGCACGACCGCCTGGTGGGGGATCGTCGCCCTTTCCGTTCTCACGGACCTGCTCTTCGTGCCTGTCTCGGTCGCGTTGTACGCGGCGCTCCGTCGTTCCAACCATCCCGCGATGCTCCTTGCGACCGCCTTCACCCTGATGTTCGTGGTGTTGGACCTCGCGGTGCTCTGGCCCGCCAACGTGGCCATGATCACGCTCGGCGAGGAGTACGCGACGGCGACAAGCGGGCAGCAAGCCCTGCTCGTGGTCGCCGCGAGCTACCCGTCCGCGGTGCTCGACTCGCTGCTCACGACGGTCTTCAGCGTCCTGACCTTGGGGATCGGGATCCTCGGGATCGGCCTGGTCATGCTGCGCGGCGGATTCGGACGCGTGACGGGCACCGTGGGAGTTGCCACCGGCGCCCTGGGCATCGCGTCGGTCGTCGAGACCGCGCTGACCGGCACATTCCCCATCCTCGTCGTCGGGGCATCGCTGCTCACGATCGTCTGGCTCGTCCTCGTCGGACGCCGCCTGCTAACCCTGCCTGGATGACGACGCCGAGCCGGTGAGCTGCCCCGCCGAGAGCATGTAGCGCAGTCTCTCATCGGGCCTGGACCGACCGGGCGATCAGGGCTAGGCCCGCCGGCCGTGCATTGCTGCCCGAGGGTGACTTCCGCGACTGGAGGGCGATCGAGGCGTGGGCCGAGAGCATCGCCCGCGAGCTAGGGCCGGTTGCTGCCGGCCACATGTGAGTCACAAGGCGGCGATCAAACACGGCGAGCGCCCAAGAGACGTACGAATCAGCGACACGGATGTAGACCGAGGAGGACAACCATGGCCATGCTCCGCGAGCCCTACCCCGCTCGCCTCGACATCGACTACCCCGAACGGCTTGATCGGCTCACCACCTTCTTCCGGCTGATCTGGATCATCCCGATCGCCATCATCCTGAGCCTGCTCACCGCAACCGGAAACGAGACCGTGATCACGGCGACGGGCGAGCGGGTCGTCCGGACCAGCGGCGGGATCTCCGCGGGCCTCTGGCTCGCGACGCTGCTGATGATCGTGTTCCGGCAGCGGTACCCGCGCTGGTGGTTCGACTTCGCCCGAGAACTGACCCGCTTCGGGGCGCGGGTCGGTGCCTACTTGACCTTGCTTACGGATCGGTATCCGTCGACCGTCGAGGAGCAGTCCGTGCATCTCGAGATCGACTACCCCGACGTCGAGGGTGACCTCAATCGTTGGCTGCCGCTGGTGAAGTGGCTGCTGGCGATCCCCCACTACATCGTGCTGATCGTGCTGTGGCTCGTCGCGCTCGTCGTGATCGTGATCGCGTGGTTCGCCATCCTTGTCACCGGACGCTATCCGCGGTCACTCTTCGACTTCGTGGTGGGGGTCGGCCGATGGAGCCTCCGCGTGGCCGCGTACGCATTCTTGCTGCTCACCGACCGATATCCGCCATTCAGCCTACGATGAAGAGCGGGGGCCCGCGCCACCTCCGAGCTTTCACGGTCGCGAGCGGCGACATCGTGGCGGCCCGGTGGGAGGCTCGCGGAACGTCACGAGGTCACTTCCTGGGCGTTGCCCCAACCAGGCGCAGCCTCGACTACACCGGCATCTCCATGTACAGCGTCGAGGACGGCAGGATCGCCGAGATCTGGGAGACGCGGAACACGCTCGGCATCATGCACCAGTCGACCCACAGATCCGGGGCCGGACACCGTCGCGGATAGTCATCGAGGGGCGGCGCTTCGTCGGCCTGCCGCTCTCCTCGACTATCTCGCGCAGGCGGGCCGGATCGGCCAACGAGAACATCTCACCTGGATCGGTTGGAGCGGCCGGTGGAGCGTAGCCGAGGCGGGCGCAGACCTCGGCATCAATGGTGGTCCATGGGTTCCGCGCCGGGCCACCCCACACTGAAAACGCGAGGCGCCCACGGGGACGCAGGACCCGGGCGGTCTCTCGGAACGCAGAGGCCGGGTCGTCCATGAGCATGAAGCCCCAGCGGCAGATCACGGCATCGACGCTCGCCGACGGCCTCCAGAGCTACGATGACGTCCGTCAACTCTTCAACGCATCCGGCGGCTGCGCCGCGTAACGTTCGGCGGTACAGGCGGACGATCAGGCGGTCGGTGAAACCGGAGACGCGGTGACCCGGATGATCTGATCGCCGCGGACCGCCCAGAACAGGACCGTTCGATCGTTAACAAACACCGGTGGCTGGACGTCGTCGTAGGCGGGACCGACCGTCCCGTCGACGATGGGACTCCACCGGTCGCCGATGCGTCCCAGCCAAGCCACTCGGTGGCCGTCGGGTCCGAACGGATCGAACGCTGTCGCCGTCGCCCGCCGCGCGATGTGCCCACTGATCTCCTCGACGAACGGGCCGGTCTCCCCGTCGACGACTACGCTGAGGCGGGCACCAGCCCGCGCGAGATAGCTCAGGCGACCGCTCGTGCTGAAGCGGTGCCAGAACACCGCGTCGTACGGCGGGCCCGGCTCGTCGTTGACAACGATGTGCCAAGCGCGGCCCCGGCGAGCCGAGAACGCCACTCGATCCCCCTCCGGGCTGTAGGACGGACCATCCCCGACCTCGTCGAATTCAGCCTCCCCCGTCCGACCCGCGACGACGGACACCCACTTCCCGCGGCGGAGGAGGCCTCCTGATTGCCGGAGGGCGAGGTACGCCACATGACGGCTGTCGGGGCTGAAGGCGAGCGGCCCCCACATGTCCGCGTACTCGGGCCCGATCTCTCCGTCAAGCACGAGCACAAGCCGTTCCTTCGCGCGCGTGCCTGCGTACGTCAGGTGTCGCGAATCAGGGCTGAAGATCGGAAAGGCGACGAGCTCGAAGAGCGGGCCGGGGCTTCCCTCCTCCACGAGGGCCATGCCCCTGTCGAACGTCCCCGCATAGACGAACCTTCGGCCGTCCGGGCTGAAGGTCGGAAAGCCAGCGGCCCGGAGGGGCGGGCCGGCTACCCCGTCCACCATCATCCGGACGTTCTCCTCGTCGTCGATCGACGCGTACGCGAAGCGCCTGCTGTCCGGGCTGAACATGAGACTGTCGTCGACGCCAGGGATGCCCCTCACCCACGGCCCCGGAACGCCGTCGAGGACCACCCGGACACGGGACGGCGGGTCCCTCTCGGTATCACCGGTGACAAACGCCAGCCGCTTGCCGTCCGGGCTGAACACAGGGGCGGCCTGGAGCATCGGCTCGTCCGAGGACAGCTCCCCGTCGACGACAAGACGGGGCGCCCCGCTGACGTACGCCCGGTAGGCCAAATGGAGTCCATCAGGGCTGAACGTTGGCGGGATGGCCTGGTCGATGATGTCGAAGGTCTGATCCTCGCGACCGTCGACGCCGACGAAGGATCGACCCGCCCGTTGACCGATGTAGGCGATCCTTCGACCGTTCGCGCTCAGGACGAGCAGCTCCTCTCCCGGCAGCGAACCGATGTCGTCGAATGGCGGACCAGCGACGCCGTCGTACAACGCGCTCCACGCGCTTTCCGTCCCCTCGAACCAGAACACGTGGTTGCCGTCGCGGTTGCTGATCCACTTCGGCACGTTGCCGTGGATCGTATGGACCGCCTCCTCTTCGAAGCGGAACGCTTGACCTGGCCGGACACCGACGTTGTGCACCGCCGTTGCTGCTCTCGCGCTCTCGGATACGGAGCATGCGTCGTTCTGAAGTTTACGCGCCAGCGCGTGTCGAATCGCGAAATCTTAGCTGGGCTCGAGGCTCGGCACTACCAGCCATCCAGCAGCTCGCCCCACATAGATCAGCTGCTCGGTGGAGAGACCCGATTTCGCACGCAGGTCGGCGAGGTGGCGCTTCGCGGTGCTCGGCCGGATGCCCACCAGTTCGGCCGCACCTGGCACCGATCCGCCAGCCGTGACATACGCAGCCAGGACATCGCGCTGGCGAGGGGTTGCTGTTCCGTCGGAGCTCATGCGCTTCGTGCCGCTGCCGTTGGGAGGGACTCCCTCGGCGTGCGGTTGATCATCAGGAAGCGCAGAATTCGCCGACTTTCTCATGGCCACGGACAGGAAGTGCCTGCAACGCCAGTGTTCCCCAGTTCACGCACATGTCGAACTGAGGATTGAAGAGGACCGAGACTGAGCCGTCTGCATTCGCCCGGCTGCCGACCGTACTGTTTCTATTCGGCCGATTGGGCCATATGGACCGGATGGCAGATCGCCGGGACGAACGAAAGATGAACCACTTCCCCTGGATTCGGCGGGCGCGACGACCGTGCCGGGAACCGTTCGGGTTCGATGGCGAGTCAATATGGGTATCCGCGGTCGTTCGCCGCGGCGAGACATGAGGACACCGTGGACCTGACGCGTCTCTTCGAGCGGGCGAGCCAAGGCGATCATGAGGCCTTTGGGATGCTCGTCGGCGAGCACCTGGCGCGACTGGACACTGCCGCCCGGCTGATCCTCCGCGACCCGGAGCTCGCGCGCGA
>Ga0209642_10002928_pt1 | contig 11136 bp, 8 predicted proteins | sample RifCSP19_2_FD_184025 | JGI IMG/M metagenome (GOLD analysis project Ga0209642, IMG submission 184025) | Soil microbial communities from Rifle, Colorado - Rifle CSP2_sed 19_2 (SPAdes) (version 2) | ecosystem: Environmental > Terrestrial > Deep subsurface > Rock core/Sediment | place: Rifle... | reverse complement strand
GTCCGGGTCCTCGACGTGACGCACAAGACGATCGTCGTCGAGGGCACGGGGACGCCGGACAAGCTCGAGGCGCTGCTCGAGCTCCTGCGGGACTTCGGCATCGTGGAGCTGTCTCGTACCGGACGCATCGCACTTGCCCGCGGCGATCGCGGCATCAAGGAAAGGACCAGCAGGGCCCGCGCGGCCGCCGCCGGCGCCGAGGAGTGGACGGGCGGCGGCGTCTAGACCGACGGAGGGACCGCGCTGGCGCAGCGGAGCGGTAGCGGGAAGGGAGAAGGATGGCGACGATCTACTACGAAGAAGACGCCGACCCCTCGGCCCTGTCGGGGCAGAAGGTGGCGGTGCTGGGGTTCGGCAGCCAGGGGCACGCGCACGCGCTGAACCTGAGGGACTCGGGGCACGACGTCCGGGTCGGCCTGCGCGAGGGCTCGAGCTCGAAGGCGAGGGCCGAAGAGGCCGGCCTGACCGTGATGCCGACGGCCGAGGCGGTCGCCGAGGCCGACATCGCGATGGTGCTGCTTCCCGACACGTCGCAGGCGGAGGTGTACCGCGAGGACGTCGCCCCTGCCCTTGCGGCCGGCGACATGCTGATGTTCGCTCACGGGTTCAACATCCACTTCGGGACGATCGAGCCGCCGGCCGACGTCGACGTGACGATGATCGCTCCGAAGGGGCCTGGGCACCTCGTCCGACGCACCTACGAGCAGGGGATCGGAACGCCGGCGCTCGTCGCGGTGCATCAGGACGCCACGGGGACGGGCCGCGATCGCGCGCTCGCCTATGCGGCCGGCATCGGCTGCGCGCGCGCCGGCGTGATCGAGACCACGTTCAAGGAGGAGACCGAGACGGACCTGTTCGGCGAGCAGACGATCCTGTGCGGGGGAACGAGCGCGCTCGTGCGGAACGCGTTCGAGATGCTCGTCGAGGCCGGATACCAGCCCGAGATCGCCTACTTCGAGTGCCTCCACGAGCTGAAGCTCATCGTGGACCTGATGTACGAGGGCGGGCTGTCGTGGATGCGCTATTCGATCAGCGACACCGCGGAGTACGGCGACTACACGCGCGGTCCGCGGGTGGTCGACGACCGCACGCGGGAGGAGCTGCGCCGCATCCTGGGCGAGATCCAGAGCGGCGCCTTCGCGAAGGAGTGGATCGGGGAGGCCGAGGCAGGCTTCCCCAACTTCCTCCGGATGCGGCAGGAGGCGCGCACCTCTCGACTCGAGACGGTCGGGCGGGAGCTGCGCCGGATGATGCCGTGGCTGGAATCCGAGCAGAAGGTGGTCCCAGATGCCTAGCAACGCCGACCCCGACGTAGTACGTATCTTCGATACCACGCTCCGCGACGGCGAACAGGCCCCTGGCATCGCGCTCACCCGGGCCGAGAAGGTCGAGATCGCGGAGCAGCTGGCCCGTCTCCGCGTGGATATCCTGGAGGCGGGCTTCCCCGTCTCCGGCGAGGGCGAGTTCGAGGCCGTCCGCGAGATCGCTACCAGCGTCCGCGGCCCCGTCATCGCGGCCCTGGCCCGCGTCGTCCCTGGCGACATCGAGCGCGCGGCCGAGGCCCTGATGGGCGCCGAGCGCTGGCGGATCCACACGTTCATCTCGACGAGCCAGATCCACATGCAGGACATGCTCCGCATGAGCCAGGCGCAGGTGCTCGATGCGGTCCGCGACGGTGTGAAGCTCGCGGTCGGCTACACCGACGACGTCGAGTTCAGCGCGCAGGACGCGACGCGGACCGAGCTCGACTTCCTGCTCGAGTGCTTCAAGGTAGCGGTGGAGGCCGGGGCCACCACGATCAACGTCCCGGACACGGTTGGCTACGCGATGCCGCACGAGTTCGGCGAGCTCGTCCGGACGGTGCGCGAGGCGGTGCCGGACCACGTCGTGATCTCGACGCACTGCCACAACGACCTCGGGCTCGCGGTCTCGAACTCGCTCGCCGGCATCGTGAACGGCGCGCGGCAGGTCGAGGTCGCCGTGAACGGGATCGGGGAGCGCGCCGGCAACTGCTCGCTCGAGGAGATCGCGATGATCGTCCGAACCCGCAGCGAGGCACTCGGCGTGCAGCACGGCCTGAACCTGAAGGAGATCACACGCACGTCGCGGCTCGTGAGCATGACGACCGGGTACGGCGTCCAGCCGAACAAGGCCGTCGTCGGGTCCAGCGCCTTCGCGCACGAGAGCGGGATCCACCAGCACGGCGTGCTCTCCAACAGAGCCACCTACGAGATCATGGACCCCGTTGAGATCGGTCTGGAGGGCAACCGGATCGTGCTCGGCAAGCACTCGGGCCGGCACGCGTTCGCCGATGCGCTCCAGAAGATCGGGATCGAACTCGATCAGGACCACCTGAACCGAGCGTTCGCCCGGTTCAAGGAGCTCGCCGACCGGAAGATCCAGCTCACCGACCAGGACCTCTCGGCGATCGTGTACGAAGATCTCGGCTCCACCGAGGAGGACACGTTCGTCCTGGACTCCGTGGTCGTGGGCGGCGGGACCCACCTCCAGCCCCGGGCGACGGTCCACCTGAAGCGCGGCGACGAGGTGATCGAGGAGTCCGCGATCGGCGACGGCCTGATCGACGCCGCGATGGGCGCGATCCAGCGTGCCTCGGGCGTGGAGGGGCGGCTCGTGAGCTTCAACGTCTCGGCGGTTACCGGCGGGACGGACGCGCTGGGCGACGTCGTCGTTCAGCTCGACGTCGATGGGCGCCGCGTGACCGGCCGCGGCGTCGCGACCGACGTCGTCGAAGCGAGTGCGCGGGCGTACCTGGCAGCGGTCAACCGCGCGCTCCGGGTCGAGAAGGCCGGCGAGGCCGAGGAACGGGCCACGCCGTGACGCGACCCCATGCCATCGGCGTGATCCGGGGCGACGGGACCGGTCCCGAGGTGGTCCGCGAGGGCCTGAAGGTGCTCGACGCCGTCCGAGACGGGTTCGGCGTGGAGCTCGTCGAGTTCGACCTGGGCGCCGAGCGCTACCTGCGGACGGGCGAGGTCCTGCCGGACGGCGAGCTGGACCACCTGCGGCAGATGGACGCGATCCTCCTGGGCGCCGTGGGCGACGCGCGGGTCAAGCCCGGGATCCTCGAGCGCGACCTGCTGCTCCGGATCCGCTTCGGGCTCGACCAGTACGTGAACCTGCGGCCGGTGATCCGCTACCCGGGCGTGAGCACGCTCGTTCCCTCCCATACCGAGGACGACGTGAACATGGTGGTCGTCCGCGAGAACTCGGAGGGCCTGTACAGCGGGGTCGGAGGCTTCCACCGCAAGGGGACGCCGCACGAGGTGGCGGTCCAGGAGTCCGTCAACACGCGCCACGGCGTCGAGCGGATCGTGCGGTACGCCTTCGGGCTCGCGGCCAAGCGGCGGAACAAGCTGACGCTCGTTCACAAGACGAACGTGCTCACGTTCGCCGGTGATCTGTACCAGCGCGTCGTCGACGAGGTGGGAGGGGCGGACTTCCCGGATGTCGAGCGCGACTACGTGCACGTCGACGCCGCGTGCATCTACCTCCTGGAGCAGCCCTCGCGGTTCGACGTGATCGTCACCGACAACATGTTCGGGGACATCATCACGGACCTCGGCGCGATGATCCAGGGTGGGATGGGCATCGCCGCGGGCGGGAACATCAACCCCGACGGCGTGTCGATGTTCGAGCCGATCGGAGGCACGGCGCCGGACCACGTCGGCAGGGGCACGATCAACCCCCTCGCGGCGATCGGGGCGGTCCAGATGCTCCTCGCCGAGGTGGGCGAGGAGGCGGCCGCCCGCCGCGTGGACGCCGGGATCCGGTTCGCCTGCTCGAAGACGGCCTCGATGCGTGCGGGGGAGATGGGATACTCCACCGCCGAGGTCGGCGACCTCGTGGTGGAGGGGGCGTCCTCGTGAGCGATCCGCTCAGGGTCGAGCTCTACGACACCACGCTCCGCGACGGCGCACAGGGCACCGGGTTCTCCTACTCGGTCGAGGACCGCCTGCGGATCCTCCACAAGCTGGACCAGCTCGGCGTCCCCTACGTCGAGGGCGGGTGGCCTGGCGCGAACCGCCGCGACACCGAGTTCTTCAGGCTGGCCACGAAGGAAGGGCTCGAGCACGCGACGCTCACGGCGTTCGGCATGACGCGCCGGGCGGGGGAGCGGGCCGAGGCCTCGGGCGTGCTCCGCGATCTCCTCGACGCCGGGACAGAGGTGGTCTGCCTGGTGGGCAAGTCATGGGACCTACACGTCACCGAAGCGCTCCGGACCGATCTCGACGAGGGCGTCGCGATGGTCCGCGACTCGATCGGGTTCCTTCGCCGGCAGGGCCGCCGGGTGTTCTTCGACGCCGAGCACTTCTTCGACGGCTACCGCTCGAACCCCGGGTTCGCGATGCGGGTGCTGGAGGCCGCCGAGGAGGTGGGCGCCGAGCGGCTGATCCTGTGCGACACGAACGGCGGGATGCTGCCCTTCGACGTCGGGCAGATCGTCGACGAGGTGGTCCCGATCGTCCGTGCGCCGCTGGGCATCCACGTGCACAACGACGCGGGGTGCGCCGTGGCGAACTCGCTCATGGCCGTCCGACACGGCGTCCACCAGGTCCAGGCCGTCGTGAACGGCTACGGCGAACGCACCGGCAACGCCGACCTGATCCCGATCGCGGCGGACCTGGTGCTGAAGATGGGAGCGCAGTGCCTGCCCGAGGGCGCGGTCGAGCGCCTCACCGAGGTCGCGCACTACGTGGCCGAGGTCGCCAACGTGGCGCCGGACTCGCGCCAGCCGTACGCGGGTCGGTACGCCTTCACGCACAAGGCCGGGCTGCACGCGAGCGGCGTGGCTCGGTTGACGCGCGCCTACGAGCACGTCGAGCCCGAGACCGTCGGCAACCGCCGCGGCGTGGTCGCGAGCGACCTCGGCGGTGCTGCTACGCTCAGGATGAAGGCCGCCGAGTTCGGCATCGAGCTCTCCGACGGTTCCATCGCTCGACTGCTCGAGGAGCTGAAGGACCGCGAGGCGGCCGGGTACACGTTCGAGGTGGCCGACGCCTCCCTCGAGCTGCTGATGCGTCGGGCCGAGGGCTGGGACCAGCCGTTCTTCCGGATCGAGAGCTACCGGGTCCACGTGGAGGAGCGGGTCGGCGACGGCCAGCCGCCGCTCGCCGAGGCCACGGTGAAGGTTCGCACGAACGGCACCCGGCACATCGAGAGCGCGGAGGGGCAAGGCCCCGTCGGCGCCCTCGACAACGCGCTCCGCAAGGCGCTCACGAACGACTACCCGGAGCTCGAGCACATCACGCTCGAGGACTTCCGGGTGCGCGTGCTCGACGAGACTCACGGCACGGGCGCGGTGGTTCGCGTGCTGATCGACACGTCGAACGGCCAACGCGGGTGGACCACCGTGGGGGTCTCGGAGAACATCATCGAGGCCTCCTGGGAGGCGCTCGTGGACGGCTACCTCTACGGGCTGCTGCACCCCCGCGAGGCGGACGAGGCGTAGCGGTTCCCGTATGGCCGTTGCCGACCGGTACGCCTTCCGGACCGCCGTGATCGGTTTCGGCCTCGGAGGGGCCGTGTTCCACGCCCCCCTCGTGGCGTCCACGCCAGGGCTCCACCTCGCGTCGATCGTCACGTCGAACACCGAGCGTCGGGCCAAGGCGGAGCGCGAGTACCCGGGGGTCGGGGTCCTCCACGGGGCGGAGCGCCTGTGGGAGCTCGCGGAGGAGCACGACCTGGTCGTGATCACCACGCCGAACCGCTCCCACGTTCCGCTCGCGCTCGCGGCCCTCGACGCAGGGATGGCGGTGGTGGTCGACAAGCCGTTCGCGCCGACCTCGGCCGAGGCGCGTCACGTGATGGAGGTTGCCGCCGAGCGTGGGCTGCTCCTCAGCGTGTTCCAGAACCGCCGGTGGGACGGGGACTTCCTCACCGTCCGTCGGCTGCTCGCCGAGGACGCGCTCGGGCCGGTGACCCGGTTCGAGTCGCGGTTCGAGCGATGGCGCCCCGAGCTCGACCGGTCGGGGTGGCGCGAGCGCGGCGAGCCGGAGGAGGCGGGGGGCCTGCTGTTCGATCTCGGCAGCCACCTCGTGGACCAGGCGATCCAGCTGTTCGGGCGCCCCACCGGCGTGTACGCGGAGATCGAGCGTCGACGGCCCGGGGCCGAGGCGGACGATGACGCCTTCATCGCCCTCACGCACCCGGGCGGAGTGCGGTCGCACCTGTGGGCGAGCCACGTGGCGGCGAGGACGGGGCCACGGTTCCGCGTGCTCGGGACGCGGGGCGGGTTCGAGAAGCACGGGATGGACGTCCAGGAGGAGGCGCTGATCGCCGGCGCGCGCCCCGGGGATCCGGGGTGGGGTCAGGAGCCCGCCGGGCGCTGGGGAACGCTCTCCGCGGACGGCCAGGTGCGTACGGTCGAGACCGAGCCCGGGGCCTACGAACGCTTCTACGAGGGGATCGTGGCGTCGCTCCGGGAAGGTGCGCCGCTGCCCGTGGACCCGAACGACGCGATCGCTGTGCTCGAGGTCCTAGAGACCGCGCGGGCGAGCGCGGGAACCGGCGCCGTCGTCCGGTTGTAGCGCGGCGGGCCGCACGACGGTGGCCGCGCTCAGTGGAGCTCGGCGAGCTCCTTCTCGGTCACTTCGTCGGGCTTCTTCCCCAGGATGATCATGGCAAGGACCTGATCCGTCGTGACGTCAGCCTTGTTGACCGTGCCGACCAGCTTGCCCTGGAGCATCACGCTGATCCGGTCGGCGAGGTCGAACACGTCATGGATGTCGTGGCTGATCATGAAGATGCCGAGGCCCTCTTCCCGCAGCTGCCGGATCAGCTCCCTGACCTGCCTCGTCTCTCCCGGTCCCAGCGCCGCGGTGGGCTCGTCCATGATCATGATCCGAGCGTTGAAGTAGACGGCCCTGGAGATCGCGACGGACTGACGCTGACCGCCCGACAGGGACTGCACCGGGGTCCCGAACGATGCGAAGTTCGGGTTCAGTCGGCCCATCACCTTCCGCGTCGCATCCTCCATCGCGCCGCTGTCCAGGTTCCCCATGGGCGTGGTCATCTCTCGCCCGAGGAACACGTTCCCGGGCGCGTCGATGTTGTCGGCGAGCTCGAGCGTCTGATAGATCGTCTCGATGCCGAGGGCCTTGGCGTCTCTGGGGTTCTCGATCGTCACCGGCCGGCCTTCGATGAAGATCCGGCCCGAGTCGGCCTCGTGAGCTCCGGAGAGGGTCTTGATCAGCGTGGTCTTGCCCGCGCCGTTCCCGCCGACCAGACCCACGATCTCGCCCGGGTAGAGGTCGATGGTGACGCCGTCGACGGCGTGAACGCCGCCGAACGCGACGCGGATGTCGCGCAGCTCGACCAGGGGCGTTGGCCGGGTCGTCTCGACCGTCGCCATGGCGCTAGTCGGCCCTCCGGCGGTAGAACGCGTCGACGGTCACGGCCAGGACCAGGACCACGCCCACGACGATGTCCTGGATCGGCGCCTCGACCCCCATGAGGACCATGCCCGATTGCAGCGACTGCATGACGAGCGCCCCGAGCACGGCTCCGGCGATGGTACCGAGGCCGCCGCTGAAGGAGGTGCCCCCGATCACCGCGGCCGCGATCACGGAGAGCTCCATACCCGTGCCGAGGCTGCTCACCGACGCGTTGAGTCGCGCGATCTGCACCGCCCCGGCGAGTCCGACCAGCGCGCCCATCAGCGCGAAGGTCTTGGCGACGGTCCGCTTGGTCTTGATACCGGCGAGCTCGGCGGCCTCCGGGTTGCCACCGATGGCGTACACGTAGCGGCCGAAGCGCCGGCGGGTCGCGATGAAGGTCATCACGACGGCCACGCCGAGCGCGATCAGGACCGGTATGGCGAGGCCGAGCGGGATGTTCGCCCCTGGAGCGGCCCCCCGTCGCTCGGCGATCGCGGGCGGCAGGTAGTAGCGGTTCAAGAACCCGATCGCTGCCAGGACGGCGGCGCAGCCGAACGCCCCGATCGTGACCACCGCCCAGAGCGGCCGGAGCCGGAGGCCGTACCTGCGGCGCTGCCGTCGTTTGGTGACCTGGAGCACGATGATCCCGATGCAGGCGAAGATGCCGACGATCCAGCTCCACGTCCCGCCGATGGTCCCTTCCGCGCCCCCGCCGAGCAGCCGGAAGTTCGGGTCCATGGGCGCGATCGTCTGCCCGCTGGCCAGGGCCCACGCGATGCCCCGCCACACGAGCAGCCCGCCCAGCGTGACGATGAACGACGGGACGCCGACGTAGGCGACGATGATCCCCTGGAACCCCCCGATCAGCGCTCCGCAGGCGACCCCGGCCGCCACCGCGATGATCCAGGTCGCCGGATGGCCGAAGCCGATCAGGCTGGGCAGCCAGTCGGTCTGCAGCAGGCCCATGACCATGCCGATCGCGGCCATCATCGAGCCAACCGAGAGGTCGATGTTGCGCGACACGATGATCAGGACCATGCCGGTCGCCATGATGGCCACCGTCGCCGTCTGGACCGACAGGTTCCACAGGTTCCTGGGCGTCAGGAACGTGCCGCCGGACATGAAGTGGAAGCCGACCCAGATGACGGCGAGCGCGATCACCATGCCCGCGAGTCGGGCGTCGATCTCCGCCGATCGCAGGGTCGCGCGAAACGAGCGAGCCTCCGGCTGCTCTCGCTCCGGCGCCTCCTGCGCGCGCTCGGTTGCTGAAACCTCGGTCTCAGTCACCGCTGAGCATCCTAGGCTCAACCGGAGCCCGCGCCCCGCCTACCGGTGATCCGGAGGCGAGGCGCGGGTCCCTGGTCACGAGCCGATCAGCCCCGATCGGTCAGGGGCAGACCGCCACGCTGCCCGGATCCACACCGAGGCAGAGCTCGTCCACCGAGATCCATCCCGCGTCGACCACGATGTCGAGGTTGTCTGCCGTAACCGCGATCGGCGTGAGGAGGATCGATGTCATCTGGTTCCCACCCGGGGAATCGAAGATCACCGTGCCGGGGATCTCCTCGAGCGGGGTACCCTGCGCGAGCAGCGCCGCGGCCTCGCCGGCCGCCTTGCCGAGTTCGCGAGCGTCCTTCCAGACGGACACGGTCTGGGAACCGAGGGCGACCCGGTTCAGGGCGGCGAGATCGCCGTCCTGTCCGGACACCGCCACCTCGCCGGCCAGGCCCTGGGCCTCGAGCGCGGCGACCACGCCGCCCGCCATCCCGTCGTTGGAGGAAACGACCGCCTGGACGTCGTTGTTATTCTCCGTCAGGAACTGCTCCATGTTGGTCTGCGCGACGGCGGGGTCCCAGTTATCAGTGTAGGACTCGCCGACGTTCACGACGGCGCCCGAGTCGAGAGCCCCCTGAAGGACCTCCAGCTGACCCGAATGCACGAAGTCGGCGTTGGCGTCGGCGGCGTTCCCCTTGATGAAGACGTAGTTGCCTTCGGGAACCTGCTCGAACACGGCCGCCGCCTGCAGGCGCCCGACCTCGACGTTGTCGAACGTGATGTACAGGGCCCCGGGGTCCTCGATCAGGCGGTCGTACGCGATCACCGGGATGCCCTGCTCGAGGGCGCTCTCCACCGCCGGCAGGATCGCGGTTCCGTCCTGGGCGAGGATGATGAGTGCATCCGCCCCCTGCGCGATCAGGTTCTCGACGTCGGTGAGCTGCTGTTCTGCAGAGGACCCGGCATCCGACGAGATGTACTCGGCGCCGGCCGCGTCGAGGGCTTCCTTGATCGCAGGCTCGTCCCACTTCGCCCAGCGCTCTTCGTTGTAGTTGTTCCAGGAGACCCCAACGGTGACCGCCTCTCCACCGTCTCCACCGTCACCACCACCTCCGCCCTCGTCGCCACCACAGGCGGCGAGCACCAGGGCGAACAGCGCGATGAAGACCCACAACCGACGTTTCAACACTTCTCCCCCTCTCCGGGCGGCGTTCCCGAACGCGCCACCGCTTGCCCACTCCGATCCGACGTGCCTCCGGGGTCCGATCGAGATCGATCGTGGCATCCCGCCAACGCCCCCCGCGTCCTGGTACGTCACCCTCCTCGTGCTTCGTCGGACGGTCGGGGTGGGAACAAGATGTCACAAACGGGTCTGGTGGCGCAACCGACCTGGAGCGTCCTACCACACGACGTCATCGGGCAGAACATCTGCTGCTCGGGACCTGTTGCATGGGGTCGAGGCAGACGGATAACCTGCCTCCATGTGGGGGTCGATCCTCGGTCGCGAACCGTGATCCCGGGATCCACCCGCTGCCGACCCGTTCGTCGTGGGTGGCCTCCATCGGTGCCTGTTCGGGCTCCTGGGATCCTCCAGGGTCGAGGTCGCCGGGCTCGGGATCCTCGGTGTTACCGGTGAGATGGCGACGATCGCTTGCAGTGGCCTGGGCTCCGACGCCCCGCTCGTCGGGGCCGTCGAGCTGGTCCTGTCGGGGGTGATCGCCGATCCGGGTCGCTCGGACGGTCGAAGCGTGAGCGAACGAGCACGAGCCGGCGCCAAGCGCGGATGATGACCGGCCTCGCGCCCACGGCGTGGTGGGCGAACCGACGGACCGCCGTCCCCGGAGCGCGGACCGAAGGGCCGGACCGCTGATGGTGCGCGGGTCGCGGGGATGGACGGCCGCGGTGGGGGCGGTCCTCGGGGTCGCGATGGTCGTCGCGGGCTTCGCGATCGTCCGTGCCTGGCCGGAGGGATCGGGCTGCGAGCCGGTCGTGAGTCATCCCGAGTGGTCGGTCGCCAGGCGCTGGGACGAGGTCCTCCTTGATGCGATCCGGCGCGATCTGCCGGCCCCCACCGTTCACGCTCGGAACCTGTTCCACGTGTCCGCCGCGATGTGGGATGCATGGGCGGCCTACGACCCTCAGGCGGCGGGCTACTTCGTCGACGAGGAGCACACGGCGTCCGACGTCGCGGCGGCTCGGGAAGAGGCGATCAGCTACGCGGCCTACCGGGTGCTCGAGCAGCGGTACATCGAGTCGGTGGGGGCGTCGGACTCGATCCCCGAGTTCGACCGTCTCATGCGGTCGATGTGCTATCCGATCGACTTCACCAGTACCGAAGGAGACACGCCCGCTGCGCTCGGGAACCGGATCGCGGCGACGGTGATCGAGTTCGGGTCCACCGATGGATCGAACGAAGACGATGACTACACCGGCGACTACAAGCCGATCAACCGGCCGCTCG
>Ga0209642_10002926_pt1 | contig 11141 bp, 11 predicted proteins | sample RifCSP19_2_FD_184025 | JGI IMG/M metagenome (GOLD analysis project Ga0209642, IMG submission 184025) | Soil microbial communities from Rifle, Colorado - Rifle CSP2_sed 19_2 (SPAdes) (version 2) | ecosystem: Environmental > Terrestrial > Deep subsurface > Rock core/Sediment | place: Rifle... | reverse complement strand
GGCCACGACGACCCTGAACCTCGATCCCGAGCGCAGGGCGAGTGCCGAGCTACCGGGCTGGGTCGAGGCTGCGCTCCTGCGGGTGACCGGCTCGCAGGAGGACGTTGCTAGGATGCCCGGGTGACCGGCCCCCCGCGCTCCCCGCGCCTGCTCGTCCTGCTCGCGTCCGTGCTCGTCCTCCTCGTCGCGTGCGATGCCGGGTCGACGGCGGCGACGATCGGTGGCACGGAGCTGACCCACGAACGGCTCGAGGGCGAGGTCGCGATGTTCCGGTTCCTCGCGGGACTCTCGGGCGCGCCCTGCGGCACCCCCGTGGAGGGCGAGAGCGAGGAGTCGGCCTGCGTCCGGTTCGCCCTGACGAACGTGATCCAGGAAGAGGTGGTCTCCTCCTACGCCGACGGTCGCGACGTGGCCGTCGACGACGCGGAGGTCCAGGATGCGATCGCGCAGCTCGAGCAGAACCTCGGTGGCCCGGCCGAGCTCGACGCACGTCTGGAGGCCGACGGGGTGACGCGGGGCCAGCTCGAGGCGCTCGCGTCGCGGCTGATCCTGTTCGCGGACGTCCAGCAGCTCGTCGTCGAAGAGCTCCTGGACGACGAGGCGCTGCGCGAGGCCTACGAGCAGCAGCTGGGGCAGTTCACCACCGTCGAGGTGAGCCACATCCTCGTCCCCACGCGACGAGAGGCGGAGCGGATCGCGGCCCGCGCGACCGCGGACAACTTCGACCGGCTCGCGCGCCAGCTCTCGCAAGACCCGGGATCCGCGCAGAACGGCGGGAACCTCGGGGCCTACTCCGAGTCGCAGTTCCTCCAGCAGTTCGACCCGGGGTTCGTCGCAGGGGCGCTCGCGCTCGAGCCAGGTGGGATCTCGGGCCCGGTCCAGACGCAGTTCGGATGGCACGTCATCCTGTTGGTCCGACGGGACGTCGCGGCGTTCGAGGACGTGCGCGACCAGCTCGTCGCCCAGCAGGGCGGCGTCGTGTTCGCCGGGTGGCTCCGCGAGCGGTACGGGCAGCTCGACATCGAGGTCAACCCGAGGTACGGCCGTCTCGATCCCGCCACCGGCGAGGTCGTGCCGGTGCGCAGTACCGCCGACGCTCCCGATCCGGCCCAGCCGGCGGCCACCGGGCCGTGACCGACGACCCCATCCTGTCCCGCGTTCCCGGGGGTGCGGTGCCTTCGTCGCGGGCAGGAGAGCGGCTGCTCGACCTCGTCCGGGTGATGGCTCGTCTCCGGGGGCCGGGGGGATGCCCCTGGGACCGGGAGCAGACGCATCGCTCGCTCGCGCGTCACCTCCTCGAGGAGACGCACGAGGTGTTGGACGCGATCGACGCCGACGACCCCGATCGGCTGCGCGAGGAGCTCGGCGACGTGCTGCTCCAGGTGGCGTTCCACGCGCAGATGGCGTCCGACGACGGAGCCTGGGACGTCGACGACGTCGCCGAGGGCATCGTGCGCAAGCTGATCCGGCGTCACCCCCACGTCTTCGGCGACGTCGAGGTCTCCGGCGCCGACGAGGTGCTCGTGAACTGGGAGCGGATCAAGGCAGAGGAGAAGGGGGAGAAGGCCGTCGAGGACGACATCCCCCAGACGCTGCCCGCGCTCGCCCGCGCCGCGAAGGTGCAGCGCCGAGCGGCCGGCTGGGGTTTCGAGTGGCGGTCGTTCGAAGGTGCGCTCGACGCCCTGAAGGAGGAGGTCGCCGAGCTCGAAGCCCACACGGACGCGGACAACGCCGAGGAGGAGATCGGCGACGTGCTCTTCGCGACGGTCTCGGTCGCTCGCCGGTTCGGCGTGGACGCGGAGAGCGCCCTCCGGCGCACGACCCGAGGCTTCGCCGACCGCTACGAGCGCTTCATGGTCCTCGCGAGGGAACGCGGGCTCGACCTCGACGTGATGCCGGAGGCGGAGATCCGCCGGCTGTTCCGGGAGCTCCGCTGAACGACGTGTACGCCTTCCGACGTCCCCCCATGCGGGGACGTGTGCCGTCGGTCGCTCGGCTCGCCCGAAACCCGTTGGCCGGTGGACTCCAGCGAGGACGGGCTACCCGCCGATAACCCGGTTGAGCGGGTCGACATGACCCGTCGGGGCCACCGGACCCGAACGACCCGCGACGGAGGCACGTGATGGCATCGGTGCAGATGGAGGGCCAACCCACTGGGCGTCGGGACCCCTTGAGCCGTGAAGCCCTGTTCCGGCAGGTAGGGGCGCTCGTGGGGGCCGTGCTGTTGGGCTTCCTCTCGATGGCCGTCCGCGAGGTGGATGGCCAGCGGGCGGGGCTCCTCGTCCAGGCCTCCACCGTCACCGCGGCGATCGCGATGGCCACCTTGGCGGTCCCGTGGCAACGTCTCCCGTACCTGTTCCACACGCTGATGCCGTTCGTGCTGCTCGCGGTCGTCTACCTGGCCCGCGAGGCGACGGGCGGGGCCGACTCCGCCTACGGGCAGCTCGCACTGCTGCCGATCTTCTGGGTGGCCGTGTACGGCACGAGGCTGGAGTTGGGCGGCATCGTCCTCGCCGCCGCGGCGCTCCTCGCGACGCCGGTGCTCGGCGCGGGCGGCACGGGTCAGGAGTGGATGGGGGACCACGCGATCCTGGTCGGAGGCGGGGTGGTGGCCTTCTTCGTCCACCGGTTCTTCGCGCGGATCCGTCACGAGAACGACCGGCTCCAGGTCTTCGCGGGTACGGACCCGCTGACCGGCGCTGCGAATCGCAGAGCCTGGGACGACGAGCTCGCGTCCGCGCTCGTCCGCGCGGTCCGTGAGGGGCTGCCGCTCTCGGTTTCCCTGCTCGACCTGGACGACTTCAAGGGGTACAACGACCAGCACGGCCACCAGGCAGGCGATCGCGTGCTGAAGGAGGCGGCGGCCGCCTGGCGCGGGATCCTGCGAGCGAGCGACATGCTGGCTCGGGTCGGCGGCGACGAGTTCGCCGTGCTGCTGCCCGGCTGCCCGCTCGACATGGCCGCCACGATCTCCGACCGACTCCGCGCCGCGGTGCCGGCCGCGGTCCGTTGTTCCGTCGGTGTGGCTGTGTGGGACGGGAGGGAGAGCGCCCCGGAGTTCTTGGCTCGGGCCGATCGCGCGCTCTACGAGGCCAAGGATCGAGGCCGGGACCGCGTGGTGATCGTTCCGGACCCCGACGGACCGCGTATCGAGCTGCGGGCCGAGCTGCCCGAGGAGCGCCCCTAGCGCGGAGCCGTCGAAGCGCGAGCGGACGGACGACGCGATCGCCATCGCAGGACGAAGCCCCAAGTTCCGATGGCGCATCCCATGCCGAGCACCGACCCGGCGACGACGTCCGAGACCCAGTGCTCGTCCAGGACGGTCCGCGAGATGGCCATCGCGACGATCCACAGCGAGGCGAAGATCCACTGGACCGTTCGTGCCCGCAACGAACCCGTGCCGACCAGCACGAGGCCGACGGCGACCTGCGCGGCGGTCTTCGCGTGCGCGGAGGGGAACGATGTCGCCGCGCTCAGGTCGGGCCGCACGCGTCCGATCGCCGGTTTGACGACGAAGGCGACGACGTCGGCGACGACCCAGGCGATGAGCCACGCGGCGAGCTCTTGCCGACGCCGACGCGCGAGGAGCCACAGGGCGACGAGGACGCGCAGCGGAACCATCACGATGCCGGCACCCACGGTCTTCAGGACCTGGCTCGCGTCCGCGGCCCATGTCGGGGCGTCGAGCACGAGCCGGCGCCACGCGTCATCTGTCGGAGCGATCGCCGGGGGCGACGCCGGCTCCAGGGCAACGAGTACGGTGAGCGCCCCGAAGGCGGCCATGAGGGCCGCGGCCGCCGCGAGCATGCGGTCGGGGCGTTGCACGCTACGAGCGCTCGTAGACCGCGAGCTCCCACGCGAACCGACGGAGCTCCCGGCGCACCGGTCGGAATCCGGCCGCGCGGACGCGCTCGTCGATACGGTCCACGTCGTGGACGAACACGCGGAACCCGCCGAACTTCGCGTCGCGCAGCCGGTACCAGGCGTTCGAGATCGCCACGACCATCTTCGCGAGGAGTCCCGCCGTGCCGCGGGACGGCGGCGCGGTGTAGGCGTAGACCGAGCCGGCAGCGGCGAGCGTGTTGGTGAGCAGGGCGTCGATGTCGGGGTAGCAGCAGACCACGCGGTTCAGCACGACGATGTCGGACGTGGGGAGCTCGACCGCGGCACCGTCGCCGACCTCGAACGACGTCCGGTCGCCAACGCCGCGGTCTCCCGCGAGCCGGCGGGCCCGCTCGATGCTCTCGCCCGACAGGTCGAACCCGGTGGCCCGCGCCGCGCCTGCTCGGGCGGTCTCGATGGCGAGGTCGCCGACGCCGCAACCGACGTCGAGCACGGTCCGGCCGGCGATCCCGGTCTCGGTGAGCGCCCGGAGCAGCGGGCCGGTGACGCCGGCCACGGTCGCCTTCTTCCTCGCCCGCCTGTCCCAGTGATCGGCCCAGTCGTCGAAGCAGCAGCGCTCGGCGTCCCGTGCGGGCTCGTCCATGTCCTGCAGCCTCCCCTGACCGCCGGCCGGAAATCAAGGGCGGCGCGCGCCCCGGGACTAGGATAGGGGCCCCATGCCCCTCGTCGAAGCCGTCCACGCGCGCGAGATCCTCGACTCCCGCGGCAACCCGACCGTCGAGGTGGACGCGCTCCTGGAGGACGGGGCGTTCGGGCGTGCGGCCGTGCCGAGCGGTGCCTCGACGGGCGAACACGAGGCCCTCGAGCTCCGCGACGGCGACCCGGCGCGCTTCGGCGGCAGGGGCGTCTTGCAAGCGGTGGCGAACGTGAACGAGGTCATCGCCCCCGCGCTCGCGGGCGAGGAGGCCCTCGATCAGCGAGCGGTCGACCGGCTCCTGCTCGACCTGGACGGGACGGGCGACAGGTCGAAGCTGGGCGCGAACGCGATCCTCGGCGCGTCGCTCGCGATCGCCCACGCGGCGGCCGAGTCCCAGGGGCTCCCGTTGTACCGGTACCTGGGCGGGCCGAACGCCCACGTCCTGCCTGTCCCGTTCATGAACGTGATCAACGGCGGCGCGCACGCGGACAACGAGCTCGAGCCTCAGGAGTTCATGCTCGCGCCCCTGGGCGCCGCATCGTTCTCCGAGGCGGTCCGCTGGTGCTCCGAGATCTACCACGCACTGCGCTCGACCCTGAAGGAGCGCGGGCTCGCGACCGGCGTCGGTGATGAGGGCGGGTTCGCGCCGGGGATCGCCACGGCTCGGGAGGCCCTCGAGCTGCTCGTGGAGGCGATCGGCGTCGTCGGTCTGGAGGTCGGCGACGAGGTCGCGCTCGCGATGGATCCGGCGTGCTCGGAGATCTACCGCGACGGCGCGTACCGCCTCGAGGGCAAGGAACGCTCCTCGCGGGAGATGGTCGCGTTCTGGCGGGAGCTGCTCGACGCCTTCCCGATCGTCTCGCTCGAGGATCCCCTGGCCGAGGACGACTGGGAGGGATGGGCCGCGCTCACGGCCGAGCTCGGCGACCGGACCCAGGTCGTCGGGGACGACCTGTTCGTCACGAACCCGGAACGCCTGGCCCGCGGGCTCCGCGAGGGCGCCGGAACGGCGATCTTGATCAAGGTGAACCAGATCGGCTCGCTCACCGAGACCCTCGACGTGATCGAGCTCGCACGGCGGAACGGCTACGGAGCGATGGTGAGCCATCGCTCCGGGGAGACCGAGGACACGACGATCGCCGACCTGGCCGTCGCGACCAACGCCGGTCAGATCAAGGCCGGCGCACCCACGCGGGGCGAGCGGACGGCGAAGTACAACCGCCTGCTCCGGATCGAGGAGGATCTCGGCGACGCGGCCCGCTTCGCAGGCCCCGGGGCGCTCCGGCGGAGGCCGGGATGAGCCAGGTGACGAGGGCGCTGTCCCGCGAGGGGCCCAGGTTGACCGGTCGGGCGGCCGCCCTGCTCGTCGTGGTGGCCGTGCTCGCCCTGCTGGCGCTCGTGCCGGCTCGTCAGGTCCTGGGGCAGCGGAGCCAGATCGACGAGCTCGAACGCCGAGCCGCGCAGCTCGGATCCCAGAACGCCGAGCTCCGCGGTGAGATCTCGAGGCTGAACGACCCCGCCGAGCTCGAGCGCCTGGCCCGTGGATGCCTCGGCATGGTGATGCCGGGGGAGACGGCGCTCGTCGTGCCGGACGCGCCGCCCGCCGACTGCTAGCCGCGGCGCCGCGGTCCTCGCCGAGCCCGAGCCGGATCAGTCTCGCGTCGTCGTGCCGATCGAGCCGGTGCTCACCGGTAGGTGCGTGGTCGATCCCGCCTCGACCGTCAGCCCGATGCCCAGGTCCTCCGGCCCTGTTCGGGCGCCAGCCCGCGGAACATCCTCGCAGGGGTGATCGGAACGAGGTCGAGACGACCGATCGCGCTCCTCGCGGCCGTCGTGGTGGTTCTCGTGCCGGGTGCGGACGCGGGGTCCGCGAGCATCGGGCCTGGGAGCCGGTGGCACCGGGCGGTGACCGGGACGCAGCTGAACGCCGTCGCGGCCAGCGACGACGGCCACGTCTACGTCACCGGCACGCGAGGCTCCTATACGGGTCCCATGCTCGTCCGGGCCTACGGACCGGGCGGTGCGCTCCGCTGGACCCGTTCGTGGCGGCCGAAGGGGACCTACACGCGCGGCGTGGACGTCGCCGTGGGGCCCGACGGAACCGTGTACGTCCTCGGGGCCGTCGCGCCGGAGGGCTTCGAGGGCCAGAGCTGGTTCCTGCGCGCCTACTCGCCCGACGGGCGGCTGCTGTGGCGGCGCGCCGCGCCCGACTGGCGCGAGAACCCGTACCCCGCGAGGTTCGCCTCCGGCGTGGCCGCCGGCTCGGGTCTGGTCGTCCTGTCCGGCTACGACCACGGGTGTTGCGGGGACTCCTACTGGCACGACGGCTGGGTCCGCGCCTACGACACCAGCGGCGACCTCCGCTGGGTGATCGACTTCGAGTCCCCGGGCCTCCGCCGCACGCTGGACGCCGCGAACGACGTGGCGATCGGCGCGCTCGGCCGGATCTACGTGGCGGGCTGGATCGCCATGGGGCGCGAGACCGAGACGACCCGTGCCGACCACGAGGTGATGATCCAGAAGCTGGCGCCATCGGGAGACGTGCTCTGGACCCGGATCCTGCGCGACCGCGGCAAGGAGGATCGCGACGAGGCTCACGCGGTGGCCGTCCGCGGGAACCTGCTCATGGTGGCCGGCCTCGCCGGCGACCCCGAGGCCTACGACGATGCGTGGCTCGCCCGGTTCACGGTGGGCGGGCAGATCGTGTGGGAGCGCAGCTGGTTCCGCGGCGAGCGTTACTCGTGGCCGAGGGACATCGCCATCGGGGCGTCGGGGGCGACCTACGTGGTCGGCGAGGTGCGCGACCTCGGCGACAGGGGCACGGACCTGTTCCTCCGCCGCTACGAGCCGCGTGGACGCCTTGGCTGGCAGCTCCTCTTGGAAGAGGACCTGCGACATCTGACCGGAACCGGCGTTGACGGGGCGGCGGCGGACACGCTGTTCGTCACCGGCTACGGGAGCGACGAGCGCTGGGGAGATCCTCCGTACACCGGCTACCTCTGGCGCTTCGACCCCTCGGCGTAGCGCCCCGCGGGTCTCGTCGCGGAGGCCGGTCGAGCGGACCGGCCGGTCATCGCGCTTGGACCGCGAGCGTTTCCAAGCCGGAGCGCGCAGGCCCACCAGCCCGGGACCCAAGATTGACGCCCGAAACGGGCCGATGGGAGACTGGCCGCTCCGGCGGCGCGCCGGGAGGCAACGATCGAGGAGGAGAAGCTGGCAGAGCTCGAGGTCGGGGCGGTCATCGACGGGACCGTGACCCGCATCACGCCGTACGGCGCCTTCCTGACCCTGGAGGGCGGGAAGATGGGGCTCGTGCACATCTCCGAGATCGACCGGAACTACGTCCGGGACGTCCATGAGCACCTGCGGGAGAACGACGTCGTCCAGGCCAAGGTCATCGCCATCAAGGAGGACGGCAAGATCGACCTGTCGATCAAGGCCCTGCAGGACCCGGCACCGCCGCGGCCCCGTCGGGGGTCGGATCCCGACTTCGAGGCCCGGCTCAAGAAGTTCATGCGCCAGAGCGAGGAGCGTCAGGTGGACTACAAGCGCTCCGTCGAGCACAAGCGCAAGTAGCGCTTGGGCGAGCTCCGGGGCAGCGACCTCTCCGCCGTCCGCGAGCAGCTCGGACGCGAGCCCACCACCCCGTTCGCCGTCGTCGCAAGGTGCGCCGAGAGCCATCCGCTCGCGATCCGTAACGCGCCGGTCGACGCCGACGGGAGGCCGTTCCCCACGCTGTTCTGGCTCACGTGTCCCGAGGCCGTGAAGGCGGTCTCTCGGCTCGAGTCCGGGGGCGCGATCGGCGAGCTGAACGCGCGGGTCGACGCCGATCCGGGTTTCGCCGACGCGCTTGCCCGCGCCCACGAGGCCTACGCGCGCGAGCGCGCCCGCGGGTTCCCCGGCGCCGAGACGCTCGGCGGCGTCGGCGGCACGAGGGCAGGCGTGAAGTGCCTGCACGCGCACTACGCGAACCACCTCGCCGGGGGTGACGATCCGGTGGGGGCGTGGACGGCCGAGCGCGTGGAGCCCTTCCACCCTGAGCGCCCAGGCCGGTTCGCCGTGATCGACCAGGGCACGAACTCGATCCGGCTCCTCGTCGTCGAACCCGACGGCGACGGGGGGCTCCGCGAGCTCTCACGCGACATGGTGATCACGCGGCTCGGGCAGGACGTCGACCGCACCGGTCGGATCGCGCCGGACGCGCTCGAACGAACGGTGGCCGTGCTCGCCACGTACTGCCGGAGGGCCCGCGCCCTCCACGCGGAGCGCATCCGCGTGGCCGCCACCTCCGCCGTTCGCGACGCCGCCAACCGGGAGGAGCTCGAGCAGGCCGTCCTCGAGCACGCCGGCACCGAGCTCGAGGTGCTCCCGGGCGAGCGGGAGGCCGAGCTGTCCTTCCTCGGCGCCGTTCGCGGCCTGGATGCGCCGGCCCCGTTCCTCGTGCTCGACATCGGCGGTGGTTCGACCGAGCTGGTGCTCGGCACCGAGCGCCCGGAGGCGGAGGTTTCGCTGCGGTTGGGGAGCGTCCGGCTCACCGAGCGGTTCGTCCGAAGGGATCCGCCGAGCACCGAGGAGCTCGAGGCGATGCGGTTCGCCGTCGAGGACCTGCTCGAGGACGCGGAGGGCCAGGTGCCGGTGCGAGACGCGGGCACCCTGGTCGCCGTCGCCGGGACCTCCACCACGATCCAGGCGATCGCGCTCGGCCTGGACCGGTACGACCCCGAGGCGATCCACCGGACGCGGTTGGCGCTCGCCGACGCCGAACGCGTGCTGGTTGAACTGGCCGCGATGACCACGCCCGAGCGTTCCGCGCTCCCGGTCATGGCGCCCGGGCGCGGGGACGTGATCGTGGCCGGTGGCGTGATCCTGGTGGCGGCGATGCGCCGGTTCGGGTTCGAGGAGGCGCTGGTCTCGGAGTCCGACATCCTCGACGGCCTGGCGCTCGACACGCTGGCGAGCCTGTAACCTGGCTCGCCGTGTCCAGGAGAACCCGGCACCGTCAGCTCGCGAAGCAGGCCGCTCGCCGCCAAGCCGAGAAGCGCCAGCGGCAGCGCCGGCGGCAGCTCGGGACCATCGCGGTCGCGCTCGTCGTCGCCATGGTGGGGAGCGTCCTGGTGTTCGTCGCGTTCACCGGCGACGAGGATCCACCGCCCGCCGCGACGGGTCCGACCGGCGCCACGGGCGAGAGCCCGGACCCCGAGCTCGATCCGGGGTCGCAGACGGGCACTGTCCAGCCCGAGCCGGGTCCGGAGACCGTGGCGTGCGGCGGGGAGGTTCCGGCGGGAGCGCTGGAGCCCAAGCCCCAGTTCAACGCGCCCGCGGACGCGACGAGGCGGGGCGGAACCTACACCGCCACGTTCCAGACCTCGTGCGGCGACATCGTCGTCGAGCTCCTCTTGGACCGGGCGCCCCAGACCGTGAACAACTTCGTCTTCCTCGCCGAGCAGGGGTTCTTCGACGGCACGAGGATCCATCGGCTCGACACCTCGATCGACGTGATCCAGGGCGGCGATCCCACAGGAACCGGTACCGGCGGCCCCGGCTACACCGTCCCCGACGAGCTGACGGGCGACGAGAGCTACGCGCCGGGGCTCCTCGCCATGGCGAACAGCGGGACGCCGAACAGCGGCGGGAGCCAGTTCTTCGTCATCACCGGCCAGAACGGCCACAACCTCGACGCCAACCCCGCATACACGATCTTCGGCGAGATCACCGAGGGCCTGAGGATCGCCGAGCGGATCCAGGGCCTGCCGATCCAGGATCCCGAGGCGGGTATCGGCGGGCAGCAGCCGGGCCGGGCCGTCTACATCGAGACGGTGACGATCGAGCGGGTCGGGTAGTAGCGCGCTCAACCGTCGGTCTCCGGATATGTGATATCATCGTGATATCACTCTTCGTAGGGAGGTTCGGAGATGAGCTCTCGTACGGAGGAACGCTCGGCGCGCGTCCTGCCCGGCGTGACCATGCTCGTGGTCTCGATCGCGACGGACCTCGCGGGTCTGGCCCTGATCGTGTGGACGGTCGTCTCGGCCGCCCGTGAGGCGGCGGTCACCGGGGGAACGTGGATCGGCCTCATCGCAGGGCTGCTGATCACGGGGCTCGGTGCGCTCGGCACCCTTGGGCTGTTCGTCGTGCAGCCGAACCAGGCCGCCGTGCTGATCCTGTTCGGCCGCTACATCGGCACCGTCCGCACGGACGGGTGGTTCTGGGCGAACCCGTTCACGGTCGGGGCCCGGCGGAAGGTCTCGATGCGGATCCGCAACTTCGACACGCAGAAGGCGAAGGTGAACGACCGGCGAGGCAACCCGGTCGAGATCGCGGCCGTCGTCGTCTGGAGGGTCGTCGACACGGCACGAGCGGTGTTCGACGTGGACGACTTCGAGGAGTTCGTCGCCGTGCAGAGCGAGACCGCGGTGCGTCACCTGGCGACGCAGTACCCGTACGACAGCTACGAGGAGCACGAGGTGACCTCGCTCTCCGGCGACGTCGACGCGGTCTCGGAGACGCTCCAGGTGGAGCTGCAGGATCGGCTCTCGCGAGCGGGCGTCGAGGTGGTGGAGACGCGGCTGTCGCACCTGTCGTACGCACCGGAGATCGCGAG
>Ga0209642_10002922_pt1 | contig 11151 bp, 8 predicted proteins | sample RifCSP19_2_FD_184025 | JGI IMG/M metagenome (GOLD analysis project Ga0209642, IMG submission 184025) | Soil microbial communities from Rifle, Colorado - Rifle CSP2_sed 19_2 (SPAdes) (version 2) | ecosystem: Environmental > Terrestrial > Deep subsurface > Rock core/Sediment | place: Rifle... | reverse complement strand
GTCGTCATCCCCCCCGCGGGAAAGAGCGGAATCCAGACGGCAAAGATGAGGATCAGCACAATCCCCTGCCAGAAGTTCGGCATGGCCAGGCCAAGGAAGGAGAAGACCGTGAAGGTATAGTCCGCAGGGGAGTACTGGTGCAGCGCGGAGTAGATCCCGATGGCGCTGCCCACCACCAGCGCGATGAGGAAGGCGGTGCCGACCAGCAAAAGCGTGTTGCCCAGCCGTTGACCGATCAGGGTGCGCACCGGCAGGCCGTAGGTGCGCGAGTACCCCAGGTCGCCATGCGCCACCGCGCGCAGCCATTTCAGGTAGCGGATGACCAGGGGATCGTCCAGTCCATAGTACTCCCGCAGCCGCTGCACGTCCTCGGGCTGCACCTCGGGGTTGGCCTGCGCCAGCAGCTCCACGGGATCGCCGGGGGTGTACACCAGAAGGGTGAAGAGGAGCACAGAGAGGCCCAACAGGACCACCGCCGACTGGATCGCCCGCTGCAGGAGGAAGCGTTGCATGCACGGTCACGGCAGGGACGGCAGGCCTCCCAGATCTTCAGCCGCGGGTCGAGCTCGTGACGTGCCGGGGACGAACCCCACGGCCAGCAGGCGCGAAGGCCTCCTCCAATGAGAACGCATCTTGAGTTCCCCCTCCCCCGAGGCCTCTCTTCAGTCTGCGAGTACCGGGCTAGTGCAGCCCCCGGATCACCCACTCCAGGGGGTTGCTGGAGATCATCGCCTCTCTGAGCTGGCGCCGTTCCTCCTGGCTGGTCCGGCTGCTTTCGTCCGCTCTGGCCGGTTCGCGCTCCGGTTGCAGCTGCCGCCGCTCGATGCGAGGCCGGACCTCTGGACGGCTGCCCGCGCCCGGCTGTTCTGCCGGCTGCGGCCGGGGCGCCCGCTTGGGGGCGACTTTGCGCGCTTCGAGAAACTCGTCGACGTCGGCCCGCCGGATGCGGAACGATCGGCCCAACCGCACCGCCGGCAAGTCTCCGGCGCGAATGAATTTGTACACGGTGAGCTTGTTGAGTTGGAGGAAGGCAGCGACCTGGTCCACCGTCATCAGGTCACCGAGAGTGCGTTTCGCCCCGGCCATGTCGGGTTCACCTTCAACTGTATCAGATTTAACTCAAGCATACGGTACTACGCCCGGCGAGGGTTCTCCTGCTGTATCAAAACGTACTCAACGATACAAAAGTTCACTGGGTTGGGGCGGGTGCCGCCGCGGCCGCATGGGGAATTCGGCGAGGCTAACTGGAGCGGAGGCGGGGGTCGAAGGCATCCCGGAGGCCGTCGCCCAGAAAGTTGTAAGCTACGACCGCCAGGATGATGAAGACCCCGGGCAGGAGCAGCCAGGGGGACTGCGCCAAGTTGGGCAGGTTGGCTCCCGCCGTCAGCAGGTTCCCCCAGGAGGCGCAGGGTTCGCGGATGCCGAAGCCGATGAAGCTCAGCCCGGACTCGCCCAGGATCGCCCCGGGGATCGACAGGGTAGCTACAACGATGACAAGCGAACTGGTGTTCGGTAAGATGTGCCGGATGATGATCCGCAGGTCATCTAAGCCGATTGCCTTCGCCGCCAGCACGAACTCCCGCTCCTTCAACGAGAGCACGAAGCCACGGATCAGCCGGGAGAACCCGGTCCAGCCCAGGAAGCTCAGGATGATGACGATCAAATAGAACCGCGTGGCGCACCCGACGTCGGTGGGCAGCACCGCGCTCAGGGTGAGAAACAGGTAGAAGCCGGGGAAGGCGATGATCACCTCGACGAGGCGCATCATGATGTTATCGACCCGCCCGCCATAGTAGCCGGCGATCCCGCCGTAGAGCAGTCCGATCGGAATCGTGATGCCCACCGCCAGGACGCCGATAATCAGCGAGATGCGCGACCCATAGAGGATCCGGGTGAACAGGTCACGTCCGAACTGATCCGTCCCCATCAGGAAGAGGCGGGCTGCCGGATCGACACCGAAGAGGTGCAGCGTGGTCGGGAAGATCCAGAAGAGGCGGTGCGGCTCGCCCCGGACGAAGACGTCGAGGGGGTAGGTGCGGTCGGTCACGATCCTGTACTTGCGCAGGCCGGGATCCACCAGCTCCGTCCGGTAGACGAACGGCCGGAGGTGCCACCGCCCCTCTGCATCGACGACGCGGGGCAGCGTGGGTGGGTGGAAGAAGCGCTCCCGGTCCGTGTAGTCCAGGGAGTAGGGTGCGATGAAGTCGCCGAAGAGCGACATCGTGTACAGGATGATCAGGATGACGCCGCCGATCAGGGCGACGCGGTGCTTGCGCAGCTGCCGCCAGGCCAGAGCCAGCGGCGGGCGCGAGACCATGGCCCGCTGCCGCTGCTCGGCCAGCGCCGCCATGGGGCGGGGCAGGACGCGGCGCCCGGGCGCCTCGCGCCGGGACGGCCCGGAGCCGGTGCTAGTCATAGCGGATTCTTGGATCAGCGAAGGCCAGCAGGATGTCGGCCACCAGATTGCCCAGGACCAGCGTGATGCTTCCGATGAGCAGACTGCCCATGACCACGTAAAGGTCCTTCTGCACCAGGGCCTCGAGGATGAGCCGGCCCAACCCCGGCCAGCCGACAACGTTCTCCAGGATCGCCGACCCGCTGAGCAGTCCCCCGATTTCGAAGCCGAAGATCGTGATCAGCGGGTTGATGGCGTTGCGCACGGCATGCTTGTAGATCACCGGCCGTTCCGCCAGTCCCTTGGCCCGGGCGGTGCGCACGTAGTCCTGCCGCAGTACCTCCAGCAGGTTCCCCCGCATCTGCCGCATCAGCCCGGCGGAGGCGGTGAAGGCCAGCACCGTCGCCGGAATCACCAGGTGGCGGGCCACGTCGAGGACCTTCCCGTACCAGGGGAAGAACTCATAGTCTAGACTGGTCATCCCGCCGATGGGCAGCAGCCGCGTCTTGAAGGCGAACAGCAAGAGCAGCAGCCCGGAGAAGAACGTGGGCGTGGAGATGCCCAGGTAGGCGGTCATGGAGAGGGTGTTGTCCGAGAACGAATACTGCCGGGTCGCCGCGTGGATGCCGATGGGAATGGCCACCAGCCAGGCAATCACCAGCGCGGCGAGGTTCAGGATCAGGGTGTTGAGGAGGCGAGAACCGATCAGCCACGTCACCGGCACATGGTAGGCGAAGGAGTATCCCAGATCTCCCCGCAAGAAGATCGCGCGCAGCCACTTCAGGTACTGGATGTGCAGCGGTTGATCCAGCCCGAAGTTGCGGCGCATCGCTTCGACCGTCTCCGAGGAGACGACGGGGTTGAGGCGCATCTCGGAGAGAAAGTCGCCCGGGGAGAGTTGGATGATGATGAAGGAGATCAGCGTGACCCCGAAGAGGAGCGGGATCAGGTTGAGCAGGCGCTGAACGATGTGCCGGAGCATAGAAGAGCGCACGGGGGCGGGCGGCGCCCGCCCCCGATCGCCCTACTTGTACACGGTCTTGTAGTAGCGTGTCTCCAGCGTTCCGGTCACGCCCTGGAGGCCGAGCTTGATGTTCCCGATGGTGTTGCGCACCGCCGGCTGGGTCTTGGGGTTGCTGAACCACATCATCGGCGCCTGCTCCGAGTAGATCTGCTGCCAGCGCGCGTAGAGGGTCTTGCGCTTGGCCTGATCGGTCTCGCAGGCGGCCTGCTCGAAGAGCCGGTCGACCTCGGCCTCCCACTCGTTGACCGGCTTCTCCTGGTTGGGGCGCCACATGTGCAGGTCGCCCGAGCTGAGGTAGACGTTGCGGCCGGACGACGGCTCGATGCCGCCGGTCAGACCGATGATGATCGCCTGCCAGCGGTACGATCCCGTCAGCTTGCTCACCAGCGAGGGGAAGGCCTCGGGGGCAAAGGTGACCCTCATGCCCAGCTTGACGAAGTCCTGCCGCAGGATGTTGCCGATGGCCTCGCGGTCCGTGTTCCCCGCGTTGGTCTGTAGCGTGAACTCCACGACGTTCCCCTGAGCGTCGCGTAGCAGGCCGTCGGCGCCCTTGCGGTACCCGGCCTCGGCCAGGAGCTGCTGGGCCCGATCCAGGTTGTACGGGTACTGCGGGACGTTCGTGTTGACGTAGAGCTTGTTGCCGACGCTGATGGGGCTCCACGACGGCGTGGCGCGGCCCGCGTAGACCTGCTGGACGATCGTGTTGCGGTCGATAGCGTGGTTCAGCGCCCGGCGGAAGCGGACGTCTTGGAACCAGCTCAGCTGGGCCGGCGTCAGACCGCCCGCCCCTACGCCGGCGGGGTTCTGGTTCAGGACCAGGAACTCTGAGCCGAACGTTTCGGGCCCATCGTAGACGGCGAAGCTGCCCTGCCTCTCCTGCGCCTTCAGTTCGGCGAACTCCCGGGGCCGCGCGCTGTAGAAGTCGGTCTCACCCGCCAGGAACTTCAGCCGCGACTGCTCCAGGTTGGGCACGATCAGGAGGATGTAGCGGGTGAGGTAGGGCAGCCGCTGGCCCCTCTTGTCCACCGACCAGTAGTTGGGGTTGCGCAGCAGGGTCAGGCGCTGCCCGGGGACGTACGACTGCAGAATGAAGGGACCGGTGCCGACGAGCTCCTTGGGGTTGACGTTGATCCCCCAGGTGCGGTTGAACTCGGCGCCGCCCTTGGCTAAGGCGTCGGCCAGCTTGTGCTTGGGCACGACGTCGATCGCCCCGATCAACCGCAGGAAGATGCCCACCGGGCAGATGGCCCGCGGGGTGATGAATTGGATGCGCCGCTTGTCCAGGACCCGCCACCGGAGCGGCTGATCCTGAAACGTCAGCAGGTCGACGGCGCTGTTGTCCACGCCATCGGTGAAGATCGCCTGCGCGCTGAACGCGACATCCTCCGTGGTCAGCGGCTGGCCGTCGGACCACTTGATACCCTCCCGCAGCGTGAAGGTCCACGTGCGGCCGTCCTGACTGACGGTCCAGGACTCGGCCAGCCCCGGAACGATCTCGCCGGTCAGGTAGTCCTGATCCACGAGGGCCTCAAACAGCGCTCCCGTGACGGCGGTCGACGCCGTGTCCTGCGCGACGATCGGGTTGAAGGTACGCGGGTCGCTGATCTGCGAGATGACGTAGGTGCCGCCGAACTTCCCGATCTCCGGTGCGTACGAGGCTACGCCGGGGTTGGGAATCCCCGGCAGGGTAAGCTTGGGCTGCTGTGCGCCCAGCGGGACGATCCCCCCGACCAGGAGGATCGCCGCCACACCGACCGCAATGGCCATCCGTCTCATACACGCCCCCTCCCACAACCGTAATGCGCGTCTGTCACGATTTCGTGTAAGTCTAGCATATTCGCGTCGGGCGGTCGGGAATCCCTCTGTGCACGCGGGTCAGCCCGCGGAGACCGTCTCCAGCGGCGCGTAGCCCAGGGCCAGGCGCTTCACCCCCACGGCGAACTGCACCGTGACGACCGCCCGCACGCCCTCCCCCTCCACCTCCAGCACCCGGCCCTCGCCGAACTTCGCGTGGCGGACGCGTGCGCCCACCGGCGGCACGGCGACCACGCGCTCCTCATCCGACCAGGGGGCCGCGGCGGCCGCGGGGACGGTCGCGGGCTGCAAGAGGTGTTGCGGAATCTCGTCTACAAAACGCGACGGGATGCTGGGATGGACCGCGCCGAAGATCATCCGCTGCCGGGCGTAGGTAACGTAGAGCCGATCCTTGGCCCGGGTCATGCCAACGTAGCAGAGGCGGCGCTCCTCCTCCAGCCCGTCTTCCTCTTCGATGGTCCGGGCGTGCGGGAAGAGTCCCTCCTCCAGGCCGGCCAGGAAGACGAGGGGGAACTCCAGGCCCTTGGCGCTGTGCAGGGTCATCAAGGTGATGCGGTCCGCCTGCTCCTGCCAGGTGTCCACGTCGGTGATGAGCGCCAGGTGCTGCAGAAACGCCTCCAGGCTCTCCTCACCGGTGACCGTTTCAAACTCCTGCGCCACCGTGACGAGTTCGCGCAGGTTCTCCAACCGGGAGTAGGCTTCCTCCGTCCCCTCCCGCTCCAGCATCTCCTGGTAGCCGGTCTCGACGATGGTCTGCTCGATCAGGTCGCTGACACGGACGCGCGCCGCCCGATCGCGGATGCGCTCGATCAGCCCGACGAAGTCACCAATCGGCCGGACCGCCGCGCGCGGCAGGTCCTCCAGCGCCCCCGGCAGCGTCATCGCCTCGAACATTCCCACTCCCCGTTGGGCGGCGAAGGCCTCCAGCCGCCCCAGCGTGATGTCGCCGATGCCGCGCCGCGGGATGTTGATGATACGGCGCAGGCTGGCCACGTCCTGCGGGTTCTGCGCCAGGCGGAGGTAGCCCAGGATGTCCTTGACCTCCCTGCGCTCGTAGAAGCGCACGCCGCCGACGACCTGGTAGGGGATGCCGGCGCGGAGCAGTTGCTCCTCGAAGAGACGGGACTGGGCGTTGGTGCGGTAGAGGACGACCATTTCCCGATAGGGCCGCCCCTCGGTGTGGTAGCGGCGGATGGTCTCCACGATGAAGCGCGCCTCGTCGTGCCCGTCGAAGGCCTCGTAGACAGAGACCGACTCGCCCTCCTGATTGTCCGTCCAGAGGCGCTTCTCGTGACGGTGCGGGTTGTGGCGGATGACTTCGGAGGCCGCCGCCAGGATCTTCTTCGTGGAACGGTAGTTCTGTTCGAGTTTAATGATGGTCGCGTCGGGGTAGTCCCGTTCGAAGTCCAGGATGTTGCGAATGTCCGCGCCGCGCCACCTGTAAATACTTTGGTCGTCATCGCCCACGACGCAGAGGTTGCGGTGGCGTGCCGCCAGCGCAGCGACCAACCGATACTGCACGCGGTTGGTGTCCTGGTATTCGTCCACCAGGACGTGCTGGAACCGGGTCTGGTACTCTTCCAGGACCTCCGGCGCCTCTTCGAAGAGGCGTAGCGTCTCCAGGAGCAGGTCGTCGAAGTCCACCGCGCCGCGCTCGCGCAGCAGCGCCTGATAGCCACGGTAGGCGCGGGCGACTGCCTCCTGGAAGAAGTTCTCCGCCTGAGCGGCGTACTCGACTGGCCCGAGCCCCTCGTCTTTCGCCCGGCCGATCAGCGCCAGCACGACCTCCGGCGGGAACCGCCGCTCCTCCAACCCGGCGTCCGCCAGCACTTCACGCAGCAGTGCCCGCTGGTCCTCCGTGTCGTAGATGACGAAGTTCTTGGGGATGCCAACGCGATCGCCGTGGCGGCGCAGGATGCGGCTGCAGATGTGGTGGAAGGTGCCGATCCAGATGCCGCGGGCGATCGGGCCGCCGAGCAGGCGCTCCACCCGTTCCAGCATCTCCCGCGCCGCCTTGTTGGTGAAGGTGACGGCGAGGATCTGCTGCGGTCGGACGCGCCGCTCGCGGATCAGGTAGGCGATGCGGTAGGCCAGGGCGCGCGTCTTCCCCGACCCAGCGCCGGCCAGGATGAGCAGGGGCCCGCCGGCGTGCTCTACCGCCTCACGCTGAGGCGGGTTCAGATCCTGAAGGATGGACGATGTCATCTTAATCTCGGGCTCGCTATGGTCTCCGGCCGCGACATTATACGTCGCACCAGGATTGCAGCTATCAAGTCTATGTCAGTTATCATCTTCCTCCGACACCCAAACACCACGGGACGGATCCCAGTGACCCGTGGCACCTGCCAGCACCGGGTCGAGAAAGGCGGCGGCTTGGGAGAACCCACTGTCCAGGTCGGGGTCAAGGTCTACCTCGGTGGCCAGCCTGCGATAGGCAGTCGGCCAGTCTGCCTGTGGTCTTGGCATGGCCTTTGGAATAGGTTGGCGCTTGCGTGTCTCAAAGGTCACACGGATGGCTTCCCGAAGTCGGTCGGCGTCCAAACGCTCGGACCGGGACACCAGCACCAGATCCACAAGGTCCTTCACTCGCGTGCTGGGCCGACCACTGCCATACGCTCGAGTATATGCATGCAGCTTCTCGGCAACCTGCTGCTCGAGGGAGACTACCGGGACTTCGATGGGTTCGATCCCGGCGAACTTCAGCAGTTGGCTTCCACGGCGGTAGTCGGGTTTCCACCTCAGTGGATCGGAGAAGCTGACGTCCATCGTGATTTCCTCGAACAACCTTCCTCCGAGCTCGGCTCGCACATGAAAGCGGACTAGGTTCTGGTCGTCCGCTCCCTCTCCGGGCGGGACTTTCTCTATTACAAAGTTGAAGAAGTCTCCGAGCTCGAGTGCCTGGACTGCGATCAAATCGGTCGTCGCCGCAGGTTCATCGGCCAAGTATGAGAGGTCAACATCCTTCGTTGGCCTCGCCCAGGTGCCAGCGCGATAGTAGAGCGCCATTGCGCCCTTTAGTACCCAGCGATCGGGGGCGATGGCTAGGAGCCGGGCAAGCAGGCGATCGAATACTACAAGTTTCCGCAGCCGGCTTGAAGGAATGCTAGTTTGCTGATGCTCGTTTGATAGCCGCTGCTCGAGAGCTGCCCGGAATGCCGCGCCGGTAGCGTACTTCACGGCGCGGCCTCTTCGAGTGCCCGCTTGATAAGCTGCTCCACTCTTTGGCCGCGTCCACGGGCTACACGGATCAGTTGGGACCGTGTGACGAGTCCTCTTTGAATCGCCTGGCGCACGGCGAGGAGTATCTGTTCCGGTCCAGTTCCCGCTTCGGCCGCATCGACGATCGCTCGCGCTGGAGAAGAGAGGCGGACGCCCTCACGGATGACGATATCATCTCGATTAAGCGGGCGAGTCGTTGTGTGAAGCTTGACGCCGGGTGGAGTTCGCTGCCGTCCCCCGGGACGGTGGGAGCGATGAACCATGAGGTGGATAGCGCTTGGCACAACGTCAGAGAGGCCCAGCAGATCCAGGGCGCTTTCGTGTGAAACGACCGCTTCGCTCGGTCCCAGACTAAGCCATGCGGCGATGACCTCTTCCTGCTGGGATGTTGGAAACTGCTGAAGTCTGTAGAGACCTCGGCGGACTCTAAGGAACCGACCTCCTTTTACGTGGTGCGACAGTAGCGCCCAGCTATACCCGCAGCGCCTCGCTTGTCTAGCAGTGAAATACCCGGCCTGCTGAGAGGCAACTTCGAAAACGCACCTTGGGTCAGGTCTCTTGGACCCGATTGTGTCGTTCATACCTCAAATGATACTTGAGGTCATGACGACACCACAAGTGCGTAAACTTTGGCGCAGCAGGAAACCAAATCCGGCCGCTACTCCCACTCGATCGTGGCCGGGGGTTTGCTCGTGATGTCGTACAGGACCCGCGTAATTCCAGAGACTTCCCGGATGATCCGGCTGGCCAGGCGTTCCAGCAGTTCATCGTCGAGGCGCGCCCAGTCGGCGGTCATGCCGTCCTCGCTGGTCACCGCCCGGATGACCAGGGCGTCGCCGAAGGCGCGGGCATCGCCGGTAACGCCGACGGTGGGGACGGGCAGCAGCACGGCGAAGGCCTGCCAGAGATCCCGCTGCAGGCCGGCGGCCCGGGCCTCCTCCGAGACGATCGCGTCCGCCGCGCGCAGCCGTTCCAGGCGCTCCGGCCGCACCTCCCCCACCAGGCGCACGGCCAGCCCCGGCCCCGGAAAGGGATGGCGCTCGATCAGCGCGTCGGGCAGGCCTAACTGGCGGGCGATCTCGCGCACCTCGTCCTTGAAGAGCTCGCGCAGCGGCTCGACGAGGCGCAGCCGCATCCGCTCGGGCAGGCCTAGCTGGCGGGCGATCTCGCGCACCTCGTCCTTGAAGAGCTCGCGCAGCGGCTCGACGAGGCGCAGCCGCATCCGCTCGGGCAGGCCGCCCACGTTGTGGTGCGTCTTGATCCGCGCCGCCGTGCGCGTACCGCTCTCGATGACGTCGGGGTAGAGCGTCCCCTGCACCAGGACGTCGACCTGCCCCAGCCGCGCCGCCTCCTCTTCAAAGACCCGGATGAACTCCTCGCCGATGACGCGCCGTTTCATTTCGGGATCCGTGATGCCACGCAGCCGGCCGAGGAAGCGCTCCCGGGCGTCCACGTGCACGAGCGGGATGCGGAAGGCGTCGCGGAAGGTGGCCACCACCTGCGCCACCTCGCCCTGCCGCAGCAGCCCGTGGTCCACGAAGATGCAGGTGAGGCGGTCGCCGATGGCCCGGTGCACCAGGGCCGCCGCGGTAGCGGAATCCACGCCCCCGGAGAGCGCGACGATCGCCCGCCCGCTTCCCACGGCGCCGCGGATCTCCTCCACCGACCGCTCGATGAAGGAGGCCATCGTCCAGGTGGGGCGGCAGCCGCAGACCTCGTAGAGGAAGGCGCGCAGCACCTCGCCGCCCCAGGGCGTGTGCGAGACCTCGGGGTGAAACTGCAGGCCGTAGAGGCGCCGCGCGGGGTCGCCGGCCGCGGCGACGGTCCCGGAGTCGGTATGGGCCAGCGCCACGAATCCCGGCGGCAGTTGGATGACGGCGTCGCCGTGGCTCATCCAGCAGGTGAGGCGGTCTTCCAGTCCCACGAAGAGCGGTTCGGGCTGGTCCACGAAGAGGCGAGTGCGGCCGTACTCGCGAGCGGCACTCGGCGCCGTCTCCCCACCGAGGAGGTGCGCCATCGCCTGCAGGCCGTAGCAGATGCCGAGGACGGGAATCTCCAGGCGGAAGAGTTCCGGGTCGGGGCGTGGCGCGCCGGGTGCGTAGACGCTGGCTGGCCCGCCGGAGAGGATCACGCCCTGGGGGTGCAACCGCCGCAGGTCCGACAGCGGGACGTCAAAGGGCAGGATGAGACTCTTGACGCGGCTCTCCCGCACGCGGCGCGCGATCAACTGCGCGTACTGCGCGCCGAAGTCGAGGACCACGACTACGTCGTCTTCCGCGGCGCGCTCGGCCACGGGCGCGGCGCGCCCCTGCCGCTCCATCGTGCTCACCGCCCCTGTCCCACCTGCTGGGCGAACTGCAGCCGCTTGCCCTCCGTAGCGATCGCCGGCGCCAGGATAATCTCCACCTCGTGCATCGAGCGCAGATCGGCGGCGCCGCAGAGGCCCATCGCCGTGCGCAGCGCGCCGGCCAGATTCTGCGAGCCGTCGTCCACCACGGCCGGCCCGAGCAGAATCTGCTCCAGCGTGCCGCCGACGCCCACCCGGATGCGGGTGCCGCGCGGCAGGGCCGCGTGCGGCGCGGCCATGCCCCAGTGATAGCCCCGCCCCGGCGCCTCCTCCGCCTTCGCCAGCGCCGATCCCAGCATGACCGCGTCCGCGCCGCAGGCGATCGCCTTGGCGACCTCGCCGCCGACGCCG
>Ga0209642_10002921_pt1 | contig 11156 bp, 10 predicted proteins | sample RifCSP19_2_FD_184025 | JGI IMG/M metagenome (GOLD analysis project Ga0209642, IMG submission 184025) | Soil microbial communities from Rifle, Colorado - Rifle CSP2_sed 19_2 (SPAdes) (version 2) | ecosystem: Environmental > Terrestrial > Deep subsurface > Rock core/Sediment | place: Rifle... | reverse complement strand
TTATCCCTTAAGGGTTCTGTGATGATAAAAGATACTCTCAAAGACCCCATAATGAAGGGAGTAAGAAATATCATGTCATTGGTTGGTATACGATCCATTTTAGTTGTCCCAATTATCCTTTATGATGATGTTATTGGCACATTACTTCTCAGGATGGTGAAGAGAGACCGTTCCTTTACAAAGAGAGAGATTGGTTTGTGTACCTCTATAGCCAATACAGCAGCCAATACCCTCTACAATGCCTTTATATATGATAAAACTGAAAAGGAGAGGAGAAATCTTGAAAGACTTGCTATAACAGACTATCTAACAGGGGTCTATAATGTCAGATTTTTTTATAGCAGACTTGATGAAGAGTTCAGCAGGTCTGAGAGACATAAGATGCCATTGAGTTGTATGATGTTTGATATTGACAACTTCAAGAGGGTAAATGATACTTACGGTCATAGAGTTGGTGATGTTGTCCTCAGAGAATTTGCACAGCTTGTCAGAGGTCATACCAGGAAGTCTGACATATTTGCAAGGTATGGCGGTGAAGAGTTCATAATGCTCCTGCCTCAGACATCCCTTGCAGGTGCTATTGCTGAGGCAGAACGTCTTAGTAAGGTGGTGAAGGGATACCAGTTTTATGCCCTCAAGGAAGGTGAGGGGATTACTGTAAGCATAGGAATATCCTGTAGCCCTGATGAGAAAATTAAGACACCCGATGACCTTATTACTTTTGCTGACGATGCCCTTTTTACTTCAAAGAGAAAAGGACGAGATCAGATCGCTCTGTCTCCCTCCTTGTAAAAAGAATCACTCGCACATCACGTATCACAGTCTTCATCTGTTACAATACATCACATGGATATCATAACTTCCCATATCAATGCCGATTTTGATTCTCTTGCATCTATGGTTGCTGCCAAGAAGCTTTACCCCGGGGCACAGATTGTCTTTCCAGGTTCTCAAGAAAAAAAGCTAAGAGATTTCATGGAGGCATTTCATCCAGTTGATATAAAGCGGATAAAAGATATCGACCTTTCAAAAGTGATAAGGCTTATCATGGTTGACACAAAGAATCCAGGTAGAATTGGCCCCTTTGCAGAACTCCTTTCCAAGAAAGGGATAAAGATTCATGTCTATGACCACCATCCATTCAATAAAGGCGATATAAGGGGGGAAGTAGAAAAGATCGAAAACGTCGGCGCCACAGCAACCATATTTACAGAGATGCTGAAAAGCAGAAAGGTACATCTGACCCCTATGGAGGCTACAATACTTGCCTTAGGAATATATGAAGAAACGGGCTACCTGCTTTTTCCTTCAACTACTGAGAGGGATTTACTTGCTGTTTCTTATCTCCTGAGGAGAGGCGCAAACCTTAATATTGTTTCGAGATTTCTAAAAATGGAGCTGAGCATGGAAGAGCTTGACATTTTGAACGAGCTTGTTCAGTCTTCAAAAGAAATGGTTATAGGCGGAATAAGGATAAAAGTTACAAAGGCTTTCCGTGAAGGCTATCTTGGAGATGCAGCATATCTTGCTCACAGGATGATGGATATAGAGGACATTGATGCAGTTGTGGTACTGCTCGGTATGGAAGGAAAGATATTGATGGTGGCAAGAAGCAGAGTTCCTGAGCTTGATGTCTCAAATGTGATGAAGGAATTCGGAGGAGGAGGGCATCCAACAGCAGCTTCTGCAACAATAAAAGAGGCATCCCTTGAGATCCTTGAGGATAGATTGACAGAAGTAATCAGGAACAATGTAAAACCTTTTAAGGTTGCCTCTGATGTAATGACAAGGCCGGTTATCAGTATCAAGTGGGACTCTTCTATTAAGGAGGCAGAGGCTATGATGACCAGATACGGTGTCAATGTTCTCCCAATATTGAGAGAAGACAAGTATGTTGGTCTGATATCACGCGAGATTGTGGAGAAAGCCCTCTTTCATGGTTTTGGAAAGGGAAAGTCAATAGACTTCGCCACAACAGATGCTACAACCGTTAGTCCAAATGCCCCAATCAGAGAGGTAGAAACTTTGATGATAGAACAGAACCAGAGGTTTATGCCTGTTGTTGATGATGGCAGGATAATAGGTGCAATCACAAGGACAGATCTTCTAAGGACTCTCTATGAGGAGTTCCTCAGGCGAAGAAAAATAGAAGAAACAGTTGTAAGGGGGAAGCCGTCTGTGGGCAGGAGTTTATCTTCCTGGCTGAAGTCAAGATTCACCCCAGAGGTTTATAACATTCTGAAATTTTCAGGGGAGGTTGCAGAGGGATTAGGTTTTAATGCATATCTCGTTGGTGGTTCGGTAAGGGATCTCTTGCGCGGTGAGGAGAATCTTGACATTGATATCGTAATAGAGGGAGACGGAATTGTCTTCGCAAAGGCGTTAGGTGAAAAGTTAAACGCAAGTGTAAAGTCCCATCAGAGGTTTAATACTGCCCAGGTGATTACAGGCAAATTGAAACTCGATGTGGCAACAGCGAGAACTGAATACTATGAGTCACCTGCAGCTCTTCCAAAGGTTGAGACATCGTCTATCAAGAAAGATCTTTACAGGAGGGATTTCACTATTAATACTTTAGCTATTAAATTAAATCCAAAGGATTTCGGACTCCTTATGGATTTCTTTGGTAGTCAGCGTGATTTAAAAGAAAAGACAATCAGGGTTCTTCATAACCTTAGTTTTATCGAAGACCCCACAAGGGCATTCAGGGCAATTAGATTTTCTGAAAGGTTTGGATTCAAAATCAGTAAACATGCAGAAAATCTGATAAAGTCAACCGTAAAGATGAATCTCTTTGAAAAACTTTCAGGACCCAGATTGTATGAAGAACTCTTACTCCTGTTTAATGAAACAGAACCCGATAGGGCTCTGAAAAAATTATCGGATCTTGGTCTTTTAAAAGTGATACATCCAGCATTAACATTTAATGAAGAGCTTGAAGAAACGCTGAAGTCTTTGCATGAGACTGTTTCTTGGTTCAATCTGCTCTTTCTTGAAGAAAAGACTGACAGGGGAGTTCTCTATCTTATGGCATTATTGTCAGAATTAAAAGAAGAAGAAGCAGAGGCAGCTGCAGAACGTTTATCACCACCTCCAAAGATAAAAGATATGATTGACAGGGGTATTTCTAAGGCGAGAGAAGTTGCAAAAAGACTTCCTTCAGAAGATCCTGTAGAAATATATAACCTTCTGAGAAAACTCAGACTCGAAACAATCCTTTTGGCAATGGCTTTAAGCAAGGACAGGCTCAAACAGAAAGTTATATCCCGGTATCTTACGGAATTGCGAAAGATAGAGCCAATTCTAAAGGGAGAAGATCTTAAAAAAATTGGTGTAAAACCAGGGCCTGTTTATTCGAGAATTCTCAAAGAACTCCTTGAAGAAAAACTGAGAGGCCATCTCAAGTCCAGGGAAGATGAAGAGAGATTTGTCAGGAGAATAGCAAATAAACTCTCAGAGATGCAATCCCTATAATGCTACTCAGGTTCAAACCTCTTGTCAAAGGCAGGGTCATCAAATAAATCTTTTGGACCGATAAGTTTTTCATTAGCAATCTGGAACCCTGCAGGCCATTTCTCCTCATTCATTTTTTTAGAGTTTTCCCGAGTCTTTTTTCTATTGATTTTACCTTTTCCTCTATTCTATTTGGTTTTCCCTTTCTATCATCTATGGTAATAGTTGTAATTGCCCTCTCCCCTGTTTTTATTACAGCCTCATGGCATTTCTTTATAAGTTTCATTATTTCATCCCATTCTCCTTCGATAACGGTACTCATAGGATTTACCTTATAGGGAAGTCCACTTGCATCGATTATTTTTAATACCTCGGCAAGCTTGTCACCAATACTGCTGCCAATGCCTATTGGGATAATACTGACTTCAGCAAGCATAACTCCTCCTTTCTTATTTGCTCATGTAAGTTAGCAAGCTAAGGATAGCAAAAAAGGGTAAAAAGAAAAGGGGTATTTTAGTCACCCCCTTCCTTTTTTAAAAAATTTCAATAATTATATCCAGATCATCTTACTGCGTCTTTTAATGCCTTGCCAGATGTAAACTTCGGTACTTTTGCAGCAGGGATTGTGATAACATCGCCTGTTCTTGGGTTACGGCCTTTTCTGGATTTCCTTTTTATGACCAAGAAAGTACCAAACCCAACAAGAGTGACCTTTTGACCTTTTTTTAGGGCACCCCTTATGGAATTTAAGGTAGTGTCTAACGCCTTTCCCGCGTCTACCTTACTTAATCCTGCGCCTGATGCGATCTTGTCGATAAGTTCCGCCTTTGTCATTGACTATTCCCCCCTTTCATATACAAAGTTGTTTTAAAAAAAGCTGAAACTAAAGTATCAAGAAGGAATCCTTTTGTCAAGCCAAAAATTTAATTCTCTCACAGAAAAGTTTGTGCCAGTCTATGTTGAACGTAAATGTTCATTCAAAAGGTTGATATATTAAGGAAATAGAAAGTCTTTATTTATTAAATTCATCTATTTGTATTAAAAAGTATAGGATGATTTCCGTTTTCTATCTAATTCATCTTCTCCCTTTATGTGACTTATAAAAACAGTTCGCATGTTTATCTGCTCAATATCTAAAAAAATGAATCTATAGAATACTTTCATTTTTTAGTTTTAACAGAGAGTTCCCAATATATAGTATTTATCTATTCCTAACATACAGGATATTGGGAACCCACATTTTTATCTTGACATTATTTTCTTTCTTCACTATATTTTGTGGTAAAAAGTGGTAGAAAGTGGAGGGAAACGAAGTGCATTCCTTCTCTGGAAAATACTATTATTCGGTTGATCCAAAAGGCAGAGTCATTATTCCTGCTCCTTTTCGGGAAATCATTTCGAGTAATTATAGCACGAAACTCTATATTACAAATGATCCTTTTGAAAGGTGTATTTCTATATATCCATTGGAGGAGTGGAACAAGCTTCAAGAAGTTGTTCGGACAAAGCCAAAATCTGATAAAGCTATTAAATATTTTAGGAGGAGGGTCATTGCCTCTGCCATTGAGATAGAAATAGATAAGCAGGGTAGGGTTTTGATACCAGCAGCCCTCAGAGAAGATGCACGGATAAATACAAATGTAGTTATTGTCGGCCAGTTGGAAAGCATAGAAATCTGGGATAGGGAAGAGTGGGATAACCTATCTGACCCTTCAAAAGTAGACAAGCATACTATTGAAGCGGGACTAACGGCCCATGGTCTATAGGAGAGAGAGTTACATAAAGGTTTTCATTTTCCATTTTAAAATTTGCATTCTTCAATTTGGAGTAGAAAATTTAGTGTAGAAATTTTTCATATCCCGGTGATGTTGAGAGAGGCAATAGAAGCTCTTAATCCGAGGCCAGGTGGGATATATGTAGATGCGACAGTTGGAACCGGGGGACATTCAGAAGAGGTATTGAAATTTATTAGTTCTGAGGGGAAGCTGATTGGCATTGATAGGGATAATGAGGCCTTGAAAGTTGCACAAAAGAGGCTGTCAGACAAAAGGGTAATCCTTAAAAAGGGAAATTTTTCAGATATGGAAAGTCTTCTCTCTGAGTATGGGATCTTTGAGGTTGACGGTGTTCTTTTTGACCTCGGTGTCTCCCTGTTACAACTCAAGAACCTAGAAAGGGGATTTAGTTTTACCTCTGATAGACGTTTGGATATGAGGATGGATCAAGATCAGAAATTCTCTGCATGGAATGTTGTAAACAAATATCCTGAAAATGAACTTGAAAGGGTGTTCATGGAATTTGGTGAAGAACGCTTTTCAAAAAAGATAGCGAAGTCAATAGTCAGGTGGAGGGGCAAAAAAACAATTGATACCTGTTATGAACTGGCTCAGATTGTGCAAAAAATATATGGAGGAAGAGGAAGAATTCATCCTGCAACAAGGATATTCCAGGCATTGAGGATAGAAGTGAATAGGGAGATTGATGAGCTCAGGGCCGGGCTCGATTCTTCCTTAAGGCTTCTCAAAAAAGCTGGAAGGTTGTGCATTATCTCCTATCACTCACTTGAAGACAGGGTAGTGAAACATTTCTTGGCAGATAGTTCAAAAAAGGGATTACTGAAAGTGATTACAAAAAAACCTGTAATGCCAAGCCCTGAGGAGCTCAGGCTAAATCCTTCTTCAAGGAGTGCGAAACTCAGAGGAGCTGAGAGGATATGATACGCATAAGCAGAAGTGGAAATATAATGTCCTTAATGCTTAAACCTTTATGCATTGTCCTTTTATTGTTTGCCCAGTTCGGACTTGTGTGGCTCAAGTCGAATGTTACTACATTGGAATATAACATCAGTAACCTTGAAAAGAAAAAGGCTGAGTGTCTTAAAGAGAGGAAGATACTGTTTGCTGAAAAGGCTGGTCTTCAGTCTTTTGAGAGTATTGAGTCATCCCTGAGTGGAGATTATGGCTTTGTTTTCCCTGATAGAGTTAAGGTGATCCATGTAAAGAGACAAAAAGGCTCTCTCCCTTATAAGGCTTCTCTGGAGAGAAGGCAGGTTGGAGGACCATGACTGCCGAGGTGAAAAGTTTTGAATAAAAAGAGATGGATTATATTAAATACAATAATTATTTTTAGTTTTTTCGCGGTATTCTTACGTCTTATTGACTTGATGATACTTAACCACAAACTACTTTCAGCTAAGGCTAAACAGCAGCATATAAAGGCCGAAGACATCCAGGCAAGAAGAGGAGCAATATTTGACAGACAGGGAAGGGAGCTTGCTTTGAATCTCGAATTGGAATCTCTCTACTGCGAACCTGAGGTCATTAATAGAGATGATAAAAATATAAAGAAACTTGCCTCTGCCATGGGAAAGGAACCTGAGGTAATTTTTACTAAGATACCAGCGTCGGGTAAATTTGCATGGGTTGAAAGAAAGCTTGAGCCTTCAGTAGCAGAGAGAATAAGAGAACTTAATATCAAGGGAATCGGTTTTATGAATGAAGCAAAAAGGATATATCCTAAGGGAAGACTTGCCTCTCACATACTGGGTTTTGTTGGAGTTGACAACCAGGCGCTCGAAGGGATTGAACTCCAATATGACAGATATCTGAAAGCAAGGGGCGGAAAGATATTTTTTGGTAGGGATGCAGGTGGCAGGACACTCTCGCCAGGTATTGATAAAGAGGTAAAGGGAAATAATATCGTGCTAACCATCGATGAAGGTCTTCAGGGGATTGTTGAAAAGGAGATTGAAAAGGCAATGTTGAAATGGAAGGCTTCTGCAGCATCGGTTATCATGATGGATCCTTTTACCGGTGAAATCCTTGCCCTTGCTAACAGACCTTCCCATAATCCGAACGACGCTGGGAACTACAGGGATTTCGAAAAGAAGAATCGGTCTATTACTGATTTATATGAGCCGGGGTCTACTTTTAAGATTGTTGTCGGTGTAGCGGCACTTGAAGAGAAGATTACAGGACCTGACACTCTCTATGATGTCAGTCAGGGAGGTATTGAAGTCGGAGGCAAAATTATTCGTGATGTACACAAGCACGGGGTTCTGACATTTAAAGAGGTTATACAGAAGTCTTCCAATGTGGGTTCTATTATGATCGGCATGAAACTCGGGAAGGAGAAGATATATAAGTACGCAAGACTTTTAGGTGTTGGTGAAAAAACCCGGATCGATTTGCCGGGTGAAGTCTCTGGGTGGATACATCCACCTGAGAGGTGGTCGGCTACATCAATTGGTGCTATAACAATTGGCCAGGAGGTTGCAGTAACACCACTTCAGATTTTAAGGGCTTATTCAGCAATTGCGAATGGAGGATTCCTGGTAAGGCCTCATGTTGTGTCAGAAATAATCTCTTCAGAAGGACAGATGCTTTTTTCTTTTGCTGACAAGGAAAAGAATCGAGTGATTTCTCAAAAGACAGCTAAGACATTTAGACAGATTCTCAAGGGTGTCGTATGGGAGGGAGGAACTGGCGGGAGTGCATCTGTTAAGGGGAATGAAGTTGCAGGCAAGACAGGTACAGCCCAGATTATAGATCCGATAACAAAAAGGTACTCGAAGCAAAAATACGTTAGTTCTTTTGTCGGGTTTGTCCCTGCAGATAACCCGAGGTTTGCACTTATTGTTGTTGTATATGAACCCAAGGGACAGATTTATGGCGGAGTGGTGGCAGCGCCTGTTTTCAGGGATATTGCTGACAAATCACTTTCATATCTCGATATACCGAGGGAAGACAATCCTTATGAAACCCTCTTAGTGGTATCGAGATGAAACTGAGGGAACTCTTAAAGGAAGTTTCAAATTTGAAATCAAGCAATAAGGATATGGATATAGATATCTCGGGCATTGCTTATGATTCACGGAAAGTGAAAGAGGGTTATCTATTCGTTGCGATAAAGGGTGAAAAATATGATGGACATGATTTTATCACTGAGGCGATTAAAAAAGGTGCGGTAGCAGTCGTGTATGAGAGAGAAGTTAGAGAAAGGAAAAACGGGGGTCCTTTATATATTAAGGTTAAAGACAGCAGAAGTTCTCTTGCATGCATAGCTCATAATTTCTACGGTGCACCATCGAAACGTCTTACCCTGATTGGAATAACTGGCACAAATGGAAAGACGACAACAACATATATCCTCAAATCCATTCTTGAGTCATGGCAGAAAGAAGTTGGTCTCATCGGTACAATACAATATATGATAAAAGATAAAACCTTTCCAGCTCTGTATACAACGCCAGAATCATTAGAATTCCATGGTCTTTTAAAAGATATGCTCTCCTCAGGCTGTACCCATGTTGTTGCAGAAGTTTCTTCCCATGCCCTCGTCCAAAACAGGGTTGACCAGGCAGTCTTTAAGGTTGCCATTTTTACAAACCTTACAAGAGACCATCTGGATTTTCATAAGACCATGGAAGATTATTTCAGGGCAAAGGAGAGGTTATTCAGGGAACTTATCGACAGGGAAGGAACATGTGTAATAAATCTTGATGATCCATACGGGAAGAGATTGATTTCAGAACTCAGATCTGCTTCAGTCGGACAGAATTCAGGGATACCGGTTTTGACATATGGCCTTAAGGAGGGAGCAGACATTATAGCAAGGGAAGTCAAGAACTCCCTCGATGGGTTAAGGTTTAAGATTTCTTTCCATGGCAGAAATTATGATGTCTCATCACATCTTATGGGTTATCCAAATGTTTATAATATTCTATCAGCTGCAGGAGCTTCAATCTCTTTGGGAGTTCCGTGGCAGACAATAATCAGAGGCATAGAAAAGACAGGAGTTGTCAAGGGAAGGTTTGAAAAGGTCGACCTTGGCCAGAATTTCCTCTGCATTGTTGACTACGCTCATACGGAGGATGCCCTTGAAAGGCTGATATATACAGCAAAAGAGCTTGTAAAAAACTCATCACGAAACAGTCATTACGCACTGCCTCGGGTAATTACTGTTTTTGGATGCGGGGGAGACAGAGATCGCGGTAAGAGACCCGTAATGGGTGCAGTGGCAACAAGGCTCAGCGATCTTGTTATCATAACTTCCGATAATCCGAGATATGAAGAGCCATCTGAGATCATTCGTGAAATAGAATACGGAGTAGTAAAGCGAAACTATATCAAAGAACCTGACAGAAGGGAAGCAATAAGAAAGGCAGTAGATATGGCAGGAGGTAGAGATATTGTCCTTGTAGCAGGTAAAGGGCATGAAGATTACCAGGAGATAAAAGGTGTAAGATATAAATTCAACGACAAAAAAATTCTTGAAGAGGCACTAAAAAATAAATTACAAATTAAAAATGGGAGTATGGGTTTGAAATGTCTGGAAAGGAAATCGAGGGGGGTTTAAAAGTCGAAGACATATTAGCAGCAACAGGCGGAAAGATTTTATCTGGTAATTCTATTGTCTTTGCTGGCGTATCGATAGATTCAAGGACAATACAGGACGGTGAGTTATTTATTGCATTAAGAGGCAGTAAATTTAACGGACATGATTTTCTTCATGAGGCATTGAAGAAAGGCAACGGTGCCATTGTGAATCATTCACCGGCAGCAGCAATAGAAGGGAAGACCCTTATCTCTGTGGAGGATACGCTTAAGGCCCTTCAGGAATTAGCGAGGTATATGCGTTTAAAGAAAGATATTCCTGTTATCGGCATAACAGGATCAAATGGCAAGACAACCACAAAAGAACTTGTGGCATCAATCTTGAGCTCAAAATACAGAGTACTGAAAAACTCAGGTAATCTGAATAACCATATCGGACTTCCCCTGACCTTAACAAGAATCCGAGAGGAAGATGAGATTGCAGTGCTTGAAATGGGTGCCAGCGGTCCAGGTGAAATAAAGAAGTTATGTGAGATAGCAATGCCCAATTATGGTCTTTTAACTAACATCAGCCCGTCCCACCTTGAGGGTTTCAAAGATATGGGGACCCTGAGAAGGACGAAACTTGAAATCCTCGATGATATCAGTGTGGCTATTGTAAATGCTGATGATTCTTTTTTGATGGATGGAATTCAGTTATTAGGTTTCAAAGGAAAGGTGGTCAGATACGGGATAAATAATGAAGCTGAGATCTATGCAACAGATATTGGACTTGTCGAAACGAGTTCTGTCTTTCTTTTACATCTGGGAGACAAAACTATTGAGGTCCGTCCCAAGATATCCGGAAGATTTAATATATACAATCTCCTTGCAGCTGCCTCTGTTGGTTATCTCTTTCATGTAGACATAGAAAAAATAAAGCATGCTTTAGAGTCTTTTATCGGAGTACCTATGAGATTTGAGATGAAGGAAATGAAGGGCATGAGGATCATAAGTGATGTATATAATGCAAATCCTGGTTCAATGGAAGAAGCCATAAAAGAGCTTGTAAGGCTCAAAACGGGAAGGACTATCGCTGTTCTGGGAGATATGCTGGAGCTCGGCTCATATGAGAAAGAGGCCCACAGGAGACTTGTCATGTGGATGTCAGACCTGCCTGTTGATGTATTAATAGCGGTAGGACCTCTGATGTCTTCTGCGGCAACAGAGTTCAAAAGGGATGTCCATAAATTGCAGAATTCCCTCGAGGCAAGGAAAATTCTCAAGGATATCTGCAGGGAGGGAGATACAGTTCTGATTAAGGGTTCAAGGGGAATGAGCATGGAAAGGATTCTGGAGATATAATATGCTCTATAGCCTTTTATACAA
>Ga0209642_10002917_pt1 | contig 11163 bp, 10 predicted proteins | sample RifCSP19_2_FD_184025 | JGI IMG/M metagenome (GOLD analysis project Ga0209642, IMG submission 184025) | Soil microbial communities from Rifle, Colorado - Rifle CSP2_sed 19_2 (SPAdes) (version 2) | ecosystem: Environmental > Terrestrial > Deep subsurface > Rock core/Sediment | place: Rifle... | reverse complement strand
CCATGGCGTCTACCGGATTGAGGAGGACCAGAAGGAGAAGGCGGGGCCGTCCCGGTGAAAGCGGCCGACCTCCTGGTCCACCTCGATCCGGTAGACGCCATGGGCGTCCTTCCGGCGCGACCGCGATCCCTTCTCGGGCCCCTCCTCGTCGTCGTCCTCCCGGCGGCGCCGCGGCCACAGGAGCCAGCGGAGTAGTCCCATTCCCATCCCTTGGGGTCAGTCGGACTTTTGTCTGACATTTTCCCCATGGCGCGGCTGGCTATTAATACATTGGGGGCGACCGGTCGGATTGACAAATCCCCCGCGGGTCCGCAGCCGGAGGTCACATCCCGGGGGGCCGGGGAGGGGATGCAGGCCGCCGCGCGAGGAAGAAGAACACCCCTGCGATGACGAAGAGGAACGCGGACAGGAGGTAGATCCCCGCGGACCACTCGTACGAGCCTTCATCGGAGAGGAAGAACGCGATGACGGACGCGATGATCGCGAGGATCACGAACACGAACCCCACGACGTTCATGACCGTGGAACCGCCGGACCCGAAGGGGGAGCCCGCGGGCGCGGTCGGGGGGTACGCGGGCGCATCGGAGGGGCCGTATCCCAGGGGGTACGCGGGCACGCGAGGCGCTTGGACGGGAGGCATTGCGGCCATAGGAGGCGGGGCTGTCGGCGGCGCGGCCGGGGGCGGCGAGGGCGCCTTCAGCGGCTTCCCGCACTTCGGACAGAACGCATTCTCGTCGGCGACCGGGGAACCGCAGTTCGGACAGAAACCCAAGAACTCCCCTCCCTGGCCCCGGTAAGCAGACGCCGGCACTTATCCGTTTCTGCCGCCCGTTCTCCAACGGCCCGGCAGGGTGCCGGAGAAAGGGCTCGGGGCGAACTGGGATAGGACCCGACCCCTCAGGCCTTCGGGCGATACCGGTTCGGATCGTCGAACACGTCAATCACGCGGGTCCCGGGGCGCAACCGCGCGGCGTGGACGACCCCTGCGGGAATCGTGTACTCGTCGCCCTTCCGGTAGGTCCGCGTCGTCCCACCGATCGTGAGCTCCATCTCGCCGTCGACGACGATCCCCCACTGGGCGCCGTGGGAATGGTCGGGGACGATCGCGGCCGTCCGGGCTTCGACGAAGATGGCGGAGGCGGTCGGCCCGCGGAGAAGACGCATCCGGATCCCGTGGAAGGCGGCGTCCACCTCGGGCATCCGCTCGAAGAGTTCAGGGAAGTGCGACATGAACTCGTAATCGGGGTCGAGGACTTGAACGATGCGACCCGCGACGGGGGGAGGGAGTCCCGCCTACTTCGCAACGATACGCCGGCGCCTTCGCCGACGTGCACGGGTACTTGGGACTTCCCATGGCCTGAGCGGCCCATTCGTGCATCGGACCTAACGATATCCGAACAACCGATCGTATTCCTTGTGGGAAAGGATCTCGAGGATCAGGACCACGGTGCCAGCACCCGGTGCGGATTGAACGGTGTAGACGCCGCGGTATGCCAGCGGTAGCTCGAACCGCCACGCGTTCCCAATCGGAGACAGAAGACCGCTACGTGTCGCGAGCTGAAGCGGAATCCGGTCTTTCGGTATCTGGTCTCCCGCGAATACGTCCTGCTTTAGACGCGCGACCCACCACTGAAGCTTCTTTCGCTGTTTTGGCTGAAGGCTCGCCTCGGCGGAAAGCGCGCGAGGTCCCAACCGGACCCCGCTTGCGGTAAAACGAGCCAGGTCAACGAGCCTCCCAAGTCCCCGCGACCTTCCAGAACTCGGGCTCGACGTTCAGAGTCCACATGACGCCTTTCGAGCCTTCAGCTACGCAGCCCAGACGCTTGTAGTGATCGATGGCCTCCCGAAGGGCGGCGTGCATCATCTTTCGTGGTAGGAGGCTCTTGATTCGGTTGAGGCTAAGCGGCTCGTCGGACTTCCGAAGGACGGACTCAACCATGTGCAACGTTTCCAGGGTAGGCCCCTTGTGTTCCAACTTTGGGGGCATGGGCGGTGCTTGCATCGATGCTAGGTATGGGTTCATATAGTATATGAACATATACCTATGGTCTGCGAATGCGCCACCCCCGTGGCTGGGAAAGATGAGTCCCGCCTCCCGGATTTGAACCGGGGGCCTGATGATGGCAGCGGGCACCGCGCACGCCGTGTGCGCGGGAGCACTCTACAGTCACCCGCTCTGACCAGGCTGAGCTAAGGCGGGACGTCGGACGAACGGCGCCGTCGATAAAAACCTTGTCGGCCCGTCCCCCGGGGGAGTGCCGCGGGCCGGGCTCGAACCGGCGACTTCGAGATCTTCAGTCTCGCACTCTCCCAAACTGAGTTACCGCGGCGCGACGCGAGCCATGGGAGCGCGGGACAAATAGTTTTCCTCCCACGGCCCGTCGGACGAGGTAAGAGCGTGAACCTTATCGGCGGGGACTCGTTCCCCGGGGCCATGAAGGCTCCTCCCGAAGTCTACAAGGCCCTCGAGAGCCGGTTCCCCGAGCAGCTCGAGCGGGCGCGGCAGCTCATCCGGCAACCCTCCGTGAGCGCGACGGGCGAAGGAGTCCGCGAATGCGCGGAGATCGTGCGGCAGCGGATGGAAGAGATCGGTTTCAAGACGACGGTGTGGGGCGAGAAGGGACATCCCGTCGTGTACGGGGACCTCGACGTCGGGGCCGACGTGACCCTCCTCGAGTACGAGATGTACGACGTCCAGCCCGTCGGGAATCGGCAGGAGTGGATGTGCGATCCCTTCGCCGCGGAGGTGCGGGAGCTCGAGGGGATCGGGAAATGCGTCGTGGGCCGGGGGACCTACAACTCGAAAGGAGCCCTCTCGGGCCACCTCGAGACCTGGCGGACGATCCGGGACGTCGACGAGCTCCCCGTGAACCTCAAGATCATCGCGGAGGGCGAGGAGGAGATCAGCAGCGAGAACTTCATCAAGTTCGTCCGGGGGCACAAGGCCGAGCTGCGGGGGGACGGCGCGATCGCGAACGACTTCACGGAGGACCTCAAAGGCGTCCCGTCCGTGATCCTCGGGGTGAAGGGGTGCCTCTACCTCACGATCTGGTCCCGCGGGTCGAAGGCGGCGGGCGGGCCCACGGTGGGGGAGATCCATAGCTCCCACGCGGTCTGGGTCTCGTCCCCCGTCTGGCGTCTCGTGAAGGCCCTCGATACCCTCGTGGACGAGGACCAGCGGCCTGCGATCGACGGGATCTGGAAGGACGTCGCCCCCCCGTCCAAGGCGGACCTCCGGCTCACCGCGGAGCTCGCGAAGCGATTCGATCCGAGGATGGCCCTCCAGGAGATGCCCGCGTTCCGCTACAAGTACGACCTGCCGAAGGAGAAGCTCCTCGGCAAGTACTTCTTCGAGCCGACCGTGAACATCGCGGGGATCTACGCGGGGTACACGGAGCACGGGGGGACGAAGACGGTCCTGCCCCACCAGGCGTACGCGAAGGTCGACATCCGACTCGTGCCGAAGATGACCGTCGAGGGGACCTTGCGGAAGCTCAGGGCCCACCTGAAGGAGCGGGGGTTCGGGGACCTCGAGATCGAGGTCCACGGGCCCTACGGCCCGGGCCGCACGAGCCCCGACGAGTGGATCGTCGGCGCCGCGACGACGAGCCTCCGGGAGCATGGCAAGGATCCCGAGGTGTGGCCGACGAGCGGCGGCACGATGCCCGCCTTCGTCTTCGCGGAGATCGGCGTGCCGTGGATTGCCTCGGGCCTCGGCCATGGCGGCCGGGCCCACGCGCCGAACGAGTACGCGACGGTCGACGGGATGCTCCGGTTCAACCTCGGGGAGGCGACGTTCGTCTACACAGCGTCGGACGCCGCGAAACGCCGGCGGGCGGCCTGAAACCGGCCGACGGAGGCCGGCCGGACGGCCGTGCGACCGCCGAAACGAGGGGGTTGCCGCGGGGCCGTTTTCATGGAGGAAACGAGTTCATTCTCAGTCCTGGACTTTTGGCACGACACATATAAATAGCGTAATCCGGGATGGCTCGCGCAGTGCCCACCGAGTTTACTCTGGAGGTCACTCCATGCGAGTTGTGATCCGGGATATCAAAAGGGATGAGCAGGGCGTCGCCTCAACCGTGGGTACGATCATGGCGCTCCTCGTCTTCCTCACGTTCCTCAGCCTGATCGTGAACCAGTACGTCCCGGTCTGGATGAAAGACTCCGAGGCCGCCCACATGAACTCGGCCCTCGGCCAGTTCGGCGGGCTCAAGGGCACGATCGACCTGCAGGTCCTAGCGGCCCAGATGGCCGCGAGCATCGGCGAGCACTACGAGCCCGTCGAAGCGGCGACCCCCATCACCCTTGGACTCGATGGCGTGCCCATCTTCGCGGCGCCCTCCATCGGCGAGCTCTCCCTGAAACCCGACGACGGCGTGTGGACCGTGGCCGCGTTCTACGACATCCGCGGCGTGCGGACGAAGGTGGAGGAGACGTCCCGCGGCGCCGTCGAACTGAACGTCGGGAACCGGTACTTCATCCCCCAGAGCGTCGCCTACGAGAACGGGGCGGTGATCAAGTACCAGCAAGACGGCCAAGTCATCCGGGCGTCCCCCGTGTTCAACCCCGTCCGGGCGAACAACAAGCTCAACCTTACGTTCCAGCTCGTCTCCCTCTACGGCGGGGGCGCGGTAACGGGCACATCCACGGAGATCGTCACGTCGAGGTTGTTCGGCGTGGACCGCCAGGCGTACTCGGACCTCGCGTCGACGATCTGGCTCAACCACACGTCGAAGTACGGGCTCGCCTGGTACAACTTCATGAACGCGACCCTCGCGAAGTCCGTCGGGATCACCTCGGGCACGTTCCTCGTGTCGCCGTCGCCGACCCAGATCCTGTCGCGGACCTTCACGGGGATCGTCAGCGGGATCCCCGTGTATCGGATCCAGGCCTCGTACAGCTCCCAGACGGGCCTGTACACGCTCACCGTGGAAATCTATGACACCGTCGTCATGCCGCTCGAACGGTTCACCGTGCAGCGGGCGTACGTGACGATCGGGATCGGAGAGAGCACGGAGGAACTCCCCATCTGAGGTGACTCGCATGGCGAAGCGCAAGAAGGTCATGATGCCCAAGGGAGCCCTGCAGCAGAAGGCGGAGTGGTCCGGCACCCGCGGGTCCTACCTGACCCGAATTCCCGACCTCGACCGGGAATCTCTCGAGGAAATCGAGACGATGCCGATCCGCGAGCCCTTCACGTACGCGCGGGTCGTCTACGACCACGACCGCTCGGAGTACATCTACGAGGTCTGGGAGCCCCAGCTCGACGAGCGGGAGCAGAAGCTGCTCGACATGCTCAAGGACTCCCTCGGCCGGACCCTCGAGTACGAGTGGGACAAGATGGCGGAGAAGGACAAGAAGGAGTACCTCGAGGAGGCCGTGGACTCCTTCATCCGGTCCCGCGGCCTGCGGCTCGAGCCCGCGTCGAAGGACAAGGTCGTGTACTACATCATCCGCGACTTCGTCGGCTACGGGCCCGTGGACGTTCTCATGGCGGACCCCCGGATCGAGGACGTCTCCTGCGATGGGGAGGGCATCCCGCTGTTCATCTTCCACCAGAAGTACGAGTCCATCAAGACGAACGTGACGTTCCACGACGAAGACGTCCTGAACTCCTTCGTCGTCATGCTCGGCCAGCGCTGCGCGAAGCAGCTCTCCGTCGCCAACCCGATCCTCGACGGGACGAGCGTGGAGGGCCACCGCGTCCAGGCGACCTACAGCCGCGAGGTGACGACCCGCGGGTCCTCGTTCACGATCCGGCGGTACAAGGAGAAGCCCTTCACCCCCGTCGAGCTCGTGAAGTTCGGAACCGCGAGCGCAGACATGGTCGCCTACATCTGGGTCGCGATCGAGAACGGAAAGTCCATGATGGTCTGCGGCGGGACGGCGTCCGGGAAGACGGCGACCCTGAACAGCGCGGCCCTCTTCATCCGCCCGGGCGCAAAGATCGTCTCCATCGAGGACACCCGGGAGATCAACCTGCCCCACGAGAACTGGATCCCGGGCACGACCCGGTCCGGCGTGGGGGAGCGCGGGCCCGACGGGAAGGCGGGCGGCGAGATCGACATGTACGACCTCGTCCGCGCGGCCCTCCGGCAGCGGCCGAACTACATCATCGTCGGGGAAGTCCGCGGGAAGGAGACGTACACGATGTTCCAGGCCATGGCCACGGGGCACCCGACGATGTCCACGATGCACGCGGACTCCGTGAAGTCGATGGTCAACCGTCTCGAGAACCCGCCGATCAACACCCCGCGGATCCTCTTGACGGCCCTCAACTTCGTGGTCATCCAGACCCACGCCCGGATCGGAGACTCCATTGTCCGGCGCATCAAGCAGATCGTCGAGCTCGTCGGGTTCGAGCCCGAGACGAACGAGCTCATCACGAACACGGTCTACGAGTGGGACGCCGCGACGGACACGTTCGTCTACAAGGGGCACTCCTTCTTGTTCGACGAGATCATGGAAATGAAGAACATGACCCACGAGGAGATGGAATCCGAGTTCCAGCGGCGGATCGATATCATCAACTACATGCACGAGAAGTCCATGCTCGACTTCCGCGAGATCTCGAAGCTCGTCGTCGGTTACTACCAGTACCCCGAAGAGACGGCCAAGCGCATCCGGGAGGAGATGGGATGGACGGAGCAGCGCACGGCCGCGGTCACCGCTGCGGGAGGTGAGGCGGTTGGGTAGCACGGCCTTCGAGAAACTCGAGACGCGACGCACCCTGACGAAGACGAAGCGCTTCCGACCCGGGGACGAGGTGGCGGCGAAGGCGCACCACATGGTGAAGCTCCCGAAGGGGGCGAAGCCCGTGTCCGTGGGCCTCTCGCCGAAGGAGCAACTCGCCTGGAAGACGTTCGGCGCCTTCGTCCAGGCCCGGCGGCACGAGGACCAGGAGCTCGAGGACAACCTCCTCAGGGCCCACATCCGCCTTCGGCCCGAGGAGTACCTCGCAGTCGCGTGGCTGAACACGACCCTCGCGTCCGTCGCGGCGGTCATCGCCGCCCTGGGCGCGGCCCTGTTCCTGTCCGTCCTTCGGGTCAACATCTCGACCCTGATCACCATCTTCGGGCTCGTCGCGGCCCTGCCGATCTTCTTCTCCTACATGTACTCGTTCGGGCTCCCCGTCGGGTACAAGGGGAAGCCCGCGGCCCTCGCGAAGAAGCGCGGCCGGGCGATCGACAAGAAGATCTCGGGCGCGATGTCGTTCATCTCCGCGATGGCCTCGGCAGACGTCCCCGTCGACGTGATCTTCAAGGAGCTCTCCAAGCAGGCCGTCTACGGCGAGGTCGCGAAGGAGGCCGAGTGGATCACGCGGGACACGGAGCTTCTGGGCGTCGACATCCTGACCGCGATCCGGCGGGCCGCCCAACGCTCTCCGAGCGCGAAGCTCCAGGACTTCCTCCAGGGCGTCGTCACGACCTCGACGAGCGGCGGCCAGCTCAAGCCGTACTTCCTCATGAAGGCGGAGCAGTTCGAGAAGGAGGACCGCCTCGAGATGAGGAAGAGGATGGAGACCCTGGGGATGCTCGCGGAGTCTTTCGTGACCGTCGTCGTCGCGTTCCCCCTGTTCCTCGTCGTGATCATGGCGATCATGGCCCTCATCAGCAAGGGGGGCGGGTCCGACTTCGTCCTCATGCTCCTGTACGTCGTCGTGGGCCTCATGATCCCCCTGAGCCAGTTCGGTTTCATCTTCGTGATCTGGAACATGGAGCAGGAGGGATGAGATGGTCCGCCCCGAGCTCGAGAAGGCCCGCGTGAGGCTGTACGAGAAGGCCGACCGGAGGAGAGTCCTCCTCGCGGTGAGCACGGTCCTCCTGCTCCTCTTCGGCTTCATCGCGTTCCTGAACGTCATCGGCTCCGTGAACATCTCCTTCCGGGAGGGGCAGCGGAACTTCGACCGCTTCCTCAACTGGCTGGTCATCGCGATCCTGTCGTTCATCGGACCCTACGGGTTCTACCTCGCGAAGAAGAACCGGGAGATCAAGCAGATCGAGCGGCGGCTCCCCGACTTCCTGCGGGACGTCGCGGAGGCGGGCCGGTTCGGCATGACCCTCGCGGAGGCGATCGTCGTCTCCTCGAGCGGCCGGTACGGCAAGCTCACGCCGGAGATCAAGAAGATGGCCGCCCAGATCAGCTGGGGCGTCCCCGCGACGGAGGCCCTCCGCCTCTTCTCGGAGCGGGTGAAGACCCCGATGGTCCAGCGGGTCGTGTCGATCATTGTGAAGTCCTCCGATGCGGGCGGGGACGTCGCGGACGTCCTGACGATGGTCTCCCACGACACGAAGGAGTCCCAGCTCACGAACGACGAGCGGCGGATCGCGATGTCCACGTACGTCGCGGTCATCTACATCTCGTTCCTCGTGTTCCTCGTGACGATCTGGATCCTGAACGTTACGTTCCTCCCGAAGATGCTCGAGGCGAGCGGGGCCCTCGGGGGAGCCACGGGCGCGATCCAGAGCCCCCTCGCGGAGAACCTGCCCGAGGTCGTGTACAACATCAAGGTCGCGTTCTTCGTCGCGACGATCGTCCACGGCCTGGGCGACGGGATCCTCGCGGGCGTGCTCGACAACGGGAAGATCCCGACGGGACTTCGGCACAGCTTCATCATGCTGATCATCGCCCTACTCGGGTTCCAGCTCATCTGAGGTGACCAATATGTCCCAGGCCATGGACCGGAAGACGGCGGCGGAACTCGAGGAGCTCCAGCGGCAGGAGTCGGAGGTCGCCGCCCGGGTCGCGAAGCTCGACCGGGAGCGAGCGGAGGCGAAGCAGATGCTGGACCAGATCGAGGCGACCCGGAAGCGGGCCCTCTTCGCCGCCCTCGACGGGATCAAGAAGAAGTACTTCCACCGGCTCCTCGGCGGGAAGGGCGTCAAGGTCAAGGCGCCCCGCCTGAGCAGCGTCGAGGAGTCCACCCTGGGCAAGATCACGACGATTCCGAAGATCGCCCAGCGGAACATGAACGAGATCGAAATCCAGCCGATCGCGAAGAACTACTCCTATGTCCGGATCCTGTACGACACCCTCGCGAACGAGTACTTCTACGAGGCCATCGAGCCGAAGCTCCTCGAGGAGGAGTCGGAGCTCCTGGAGGTCCTCAAGGAGATCCTCGTGGAGAACCTCGAACTCGTCGAGGAGGAAGACCGGGCGACGAAGGAGAACTACCTCCGGCGGATCGTCGACGGCCTCATCCGGGAACTCGGGGTAGAGCTCCATCCCGTCTCGAAGGAGCGGATCATGTACTACGTGTTCCGGGACTTCATCCGGTACGGCCCCATCGACGTCGTGATGACGGACCCCCAGGTCGAGGATGTCTCCTGCGACGGCGTCCGGGTGCCCTTCTACATCTACCACCGGAAGTACGGTTCGATCCCCTCGAACCTGAAGTTCGACTCCGCTGAGGAGCTCGACTCCTTCGTGGTCTGGCTCGCCCAGAAGTGCGGGAAGCACATCTCCGTGGCCCAGCCCATGCTCGACGCGACGATCCCCGATGGGTCCCGCCTCCAGGCGACCCTCGGCATGCACGTCACGAAGCGCGGCTCGTCCTTCACGATCCGACGGTTCCGGGAGAACCCCTTCACCCCCCTCGACCTCGTCCGCTTCAAGACGATGTCGCCCGAGATGATGGGGTACCTCTGGCTCGCGATCGAGAACGGGCAGAGCATGCTCATCTGCGGCGGCACGGCGTCGGGGAAGACGACGACCCTGAACGCGATCCTCCTGTTCATCCCGCCCCAGATGAAGATCGTCTCCATCGAGGACACCCGGGAGCTGAACCTGCCCCACGAGAACTGGGTGCCCCTGCTGACCCGCGCGGGATTCGGCGGGAAGTCCGTCTCGACGGGCAAGGCGGCGGGCGAGATCGACATGTTCGACCTCCTCATCGCGGCCCTCCGGCAGCGGCCCCAGTACCTGATGGTCGGCGAGGTCCGTGGTGCGGAGGCGTTCGTCGTGTTCCAGGCCATGGCGACGGGCAAGTCCGCGTACACGACGTTCCACGCGGACGACGTGCAGTCCATGGTCCACCGCCTCGAGAACGACCCCATCAACCTGCCGCGGGCCCTCGTCGCGGCCCTCGACATCGTCCTCCTCCAAGCCCAGGTCAAGGTCGGGACGGACATGACCCGGCGGGTCAAGGCCCTCATCGAGATCGTCGGCGTGGACCCGGAGTCCAACGAGCTCATCACGAACTCCGCGTACACGTGGAACCCTGCGGACGACACGTTCAACTACTCCGGCCACTCGTACGTGTACGAGAAGATCTCCCTCGCGCGGAACTGGAACCAGCGGAGGATGGAACAGGAGGTCAAGCGCCGCCTGGACATCTTCGACTACATGAAGCGCATGGACATCAAGAACTACCGGGACGTCGCGCGGATCGTCTCCTCGTACTACAAGGACCCCGAGAAGATGATCAAGATCGTCCGGGAGACCCTCCAGGCCCAGGGCGTCCAGGCCGCCTCCTAGGCGCCCTCGGGAAGCTCCAGGCCGTTCCCGCCCTCCTTCCACCGCCGTGAGGGATCGCAGCCTCCTCCGCGCCTACCGGCAGGGCCACCCTGCGTACCGGGGGCTCCTCGAGTCCCGGGCGGGACCGGCACGGCCCAGCCGTCCCTGCGGAGGACCTCCCCGGGGCTTCGGATCTCGGGGTCCCAGGGGCAGACTCCCTCGTGGCCTTCCATGACGTCCGGGCAACGCGAGGGGGTCGCACGACGACCCTCAGCGTCCACCCGACGCGAACCTGGGGGAGGCCGGGAGGGCGGTCGGTCCAAGGGGCGGACGGGGCGTCTCCCTGAGGACCGACAGCGGGTCCGGAGGCGGACCTCAGTCAGACGAGCAGGACCGCGGGCGCGAACGACGGGACCCCGAGGACGAACGCGACCGCGACGAGATGGAGGAGACGCCGGACGCCGAGCAGGGTGCCCATCGGCCCATCATCGACCCTGGGGCCCATACCCGTTTCGGAATCGTTTGGCTTCTACCGAATGTCCCTATCGACCATGTCCACGGGTGGGGCGGGAGAGGGGAGGGGGAAGACGCGGGTCAGACCTCGTCTTCCTTACTGTCCTGCGTGCCCTGGGACCCCTGGCCCTCCGTCGACTCGCCCGTCTGGCCCGTGCCCTCCACGGGCCTCCGGATGACCTTCTTCTGGAC